>Ga0075028_100000711_pt1 | contig 11870 bp, 12 predicted proteins | sample LitLauG_LLR_2014_FD_71390 | JGI IMG/M metagenome (GOLD analysis project Ga0075028, IMG submission 71390) | Freshwater sediment microbial communities from Pennsylvania, USA - Little Laurel Run_MetaG_LLR_2014 | ecosystem: Environmental > Aquatic > Freshwater > Creek > Sediment | place: USA... | reverse complement strand
GGAATGATCTTTACCGCTTGGTCATGTGAATCTCAGTACCGTTTTTGTGGTACTGAACGTCGTCCATCAACTGATTCATCAGGTAAACACCGCGCCCGTGATCGGAGTAAATGTTTTCCGCTGCGGTAGGAACTGGCAAAACAGAGGGATCGAATCCGGTGCCGGGATCTCGCACAACGATCACCAGCCCGCGCTTGTCATCGCAGACAACGCAGCACTCCACGTTCTTGGACGGATCGCACTGACAACCGTGCACGACCGCGTTCGCCAGCGCCTCGGAAAGTGCCAACTCAACGTCATCTTCCTTGCCCGCAACGCGGTTCGTTTTCCGCACTTCGGCCATGATCGTCTGAACGGCCGGATCCACGGCTTCCCGTTTGGCCGGAAACGTCATGTCAATCTGCAGATGAAACCTCTTTGCTCCCCTACGCACCAACTTCTTGTGAGTCATAGGTCTCCGGTTGCCACCATTACCAGCATCTAGTTCGATGCCGAACTGCTTATTTAGATGCTATCGGCCAACTTGCCGTCCGACAAATTACGGCAGAGCCTCTGCTTAGGTTACTGGAGTATCACTTACGAGCGGCCAATTGTTCAAGTTGCCGCTGCCAGTCGAGTCCGTCCACAAAGCGCTCCGAGTCCCGCCAGCGCGGTTCTACCTTCACAAAAAGCTGCAGAAACACCTTTGTTTCCACCATTTTCTCGATTTCCAGGCGGGCTTTGGTGCCGATCAGCTTCAGCATTTGGCCGCCTTTTCCCACCAGAATCGCTTTTTGCCCTTCCCTCTCGCAAAAGATGGCGGCGGCGATGCGAGTCAGGCGCTCGCCTTCCTCGAATTGCTCGATCACTACCGCCGTTGAGTGAGGGACCTCTTCCTTCGTAGCGTGCAGCACCTGCTCGCGAATCGCTTCCGAGACCATGAAGCGCAAAGGAAGGTCGGTGATTTGATCCTCGGGAAAATACCGTGGGCCCTCGGGCAGAGCCTTAACCGTAGCCTGGAGCAGCTCGTCGATTCCGTCTTTCTTCCGCGCGGAAATCGGAATAACTTCCCGAAACGCAAAACGCTCGCTGAATTGCGCGATCACCGCCAGCAATTTCTGCTTGTCGATCAAATCAATCTTATTCAGCAGCAGGAACGTCGGGGTGCCGGATTTCTTCGCCATCTCCAGCAAGGCAACGTCTTCGGGCTCAACTTTCTTCGTGGCATCGTGAATGAGATAGATGAGTTCGCACCCTTCGAGCGCCCCGTGAACCTCGCGCATCATTTTCTTGCCCAGCGAAGAATCCGCCTTGTGCACGCCGGGCGTGTCAATCAGAATGATCTGCGCTGCGGAGCGGCCCTTTTTTTTCGGTACGTTCACGATTCCCTGCACGCGGGTGCGCGTTGTCTGCGGCTTCGGGCTGACGATGGCAAGCTTTTGTCCAGCCAGCGCGTTCAGCAGAGTTGACTTTCCGGCGTTCGGCCTGCCGAGGATGCACACGAATCCTGATCGCATCGTTACTCTCCGCTCGCTTGCTCGGCGCTAAGGTGCATCTGAGGCGGCTGAATCGAAGTGATGCGGACGCGCTCGACTCGGCGGTCCGTCGCTTCTAGAATTTCAAAGCGCAGCCCGCCATCTTCAATGACTTCCCCAGGCTGCGGAATGTGCCCCGCCAGTTCGCTGACTAAGCCGGCGACAGTCGCGGCTTCCTTCCCTTCCGGCCGTTCCCCGAAGAGTTCCGTAAGGCGATCCACATCCGTATTTCCCAGCACGACATAAGAAGAATCGCTTTCGCGTTCCACGTTGGTGTGTTTGTCATGGTCGTCGTGAATTTCACCGACAATTTCTTCCACCAGGTCCTCGATCGTCACTAGCCCCGCCACGCTTCCATATTCGTCCACCACAATCGCCATGCGAATATTATTCCTCTGCATCTCCCGCAAAAGCTCGTTGCTACGCCGCGTTTCCGGAACGAAATGCACGTCGGTTCGCATGATGGAATCGACAGTGCGTCGCGAAGCCTCGGTGTCCGGCACCTGAAGAATGTCCTGCGCGCTCAGAATCCCCTTGATGTTGTGAATCGAGCCCTCATAAACCGGGACCCTGGAAAATGGCTTGTCTTTCAATAAGTCCACAAACTGCTCCACGGTCGCCGTCACCGGAACGGCCACCATTTCGGGGCGCGGCTTCATGATCTCGCGCACGGTTTTTTCGCCGAATTCGACGACCGACTGAATCAAGTGGCGGTCCTGCTCCTGCAGGATCCCCTCTTCCTGGCCAGCCTCAATCAGCGCATCCACCGCTTCAGCCTGGGTCTCCGGCTGCTCGTCCGCATGCGCCTTGGTCAACGCGGTGACCGATTGCACAAAGCCAACCACCAGCGTCACGGGGAGGCTCAAGTAGATGAGAAAACGCAGCAGCATGCCGCAGTGCCTGAGCCAACGGCCTTGCGTTCGCGCGAAGAGCACGAACGGCAACAACCGGTTGAAAATCACAACAATCAAAATGATGAGCGCGACAGCTTCGGCGATTTCAGACGGAATCCAGGGATTGATGCCAAACAGCGTATAGCCGACGATCAGTGTGATCGCGGCGGTTATGAGCTGCGTCCAGATGGCAACCGCCAAGCGCGCGCGGTCGCGATTGATTCCCAGGCGCGGCTCTACCAAAGCCTCATAGGAATCAATGTTGTCCTGAAACTCACGAGACAGAAATTTGCCGATCTCTGCATAGAGCCGATCCACGTAGGACACCAGCGTCAGCAGGAAGAGCAACATCACGAAAACGAGAATGAGAGTAAAGCTCAAGACTTTTGTCTGCGGACAGAAGCTGCCCGCACCCCATTGTCTGGCTTTGCCGTGCTCCTCAGGATCAAGCTGTCCGGAAGTTCCAGCGCTTTGCGCAGCCGCGCTTCTTTCCGTGCCATCTTCCCGTTGTCCCGCTCGTGGTCGTATCCAGCCAGGTGCAGCACTCCATGCAAAATCAAGATCTTGATCTCGTCCACCACAGGGTGGCCAAACTGTCGGGCGTTACGCCCCGCGATATCGGCTGAAATTGCCAGGTCCCCTGCCAACTTTCCCGGCACACCTCCGGGCAATCCCGGTGCCGCGGGAAACGAGAGCACGTCGGTGGCGGAATCCTTGCTGCGGAAACGGCGGTTGAGGCTGCGCATCTCCCGGTCGTTCGTGATCAGCACATTCACGGTCCCCGAGAGTTTCGCCGCGCCCGAGGCGCGCCGAAGAAAGCGTGCCAATGAGGCCTCGTCCGCTCCCGGAATCCGTTTCTTCAAAAGAACCATTTTCTGCGGAACCACTTCTACAGAACCATTTTCTACAGAACGATTTTCTACAGAACTATGTTCCGCGTTTCACTCGCGAGCGCGCGCTGGCAAGCGGCTCGCCATCCAGCTTACTCGCTTTTCTGGGCTGCGTGCTGTAGAGAGGCGGTTCCAGGAACGGCGACGGGCTCAGGATTCACCTTCGGCGGCTTTGCATCCAGTCCCAGCGACAACTGCGTCGCACCCTGCTGGACTTTGTATTCGTCGTAGGCGCGAACGATGCGCTGCACCAGTTGATGCCGCACCACATCCGATTCGTCGAAGTGGACGAAATTGATCCCTTCCACAGACTTCAGGGCTTCCATCGCTTCCAGCAGCCCGCTGCGGCGCGAGTTGGGCAAATCGATCTGCGTAATGTCGCCCGTAATCACCGCCTTCGAGCCAAAACCCAGCCGCGTAACGAACATTTTCATCTGCTCGGTCGTCGTGTTTTGCGCTTCGTCCATGATGACGAAAGAATCGTTCAGAGTCCGCCCGCGCATGAATGCAATCGGAGCAATCTCGATCACGTTTTTTTCAAGATATCGTTCGACTTTTTCCGGATCGAGCAAGTCATACAACGCGTCGTAAAGCGGCCGCAAGTAAGGATCAATCTTGTCTTGTAGCGTCCCCGGCAAGAACCCCAGCCGTTCCCCAGCTTCCACCGCGGGGCGAGCCAGAATGATCCGATTCACCTTCTTTGCCAGCAGCGCCGAGATCGCCATCGCCACCGCCAGGTAGGTCTTCCCCGTGCCGGCCGGCCCAATGCCAAAAACCATGTCGTGTTTCTCTATGGCGTCCAGGTAGCGACGCTGGTTGACGGTCTTCGGCTGCACCATGCGGCGGCCCTGAGCCCGCTGCTTGCCCGCCTCGGCCAGGCCGCGCAACGACGCTGTTGGGTCCGACACCACGACCCGAAGCATGCTTCCCAGGTCGCCGTTAGAAAACTGGAAACCGCTCTTCTGCAGGAAGGTGAAATCCGCAAACACCTGCTCTGCCCGGGCCACATCCCGGGCCGACCCCTCGATCTCAATCCCGCTGGCCCGCAAATCAATGGCAACGTTCAAACCATCTTCCAGCACATGAAGATTCTCGTCCCGTGTGCCGAACAGCGCCTCGATATTGGAGCCGACTTCAATGCTTTTCTTCATGCAGTCTCAGCAATTCTTTACGCACAACTCCCCGCGCGCGATCCTCGCGTCTCAAATGTCCTTACAAACAAGCAATCTCTTGAGATGGAATCTACTCGGGGCTTCCGCCACCACAATCGAGGCACAACCATTATTAACAGGGTACCCGTGGCCGCAGGGAGAGTCAATTTCAATCCGGAAGGCCTTCAAAGTATTGCGCTGTGGCAACCCAGCGTCTATTCCGCCGCATCGGACTGCAGAAATAGGCGGTACTTGCAAGACACGCAAGAGCTGACCGGCATATCTAAATGACAACCAGCACCCTAGGCACAGCGGCGGGCGCACTCTACTCAACTCACGTTAACCCCCAGTGGGTCCGACTTTTGGACCTTCTTGAAATGAACGTTCGCTATGACCGCTGCCTGGGTAGCGAGCTTTTCACCTCCGATGGCCGCTGCATCCTGGACTTCCTCTCCGGCTATTGCGTTCACAATGTTGGTCACAATCACCCCACTGTCGTAGCTGCCCTGCAAGACGAACTCTCGCAGTGCGGTCCCGCGATGATTCAAACCCACGTTGCCGAACGCGCAGGTGAGTTGGGAGAAAAACTCTGCCAACAAGCCGGTGGCAAATTGACGAAAGTCTTCTTTGCCAGTTCGGGCAGTGAGGGTGTCGAAGCCGCCATTAAGTTTGCACGCTCTCACACCGGACGCACGGGCCTGCTGTATGCCACGGGCGCTTTCCATGGGCTGACCTGCGGCGCACTCTCTCTTATGGGGGATGCATTTTGGCGGGAGGGCTTTGGGCCCCTTCTTCCCGAAACCACGGCGGTCCCTTTCAATGATCTAGCGGCGCTGGAAAGAGAGCTCTCCTGCAAGCGCTACGCCGCCTTCGTGGTGGAACCGATTCAGGCCGAGGCTGGAATTCGTATCCCAACTGCCGAATACTTTCGTTCGGTGCAAGCACTCTGTAAGAGCAGCGGCACCTTGCTGGTTGCGGATGAGGTCCAAACCGGCATGTACCGCACCGGACCGTTCCTCGCTACCCACCGTTTCGGCGTCGAACCAGACATGGTGGTATTGGCAAAGGCGATGAGCGGCGGCTTAATTCCCGTAGCCGCTGTCCTGATGACGGAAGGAATTTACGATTCCGTTTACGGATCACTCCGCCGCGCGATCATTCACACGTCGACGTTTAGCGAGAATTCCCTCGCCATGCGGGCGGCTCTCGCGACATTGGAGGTTTTAGAGACGGAGAACCTTGGCCGCCGCGCAATTGAACAAGGCGACAAGCTTCGCGCCCGCTTGACTGAAGCCCTCAGCGGTTACGAAATGGTGAAGGCCGTTCGCGGAGCAGGCCTCCTGTGCGGCATAGAATTCGCATCGCCTAGATCCTTGCGCCTGAAGATCCCCTTCGAAGCATTTATGCGCATCCACCCGGCGATGTTCGGACAAATCCTGGTAATGCGCCTGTTCCGTGATAGCGGCATACTCACACAAATTTGCGGTAACAACTTCATGGTGCTGAAGGCAGCTCCGCCGCTGGTCGTTACTGACGATCAAATCGACAGGTTTGTAAATGCTGTCAGAAAGGTCGTCGATCTAGCTCACTCCTCCACGGAATTTTGGTCCGAAGCATTGGGTCTCGCACGCAGAGCCATCCGCATTTAGCATAGAAGCTGAATTCGAACGGCTAAGCCCACCGAACCCTCCATATAAGGACCAACATAAACGATGAAGATTGTCAGTGCGAAAAGCGCATTTCCCAAAGACTACTACCAGCAAGAAGTACTGTTTGAAGCCCTTGTTGAATATTGGGGCGACCAACTGGAGAAACCCGATGTTCTGCGGCGGCTGTACAACAACGTCGGTGTCGACGGGCGATATCTATCGATCCCGATCGATGAATACCCCAAAATAAAGGGTTGGGGCGAAGCCAACGATCATTGGATCGCGACCGCGCTGGACTTGGGCGAACAAGCCGTCCGTGGCGCAGCGGCGGGAGCAGGGCTGGATGTCCGCGATATCGGCGCGATCTACTTCACGTCGGTCACGGGAATCTCCGCCCCATCGATCGACGCTCTATTGGTTAACAAAATGGGTCTGTCGCCAAACATCAAGCGCACTCCAATTTTCGGCCTGGGTTGCGTGGCGGGCGCGGCTGGAATCTCCCGCGCCTCGGACTATGTGCGCGCCTACCCGGATCAAGTCGCGGTTACGCTGGCCGTCGAACTCTGCTCCCTTACGATCCAGCGGCAAGACTTGTCGATGGCCAACCTGATCGCCTCGGGACTCTTCGGCGATGGCGCCGCCGCCGTCATAGTCGCTGGCGCGAACCGCAAATTAGACGGTCCGAAAATTCTGGGTACCAAGTCCGTGTTCTACCCGGCGACCGAAGAAATGATGGGCTGGAAAATCTCCGAGCGTGGTTTCGCCATCGTTCTCTCGCCTGAAGTTCCCAACCTGATTCAAGGGCAACTCGGGTCCGACGTGGAAACGTTTTTCGCTGGACTCGGCCGCAAAGCGTCCGACGTCAAGAGTTGGGTTCTGCACACTGGCGGACCCAAGGTCCTCCAAGCCACGGCCTCGGCCCTTGGGCTCCAAAACGGCGAACTTGCCGCTTCATGGGAATGCTTGCGGCGGACCGGAAACCTTTCTTCCGCATCTGTACTCTGTGTACTGGAAGAGGTCATGAAAAACCGGCGCCCAGCTCCCGGAACCCTGGGCTTACTCGCGGCCATGGGCCCAGGTTTTTGCTCCGAACTCGTCGCACTGGAATGGTAGGGCTTAAGGAATGACCGAGTACCGAAACTCGCAGCCACCGGCCGACGTTTTCGTGGTCGGCGGAGGCCCCGCCGGGATCGCCGCTGCTCTCGCGGCTCGGCAACACGGGCTTGAGGTCACCATCGCCGATGGCTGCGTTCCGCCGATCGACAAACCGTGCGGCGAGGGCCTTATGCCCGATGGCGTCGCCGCTCTTAACAAACTGGGGGTGCGTGTGCCAGTTGCGGATTGTCAGCGTTTCCGTGGCATTCGCTTTGTCAACGGAGAGTGCTCCTCGGAAGCCGACTTCCCTTCCTCCTGCGGCCTAGGGATACGCCGGACGGTCCTCCATCAAATCCTCATCGAACACGCGGAGAGCGCAGGCGTGCGCTTCCTCTGGCAGGCTCCTGTTACCGGCCTCCACCCTGACGGAGTTTTGCTTCGCGGAGAGCTGCACCCGGCGCGGTGGATCCTGGGAGCTGACGGTAGCAGTTCCCGTGTGCGACGGTGGGCGGGCCTGGATGCCCCCAACGACAACAACCATCGTTTCGCTTTCCGCCGCCACTACCGCGTCGCCCCCTGGTCCGAATTTATGGAGGTTCACTGGGCAGACCACTACCAGCTCTATTTCACGCCGGTCAGTGCAAATGAGGTTTGCGTTGCCTTGATCTCCCGGGATCCCGCTCTGCGGCTCGACGACGCTCTCTCCAGTTTCCCAGAGATGAAAAGGCGCTTACAGGGCGCCGAGCACAGCTCTACCGAGCGCGGTGGCGTCTCCATGACGCGTCGCTTCGCGCGGGTTTACAAAGATCGCATCGCCCTAATCGGCGATGCCTCGGGCAGCGTGGATGCCATTACAGGCGAGGGCCTTTCGCTAGCCTTCAGCCAGGCAAACCTGCTCGGCGCATGTCTTGCCGCGGGCAACCTTGCGGCGTATCAGTCGGGCCATCGCAAGATTGCGCGCCGCCCTGCAATCATGTCGCACCTCATGCTGCTGCTGGATCGCCACAGGTTGATTCGGAGCCGCGTAATTCGCGCCTTCGCCGCTGAGCCCAAAATCTTCGCTCACATGCTCGCCACTCACGTCGGAGAAGTGTCTCCACTCCATCTGGCAGCCAACAGCTTGGCGCTGGGCTGGAAATTAGTGACCGCGTGACCGGCCGAAGCGACCGAGGAAAGTTGGCTTGCGAGCTTCAAACGGAAGGCCGGTTTTATGTAACAGAATTGTAAAATCCGGTGCATACCTGTACACCATTTTTTGTCACAGAATTGTAAATTCCGGTGTATACCTGTACACCGTTTTTCCAAATTCGGGGACAAGTTCTTGCCCTTTTTCTGCAACGGTTTGCACACTCGCCGCCTTCAGCGCATCCAAGGAAAGTAACGAGGCCTCATGAAACCAGTCAGGATCTCTGCAGCACTCGCGGCGGCTCTGCTGTCACTGGCTTTCGCCACCTCCGCGCGCGCCGCTGACCTCACCCTTCACACCGACCCAACGCAATCCACGGCCGAGCTGACGTTGAACGGCAATCTCCACACTGTTCACGGTACGTTCCAGGGCAAGCGCGGAGACATTCGCTTCGACCCCGCCTCGGGCAGGATCGGCGGCGAAATTGTCTTCGACGCCACCAGCGGCCGCACCGACAACTCCTCGCGCGATCAAAAAATGCACAAGGAAGTAATCGAAAGCGGGAAGTATCCCGAAATCTCTTTCCGTCCCGACCGCGTCGACGGCAAGGTTTCCATTTCAGGAACTTCTACGGTTCAGGTTCACGGCATGTTTAACATCCACGGACAGGACCACGAAATCACCGCCGCAGTCACCATTAAGTTTGAGGGCGGCCGCTGGGAAGCCAGCGCCAAATTCCCCGTGCCCTATGCCAACTGGGGAATGAAAAATCCCAGCGTGCTCTTCCTGCGCGTCGCAGATTCTGTCGACATCGACCTTCACGCGAAAGGCAACGTTGCCCCAGCCGGTACTCCCTAAGGGTTGTTGAAAAATCCGGAGATTTGTCATTTCGAGCGGAGCGAGAAATCTGCTTTCCTGGAAACGCGAGTCCGCCTCGAATGGACGTGGCGCCCTAAGAGGCTGCGTTTTTGAAAGAGCACGGCTTCAGCCGTGCCGTCAGACCCGCCCCAACTTCGGGGCTTTACCCGCGAAATGCCGCATTTTCCTCAAGCAGAACTCACGTAACGTGCAGCCGCCATAAAAAATAGCTCCCAGCCTCACGCAAAACGGCCCCCGCGCGCTGCATGCTGGTATGCGGCAGCGAATTCGGCCGGGGCGCGGTATACACAACAATCCCTTCCGCTTCCAGCATGCGCTTGATGCGATACACGTGATAAGCGTCGCTCACGGCAATGCAGTCGCCGAACCCGCTCTTGCGCAGTATTCGCGCCACCCGCTGTGCCGACTGTGCCGTATCCGTGCCCTGTGTTTCAGGAATTAAACGTGTTTCGGGAATGCCTTTGCCCGCCAGATACGCCGCCCCAACGCCGCCTTCGCTGTAGCTGGGGTCGCCGCCGGCGCCGCCCGTCGTGATCACCCACGGCGCCAGATGCTGGGTATAAAGATCGAACGCGTGATCCAGGCGCGCCTTGTACACGGGAGAAGGCCGCCCGGAATACTCCGCCGCGCCAAATACCACGATGGCAGAGGCGGGCCGAAGATCATCCAGCGTCGACTGATGAACGATGCTCCAGCAGATCCAACCTGCATCGGCTGCTGCCAACGCCACCAGCGCCAGCAATATGCGCAACCAGTATCTGCGAATCATCCCATGTTAAGGATTTGCCGGATTTCCTCGGACGGAATGGCGCCTTCCCGCAGGATGCGCCAGCCCGAGGAATCGCTCAAATCCACAATCGTCGAGGCAATGTCGCGCGGCGAAGGCCCGCCGTCGACAATGATTCCAATCCGCCCGTCGAGCTGTCCGCGCACCTGCTCGGCAGTGGTGCACTCGGAAGCCCCGCTCAAATTCGCCGAAGTCGCCGTGATCGGAATTCCCGCCGCCTTGATAATCGCCAGCGGAATCTTCGCCGAGGGCACCCGCAAAGCCACATTCCCCGTATTGGCCGTAACCTTCAGGGGCAATCGCGACGCGGCCTTCACGATAATCGTCAGCGGCCCGGGCCAGAACTTGCGCGCCAGATCGTGGAATGCATCGGGCAGAAAAGCCATTTCTTCAGCCTGATCCACGCTTTCAATCAGCAGCGACAGCGGTTTATGGCGGAAGCGCGACTTAATTTCATACACGCGCTCGACCGCGCGCAAATTCAGCGGATCGGCTGCCAGCCCGTAAAAAGTATCCGTGGGCATGCCCAGCACTTCGCCCGCCCGAATCTGGTCGGCGGCGTACTTTATCAGCTGCTCTTCCGGAGTTTCGCAGTTAATCTTGACTATCTCAGCGCGCACCGCAACCTCGTGCCAGGAATGAGTTAAGCGGAATGAACGGCCTCGTGAATCCCCGTCAATCCTTGTGGATCCTATGAAGCTAAGACACTTACGATACCACGACAACGTGCCAACTCAGGAGTGCCAAAAAGCACAAGGTGTATCATCCGCTGTACCCTCTTTGTTGCCTGCTTGGCACCCTGCTAGTCTGCTTGTCACGAAAATGCCGCCCGCCAAATCCAGCGCCTTGCGCGACCGTCTGCGCCCCATCTCGGGCCGCCACAACCCCCTGCTCAAGGACCTGCGCAGCGTCTACGCCCACGGCACCCTCACCGACGACGGGTGCTTCGCTGTCGAGGGCGTGCGCGGCCTGGAGGAAGCCATTCGCAGCAGTGTCCGGTTCCGCGCCGTCTTCTTCAGCGACGCAGACAACGCTGCAACGGAGCGCCTGACCGAGCGCCTCCTGCAACAAATTGGCCATAAGGTAGAGACCTTTACCGTCCCCGCCAAGCTCTTTCAGGACGCCGTTACCAGCGAAGCGCCGCAGGGCGTGGCCGCGCTGGTGCACGGCAAAGAAACGACACTCGAAGATGCTTTGCGCGGCGCGCAACCGCCGCTCGTAGTCGTCGCCTCCGGGTTGCAAGACCCCGGCAATCTAGGAACTATCTTCCGCTCGGCCGAGGCCTTTGGCGCAGGCGGCGTAGTGCTGGGCGAAGGTACGGTCAGCGCCTACAACCCAAAGACCGTGCGCGCTACGGCGGGATCAATTTTTCGCCTGCCAGCAGTCGCGGCCAAGCTTAGCGAACTGCTTCCACAGTTGCGCGAACGCGGCATCAAGCTGTTCGCCACGTCTTCGCACAAAGGCACGCCTCTGTCCGAGGCGCGGCTTGATGAAGCCGCCGCCATCTTCATCGGCAACGAAGGCGCAGGCCTGGCTCGCGACATCATTGCGAAAATGGACGACACGCTCGTCATCCCGCAAGTGCGCCCGGTTGAATCGCTGAACGCAGGAGTCGCCGCCAGCATTATCCTGTACGAGGCCGCACGGCAACGAAGCAAGTAGCGGGCGCCCGCGCGGAAATGAGGAGAGATTGCCATGCTTGTATCCGTTTTCTGTGGAATGAGCGTCGATGGATTTATTGCGCGCAAGGATGGCACCTTTGAATTTTTGGATGAGGGCGGCGCAGAGCCGCATGGCTACGACGAATTTATCAAGACCATCGACACGCACGTGATCGGGCGCAACACGTACGAAGTCGTTCTCGGATTTGGCGAATGGGCCTATGG
>Ga0075028_100000709_pt1 | contig 11896 bp, 9 predicted proteins | sample LitLauG_LLR_2014_FD_71390 | JGI IMG/M metagenome (GOLD analysis project Ga0075028, IMG submission 71390) | Freshwater sediment microbial communities from Pennsylvania, USA - Little Laurel Run_MetaG_LLR_2014 | ecosystem: Environmental > Aquatic > Freshwater > Creek > Sediment | place: USA... | reverse complement strand
TGCGGACGGCGCTCGAAAAAGGAAAATGGGAAGGGACACTTTCCCGCCAGCGGAAAAATGGCGAAAGGTTTTCCGCGCGTCTCGTGATTACACCGCGCTGCGATCCATCGGGGAATCCAACGGGGTTCCTGCTGATCTCGAAAGATATTTCGGATGAAATCCGGCTCACGCAGTACGCACGAAGCTTGATCGAGGCGAGCGTGGATCCCCTCGTCACCATCAGCCCCGAAGGGAAAATCACGGACGTGAACGAGGCCACTGTGAAAGTCACGGGGGCTCCTCGCGAGAAACTCATTGGCGCGGACTTTGCCAACTACTTTACGGAGCCGGAGAAGGCCCGGGAGGGCTATCAGCGCGTTTTCTCAGAAGGACTCGTCACAGACTACCCTCTCACGATCCGGCATGTCGATGGACGCCTGACCGACGTGCTCTACAACGCCTCGGTTTACAAGGACGCCAAAGGCAACGTGTTGGGCGTGTTCGCCGCCGCCCGAAACATTACTGGGCGCAAAAAGGCCGAGGAGAAGTTTCGGGCTTTGCTCGAATCGGCCCCCGATGCTGTGGTCATTGTGAACAAGGACGGTCGGATCACCCTCGTCAACGCCCAGACCGAGAAACTCTTCGGCTATGGACGCCAGGAGCTGCTTGACCAGCCAGTCGAAATGCTCGTTCCCCAGAGGTTTCGGCGCGCCCACCCCGGACACCGCAGCGGCTTCTTCGCCAAACCAGCCACTCGTTCTATGGGAGCCGGCCTGGAACTCTACGGCCAGCGGAAGGACGGCAGCGAGTTCCCGGTGGAGATCAGCCTGAGCCCGCTAGAGACAGAGGAAGGCGTATTGGTCTCCAGTTCCATCCGCGATATCACGGCTCAAAAACAGGGCTCCCAATACACCCGCAGCCTGATTGAGGCCAGTCTGGACCCCCTGGTCACCATTAGCCCGGAAGGCAAAATCACCGACGTCAACGAGGCCACTGCCAAAGTCACTGGAGTGCGTCGTGAAGAGCTCATTGGGACGGACTTTGCAAACTACTTCACCGAACCAGAAAAAGCCCGCGAGGGTTACCAGCAGGCGTTCGCCAGGGGCTTTGTTACCGACTACCCATTGACGATCCGAAATCGAGACGGGCGGCTCTGCCATGTCCTCTACAACGCCTCCGTCTACAGGGATGTCAATAACATCGTCCTGGGGGTCTTTGCTGCCGCGCGTGATATTACGCCGCTCAAGAAGGCCGAGGTGGAATTGGCCGATCAGCGCACCCGAGAACTGGAACGGCTGGCCGAGTTGGAGCGGTTTCAAAAACTTACCGTGGGCCGAGAGCTGAAAATGATCGAATTGAAAAAAGAAGTCGAGGAACTGAAGCGGCAACTCACGGAACGGACTGTGCCTGCCGGGGTATCATGAGCGGCCAAACCTCTGAACGCAGTCTACTCGAAACGCCACTGGACTCCAGGTCCGAGCGGAACGCGGTTGAGAATTCCCAACGCGCGACGTTGAACATTCTGGAGGACTTCGCCGCGGAAAAGTGCGAACTGGAGCGCGGTCAACGCGCTACGCTCAACATCCTCGAAGATTTCGACGCTGAAAAAACCCGCATGGCCGGCGCCGAGCGCGCGGTGCTGAATATCCTCGAAGACTTCGCATCCGAGAAATCCCAGCTGGAAGAATTCCAGCATTGCTTCCTGAACATCCTGGAGGATTTTTCCCAAGAGAAAAGACAGCTCGAAGGCACGCAGCGCGCGGTGTTGAATATCCTCGAGGACTTCGAAGGGGAAAAAGCGAACGTGGAGCTGGCGAACGTACGACTCGAGAGAGAGATCAAAGAACGCAAGCGCGCCGAGGAGGAAATTCAGCGAACCAACAGAGAATTGAGCGCGACCAACAAAGAGCTGGAGGCTTTCTCCTATTCCGTTTCCCACGACTTGCGAACGCCGCTCCGGAGTATTGACGGATTCAGCCAGGCGCTGCTGGAAGACTATGCCGATAAGCTGGATGCCACGGCGCAAGAGCACCTCCAGCGCGTGCGCCGCGCAGCGCAGCGCATGGCCGCGCTTATTGACGACATGCTGAATCTCTCCCGCGTGACCCGGTGTGAGTTGCACCGCGAAAAGCTCGACCTGAGCGCGATGGCAAAGTTGATCGCGGCGGAGCTTCAGGAAGCGGAGCCGAGCCGCCACGTGGAGTTCGTGATTGAAAGCGGCTTGACCGCCGTGGGCGATCCGCAGCTGCTGCACGCGGCGATGGAAAACCTGTTCCGCAATTCCTGGAAGTACACCTCCGGCCATCCGACCGCCCGGATTGAATTCGGCAGCAGCGTCGAGAAAGAGAAGCATTCCTTTCTCGTACGCGACGACGGCGCCGGGTTCGACCCGCGCTATGCGGACCGTCTTTTCGGTGCCTTCCAGCGCCTCCACACCGCGAAGGAGTTTCCAGGCACCGGCATTGGCCTCGCCACGGTACAACGAATCATCCACCGGCATGGCGGAGAGGTTTGGGCAGAGGGGGCAGTGGAAAAGGGCGCAACGTTCTACTTCACTTTGTGAAGAAAACAACTACGTCGGGGGAAAAAGATCATGGACGGCAAAACCATTCTCTTGGTGGAAGACAATGCGGACGACGAGGCGCTCACGTTTCGCGCGCTAATGAAGAACAACATCAGCAATCAATTGGTTGTCGCGCGGGATGGCGCGGAGGCGCTCGATTATTTATTTGCCACCGGCCAATATTCGGGAAGGGACACGAGTATCGGACCCCAGGTGGTTCTGCTGGACCTGAATCTGCCAAAGGTTAGCGGCCTGGAAGTCTTGCGCCAGTTGCGAGCGAATGAGCGCACGAAACTTCTTCCTGTGGTGATTCTGACTTCCTCCACCGAGGAGCAGGACCGGCTCCAGGGGTACGACTACGGCGCAAACAGCTATGTGCGCAAGCCCGTGGACTTCAATCACTTTATCGAGGCCGTGCGCCAGCTGGGACTGTACTGGCTGATTCTAAACGAACAGCCGCCGGCCAGGAGATAACCAATGGGGGTTCCACTTCGCGTGCTTATGATCGAGGATTCGGAGGATGACGCCGCACTGCTGGTCCGCGAATTGCGCCGCGGCAGCTTCGACGTCTTTTTCGAACGGGTGGATACAACCGACGCTTTGGAATCCGCTGTTGAGAAGCAGAATTGGGATCTGATCATTTCCGATTTTTCCATGCCGCATTTTTCAGGCTCTGACGCTTTGAGACTCCTGAGGGCCAAGGGGTGCGAAATACCCTTTATTTTCGTTTCTGGAACCATCGGGGAAGAAACGGCGGTGGCCGCACTCAGAAACGGCGCCCAGGACTACCTAATGAAAACGAACCTGAAGCGGCTGGTGCCCGCGGTTCAGAGAGCGCTGCAAGAATCCGAGGAACACCGGAATCGAAAACGGATGGAGATGCAGGTGCAACAACTTCAGAAATTCGAAGCCATCGGAAAGCTGGCCGGAGGAATCGCTCACGACTTCAATAACGTAATCGGCGCAATTCTGGGGTGGGCGGAATTGGGCTGCGAAGAAGCTCAGGCCGGAACCGTGCTCCACGACCGCTTTCAGAAGATCCTGAACCAGGGTCAGTTCGCCGCTCGCCTCACCTCCCAATTGCTGGCCTTTGCGCGGCGCCAAGTGCTTCAGCCGCGGAACATCGATCTGAACGCACTCGTTGTAGAGGGCGCGAGCCTGCTTCGCCGCGTGATTGGAGAGCACATTGAAGTACGAGTCGTCGCTGCTACGGGTCTGGGCGTCGCATCGGCGGACCCGACGCAAATCGAGCAGGTTCTTATGAACCTCTGCTTGAATGCGCGAGACGCCATGCCCGATGGGGGACGGCTCGTCCTGGAGACCCAGAATTCCGAGATCGATGCGGAGTACTGCCGGCTCCACCCCTACGCGCGGCCGGGAAGTTACATAATCCTCGCGGTTTCCGATACGGGTGTTGGGATGGATGCAGAGACAACTGCGCGTGTTTTCGAACCATTCTTCACAACTAAGGAGACCGGTAAAGGAACGGGGTTGGGCCTTGCTACCGTCTATGGCATCGTAAAGCAGCACGGTGGATTCATTCACTTGTATAGCGAACCGGGAAAAGGGACAACCTTCCGCATCTACATTCCGGCAGGCGCCGCCGCCGAGACGCGCAAAGCAAGCCGCGATGAACAAATCCCCAAAGGCACGGAGACAATTCTCTTGGCTGAGGATAACGAGGGGCTTCAGGAAGCAGCTAAGGAGATGTTGGAAAAACTCGGTTATCGTGTCGTCCCGGCATCGAATGGAAGAGAAGCGGCCCAGATCTTCACGAACAATCCCGCCCAATTTGATCTGATCATTTTGGATATCGTCATGCCCAAGATGACTGGCCCAGCTGCATTTTCTCAGATGATGGCAGTTCGTCCCGATTTGCGAGTCATTTTTTCTACCGGCTACACGCCGGAAGGTGCTTCCCTGACTTCCTTGACGGAACAAGGCGCTTCCATCTTGCAAAAGCCATACAGCATGAAAAACCTGGCCCAAACGGTGCGGGCCATCCTGGACAGCCCACGGACTACGTTTCACGATATTGAAGCCAGCGAAATACACGGGTAGTCTTCGAGACTCTTTCTACATGATGGGTCTCCTGGAAATAGAAAAAACGTCCGCGGCGCGGGTTGCTGGCGCAATTGTCCGGCAACGCCGAGTGTGCTACCCTTCTGCACTCAAAAGTGCGGATTCCTCATAGGTGGAATCCGCCTCAGATGTCCCTCTCTGTGACGCGGGTGTGGCGCCGATTTTTCTGTGACTCCAGTGTGCCTGGCAAGTGAGCGGGCCGGAGTGAATCTGCGCTTATCCCAGCGGCCTCGGAGAAACCGCCAAAAGGGAGAGATCGCAGAACGCAATGCCGACGAAACCTGCTCCTGGCAAGGTCACAGAGATCAAACTGGCGCATTCGCCGGATTCCGACGATGCTTTCATGTTCTACGGTCTGGCGACGCAGAAGGTGCGCACGCCCGGGCTAAAATTTTCGCACGTGCTCGCCGATATTGAGACGCTCAATCAGGCTGCCCGCCAGGAAATCTATGATGTGACGGCATTTAGCTTTGGGGCGTATCCGTATTTGCGGGACAAGTACGTGTTGTTGGATTGCGGCGCCAGTTTTGGCGAAGGCTACGGCCCGATTGTCGTCTCGCAGCACCCGATGAAGCGCGAGGACCTGACGAAGTGCAGGATCGCCGTGCCGGGGCTGCAAACCTCCGCTTATCTGACGCTGCGGCTGTACGAGCCGCACGTCGAGCCTGTGGTCATGGCCTTCGATCAGATTCTCGACGCTGTGAAAAACTCCGTGGTCGATGCAGGTTTATTGATCCATGAGGGGCAACTTTATTTCCCGCAAATGGGTCTGCACAAGGTCGTCGACCTGGGGCAATGGTGGGTCGAACAAACCGGGCTCCCTCTTCCACTCGGCGGCAATGCCGTGCGGCGCGCCCTGGGGCGAACGATCGGCTTGCACGTCGGGCGCGCCATCCGCGAAAGCGTTTCCTATGCCCTGGACCATCGCGAGGCCGCCGTCAATTACGCCATGCAATTCGCGCGCGACATGGAACCGGACATGGCCGACAAATTTATCGGCATGTATGTGAACAAGTGGACGCTGGGCTACGGCGAACGCGGCCGCCAGGCCGTTCACGAATTTCTGAAGCGCGGTGTCGACGCCGGACTAATTCCCGGCCCTCCGGACGCCGAGTTTTTGCTCGACGAAGAATAGCGACCCGAAAAACGCGAGTCCCCAAGTTCCCGATTGAGTTTCCATTCCGCCGTTCGATCGGCAAGGGCTTGCCTTGACGCCATTTGAGGCTTCGCATAAAGTCGAATTCATTCCGATGCGTAGGTCCCGCACATTGTGACGATGCAACGCGTTCTGTCCACGTATCTTTTTGTAAACAAGAAACTGACGGCTGCCCTGGTGGGCGAAGCGGCGCGCGCGGGTGTTTCCGCGATCGAATTGTTTTGCTCGCGCGGGCATTTCGATTACCGCTCGGCTGACGACGCGCACGAACTGGCCTCCTGGCTTGCCGGAAACAATCTGACGCTCCATTCCATCCATTCGCCGACGACGCGCGATTTCCATCTTTCTCGGGAAAGCGGCGCGCCGCTCTCGATCTGCGATCCGGAGCGTTTGCGGCGCCAGGAGGCCGTGGACGAAATCAAGCGCGCCCTGGACCTGGTGGAACACATTCCCTTCCGCTATTGCATTCAGCACGTGGCGCGCTCACGCGATATTCCGGACGAGCGGAAATGGGATGCCACGTTCAGTTCTCTCGAACACTTGTCCCTGTTTGCGCGCCATCGCGGCATTACGCTTGCCATTGAAAATACTCCAGGCGAGATGGCGACTCCCATGAATTTGAAAAACTTTCTGGAACAGACGCGTCTCACGAGCGTGAAGATTTGTTTCGACGCCGGACATGCTCATCTTGAAGGCGGCGTTCCGGCCGCGCTGGAAATCGTCCGCGATTTCGTCGCGACCACGCACCTGCACGACAATCGCGGCGAGCGCGACGACCATCTGCTTCCCTACGAGGGAACCATCGATTGGAGCGCCACGCTGGCGGCGCTTCCGCCTGAGGCGCCCTTCGTCCTTGAATTGAAAGAGCCCGCCGCCGCAGCGGGCTCCGTCGAGGTGCAGGCGTTCGCGGAAACGCTGCGAGGCGTCCGCGGGGTATTCGAAAAATTCGAGCAGGAGCGGGCCGAGTAGCACACGCTTCAGCCTGTGGGTTTTGGTGGCAAGTACGATCGATCCTGCTTGGACTAACCCCCACAGGCTGAAGCGTGCGCCACTTGAGCCTCGAACCGTCAGAATAAATTTTGCAAGGAGAGAACTCGAACCGCATGCCGGTAGTCACTATTCAAGACGTGGGAAAGCACGACGGCCAGGAAGTCACGCTGCGCGGCTGGCTGTACAATTTGCGCGAAGCCGGAAAACTCCTCTTCCCCATCTTCCGCGACGGCACGGGTACGATTCAGGGCGTCGTCTCCTTGAAAGACCAACCGGCGGCATTCGAAGCCTTGCGCGGCCTGACGCAGGAGTCCAGCGTGATCGTTACAGGTCGCATCCACGCCGATAAGCGCGCGCCGGGCGGGTTCGAAATTCAGATTACCGCGATCGAAGTCGTGCAGCGCGTGCCGGACGATACGCCCTACCCGATCCAGCTCAAGGAACACGGCGTCGATTTTCTGCTGGACCACCGCCATCTCTGGATTCGCACGCCGCGCCAGGCGGCGATTCTGCGCATCCGCGCGGAGGCCGTGCGAGCCGGGCACGAATACATGGATTCGCAGGGCTACATCCTGACCGAAGCGCCCATCTTCACGCCGGCCTCCTGCGAAGGCACTACCACCCTCTTCGAAGTGCAATACATCGACGACGAGAAAGCCTACCTCACGCAATCCGGCCAGCTCTACGTCGAAGCGACGGCCATGGCGCTCGGCAAGGTCTATACGTTCGGCCCGACGTTTCGCGCTGAAAAATCCAAGACGCGCCGGCACCTCACCGAATTCTGGATGCTCGAACCGGAAGCGGCGTACGCACACCTGGAAGACATGATGGCGCTGGGGGAAAACCTCGTCAGCCACGTCGTGCAATCGGTGGTCAAGAACCGCGCGCGGGAACTGGAAACGATTGGGCGCGACACTTCCAAGCTCGCGAGCGTCACGGCTCCTTTTCCGCGCATCACTTATGACGAAGCGATTCAAGTGCTTCAGAAGCACGGAAATCCGGCGAAATGGGGAGACGACTTCGGCGGCGATGAAGAAACGATCCTCTCAAGCGCCTACGACCGCCCGGTGATCGTGCATCGCTATCCCGCCGCGATGAAGGCGTTCTACATGCAGCCGGACCCAGAGCGGCCCGAACTGGCGCTGGGATTCGACATGCTCGCTCCCGAGGGCTACGGCGAAATCATCGGCGGCGGCGAACGCGTCGCCGATTACGATCTGCTCTTGAAGCGGCTCCGGGAACACCACCTGCCGGAAGATGCGTTTGGCTGGTATCTGGACCTGCGCCGCTACGGCAGCGTCCCGCACGCGGGCTTCGGCCTGGGCCTGGAACGAACGGTGGCCTGGATTTGCGGAACTGAGCACATTCGCGAAGTCATTCCCTTCCCCCGCATGATCTACCGCGTGTACCCTTAGTCACGCCGCGATCCCGCCCACGTGGGGCGAGCCGGACTGGCCGCAACTATGGCGCAAAAAATTCGGATTATCGGAGTGCCGATGGACCTCGGCCAAAGCCGCCGCGGCGTGGACATGGGTCCTTCGGCGCTGCGCGTGGCCGGCCTGCAAACGCGGCTCAAGTCGCTCGGCCACACAGTCGAAGATATAGGCAACGTGAGCGTGAGGCAGCCCGAAGAGCAGCCCTATGGAGAAAAGCGCGCCAAGTACCTGAACGAAATTGCCGAAACCTGCCGTGGCCTGGCGGAGATTACGGAGCGATCGCTTTCGGAAGGTTATTTTCCACTGGTGCTTGGCGGAGACCACTCCCTTGCCGTGGGCTCGTTTTCGGGAGTCTCGAATTTTTTTCGCGGGCAATCGAAACGCGTCGGGTATTTGTGGCTCGACGCCCATGGCGACATGAACACGCCGGATAGCTCGCCCTCGGGCAACATTCACGGGATGCCGCTCGCGGCCATCATCGGCCACGGCGCGCCGGAACTCGTCGAAATGCTGGGTTATAAACCGAAAGTCGAGCCGCGCAATGTGTGCCTGGTTGGCGTGCGCGATCTCGATCCCAAGGAGCGCCGCTTGATCAAGGAATGCGGCGTCCATGTCTTCACCATGCGCGATATTGACGAACGCGGCATGCGCGATGTGATGAGCGAAGCATTGCGCTTCGTGAGCGACGATACCGACGGCGTGGCGGTCAGCCTCGATTTGGATTTTGTCGACCCGGACGACGCGCCCGGCGTGGGCACTCCGGTGCGCGGCGGCGTGACGTATCGCGAAGCGCATCTGGCGCTCGAAATGATCGCGGACAGCGAAGCGATGGTGTCGCTCGAAGTCGTCGAAATTAATCCGGTGATCGATCTGCATAACCAGACGGCCTTGCTGGGCGTGGAAATGGTGCTATCCGGATTGGGGAAGAAGATTTTGTAGCGCCGGCATCTTGCCGGCTTCTTTTCTCCGTATTTGGTCGTAAGAAATTGCCGGCAAGATGCAGGCGCTACAGGGATCACTTCAATCATGACCACAGAAAAAAAGAGGCTACGCATCGGCATTCTGTTCGGCGGGCGTTCGGGCGAGCACGAAGTCTCCCTGATCTCGGCGGCGTCCGTCATTTCCGCGCTCGATCCCGAAAAATACGAAGCGGTGCCCATCGGCATCTCCAAGGACGGCCGCTGGCTCGCCGGAACAGCGGCGCACAAAATGCTGCCCCCGCCGCTCGGCGAAGTGCTGCGCACGGGCGAAAGCGTGATGCTGTCCGCCGATCCAAACGTGGCGGCGCTCGTTCCCGCGGGCAATTCGCGCGCGGATGCGCTGCGCGTGGACGTCGTGTTTCCCGTCCTGCACGGCACGTTTGGCGAGGACGGCGCGGTTCAGGGCCTGCTCGATCTCGCCGGACTTCCCTACGTGGGTTCCGGAGTGCTGGGCTCCGCTGTTGGCATGGACAAGGATGTGCAGAAGCGATTGTTCCTGCAGGCCAAGCTGCCCGTGGGAGATTTCCTCGCGGTCCCGCGCGCGGAATGGGAAAAAGCGCGTGGCAAAGTTCTTCACGAGATCCGCAAGAAATTCCGCTTCCCGGTTTTCGTGAAGCCCGCCGCGCTCGGAAGTTCCGTCGGCATGACCAAGGCGCACGACGCGAAGGAACTCGCCACGGCCATGGACCTCGCCGCCGAATTCGGGCAAAAAATAATGGTGGAGCGCGCCATTCGCGGCCGCGAAATCGAGCTTTCCGTTCTGGGCAACGAAGATCCGAAGGCGTCGATCCCCGGCGAAATCGTCCCGCACCGCGAATTCTACGATTACGAGGCGAAATATCTGGAGGAAGGCACGCGCCTCATGATTCCCGCGAAGCTGACAAAAGCGCAGGTGAAAAAATTCCAGGAATACGCGGTCCGGGCGTTTCGCACTCTCGAATGTCTGGGCATGGCCCGAGTCGACTTTTTCCTCGAGCACCGCACGGGGAAAATCCTTCTGAACGAAATCAACACGATCCCAGGCTTCACCTCCATCAGCATGTACCCGAAACTCTGGGAAGCTTCCGGCCTGTCTTACCGCCAGTTGCTCGACCGCCTGATCGAACTCGCGCTCGCGCAGCACCGCGAAAGGCAACGCACGAAATACACAATTGAGCTCCCCGCCGCCGTTTCAACCGGAGCACTCGAGTAGCGCAACCCTTCAGGCCCCTTCCAAATAGTTTTTCTTGTACCAGTCCGCGATTTCGCCTCCCGTGGCGAGCCACACCTCCTGCCGCGAAGTGATATGGTCGAGCGCGTTTGCAAAATACTTGCTGCGGTGCGGATGCCCGATAAGGAAAGGATGCAACGAAATGGCCATCACCCGCCCCGTTTTCGCGCCGTCTTCATAAAGCACATCGAATTGGTCGCGAATCATGCGGCCGAACGTCTCGCCGCTTTGGTGATGATCGAGGAGGGCGGGGATGTCGTTGATCTCAAGCGAATACGGCATCGAGATCATGGTTCCGGTCTTGACGCGCATGGGATAGGGCTGCTCGTCGTTCACCCAATTGGCCACGTACTCGATCTTATTTTCAGCGAGGATGTCGAGCGTGTGGTGCGATTCGGAGAGCGCCGGACTGAGCCAGCCGCGCGGGCGCGCGCCCGTCGCTCTTTCAATGGTGCCCACGACGTGGGCGATGAGCGCGCGTTCGTCTGCTTCAGATTGTTTGTTGATGAGCGTGGAATTATTTGTGCCGTGACCCATCCACTCCCACCCGAGGCGATTCCCTTCTTCGAGAATGCGCGGGTAGTGGCCGCACACATCGGAGTTGAGCGCGACGGTGCCCCGGACGCCGTGACGCTCCATGATCTCCATCATCCGCCAGACGCCCACGCGCACGCCGTAGTCGCGCCAGGAATAATTCAGCACATCGGGAACGAGGCTCGTGGTCGCGTGCGTAACGGAGGTGGACGGCCGGTCAAACAAGAAATGCTCGATGTTGGGAATCACCCAGACCGCGACGCGTGCGCCGTTGGGCCAGCGTAGAGGCTTCCTGTCAATAATGGCCGAATAGGGAAAGCGGCCGTGTTCTTGCGGGTTTGCACCAGGCGGCTCGGACATTCGGAGTTCCTCCCAAGGATCAGTCCCCGGCGCGGCCCGGCGCGGCGGCGGCGCGGAGCGCGTTCAAGTATTGCAACGTCTCTGCAAGCGAAACAACATCCGCGTACTTGGCGTTCAAATCAAACAGGCTTTGCTCGTGCGCCGCCAGCGAGCGGTCGCCCACAGCCTCGCGCACGACCATCGGGCGAAAACCGATCTGGCAGGCATCCACGGCGGAGGCGCGGACGCAACCACTCGTCGTGCAGCCCGTGATGATCAGCGTATCGACCTGGCGCACGAGCAAACGCGAAACGAGATCGGTCCCGAAAAAACACGATGCATATTTTTTGACGAGCAACGAATCCGTTTCCCGGAAGTCGAGCCGCGTGTCGATCTGCACGCCCTCGGTTCCCGCGCGCAAGGAGGAAGATCCTTTCTGCTTCATCCCGAAGATTCCCGCATCCTTCAAATTTTCGTCTTCGTAGGAAACCGTCGAGAAAATGACGGGCGCCTCGCGATCGCGCGCCGCGCGCAGGAGTTGCTGTATGGCTTCGATCTGTTTGTCCAGGTTCGAGCCGAGCGGCATTTCGGGGTTCGTGAAAGCCTTAGCCATGTCCACGACGAGTA
>Ga0075028_100000708_pt1 | contig 11904 bp, 9 predicted proteins | sample LitLauG_LLR_2014_FD_71390 | JGI IMG/M metagenome (GOLD analysis project Ga0075028, IMG submission 71390) | Freshwater sediment microbial communities from Pennsylvania, USA - Little Laurel Run_MetaG_LLR_2014 | ecosystem: Environmental > Aquatic > Freshwater > Creek > Sediment | place: USA... | reverse complement strand
CCCGACAACTGGGCGGACGACAACTGGGCGGACGACAATTGGGCGGACGACAACTGGGCGGACGACACCTCCGCGATCGCCTCGGCCAGCTGCCGACAGGACCACCTGAACAGATCCGGCGGCATCGTCAGCGCCGGCTGCATCCGGTACAGCGGCTTGTTGTCCTCGCTGATTGCCAGGACGCCGCGGCGCAGCATGTTCTGGTGGACGGCCCACTGGAACCCCGGCGCCGCGGTGATGCTCGCCTTGTCGGTCACGAACTCCACCGCTACCCACGCCCCGAGCGCTCGGACGTCGCCCACCTGCTCGACAAGGCCGATCAGCGGGACAAGCTCTTCCCGGGCGATCGCCTCGAGCGCCTTGACGTTGTCCAGGACCGCGCCGTCGGCGAGCAGGTCCAGCCCGGCCAGCGCCCCGGCGCACGCGGCGGGCTCCCACGCGTACGTCCCGCCGAGGTGGGTGTGGGAGTCCGCAAGCACCTGCTCGGTCGCCATGATCGCCGCGATCGCCTGCCCGCCCCCGGTCAGGCCCTTGCCGAGCAGCAGGATGTCCGGCTCCAGCCCCCACAGGTCGGCGGCGAAGACCGTCCCGCACCGGCCCAGGCAGGTCTGGACCTCGTCCAGGATCAGCAGCCACCCGTGGGTTCGGCACAGCCGGGTCAGTCCGGCCCAGAACGCCGCGGAGGGGGCCAGGATGCCCCCCTCCCCCGCGACCGGCTCGATGAGCACGGCCGCGATCTGGCTGGGCTCGACTTGCAGGCGCAGCAACCAGTCCTGGATGAAGTCCAACGTCAGGGTGTCGTCGAACGGACCCGGTCCGCGTCGAAACGGCGCCCGGAATGACTGCGGGTAGGGCGCAAACACGAACCCGGGAACGTACTGGGCGTTGCCCGTGGTGGGCACCGAGGTGTCGGTGGAGCTCGCGGCCGCCAGGTACGTGGACTCCCCGTGGTACTGCCCGAGGAAGCTCAAGATCATCGGGCGGCCGGTCGCGGCCCGGGCGAGCTTGACTGCCCCCTCGACGGCCTCGGTACCGGTCACCGTCGGCGCGACACGGCAGATCCGCCCCGGCGCGATCGCCACGAGCCGCTCGGCGAGCTCGATGACGGGCTCGGTCTGCAGGTAGTTGCTGATCTCCATGCCGTAGCGGTCCCACGCGGCGAGCTGGGCGTCGCGCACCGACGGGGGGTGGGCGCCGTACGGGGCGGCCCCCCAGGCGCTGACATGGTCGGCGAAGGTGTTGCCGTCCAGGTCCTCGATCAGGTAGTCGTGCCGGCGGGCCTCGACGAAGGGCACCCCCGAGCTGTCGCGCAGCGGCCCGTTCAGCACCCGGTCCTTGCGGTCCAGCCAGCGCCGGCTCGCCGGACCCGGCAGCTCGGTGGTCACCTGCGGGTACCCGGGGTCGACTGTCATGCCGGCGAGACTACTTGAACCGGCGTTCAGCATCTAGGGTGCCGCTCGTGGACGATGACGACTACCGCGCGGTCAACCTGGCGAGCTGGCAGGAGCGCGCGCCCGCGCACGCGGCCTCCCCCGACTACGCGGTGGAGCAGTTCGTGGCGCACCCGGACTACATCAGCGACGTGGTCCGCTTCGACCTGCCCCGCCTGGGCAGCGTCCAGGGCCTGCGCGGGGTCCACCTGCAGTGCCACATCGGCACCGACACGCTGTCGCTGGCCAGGCTCGGTGCCCGGATGTCGGGCCTGGACTTCTCCGGCGCGGCGCTGACCCAGGCCAGGGACCTGGCGGCGCGCTGCGGGGCGGACATCGACTTCGTGCACGGCGAGGTGCATGACAGCGTCGAGCTGTTGGGCGCGGGAGTGTTCGACCTCGTCTACACCGGGGTCGGCGCCCTGTGCTGGCTCCCCCGCATCACCTCATGGGCCGCCGTGGTTGCCGGCCTGCTGCGGCCGGGCGGGCGGCTGTTCCTGCGCGAGGGCCACCCGGTCTTGGCGACCTTGCAGGTGCCGCGCCCGGACTCCCTGCTGGTCATGGTCGACCCCTACTTCGAGACCGAGGCCCCGGTGTTCTACGACGAGCCCGGCACCTACGTGCGCACCGACGCCACCTTCGACAACAACGTCAGCTACACCTGGAACCACGGGCTCGGCGAGATCGTCACCGCGCTGCTCGAAGCCGGGATGGAGATCACCGCCCTGGTCGAGCACGACAGCGTCCCCTGGCTGGCGATCGACTCGCAGATGGAGCCGGTCGGCGGAGGGGAGTACCGGCTGCGCGAGCGTCCCGAGCGGCTGCCGCACAGCTACACCCTGCAGGCCGTCAAGCGCTGACCGTCCCACGTGCCGGGCGCCCCTGCCGTACTGCCGGCGCTGCCGGCGCTGCCGGCCGGCTACTGGACGAAGTAGCCGGCCACGTCCGCGATGAGCTGGGTCGTCCCGGAGGAGGAGTTGAACAGCGACACCGTTCCGTCGGCGCCGACCGGGACGACCACCAGGTTGACGACCGTCGCGCCGGCGGAGTAGTCCAGGTTGGCGGTCGCCGGCATCGACGTGCCACCGGCGAAGGCGGTGACGGCCCCGGCGGCCGTGGACTGGGTCACGGTCACGTTCAGCACGACCGCCAGCACGCCAGTGGCCGGCACCGCGCCGGCACCCAGGACCGCCAGGTGGACGGTGCCGCCTGGCGCCACCGGGCCCGCGGGGGCACCGATGCCTGCGCGGGTGTCGAGCAGCCGCGCCGGTGCCAGCGCGGCGAACGCGCCCGTCGTCGTCGAGGCCCCGGCGACGAAGTAGCCGGCCACGTCGGCGACCAGGTCAGTGGCGCCCACCGAGCCGTTGAACAGCGACACCGTCCCGTCCGCCCCGACCGGGACCACCACCACGTTGGCGACCGTGGCCCCGGGAGCGAAGTTCAGGTTGGACGCGGTCGGTCGGGTGGTCCCCCCCGGATACGCGGTGATGTACCCGGCGGCAGTGGGGCCGGTCGCGGTGACATTGAGCACGACGGCCGAGACACCGCTGGCCGGCACCCCGCCGTGACTGAGCACGGCAAGGTGGACGGTGCCGGACGGGGCCACCGGCGCCATCGGCGCGCCGAGGCCGGCCCGGGTGTCCAGCAGGCGCGCCGGCGCCAAGGGCGCGAACGCGCCCGGGGTGGTCAGCGCCCCGGCCAGGTAGTAGCCGGTGACGTCGGCGACCAGGTCAGTGGTGCCGACCGAGCCGTTGAACAGCGACACCGTGCCGTCAGCGCCGACCGGCACCACGACCAGGTTAGCGACGGTGGCCCCGGCGGTGAAGTTCAGGTTGGAGGCGTTCGGCGCGGTGGTGCCGCCGGGATATGTCGTGATGTAGCCGGCAGCGGTCGACCCGGTGGCCGTGACGTTCAAGGCCACGGCGGAGACCCCGGACGTGGGCACGCCCCCCGCGCCCAGCACAGGCAGGTGCACGGTGCCGGCCGGGGCGACCGGGGCTTTCGGGGCCCCGAGACCCACGCGGGTGTCCAGCAGCCTGGCCGGCGCCACGGGGGTGAACCCGAAGGCGGTCGTGCTGGTCTGGACCTGGACCGAGGAGATCGACCCGATGAAGTAGTCGCAGTCGTGGCTGGGCACCGCCGCGCACATGGTCTTGCCGCCGATGCTCAGCGGCCAGGTGTTGGACACATCGCCGACTGCGCCCACCTTGCGGGTGGTGATCCCGTCGACCGTGGTGGTCACCTGGGTGGCACTGCGCTCGCAGGTGACCGTGTGCCACAGGTTGTCCGCCACCACCTGGGCACTGAAGACCCCTCCCGACCCGGTCGGGCTGACGAAGTCGCACAGGACCCGTCCCGCGCCGCCGTCGAGCTGGATCTTCCAGAACCCGCCCGGGGTCCCGGTCTGGCCCTTCTGCATCACGTTGCCGAACGAGGCGGCCACCGACGGGATGAGCAGCCGCACGGTGACGATGAAGTCGGAGGTGCCGGGGTTGAGCTGCGGGGAGTTGATGACCTCCAGGTGCTGCGGGTCGATAGTCCCGCCGGTGCCCCGGACGATGGTGGGGAAGGTCGCGTACGCGCCGTTGAGGGCGATGCTGGTCCCGATCGAGCCGTTGAGGCCGTGCCCGCTGGAGTCGACCAGAACGGTCGAGCCCGCCGGCTCGGTCATGTTCCACAACGCCACCGTCTGGACAGTCGCCGCCTGGGCGGGCTGGCCCACCGTCATCCCGGCCAGCACCAGCGCGGGCACGGCAAGCCCCAGGACGATCTTCCTCATCGTGCTACCTCTCCCCCGGGCGCTCCCAGAACGCCACCACCAGCGCCCGCCGCCACCCTCACCAGAGCGCGACAGTATCCGGGCGGACGTTCATTTACACCGGACGATCGGCCCATTCACGCAGGCGCGACAGGTGGTGACGCTGCGCCACCAAAACCCTTGCTGGCACAGGGCAAACCGGCTGTAGCAGACCAATTCGAGGCGCCAACGGGAACCACGAGGTGGCTGGTGTCGGTGTGGCGCCGGCCAACGGTCCTGTCGGCTCGTGACAGTCCGTCGCGCCGCGGTCGCAGCCCACGCCCACGCTCGCCCGATCGGGTGAGCACCGCCGGGTCCGCCGCCGCCGGCCGGTGCCCAGCCACTGCGCCGGACCCAGCCACGGACACAGCCACGGACCCCGCCACCCAGCCCGGCTGCTGCCAGACATGCGGAGGGAGAACCTGCGGCCTCTGGCGAACCCGACGACAAAGTGATATCACTTAACTATCACTTTTCGTCTTGCTCGAAGGAGCACCCCATGAGCACTGTCGAGTCCCCTCACGCCGTAGAGCCCCCGTGGCACGGGGCGTCGACGTTCCAGATCAGCCAGCGCCCCGCCTTGATGCTCAACGGGTGGCTGGGTGTGCTGGTACTCGCCGCCTGTGCCTGGGCCGCGACGGTGGCCCTGCAGAACAAGAACGTCTGGGCGTGGGCGCCGATCCTGGTGTTCGTCCTGGTCATCTCGTCCCTGGTGATCGTCACACCGGGCCAGAGCTCGGTGATCCAGTTCTTCGGACGGTATGTCGGCACCGTCCAGCACTCGGGGTTCTGGTGGGTGCTGCCCCTGACGGTCCGCCGTCGGATCAGTGTCCGGGTCCGCAATTTCGAGACCGGCCGCCTGAAGGTCAACGACGCCGACGGGAACCCGGTGGAGATCGCCGCGATCGTTGTATGGCAGGTCGCCGACACCGCGAAGGCGACCTTCGCCGTGGAGAGCTATCTGAACTTCGTGTCCGTGCAGGCGGAGTCGGCGCTGCGCCACGTCGCCACCGTCCACCCCTACGACGACACCACCGACGTCGGGACTTCGCTGCGCGGGTCCACCGACGTCGTCGCGGCCCAGCTGGCCGGGGAGGTCGCCGAGCGCGTGGTGATCGCCGGGGTCGAGATCATCGAGTGCCGCATCTCCCACCTTGCCTACTCTCCGGAGATCGCTCAGGCCATGCTGCGCCGCCAGCAGGCCAACGCGGTGGTCGCCGCCCGGTCCCGGATCGTCGAAGGAGCCGTCGGCATGGTGGAGATGGCGCTGACCCGGCTGACCGAGAACGGCGTGGTCACCCTGGACGAAGAGCGCACGGCCGCGATGGTGAGCAACCTGATGGTGGTGCTGTGCGGGGACCAGCCAGCGTCGCCGGTGGTGAACACCGGGTCGCTGTATACGTGAGCGAGCGCCGCCAGGTCCTGCTCCGGCTCGACCCGGCCGTCCACGACGCGCTGACCCGCTGGGCCACCGACGAGTTCCGCAGCGTCAACGCGCACATGGAGATGTTGCTGCGGCGGGCGTTGGCCGAAGCCGGCAGGATGCCCCGGCAGGCCGCGCCGCTACCCCGGCGCGGCCGCCCCCGCACCAGCGAACCGCCAGCTCCCCCGCCAGGGGCCACCCGAGCGCCGCGACCGCAGTAGCCGGCGGGGCTGGCACCTTCTCCGACCGCCTGGCAGCAACACCACCCTGCTTCTGCGCGTCTGGCACGGCGGCACGGGGCAGCGTGGCGCGTCCGTCGCCCCCGGTGCACCTCGGGCGAAGCCTGCCTGGCCGGGAGACGCCGATGAAATCCCGACCCGACCCAGTCGGGACCGATCAGGAACCTCAGCCAGTCACCGGCCAGGGCCCGCCGCCGATGACCGCGCCGGGCGGGCCCCTCCCGAGCTCAGCTCGCCCCTGGCCTTCGTCTCCACCAGTGCGGCACGCGCACGTGGGGTCCGCCGCTGACGAAGATCGACTGAGAGCCCCTGTCAAGGTCTGCGAACACGTCCAGCCGCCATCCGTTGCTGAACGTCATGGCGGTAATGTTTCGGTTCTCGAACGAGGCGTCGACAACTCGCAGCCCTATCAGCGACAGCACGGATTCGCTCACTGCCGGCGACGACCACCCGAACACCCCGACCCCGTCACCAGTGATCCGCCAAGCCGCCCCGAAGCTCAGCGCCCATCCGTCGCCGGTAAAGGCCAGCCATCGCTCCCGACTCGTGACCGAAACGACCGTCAGTGGGAATGCGTTGCGCAGCCACTTCTCATAGTCGAAGCCTGCGCCCATAGCGGAAGTGTGTCAGCCCTTCAGACCAGAAGCCGTGCGCACCTCGATGCGCTCTCGCCACCCCGGAGACATTGCGGTGCGTCAGCATTCGGCCAGTCCCGGCCTACCTCCAGGACCTGGGGAAGCGCGGCGGCGAACGTCAATCCACTCCGAGCGATCCAGCGTGACGTTCTCGTCCACCCAGGCTGCCCGATCCAGCCCGTGAGGGACGTTGGACAGCGCCGAGAGCGACGCAGCCCAGAGAGCGGGACTACGTGCGCCCGCGGGGTGATCAACGTGCGGCTCTGGCCCACACTCACCGGGCCGCCATTGTGGGCCGACGTGTCATTGCCCGCCGCCGGGGGACCTGCGAGGCTGACCCGATGCCTGAGACCTCCCGACGTCACGTCACGGTCAGCCGGCTGACCCCGGGCCGCTTCGCCGCCTCCAACGACCGCGGCGGCCAGATCGCGTTCGGCACAGGCGCCGACACCGACTTCACCCCGACCGAGCTGCTGCTTGCCGCCATCGGCGGGTGCACGGCCATCGACGTCGACATCCTGACCTCCCGACGCGCGGAACCGGACTCCTTCGAGGTGTCCGTGGGGGCGAGCAAGATTCGCGACGAGGACGGCAACCGCCTCGCCGACATCACGGTCACCTTCGCCGTCGCCTTCCCCGAAGGCGAGTCCGGAGATGCCGCCCGCGCGGTGCTTCCCGACGCGGCGAAGCGCTCACACGACCGCCTGTGCACGGTCGGGCGGACCGTGGAGGTCGGAACAGCGATCATCAGCCGGATCCAGTAACTGCCCGCACCGGCGGGCCGGCGCCGACGGCCCGGCGATGCCGCACGCCACCAGCTCGCGCATGCGGAACACCCGCCGCAGCCCGGGCCGGCAGCGGTGGCCGGCGGGCTAGCCTGGCCGGCGTGAGCGAGGGAACCCGTGAGCTGCGACTGGTCATCACCGCCCCCGACTACGACGCCGCGCTGACGTTCTACCGCGACGTCCTCGGCCTACGCCAGGAGGCGGCGTTCGTCGACGACAACGGCGGTCGGGCGGCCCTGCTGCACGCTGGGCGGGCCACCCTCGAGCTCGGTGACAGCTCCCATGCCGAGGCGGTCGACACCGTGGAGGTCGGCCACCCGCTCACCCAGCAGCTCCGGGTCGCCTTCGAGGTCGCCGACGCCGCCGCGACAGCCGATCGCCTCGTGCGGGCCGGCGCCACCGCGCTGGGTCCGCCCGTGGTCACCCCGTGGGGGTCGACGAACGCGCGGCTGACCGGACCTGGCGGGCAGCAGGTAAGCGTGTGGTCCACCGACATTTACCTCACCGAGCGCGCCAGGCTGGACACCACCGTGACTCTCGCCGACCCGGACCCGACCTGGGCCAGCCTGGGCCGCACGTCGGTTGACGCCGTCCGGGCCGCTGTGGGGCCCGGCGCGATCGTCGCAGCGCACGTGGGCTCCACATCCGTCCCGGGCCTGGCCGCCAAACCGGTCCTGGACCTGGTCCTCGGGGTCGGCGACCCGACCGACGAGCCGTCGTACCTGCCGGCCCTGACGCGGCTGGGCTATGAGCTGATCCTTCGAGAGCCGCACTGGTACCAGCACCGGCTGCTGCGGCGCACCGGCCCGGCGGTGAACCTGCACGTCTTCGCCGCCGGGTCCACCGAGATCGAGGCGATGCTGACCTTTCGCGACCACCTGCGCCGGCACACCGCCTGCCGGGCCCGCTACGGCCAGGCCAAGGCCGGCCTCGCGGCCCGCCAGTGGGCGTTCACCCAGGACTACGCCGATGCCAAGTCCGACGTCGTCGCCGCGGTGATGGAGTGCGCCCGGTCGGCGGGGCCCGCACCGGTGCGCGGCTCCTTCCTCGTGGTACGCCAGCCCGCCTCGGTGACCGGGACTGCCCTGGCCCGGGACCTGGCCCGGGCGCTGGACCTGCCGCTGTTCGCCCTGGCATCGCTGTGGCCGCCACCCCCACGCGCCCAGGGTGCCTCGCTGGCCGCGATGCTCGAGGCGCTGGTGGCGCTCGCCGCTGACAGCGGCGGCGCGGTCCTGGACCTGCCGCCGCCGCACGGGCGGGACGCGGACCTGAGCAGGCTGCCCGGCCGGGTTATCGAGCTCGGCTCCGATCTGGAGATCGATGCGCCAACCGGCGCCGACGTGGACGACCTGGCCCGCACTGTCCGCCAGATGGTCGCCAGCCCCTGAGCCGAAGCCGGCCAGCAGCCCCGACACGTCCGACCGACGGTGTCGGGGCAGCCAGTGCGCGCGATGGCGCCCGCGGCTGCTGTCAGCCGGCCGCGGCGAACCGCTCGAAACGCTCCGCGAGGCGGTCGCGATCGGGCTGGTCCTTGCGGCGTCGCGGCAGCACCCGCAGGCCCTGGCCGTGGAAGTCCTGCAGGCCGTGGCGCAGCATCGGCCCGTCGACCTCGTCCAGCACCTGCCGGTCGATGTGCACCACCAGGTCGGCGCTGACCCCCAGGATCCCCCGGTCGTACGCGGCGTGGTGGATCTTGCACAGCGCCAGGCCGTTCGGCACGACCGGATCACCACCGGGGCGCCCGTCCTCGATGATGTGGGCGGCGTCGAGCAGGTCGGCGTGCGTGAGCGCGCAGATCGCGCAACGACTGCGGTAGGCGAGCATCACCCCGGCTCGAAACGCCGGTTGGTGCAGCCGTTGCCGGCTCAGCCGCTCGGCGTACCGGCGCTGGACGTCGGTGACCGAGCCAGACAGCAGGGCGGGGGCCTCCAGCTTCTGGTCCTCGCCCAGTGCCACCACGTACCGGCGCTGCGACGTCTCCTCGGCGACCAGGTAGACCGGCATCACCGCGGCGAAGACCCCCGGGGCGACCTGCTGGAACCAGATGAGGGGGACGGCGAGCTCGTGGGCGCGCCGCAGCTTGCGGTTGTCGCCGCCGGCCGGGTCACCCGCGCGCATCGCGTAGCGCAGGAACCCCTCCGTGCCCACCGTGTCCACCGTGTCCTGGTAGGGGGAACTCCTGGTGGTCAGGATGCTCAACGTCGCCGGCAGGCCAGCGGGGTTGCGGATGCCCCGGCTCTGGTCGAGCAGCGGCATCCGGCGACCCCCGAAGGTGAACGACTCCAGATCGGTGCGCCGCACCAGGCCACCGCCGCGGTCGACCAGGGCCTGGACATACGCCATGGCAGCCACGCGGACCGCCGCATCCAGGTCCAGGTCGTCCACCACGGCGGCAGCTTGACAGACTCGCTGACCCGCGCACAGGACCGTCACTGGCCAGCGCCGCCCTCTGCGGCCAGCTCACTGGCGTGGGTGACGCCCACCACCAGCGGCCAACGGGCGACGGCCGCGGGTGCCCGGTCCGCCGGCGCGACCCATCCAACGGCGTCACCACCGCTCAGTAATCGGGGTGCGGCCCTGATCGGCGCGGTGGCCCTGCTCGGCAATTCACGCGCATCTGCTGGGGGAACCGCCTACTGTCTGCTCACCCGGCACGCGCCGGACTCGAGGGGGACCCATGAACTACCGCCGAGCGTGTGCCTGTCTGACTGCCGGCGCGGCGCTGGTAACCCTGTCCGGCTGTGCGGGCGCCCCCGCCAAGGTCGCGTCGTCGACGGTGTCGAGCTCGGTGTCGGCATCAGCGTCGACGTCGACGAGCGCTACGGCCACGCCCTCGGTCGCATCGCCCACGCCCACGCCGACCGTGTCCAGTCCGCCGCCGACATACCCGGCCGGGCTGATCCCGATCTCCGGGTACACCTACGCCGACCTTCCCGCCGATCTCGCGCACGCCGTGGAGCGCTACAAGACCATGGGTATTGCCAGCAGAGTGGTCGGCCGGGTCTTCGTGGACAGCTCGGGAAACGAGCCTGTCGCGTTGCTCCTGGTCCAGTACACCCACGCCCTGACTTCAGCCCTGGACAAGATGTCCCCGGCGACGATTCTCGACCGTGCGATCCCCACGTCCCAGGTACTGCTGTCCCAGCTGACGCGGGCAAAGGCGAGCGTGAGCGCGCACATGATTGCGGGGGTCAACACGCGGCTGATCAAGACCAGCAAGGTGTCGATGCTCATCGCCTACAAGAAGGGCGGGCAGGTTATCGAGCTCCTGGACGCCAACCCCGACGAGCTGCTGCGGATCGCCGAGGCCTACCTGCTGGCCAACCACTGACGGAGCGGACCCACCCGGCCAGCGCCGTCGTAGTACCACCGGGTCGTTGGCCGACGACCCCAGGCCACCCAGGACCCGTCTCGGTTCAACCGCCCGGCGGCGAGCATCCAGCCTCCGCTCGGTGGGCCCCACAGTGCCCCGTTCGGACCGGCGCGGTCCCCACGACCGCCCCGCTTGCGGCGATTGTGGCTGGACGGGTCAGCCTCGGCGTTCCCGGCCGGCGCCACCCAGACCTGTCGCCTCCCGAAGAAAGTCGCAGTGCCGCCGAACATGACGGCGCGAGCACCGAGGGCGGGCCAGTGCACCCTTCGGCTGACCAGCACGAGCCGGCGGTCCGACGTGGGCCATTCAGGCCGCGGCCGTGACAGCGGTCGACGGGGTGTATCGCACGGACGACCGCGCCCCCTTGCAGCAGGGGGACGTCCTGCTCGCGCCGGTCGCCCGGATCGCGGCAGCCTCGAGCGCGGCCACTGTCGGCCCGTCCGCGGCACTGGATCAGCAGCTGACTCCCCTGGACGGCCCCGAGCCTTCGATCCCGGCCGTCCGGGTGGCCGCCGGGTGGGGGCCGGTCGTGGTCGTGAGCCATGACTGCCATCTGGACAAGGAGTTCAACCGCCGCTACCGCGAGCTGCGGGCGGCCGGGGCGAAGAAGGGCGCCGCGATCGCCGACGCAGCGGCGGACCCCAGCCTGGACCGCTGGCTGGTCGTCTCGCCGATCCTCGACCTTGCGGCGGTCACCGACCCCGGCGATACCTCCTCGGTCGCCGCGGCGTCAGCAGCCCACCAGGGCACGGTGATCGGCTATCTGCCGGTCCCCCCGAACGTAGATCGGGGCATCGTCGGCGGCGTAGCAGACCTCAACTGGCAGGCCACCATCGACCGGGCGGCGATCGTTGCCCGGCTCGCCTCGATGACCGAGCGAGGCCGGTCCGCGCTACGGATGGCGCTGGCGCGTACGACCGCCTTGCGCACCCCCGAGGTCGGCTTCGCTCTCGAGGACATCATCGGTGACCGGATAATGGGCGCCCGCCAGGTGAGCGACGCTCCCCTGCTGGTCGAGCTCCAGCTCCAGACCAACGGCGCGATTACCCTGCTCGCCCAGCCGGGAGAACCCCCAGCCGGCGGTCCACAACGAACGCGCCAATCCGCGCCGAGGAACCGGCGCACGCCGTAGCCAGCGGGGAGCGACCGCCAGCCCCGCCCGGCGAAGCCACGCGAAGCCACGCGAGGCCATGCGAGGCCACGTGAGGCCACAGACGCTGAT
>Ga0075028_100000707_pt1 | contig 11905 bp, 10 predicted proteins | sample LitLauG_LLR_2014_FD_71390 | JGI IMG/M metagenome (GOLD analysis project Ga0075028, IMG submission 71390) | Freshwater sediment microbial communities from Pennsylvania, USA - Little Laurel Run_MetaG_LLR_2014 | ecosystem: Environmental > Aquatic > Freshwater > Creek > Sediment | place: USA... | reverse complement strand
CCCCTGGTTCGCAGGTCAACCCTCACCAAGTACCTGGCTCTGCGTCTGCAGTACCGGGGGTTGGTCTACAAGGCGCCCGACTTCAAGGTGCAGAACCTGTTCACCGGAGCCAGAGGACACATGGCAGAGCCATCGGTCGGGATCGTAGTGAAGTTCTAAGAAAAGCCGCCACGGATTTGCACGGATTCTCACGGATAAAGCAAAAATAGGTTTTTGATCTGTGTGAATCCGTGAAATCTGTGGCGGTCTTTTAGGAGTTCAACGCCTGCTTGCGCAACTTGCGGCTTTCCGCCAGCAGCGTCATCGAGTGCATCAGGTTTTGTAGGGTGACGATCCCTACCAGGCGCTGATCTTCCACTACCGGAATGATGCTGAGGTTGCGGGCGGTGAGCTTGCGAAAGGCGGAGGCCAGGGATTCTCCTTTTTGGGCCACCTCAAAAATCCGGTTCATCACGGCTTGTACGTAGCCGTTTCCTTCGACGCGGAGCGCTTCCAGTATCTTCTGTTTCGAAATCACTCCCACCATGTCGTTGCCGCGAATCACGGGGAAATCGTCCTGCAGGCAGTGCACCGCTTTGTCCAGCGCGTCTTCGAGCGTGTCCGCCGGGGAGAGCGTGGCAAAATCCGTGAGCATGATGTCTTCCAGGTGAACTCTCTCCAGCACTGACTGAAAAACCACCGAACGCTCTTCCATCTGGGACGCGATAAACAGGAACAATCCCACCAGGGTAAGCCAGTAGTTCGGCCAAAGCATACCTCCCAGAATGAACAGGGTGGCGAAAGCCTGGCCAATGGAAACTGCGCGACGGGTGGACTGTACCGGATCCATGTGACGGCTGAACAGGGCACGCAACACCCGCCCCCCATCCATGGGATACGCCGGAAGCAGGTTGAACCCGGCCAGATAAAGATTGGCCCACACCACGCTGCGTGGAAGATTGCCGGGACGCAAAAAGGGCCAGGTCCAAAGGTCCACATGCGGTACCAGCAACAAGACGGCGACACCAGCCACGACGGCAATGAACAGGTTCATCAGTGGCCCGGCCAGCGCGATCCGGATGTCACGTTTCCAGGGATCGAGGTTTGCATCCACCGCAGACTGGCTGTCGTCCATCTGGGTAATTCCCCCAATCGGCAGCAGGATGATCGACTTGGGCTGCAGGCCCGAGCGCCGGGCCACCAAGGCATGACCGAGCTCGTGGACCAGAACGCTGGCAAACATGATTCCCACCAGGGCCAGAACTCGCAGTTCGTGCGCGGCTCCGTGAGCAGCGTATTCCGTGTACAACACAAAGAGCGGGAGCAGAAAGAAGAAAGTCCAGTGAATACGAAGTTCAACCCCGAACATACGCCCGGCGGATATCGACCAGCTTCTCATGAGAAACCCGCAGCCTTTTCCGACACTACCATTCTATATAGTTAAGGCGAGGTATAGGAACGCAGAGTTGCGATTGCGGCAAATCAAAGGTAATGGGAGGCCTGTGCGCTTCCCGGGTAAGGCCGTTTCATGAGGGTGATTGCCGGGAAGTTTCGCAGCCGTCCGCTGCATTCGCTTCGCGGGATGGACCTGCGCCCTACCTCCGACCGCTTGCGCGAAACCCTGTTCAATGTGCTGGCTGCGGGAAATCCGGCCGCCCTGGAGGGCAAAGTCTGGCTGGATCTGTTTGCCGGCACCGGTGCGGTAGGCATCGAAGCACTCAGCCGGGGAGCGGCACAGGTTTACTTTGTCGAATCCTCCATTCCGGCTGCCGCTCTGATCCAGCGCAATCTGCAATCGTTGGGGGTCAAGGCTGGTTTCGAAATCCTAAACGACGAGGTTGCGCGCGCGCTGCGGAAGCTGGCGGCAAGGAACGTCAACGCCGACTTCGTCTTCCTCGATCCTCCCTACCGAATGGAAGAGACTTACCCGCAGAGCCTGCAACTGCTCTCCCAATCCCTTTTGCTCAAACCAGATGCCGTCGTCGTTGCAGAGCATACGAAGAGGTTCGATCCCGGCGATGACTTCACTCCTCTTCATCGTTATCGCCTGTTGAAGCAGGGCGACACAGCCTTGAGCTTCTATGGCATGAAATCGACGATCGGTTAGTCGAACCAGTGCCTGATGACAATCCGCAAGAATCGGCTTGCGCATCGTGTCGCCGCATCGTGAGTACACCTTCGTAACCGTCGGTAAGTACCTTAGACAATTATTCTTTCTTACAACTACCCCGGTTCGCCGTGAAGTCAGATCACAAGTATCTGAAATCGCAGCTCTTGATTTTGTTCCCCGGTTGGGACTTTGAATTGCTGGCGGAGGCGGGCTGGATTTGGGTTACGAAAGTTTGGCCAGAAGAAACGCAAGTTATTGTATTAGAACATGTTAGCTGTTATCAATAAGTGCAGATTCCCGCACAAAATGCCAACCGGAATCGTAACGGAGGGACGTGGTTAGCGGCTCTCAGTCGTGGAGAGAACTGAGTTGGGGCGCCCGGGTGTTTATAAGTCTGGTCGTCCTGGTGGGGACGTGTGTGCTCATTTATGGCGCCGTCAAACCCACCAGCAAAAACATCGCTCAGTTCATTTGCTATCTGCTGATCGCGATCCTGGCTGCGCGGCTCAAGGTCCGTCTGCCAGGGATCACCGGCACCATGTCGGTGAACTTCCTCTTCATCCTTTTGGGAATACTGGAATTGGGCTTCGCGGAGACGCTGGCCCTGGCCACCGCTGCCATTCTCGTGCAGTGCTTCTACCGGGATCGCCCCAGTCCTCTACAGGTCACATTCAACTTGTCGGCGAGCGCCATGGCGATCGCAGCCGCCTTCAACGTGTATCACCTGGCAATATCCAGAGCGCAGGTGAAGAGTCATCCCCTGCTGCTGGGATTGGCGGCCATCACCTATTTTGCGGCGAACACCGGATCGATCGCTGCGGTGATCGCCCTCACTGAGCGCAAGTCGATCAAGAAGATCTGGGTGGAGTGCTATTTTTGGTCGTTCCCCTACTACCTGGTGGGCGCGGCCTTCGCCGGCATGATCGGCTGGTTCAACCGCGAGTTCGGATGGGAAACCTCGCTGCTCATCGTTCCCATCATCTACCTGATCTATCGTTCTTACCGCCTCTACCTTGGAAAACTTGAAGACGAAAAGCGTCACGTTGAGGAAATGGCCACCCTGCACCTGCGCACCATTGAGGCGCTGGCCCTGGCCATCGAAGCCAAAGATCACACCACTCACGACCATCTGCAACGGGTACGGGTGTATGCCATCGAGGTAGCCAAAGAACTGGGCGTGACCCCGGGAGAGATGGAAGCTCTCCATGCGGCTGCGCTTCTGCACGATATCGGCAAGCTCGCCGTCCCCGAGCACATCATCTCCAAGCCGGGCCGCCTGACCCCGGAAGAATTTGAAAAGATGAAGATTCACCCTCTGGTGGGGGCTGAAATCCTGGAACGGGTTCGCTTCCCCTATCCCGTGGTGCCGATCGTGCGCGCACATCACGAGAAATGGGACGGATCAGGGTATCCGTTCGGGTTGAAGGGCGAGGAGATTCCCATTGGAGCCCGCATTCTTTCTTCGGTCGACTTTCTCGACGCCATGGCCTCCGACCGCCAGTACCGTCGGGCCTTGCCGCTGGAAGAAGTCATGCAGCGACTGGTGGCGGAGTCAGGAAAATCGTTTGATCCTAAAGTAGTAAGGGTGCTGGAGAAGCGGTACCGCCAGCTCGAGAAACTGGTGCAATCCCAGTTCGCGCGCGAGCCGAATGCGAAGCTCTCCACCGACGTGAGGGTGGAAACCGGGGCTGCACCGGCGGCCGGATTCGAAGACATTACGGTCAAAGACGCTCCCGGCCAGGAAGCCACCTTCCTTTTCTCGATCGCCGCGGCGCGGCAAGAAGCGCAGACGCTGTTCGAGCTGAGCCAGGATTTGGGCGCGTCGCTGAGTCTGGGCGAGACCTTGTCCGTATTTTCGGTGAAACTCAGGCGGTTGGTGCCCTACGACGCCATCGCGATCTATGTAAAGCGCGGCCAGGAGCTGATTCCAGAACTGGTAAGCGGCGACAACCATCGTCTGTTCTCATCGCTTCGTATTCCGCTGGGCAGCGGCCTTTCCGGTTGGGTGGCGCAGAACCGGAAACCTATCATCAACGGCAATCCCTCAGTCGAACCGGGATACCTGAATGATCCGACAAAGTTCAGCACCCTGCGCTCGGCACTGGCAATTCCGCTGGAAGGGCTGGCCGGAGTGGTGGGCGTGCTCGCGCTTTATCACGCGGAAACCGACGCCTTCACTTCCGACCACTTGCGTATCCTGCTGGCCATCAGCTCCAAGATGGCGCTGGCCATCGAGAATGCCTTGAAGTACGAGCAGGCTGAGAGTTCCGCCACCACCGATTACCTTACCGGACTGCCCAACGCGCGGTCGCTGTTCCTCCAGCTTGACCGCGAACTCGCGCGCTGCAAGCGCGACACCTCGTCGCTCGTCGTCATGGTCAGCGATATGGATGGCTTCAAGCAGATCAACGACCGCTTCGGTCACCTGGAAGGCAATCGCGTGCTGCGTTTGTTCGCACAAGCGCTGAAAGAAAGCTGTCGCGAGTACGATTACGTGGCCCGGATGGGCGGAGACGAGTTTGTGGTGGTGGCGCCGGGGTTGACTGCGGATGCAGCCGCCAAGAAGGCGGAGAGCCTGCGCGAACTGGCGCGCCTGGCTGGCCAGGAAGTGTGCAGCGAAGATCTCCTGTCCCTCAGCGTAGGACAAGCTTTGTATCCTGAAGACGGGAAAGACGCGGAGGCCCTGCTGGCCGAGGCCGACCGACGGATGTACATCGAGAAGCAGAAGCAGCCTTCCCGCAAGAATCGGCGTTTGTATCCGCGCATGAAATGCCGGGTCACCATCGAATTGCGGCCGCATGATGGCGAAGCACCTGTCCTGGGCAACCTGATCGACGTCAGCCTGGGTGGTTGCTATGTGGAGACCAGCGCATTGATGCCTGCCGGGTCCAAGTTAAAGGTAATTTTCTCGATTGATGACGGCAGGCTGCAAGCGGCCGGCAGCGTCGTGCGTACCGATCCCGGGTCGGGCATTGCCATCCGCTTCAACGACATGAACCGCGAAGATCGGGAGAAGATGCACAAGGTGCTGGAGTTCGTCCACAACAGCACCATGTTCTACGACAACCGATATTTCTCCAAGCTGCTGAACCAGTAATTGCCCGTGCGGCGCGGACCTGTCCTGAGCGAAGTCGAAGGAGCCCTCGCCCGCAGTCTTTGACTCTGCGAGTTAGCTCCGCGGCTCTTAACCATCCCCAAACGATCTCTTCAGAAATCAAGAAAGGCGAGCTTCGCCCGCCCGGACGGGGGGCATGCCGGGCCTAGTGGTTCGGGGATGGGAACAGCGCGATGTGGTGCCCCGAAAGTCAAAGGCGGCGGACGAGGGCGTCCGCCCCACACTACCGTCGACCGGGATGAAACTCTCCGCGATTCGAGAATTGGCGATAAGGCCATTCGTCACTCTTGGCGGGAGTTGCCTCTGTGACTGTGGTGACAACGGGGGCGGGTTCCGAACCCCAATCTGCTGGTGCCGGATGAATGCCCCAGATATTGCCGGGTTCGTCAAGCGCGATGCCTACCACCCAGCACTTGCTTCCCACCCCCAACGGCACGCAGTTCGCAACCCGGGCGGTCGCGCGTTTGGCGGTAGGGAGTTCGTCCAGGAAGACTTCCGTTCCAGCCTTCAGCGGGCGCGTAAGCCGCACCCCGCAACCCTGGGTATTGATTACCAGCGTATGCGCAGCCTCGGAGAACGGATTCGCCGCGTCCAGGCAGGTAACGCGAAGTGGAATCTGGGCGCGAATTCGAGTACTGCGCCGCGCTGCTTCAGTGCTCTTTTCCGTAGAGTCCATAGTAGGCAGGTCAGGAAATTTCTGATGACTTACATCTGATTCTAAGTCCAAAGCAGGGGTCAGGCGGCGTCGTCCTGCGCCGCGACGCACACCAAAGTAACCAGCAAAACTTACTTGGGAGAATAGCGGGCGTCACCGGCTCATGCCACCGCCGCTTGGATCTGGATGAGTGGGCCGAGAGCGGCATTGTTCCTGTCTTTTCGCAACATGTTCGCCGAACGAATCCCGGTCCGTTGGAACGACTTTTCGCAGTCAGCCGTCGAAGGGCCGCGCATGCTGCCTTCCATGTAGGCCAGGCCCGGACAGCGCGTGCAAGTCCCGACATGGCTGCAGGTGGAGCAAACGGGCAGATCCTTGGCGCGAATGGAGCGGACCTCATTCAGTTCGGAAGAGTTGCGCCATATGTCGATGAATTTCTGCCGCCGCACGTTGCCGCTGGGCAGGGGGAATTGTACGCAGGGGAAAACATCTCCGTAGGGAGAGATATAGGCCAGCGTATGACCGGCACTGCAGGGATAGCCTTCCATCGCGTCTTCATCCGGAGCCGGTGGCGGGGCGCAAAACTGTTCCACGTCGCCCACCAGGCTCTGGTTGCGAAACACCGCGCCCAGTTCCGAGCCCGGAATGCGCAGGTTCAGAATGGATGTGTCGCCGTCCATTTTTGGCGTGATGGTCGGGTCCAGGGTGTACTGCACACCCAGGTCACGGGCCAGGGCCTGCACTCCCGCATGGTCACGCATGTTGGACGTCATCAGCACGTTGGCGATCACGACCTTGAGACCGTGCGCGGTCAGAAAACGGATCGCCTCCACGCTCCGGCGAAGCGACCCAGGAAGTTTGGTGATGGCATCGTGAACACCCGGACGGTGCGAGTAGATGCTGACCTGCACCTGGTCAACGCCCAGTTCCACCATGCGGCGGGCTTCCGCCTCGCCGATCATGACCGCGTTGGTCTTGATTCTCACACTAAATAGGAGGAGGCGCGCGTATTCCAGCAGTTCGAAGAAGTCGCGTCGCATCAGCACTTCGCCGCCGCTGAGGGTGAGGAAAAATGTGCCCGCGTCGGCCAGTTCATCCAGCACACGCTTGATCTCGGCCGTGGTCAACTCACCGTGGTCGTCATGATCCAGATAGCAGTGAACGCAGCGCTCATTGCAGCGGTACGTTACGTCGAAGTGGACCGACATGGGCACGCCCAAATCCAGCGCCCGCTGACTCATCTCCTGCATCAGACTCATGCCGCCTCCGTGGGTGCAGCAGAGGAATTGGGAAAAGGTCGGTCCGACAGCAGCAAGATGCCATGCGTAGACAGTTCCTTCACGAAATGCTCGGCATCCCGAAGTGCGGTCTCAGGATCAATCTCGAAATCTTTGCACACATGACGCGCCACGATCTCAGAGAGCGGAGTGTTGCCGTCCGCAGCCTGCCAGATCACGGTAGCCACCGGGTTGAGAGTAAAGAAAGTAGAATCCACCGTGGACATGACCATCATCTCACCACCCAGCATGCGGGAGGCGATGGCGGGACTTCTAGCGATATAGGTTTCTGTCATTGGTCGCTCACCGGACCATGTCCCAAACCCGCGAGTCGGGAACAAAGGTCAGCCGCCTCACCGGGACCCGCTCCACAAAATCGCAGGCCGACTGAAAAACTTTGCTTACCAGGCCGGCATCCTCCGCGAAGAAGAGAATATTCCGCATCAGGCGCCGGATGGCTTCCGGCTTGGCGAGTGGCTCGATCTTGTTTGCCACACCCTGGTGCAGGAAGAACAGGCAGCCGATCGGAGCCGAGCAATTTTCTCCTACCCGCGCCAGTTCACCGGCAAACGGAGTGCCGCAGGCGAGATACCCGTCGCCGTCACGCCGAATGTAGGAAACCTCATCGGTCAGCAGGGTTACGTCTGGAGGGGCGAGTCGGGAAATCGTGGTTTTCCCGGCCCCGGAGACGCCCGAGAACAAGAAGGCCCGCCGGTTGCGGATGGCTCCCGCCGAATGCAGCAGAAACCCACCTTCCCGCGCCTGAATCAGGGTGTGCACGATGCGTAGAACGGAATCGATCGAGTAAGGATTGGCCGACTGGCGAATGCGTCCGCGGCCCACCCGGGGATCCCAATGGGCGCGGAAATCGCCCCGCCGCAAACGCCACACGCCGTCCTGCATCCGCACCTGCACCTCATCGTCAGGATTGTTCAGCGATGGCGCCGTCAGTTCGACTTCAAATTCGAATCTGGGCCGCAGGAGCGAGCCGACAAAACCTGAGTACCTTTGCGCCAGCTGCTGACGAAAGGCGTCGTCCTGCATGTGCAGCAGGATCGGCATCCCCCCGATTTCAACCGTGATCTCGCAGCGCGAATTCAAGTCTTTGCAGCTCCGTGGCGCTGGCCCGAACCGCCCGGCGCGCGTTAGGTTAAGATGCCGATTTTGCCAATCTGGCTTCGACCTGGCAATCGTCGTTGTGGCGGCTTACCCAAAGCCGCAATCCAGCACGTCGGAACAGACCCCAGTGACAAAACAAGTATCCTAGAATCCGCCTAAACAGCGAGAGCTCCTGCGCCGGCAGGACGATTGAGCCAGCCCTCCGAATCTCCGTGACCTTTCCCAGGAATTCGCTCCGGCGAACGGGCAGATCATTTTTCGGCATGCTGTCACCCCGCGTGATCAGAAACGCGTCGTGATCGCTGGGGTTCGTGCTTACGATGCGGTGAATAAAGAAACGGCCCCGCCGCATGTAGAGCACGATTTCACCCCGCTCCACGTTCTCCGGCTGGTGGGAGTGGACCGTGAGCAGGTCACCGGGCCACACTGCGGGGAGCATGCTGACACCCGCAGCCCGTAACTTCAAAACACCCGACGATCGAAGCACATCGGCGGCAAGACAGCACTGTTCTTTGTCGCGTGCCTGGACACTGATTTCAGAACCGATAGTTCACTCCAGCGAGGCAAAGAGTCACGTCAGCGCGGCTTTCACCGTTATTACGTCAACCATAACGCACTACGCCAGCAGGCGAAAGCATAATGTTCGGCACTATTGCGTTCAGGGATACCCGGCGAAGATACCCGCCGAAGATACCCGGCGAATATGACCCATGGGCAAAAGGCCTGCCGCCACATCCGTCCGTGCCTTAGGGCTTGACAAAGTCGGGAACCGGCCCAGAGTGCGGCGCAACCAGCGCCAGGATTTTTGTACGATTGTGATAATGTGGCCATAGAAATTCTTCACCTCTAAGGATCGAAAGTCAGCGACGACATCGCCTTTGCCGCAACCCGCACCATCCCGGCTGTCCGACCCGATTCCGTCATACACCATCACTTTCAGCCCGGAACTCGACCTGATCCTGGCGTGCTGTGGCGAAGATTCTGGCGGGCACAGTTCCGCCCGCATACAACAAATCCTCGGGCATGGTGTCGACTGGGACCGGCTGCTCCGGCTCGCACAACATCATGGCCTGGTCCCGCTCGTCTACCGCTGCCTGTCCACTGCGGTGGAGGTCTCACAATCGGCGTTCTTGGAGGCCCTGCGCCAGCAGGACAAACTCAACGCGCACCAGACTCTGTGGCTGACAGTGGAGTTGGTGAACCTTCACCGGCATCTGGCGGCTCGCGGCCTGGAAGTCCTGCCTTACAAGGGACCAGTGTTAGCGGAAATTCTGTACGGCAACGTTACGCTACGCCAGTTCTCAGACCTCGACTTTCTGGTTCGCGCTCCTGATCTCCCCCGGATCAAGGCGGCGCTGGCAGAACTGGGATACGAACCTGGGCTGCGCCTGAACCAGGCCGCCGAGCGCGCCTACCTCAAATCGGGATACGAGTACACATTTGACGGCGCTCGCGGACGAAACCTGCTCGAAATCAAGTGGCGAATTCTGCCGCAGTTCTATGCCATCGGCTTCGATGTCGATGATTTCTTCCAGCGGGCAGTTGTGGCCACAGTACAGGGGCAACGGTTGCGCACCCTGTGCGACCAGGACCTCATGCTCGTGCTTTGCGTCCATGCCGCGAAACATGGCTGGAAGCAACTTTCATGGCTGTGTGACATTGCCCAGTTGGCCAGGTCTCGGGCACTCGATTGGGCGGCGCTGCTGGCTCAGGCGCAGAAGCTTGGCGTTGCACGCATCGTGTCAGTAACCTTTCTGCTGGCGCAAAAGCTGCTTGGAGCCACGGTGCCGGCGCTGTTGAATCTGGAGGGAGACGCAAAAGCGGAAGGTCTGGCGCTCCGGATTTTGCAACAGATTGTGACAGAGGAAGAGTTCGATCCGGAATCCCTGGCCTACTTCCGCCTGATGCTGGAATTGAGAGAGCGCGGGCGCGACCGGGCTTCGTTCCTGTGGCGGCTTTGCGTCACTCCGGGCGTAGGTGAGTGGTCGGCGATCCAGTTGCCCCGTCCGCTGTTTCCCCTCTATCGCGTGGTGCGGGTTTGCCGGTTGGCGCGGAGATTGGTGTTGCCACGCTCGGTATAGACATCGATAGCGCAGGCTGGAAAGTGCTACTTCTACAGCTCGCAAAAAAATGCAATGGTGTCCCCCTGGCATAACGCTTGATAAAATAGGCCTCTCAGGCCTCATTCAAAGCCGCCTAAATGTCTCAGTCAAAAAGAGTGTTCCTCTCTGCTGAGTGGCGAGACCTCGTGATGTTGAACTACGAGGTTGAACCCGGTCTTTTGAATCGTTATGTTCCAGCCGGTACGACCCTCGATTCTTTCAAGGGACGAACGTATGTCAGCCTCGTGGGCTTTCGGTTCTGCCAGACGAAACTACTCGGGTGTTTCCCGGTTCCATTTCACGCCAATTTCGCCGAGGTAAACCTACGCTTTTACGTTCGCCGCAAAGAAGGCGCCGATGAGCGAAGAGGAGTTGTTTTCATTGCTGAGGTCGTGCCTAGGCGCGCAATTGCGGCAACCGCCCGGCTCGTATACGGGGAGAACTATACATACCTTCCGATGAGGCACCGCATTGAGACAGAAAAGTCGAAGATGACGGCCGAGTATCGGTGGCAGGTTGGCGGCCAGTGGTGCAAGCTCTTTGCTCAGACCGTCGATCTTCCAACACATCCTCAGGAGGGGAGTCTGGAGCAGTTCATCACCGAACACTACTGGGGCTATTCGACTCAACGCAAGCGTGGTTGTCTCGAGTATCACGTCTCGCATGTTCCGTGGCATGTGTGGGCGACCACAAGAGCTGGGTTTGAAGGTGAGGCCAGCGTTCTTTATGGTCAAGAACTCGCTACAGTTCTTCAGCGACGTCCTGACTGTGCGTTCGTGGCAGACGGCTCGCCTGTCATCGTCTTCAGGGGCAATGGAGTTCAATGAGATTGTCAGACCATGATTCAGAATCCGCTCCGCCGCTTAGGGGTTGGATACTTTACGACGGCGGATGCGGGTTCTGCGTTCGTTGGGTTCACTTCTGGAAGAAGGTAGTTGGACGGCGGGGCTTTGGGCTTAAAGATTTGCAGTCCGCTGCTGCCGACGGCAGCTTGCCCGTCTCGCAAGAGAATCTGCTGGACGACATCAGAGTATTGACCCGCACTGGAAAACTGGAATCGGGTGCCAATGCCTACCTCTTTGTGGCACGAAAAATCTGGTGGGCATGGCCTTTTTACGCAATCTTCCGCTTGCCAGGTTTTAATTGGATGCTGTGGCGGGGCTATCGTTGGTTTAATCGAAATCGTTACCGAATCTCTCGCCATTGTCCATTACCCCAACAAGCAGGCACTGGACACGTTCCGAAGGACGGCATCGAACATGTCTAAGCCACATCGCCGCCTCGCGGCTTTTGTGCAACCGCTTGTCAGCTTAGCTCCCGGCATTCTTCCTTGCTCGGCTCATCCCCGCTCTCAATCCTCGCTGCACGATGCCCTGGTATCCCGACCGGTCCATTTTCGCCATGGTGGTCGCCGCGATACCGCCCGGCGTCGCCGCTTCGTGCAGCAATTCGTTCAATGAAACATCCCCGTCACGCCACGCCAGGATTCCGTCGGCCAGCCCGTGCGCGGCGGCGGTCAGGGCGGTCTTGCGATCCAGCCCCAGACGC
>Ga0075028_100000705_pt1 | contig 11927 bp, 15 predicted proteins | sample LitLauG_LLR_2014_FD_71390 | JGI IMG/M metagenome (GOLD analysis project Ga0075028, IMG submission 71390) | Freshwater sediment microbial communities from Pennsylvania, USA - Little Laurel Run_MetaG_LLR_2014 | ecosystem: Environmental > Aquatic > Freshwater > Creek > Sediment | place: USA... | reverse complement strand
GCGGTGCATCACGTGCGCGGTCACGTCGACGCTGCGCACCCGCTCCAACGGCACGGACAGGTGGCGTCGGCGCAGCAGACCCGACGTGAGCTCCACCTGGCTCGGGCTGATCCGGTACCGCGTGGTCCACCAGTGCAGGATCCCGGCGATGACCACCAGGGCCGCGCCGGCCAGGCTGGCCCACTGGCCGACGCCGCCGCGGCGGCCCGAGACGAACAAGGCGATCAGCGGGACCGCGGCGCGGGCCAGACCTTCGATCGGGCGGATGATCAGCGCCCTGGGGTCCAGGCGCTGCCAGTGGTTCACGTCCCGTCGCCGCTGCCGCCGCCGGCGCCCGCGCCAGCGGTTGCGCTGCTCGCGGTCAGCTGGTCGGCCAGGCGCGCCGCGGTCGCCGCGTCCAGGCCGTGGATCTTCAGCGGGCCGGCCGCGGACGCGGTGGTGATGGTCACCTTGGTGATTCCGAACATCTGCTCCAACGGCCCGCGCTCGGTGTCGACGGTCTGTATCCGGCTCACCGGGGCGACCCGCCGTTCGATGTTGACCCAGCCGGCCTGGGTGTAGACCGCGTCCTGGGTCACCTCCCATCGGTGGACGTGAAAGCGCCAGCGGGGCATCGCCGCGACATGCACGACACCGACCACGACCACTGCCCCGACCGTCCAGGGCAACCAGACCGGGGGTCCGGGCAGGGCGACGGCCAGCGCCACGATTGCGGCCAGGACGACCAGCCAGCCGGCGCCGGCGCGCACGGCCCAGTAGGTGATCGCGCGACGGCTCACCTGCTCGCTCGGGGGCCGAAGGTCGCCGGACATCCCCCTAGCCTGCCCGATGCCGGCCGCCAGCAGTCAGCCGAGCCCGGCTGGGCTGGGGAGGCGGACCTCGAAGCGACAGCCACCGTTGACGTTGCTCACGACGATCTGCCCGTCGTGCGCCTCGACGATGCCGCGGGCGATGGCCAGTCCGAGCCCGGCGCCGCCGTCCGGCCCCGGGGTGCGGGCCTGTTGCCCGCGCCAGGCCACCTCGAACACGTGCGGCAGGTCCTCCTCGGGGATGCCACCGCAGGCGTCAGTGACCCACAGCACCGCGCCGCCGTCCTCGCCGCGCACGCAGACGTCGACCACGCCGTCGGCTGGGGTGTGCCGGATTGCGTTGACAACGAGGTTGCCCAAGGCCCGGTGCAGCTCGCGCTCGTCGGCGACGACCGGGACGGTCGCGTCCGCGCTGCCGGTCAGGCGCACGCCTCGCGCCTGGGCGTAGGGGTGCGCTCCGGCGAGCGCGTCGGAGACCACGTCGGACAGGAAGACCTTGTCCAGGCTCAGCCGCAGGGCGCCGGCCTGGATCCTGGAGAGCTCGAACAGGTCGTCGACCAGCGCGGACAGTCGGTCGACCTCGACTCTCATCTGCCGGTAGTACCGCGCCGGGTCGTCGGCCACACCGTCTTCGAGCGACTCCGCCATGGCCCGCAGGCCCGCCAGGGGCGTGCGCAGGTCGTGGGAGACCCACGCGACCAGGTCGCGACGCCCGGACTCCAGCAGCCGCTCACGCTCGCGGATCTCGGCGTCGGCATTCGCCGTGGCCTGCAGGTCGCGGACGCGGGCGCCGAGCATCACCCCGATCAGCAGTGCCACGACCCCGGAGGCGGCGCAGATGATCAGGGCGACCTGGACGTCGTGCGGGGACAAGAACATGTACCACGCCGTCGCCGCCACACCGGCGGTGAAGGCGAGCACGCTGGTGACCGGGGCGACCAGGGCGGCGGCGGCGATCGATCGGGTGGCCAGCATCCGGAACGTCAACAGGCCGACCAGCCCGACGGCGGCGGCGCAGGCGGCGGCCAGGAGCATGACGGCCATCGTCGGGTTCACGCTGTCGCGTCCCATCGGTACCCGATGCCCCATACGGTGGCCAGGCGCACCGGGTTGGACGGGTCCGACTCCACCTTCTCCCGCAGCCGGCGCACGTGCACGGTGACCGTGGACTGGTCGCCGAACTCCCAGCCCCACACCCGTTGCATCAGCTCGGCCCGGGTGAACGCCTGGCCCGGGTTCGCCAGCAGAAACGCCAGAAGGTCGAACTCGCGCCCGGTCAGGGCCAGCCCCGCCCCGTCCAGCGTCGCCTGGTGCCCTGCCTGGTCCAGCACCAAGGACCCGTCCCGCAGCTCCCGCTGGCCCGACCCGAGCCCGGCCGGGTCGGTTCCCGGGCCGGCCGGGGCCGAGGGGCCCTCGGGCGGCGGGGCGCCCCGCGAACGGCGAAGGACGGACTCGACCCGGAGCACGAGCTCGCGAGGGCTGAACGGCTTGGTGACGTAGTCGTCCGCGCCGATCTCCAGCCCGAGCACCCGGTCGGACTCCTCCCCGCGGGCCGTCAGCATGATCACCGGAAGGTCGGCGCGCTCCTGCCGCAGCCGCCGGCACACCTCGAGCCCGTCGATGCCGGGCAGCATCAGGTCAAGGATCACCAGGTCCGGCGGGTGCTGGGCCGCGTGGGCCAGCGCGCTGGGCCCGTCGGCGGCGTGCTCGGCGCTCATGCCGAAGCGGCGAAGGTAGGCCAGGACGACCTCCGCCACTGTGGGGTCGTCATCGACGACCAGGACCGAATGCGCGTGCGTGGTCACCGGCCCGGCCTGCTCCGTGCCGTCCCCGCGCCTGGTGTGCCTGTGGTGCCTGGTGTGCCAGCCCGGCTGGCGCCGCCGCCGCCAGGGCCGTCTAGGCGGTCAGCGACATTGGCCGCTTCGCTCGCCTGTACCTCGACCGCCCACGCGGCGTGCTCACGCCGGGCCCATGCCAGCGGCACCCGGCCGGTCCGCATCCCGGCTCGGGCCTGTGGGTCCTTGGCCGCGAACCACAGGTGGCCGGCGACCACGACGGCGATCGACATGGCGAGCCAGTCGTGCACGAACGTGGCCCCGGTTCGCCAGGCCAGCGGCCACAAGCGTGTGAAGTGCATGATCACGCCGGTGCCGAGCATGACGGCGACGGCTCCGACCGTGAACGAAGCGTTCAGCTTCTGGCCGGCGTTGAACTTGCCGACCGCGATGGCTCCGGAGCGGCGCTGTCGCGACTTCAGCCACGCCCAGTCGTTCGGGGTGAACCGGTTGAGCCGGCGGGTGTCCAGGCGCATCGCGGCCGACCACGCCCAGCCCAGGAGCAGCGGCACCGGCAGAAGGTACCCGGTGTACACGTGGATCTGGGCCAGCAGCCGGCGCCGGCCGACGATCTGTTCGAGCGGTGCGAAGTACAGCATCGCCGCTGTCACGATCAGGATGCCCACCAGCAGGGCCAGCGACCAGTGCACCCATCGCTGCCCGCGGGTGAACCGCCGGACCATCCGCCGGGGGTCGCCCCGCTCGGTGGGTGGGGTTGCCGGTGCGCCCCTGGGTGCCCTGGGCTCGCCAGGGGCCGGGTCAGGTGACGGGGGCATCGTCACGCCCGTTCGACTTGCCGATCCAGGCGTCCACGTCGTACCCGAAGTGCTCCCAGTAGCCGGGCGCAACCTGGTCGGACAGCTGGATGCTGCCCAGCCACTTCAGTGACTTGTACCCGTACATGGGGGCGACGTACAGGCGCACCGGCCCGCCGTGGGACCGGGTGACCGGCGCGCCGAGCATCTGGGTAGCGACCAACGTGTCGGTTCCGGTCGCCTGGTCCAGCGACAACGACTCGGTGTACGTGCCGTCGAACGACCCGAAGAGCACGGCCTTGGCCGAGGCCTTGACCCCGACGAGGTCGAGCAGGTGGGACAAGGCCACGCCCGACCACGGGACCTGCGGGACCCGCCAGCCAGTGACGCACTGGAAGTCCTTGACGAGCTTCGTCTGTGGCATCGCGGCCAGGTCCGCATAGGTCAAGGTGACCGGCCGGTCCACCAGCCCGCTGACGGTCAGCCGGTAGGCGGTCGTGGACTCCGTGGGCTCGTCACCGGTCACCGAGTAGTAGCGGAACCCGTTGGTGCCGGGCAGCAGCGAGGTCAGGCCGGTCGGGTCGCGGCTGGCCACGGCGTTGATTCCGCTCTGCACCGTCTTGCCGGTCAGGACCCCCAAGGCCCCGAGCCCGAGCATGCCCAGAACGACGCGTCGCCCGACCGGCGTACCGGTGACTGGGGGCGAGTCGCGCTGGGTCATGACCCCATGGCACCACCCTTTGTCCCCGCTGACCATCACGTTGGGCCGCGTGGCAGGTTACGAGTTCCTGACGGCTGGCAGTCGCGATCCGGCAGCTGCGCCGGCATTGAACCTGGACCCCGGGCACGGCCCGGTAGCCGTCGCCGGTGGTCGAGCCGGACACCGGGACCGTGCCGGGTCGCCCGCTGCGAGCGCTGTCCGCGGCCCGAGCGCCACACTGCGACCCGTCGCCACTCCCGGGCTGTGCGGCGCCGGCCGCCGCCTGGCTGGCCTCGGTTCAGCCGCCGGTCAGCAGAGCCGATGGTGCGGACACGGGTGGTGAGGTGGTATCTGAGCCGGGCACAGCTCCCGCGGCTCGGCCGCCTGGTCGCACGGGTACGGGGATCTTGCTGGTCGCCCGCGGCTTAGCGCCCCGGGTCGCGCGCCGCGTGGAGCACCTGGCGGCAGCGGCGTGCTCGGGAGCGGCCCGCCCGGGCTCAGCCGTGCGCGATCGCCCAGCCCGCGTACGCGGCTGACAGTCCCAGCCCCAGGCTCAGGCCCACGTTGGTCAGTGCCCGGGCGTAGTGGCCCTGCTCGACCAGACGGACCGTCTCGTAGCCGAACGTGCTGAAGGTCGTGAACGCCCCGCAGAAGCCGGTGCCGGCCAGGGCGACCAACGAGGCGTCCGAGGCGGCACCGCCGAGCAGCAGGCCCAGCAGCAGCGAGCCCGCGACGTTGATGGCGAGTGTCCCGACCGGGAAGTTGCTGCGGTGCCGGGACTGGACGCTCTGGTCGAGCAGCCAGCGGCTTGGCGCGCCCACGGCTGCTCCGACCAGCACGAACAGTGCGGTCACCGGCCGGCCCGGATGCTCAGCGCGAGCCTGGTAGCCATCATCCCGGCCACCACCGCGGCAAGCCCGACCGTCAAGGTGGCGGCCAGGTAGATCGACGCCGTGCCCGCCTGGCCGGCGGCGAACAGGGCCCTGGAGTCGGCGGTGTAGGCAGAGAACGTGGTGAACCCGCCGAGGATCCCGGTGCCAAGGAACGGTCGGACAAGGTGGTGACGGAGGTCGCCGCCGGCCGGCCACAGCTCGTTGACGGCCACCATCAGTACGCCGATCAGCAGGCAACCGGACACGTTTTCGATGAACGTTGCCCAGGGAAAGCCGAGGCCGCGGTGGGGGATCGCGGTGTTGACTGCCAGTCGCGCCAGACCCCCGATCACCCCGCCCGCGCAGACCACGGCCATCGTCCGCCACGTATCCGCGCCGGCCGGACCGGTGAAGTGCGGCGGATGACTGAGGTCGACGTCCGGGTCGACGTTCTCGGACTCGACCGGGCCGTGGTTCACCGGCCCGATCGTAGCCGCGCCGCAGGGCCTGCCGGCCTGCCCCGCGCGCAGGCACCGAGGCGGGGTTTGCCGCCATGGTGGCGCGAAGGGCCCCGCTCGGGAGACACTGGCATCGTGACCCATCGCCCCCCAGCACCAAAGCGTGTCCTCGAAAGCAGTCCGTTCAGCCGGCCGGTGGTCGTGGCCCGCCCGCCCGGCCAGTTCGCGGTCGGCGACCGGGTCGCACATGACCGCTACGGCCTCGGGCGAGTGCTGTCAGTCGACACCGCCGACTACCTGTGCCTGGACTTCGGCGCTGGCGGGATCAAGAACCTGGCAGGGTCGGACCCGAGCATCAGCAAGCTCTGACCCGTCAGCTGCCGGGCGCGACAGAGTCGTGGCCACTGCGGGAAGCCGGTCAGGTCACGCGTCGGGATTGCGCCGGCCGACGTTGACCGTCAGGAACGACTGCAGCGCGCCGCCACCGGAGCTCTCCGTCGACGCCGGGCGCGCCGAAACCGTCCGTCGCGGCTGCGGTGCCGCAGCCCTGGACGACATGAGAGACGTTTCACGTCCGCCGGACCGATGAGCCGGGGGGCTCGCCGCGATGGGCGGCCGGATACCGTTTGGTCGGTGACGGGCGGCGAGGACGAGCAGGCCCGCACGGGCCCGGTGTCCCGCGCGGGTGGAGCCGATGGCCCGCGGCACTGGGTCTACCCCGTCGGCTTGTTGCTGCGCGGGCGACGCGTGGTGGTCGTCGGGGCCGGAACGGTCGCCCTTCGCCGCGTGACCGGCCTGCTGCAGGCACATGCCGACGTGGTGGTGGTGGCGCCCAACGCCACCCCGGCGCTGGCGGATCTGGCCGCCTCGGGACGGGTCCAGTGGCGCGCTCGCCCGTTCGGCCCGGCCGACCTGGCCGACGCCTGGCTGGTGCAGGCGTGCACGGACGACCCGGCGGTCAACGCCGCGGTCGCCGCTGAGGCCGAGCGGCTGCGGATCTTCTGCCCACGGGTCGACGACGCCGGTGCGGCCAGCGCCTGGACTCCCGCAGTAGGCCGGGCCGGCCCTATCACCGTGGCCGTGCACGCTGACCGTGACCCACGCCGGGCGGCCGAGCTGCGCGACCGCCTGGTGGAGCACGTCCTGTCCGACCTGGGACGACCGCGGCGCACGGCCCCGCCCGGCGCGGGCCGGGTCATCCTGGTCGGCGGCGGGCCGGGGGACCCGGGTCTGATCACCGTGCGGGGGCGCGCCGCCCTGGCGATGGCCGACGTCGTGGTGACCGACCGGCTCGCACCGGTCGTGCTGCTCGACGAGCTGGCTGCGCACGTGCTGGTCATCGACGCGGCGAAGATCCCGGGCGGGCACTCCATGGCCCAGGAGGAGATCAACCGGCTCCTGGTCGAGCACGCGCGTTCGGGAAAGACCGTGGTCCGCCTCAAAGGCGGCGACCCCTTCGTGTTCGGCCGCGGGATGGAGGAGGTCATCGCCTGCGTGCAGGCCGGGCTGCACGTCGACGTCGTGCCGGGGGTGACCAGTGCCGTGGCCCTGCCCGAGCTCGCCGGGATCCCCGTCACGCACCGCGGGGTGGTCCAGGCTTTCACCGTCGTCTCTGGCCACGTGCCGCCGCAGGACCCGGCATCCACGGTGGACTGGGCCGCCCTGGCGGCCGTCAACGCCACACTGGTGGTGCTGATGGGCGTGGCCACGATGCCAGCGATCTCGCGGGCGCTGCTCGCCGGTGGCATGGCGATGACCACGCCGGTCGCCGCGCTGACCGACGGCGCCGCGGCGACCTTGTCCACAGTGGGTGAGGTCGCGGCCGGTCGCGGGCTCGTGGAGGTGCAGGCCCCGGCGGTCTTCGTGATCGGCGAGGTGGCGGCGATGCAGGCGGCCCCGGGGTGAGCGGGCGTCTGGTGTCCGGAGGGTGGATGCTGCGGCACGCCCGGCAGATGCGCTACGACCCGCTCGGCTTCCTCGTCGACTGCGCAGACGAGCAGGGCGACGTCGTGGAGTTCCCGGTGCCCGGCCAGCGGGTGTTCTTCGTCAACGACCCCGCGGCGGCCCTGAGGGTGCTCCAGGGAAACCACCCCGCCTACGGCAAAGACACCGTGCAGTACCGCTCGCTGGCCCTGGTCACCGGAAGCGGCCTGCTGGTCAGCGAGGCGGACGTGTGGCTGCGGGGCCGGCGGATGGTGCAGCCGGCGTTCCACCAGCGCACCCTGGCCGCCCTGGCTGACCACGTGGCCGAGGCGACACAGCGGCTGGCGGCGCTCTGGCAGGCTCGGCCGCCGGGCAGCGAGGTCGACGTCGACGCCGCCATGATGCGCACCACGTTGGAGGTGGTTGGCGCATCGCTGTTCTCGACCGACCTGGGATCGTCGGCAACCGAGCTGGTGCGGGCGGTGACCGGGGCCCTGGACCAGGTGGTCAGCCGCGCCAGGTCGCCGCTGGCACCGCCGCTGCGCTGGCCGACCCCGGGGAACCGCCGCCTGCGCCGCGCGGTGGCCACCCTGGACGAGCGGGTGGCCCAGATGGTTGCCGCCCGACGGCCCGGCGGGCCGAGCGGGGCCGGCGAGGACCTGCTCGGGCTGCTTCTCGCCGCTGCGGAAGAAGATCCGCCCGCGAGGCGGCCCTCCGGCCGGGCGGTCCGCGACGAGGTCGTGACGTTGATCGTCGCAGGCCACGAGACCGTGGCCAGCGCCTTGACCTGGGCGTGGTGGCTGGTCGCGGGAGCCCCGGCCGTGGCGGCCGAGCTGGCCCGGGAGTCGCGGCACGTGCTCGACGGGCGAGCGGCGACGCTGTCTGACTACCCGCACCTGCCGTATGCCAGGGCGGTGCTCGACGAGGCTCTGCGGCTGTACCCGCCGGCCTGGGTGGTGACCCGTCGGGTGCTGCGCGACGACGTGCTCGCCGGGACCCGGGTACCGGCCGGGTCGATGGTCATCGTTTCCCCCTACGTGCTGCACCGCCACCCGCTGCTGTGGACTGCCCCGGAGGCCTTCGACCCCAGCCGGTTCGCCGACCAGCCCGGTGGCAGCGGCCGGCCGGGCTACCTGCCGTTCGGCGCGGGGCCACGGATGTGCGTCGGCCGCGAGTTCGCCCTGGTCGAGGGGGTTCTTGTGCTGGCTGCACTCGCCGGGCGCTTCACCCTCGCGCGGCGCCCCGGCCAGGTGGTGCGCGCCCACCCGTCGGTCACCGTCCGCCCGGCCGGCGGGCTGCGTCTGGTGCTGGGCAGGGCGGGCTGACCGCGCCGGGCGCGTCAGCGTTGCCGCGCGCCTGACGAACGAAGAGGCTCGACCCATGTCGACGTGCGAGCCGCAGCGCGAGCGCGACTCCGCACACATCGAGGTCCCGCGTCAGGTCCGGGTGGCAGCCGACTGGTCATGGCGCCTGCTTGTGGTCGCCGGCGCGGCGATCGCGGTCATCCTGCTCGTCAACCGGCTCAAGCTGGTCTTCTGTCGGCGTACTCCCAGCTCCTGAGCTCAGCCAGACGTGCGACCCCGGCGCCAACGGCTCCCACGCGCGTCCCGCCCGACAGCCCTCAGGCTCCAGGTCGCAGAGTTCTCCAACGCGTGGGCACCAAGCCACTCACCCCTTCTCGCCAGACGAAGACGAAACTGGGCAGGACTGACTTCGGCGGCCTAGGTGTTCCGCCCCGGATCTCCCCTTCGGCGCGCACGCGTGATGCTTGGGTGGAGCGGGCTCTTTCGCCTACGCACCGACTGCGCTTGATAATTGTCACGTGGGCGAGACTCCCGAGCTGCTGGTCGCTGACGCGGACGGATGGCGCGTCTGGCTGGCGGCCAACCACGCGACGTCACGCGGCGTTCGGCTTGTGCTGGCGAAGAAGGGTGTTAGCGATCCAACGGGGCTGAATTACGACGATGCGCTGCCCGAGGCCCTTAGCTATGGCTGGATCGACGGCCATCTGACCCGCCGCGACGACGCCACGTACCGCGTTCGGTTCACACCGCGGCGAGCGCGCAGCTCGTGGTCACAGCGCAACGTCGAGATGGCTGAACGGCTTATCGCCGACGGACGGATGCGGCCGGCAGGTTTGGCCGAGGTCCAGCGGGCGAAGGCGGACGGGCGGTGGGAGAGGGCATACGGTGGATCCGCGTCCATTGAGGTTCCGGACGACGTGCACGAGGCCCTCGCCGCCTCGCCAAGCGCGCAGGCGATGTGGGACGTGCTGACGCGTACCAACAGGTACGCCGTGCTGTACAGGGTGCACGAGGCCAAGCGCCCAGAGACACGTGCTCGCCGGATTGCTCACTATGTGGAGATGCTTGCGCGCGGCGACACGCCCTACCCGCAGAAAGGGAAGCCCTGAGCACTCACGCGCGCAGGCCGAGCCCGACGCGCTCTGGGCCTTGCTGGCACCGTGCACCATGGCTCTCGATGGGTGCTGCACGTGGCGGCGCTGGGGCGTGCGTTCAATGGCTGACGTCGTGGACTTGCAAGGCCGTGTCCCGGGCGAGCACGTCGAAGTCGGCGTCCGTGTGCAAGACGGCGACGTGTTCGCGGATGGCGACGGCAGCGGTGAGGCAGTTGATCAGCTTGCGGACGGTCTCGCCTCGTCGGCGGCAGGAGCGGTACAGCGCCGCTGCCCTCTCGTAGTCGGCGGTGCCGGTCGGCAGCAACGTCGCTCGCGCGAGCAGGCCGCGCAGGTGTTGAAGGTGGGCGTCGTCTCGTGCTCCGGAGAGGATCTCCATGCGGACCGCGTCGCATATCGCGACGTCCTCGGCGAGGAGCCGGTCCACTGCCTCACAGGTCGAAGACCCGGTGTCGCGGAGGAACTCGATCCAGGCCGAGGTGTCGATGAGGATCATGCGGTTCGGCTGGTACGCAGCTCCTCGAGGTCGCCCTCCCAGCCCGAGCCGCGCAGCGCGCGGGCATCGTCGAGGTCGAGGGCCTCGGCTGCGACGAGTCGCAGGGCGTAGTTGACGGCATCTCGCTTAGACGTGAGGTGGTAGCGGTCCATGACCTGTTGGCACGCCTGATCATCAATGTCGATGTTTGTGCGACTCATACACCAACAATACACATGGACGGATGAAGCCGCTGCAGACCGGGCACATCGGCGCTCCTGCGTGGCGTACGCCAGCGGGTAGGTCGTCAGGCCGAGACGTTGTACTTGATCCCCGTGGGTGGTCCCGAGCTTGACCGTCACCGGGAACGACGTCACTCTCCTCGCTTGACTGCACTGGGTGATTCTGAAACGCAGCCAGATGAACAGGTGGGAACGGTAGTCGCTAGTAGATCGTCGCTTCTAAAGCACTGGGTATAAGTGCCGGAGTTTGATGCGGGCGTCGCTGGTGGTGAATTGCCAGTCGACTTGGCGTTCGTCGGCGTTGGTGGCGTGGGTCCAGGCGTCGAGCTCGGTGTTGAGGATGTCGAGGTCGGCGATGCGTCGTCCGAGGCATTGCTTGGTCAGGCAGGACAGTTCGATCTCGGCGATGTTGAGCCAGCTGCCGTGCTTGGGGGTGTGGTGGATCTCCAGCCGGCTGGCCAGGGCGTAGGCCTTGGCGGGCGGGAATGCCTGGTAGAGCGAGGCGACCGCGTGGGTGTTGAGGTTGTCCATGACCAGGACGACCTTGTCCGCGTCGGGGTAGTCGAGGGTGAGAAGCTGCTCGATGCCGTGGGCCCAGTCGATGCGGGTCCGGGTGGGCTTGGCGTAGGCGCGACGCCACCCTCGTAGGGGTTCGGCCCAGACGAAGATCGAGCAGGTGCCGTGTCGGACGTATTCGGAGTCCTGCCGGGCGACCTGCCCCGGTTTGGCCGGCGTGCCTGCCCTGGCGTCGGCGAGCAGCTGCAGTGGCTTCTCGTCCATCACAACTACCGGAAACGCTGGATCGTAGGGGCGGGCGTAGACAGCCAGGACGTCTTCCATCGCCGCGACGAACGCGGCGTTGGCGTGCGGCGGGATCGTCCAGCACGCCTTCAGGTGAGGCTTAAGCGCCCCCTTTTTAGGACCCGCCCGATCGTGGAGTGATCCATCGCCGGTATCCCCTCGGTCAACGCGACGTGTTTCTCCAACAACCGCAGTGTCCACCGCTGCCGCCCGGCCGGTGGCTGGCTGCACGCCAGCGCGATCACCCTGGCCTCGACCTCACCGGTGACCTTCGGCTCCACCGGAGGCGTCAAGCGCTTCTTACGACCGATCACCTCATCGACCCGTCCGGCCTGCATCGTGAACGCCTTCGCGACCAGATAGACCGTGCTGGCCGACGTCCCGACCCGCTCGGCCACAACATGGCGATCAGGCGCCGACCCCTGCGACTCATCCAACGCCAACAACACCCTAGCCCTGGTGATCATCCGGGCAGGATGACTCCCCGACGAGACCAACTTGGTCAGCTTCGCACGGTCGCTCGCCTTCAAGCGGACCGTGAACTCCTTGGGACGAGGCACGACGTCACTCCTTCCGGTCAAAGTATCGACCGAAAGAGCGGACCACACATAACCATCAAATTAGCGGCGACACGCCACTAG
>Ga0075028_100000704_pt1 | contig 11933 bp, 7 predicted proteins | sample LitLauG_LLR_2014_FD_71390 | JGI IMG/M metagenome (GOLD analysis project Ga0075028, IMG submission 71390) | Freshwater sediment microbial communities from Pennsylvania, USA - Little Laurel Run_MetaG_LLR_2014 | ecosystem: Environmental > Aquatic > Freshwater > Creek > Sediment | place: USA... | reverse complement strand
CGTCCGGTCACTTTCGAGTTCACGCTGATCTTGTGGTGGGCGACGACATATCCGCTGGCCGAAAGCACGGTGTTGCCGGCAACGTCGCTGCCCTGCGCGGTTGCTCGCACGACTTCGACTTCGGGAGTTTCCGAGGCGAGTACGCGATATGCGAGGGCAGCAATCCCCAACAGCACGACCACCGCGATTCCGCCCATGATAATGCGGCGGGACCAGGCGGGCGGATCGCCTCCACCCTCGCGCAGGGAATGATCGATGCGCAAGCTCTGTAGGTCGTCTTGTCTTGTGTCAGTGGGCATGGGTGAATGGATGCTCCCAGTTGTTTCCCGATGCAAAATTGAATGTGTGAACTATGCGCGCAGCGAGGTCAAGATATCCTGCCGCGCGGCATGCCATGCGGGCGCGAACCCGCCGACGAGCCCCATGAATAACGCGAAAACTACCGCGGTAATGACTACTCTTGGTGTCATGTGCAGGCTGAAAACGGTCTCGCTGAAAGTCACCTGGTTGCCGATGCCCGTGCTCATGCCGTTAAACGGAAGCATCAGGATAATTCCGACGACGGCTCCCAACAGCGAAAGCATCAGCGCTTCCAGCACAAACGAAGTCAGGATGCTGGGCCGCGAAAAGCCGATGATGCGCAAGGTTGCAATTTCTTTGCTGCGATAGGCCACCGCAGCATACATCGTGTTCATCGCGGCAAAGCTCGATCCAATCGCCATGATCACGGCCACGAACATTCCAATGAATTTAATCGCACCGCCAGAACTAGTTTGCTTCTGGTAGTACTCGGTCTCCAGCGAGCCCTCCAGTTTCAAACGCTGGTCGTCGCTGACGCGGTTTTTCAGCGCATCGGCAGCGACCGCGTCGGTGGCGCGAAGGTACGCGGAGGCAAACCCGCCCTGACGGTTGAAATCGGCCGCGACCTGATTTACATCGCCCCAGATTTCCGAATCGTAAGCCGTGCCGCCAGAGTCGAAGACACCGACTACCTTCCACTGGCCTTTCGCGAAGTCCATGGTATCGCCCACGTTGGCGCCGGAAAAACGGTCGTGAATCGATTTTCCAACCACCACTTCCCGTTGCCCCGGTGTGAACCAGTTGCCTTCCACCTTCCTTGTGTTGGGACGAAGCGTGAGTCCAGCGGGCATCATGCCGCGGACAGTGACGTTCACATCGCCAGTTCCATCTTTGCGCGGCAGCACGACGACCACTACCCATTCGCCGGAGGCGACCGGTTCTCCCTGTTTGTCCTTTTCGATGCCCGGCAGGGTCTTCAGCACCGGGAACAATGCGGCGTCGAATCCACCGGAGAGTTCCGCGGTGGAGCCTTTGCGCATGACGAGCACGTTGCGGGCGTCGCCGCTCGACACAAACGCTTTTTGCAGGCCGGCGAGCAGCGCCATCAGAAAGACAGCGGTGGTCACTGTGAGCGCGATGCCGAGGGCCGTCATGACCGTCAGACCCTTGCGCAGTCTCAGATTGCGGATGTTGTAGCTGATGGGAAGTGCCATGCGTATGCCCGCTACCCGATGTAGCGCAAGCCCTCCACGATATCGATTTTGGCAGCGTGATAGGCCGGGAAGAGCGCGCTGACCAGTCCTACAATGCCCGCGACAAAGACGGCAAAGACGAATGTCGGAAGCGTGACCTTCATGCCGGTAAGGAAAAATCCGAATCCCGGGGCGTGTGACATTACGATCACGAGTCCCGCGGCCAACGCACACCCCAACACTCCGCCCAGCAGGGCGACCGTCACGGCTTCGCCGACATAGAGTCCCAGAATCCGCTGCCGTGTGAATCCCAGCGTCTTCAAGACCGCTACTTCGCGGGTGCGTTCGCGGATCGACATTGCCATGGTGTTGGCGGAAACCAGCAGAGTGGCAAACAGCACGGCGAAGCAGATGCTCAGAATAAAAGCCTTCACATTTCCCAGGCTGTTGACGAAGCTGAGCTGAAAGGCTTTTTCGCTTTCGGTTTTCGTCGGCTCGGGAGAGTTCCGGAACATGTTATCCACTCCGGCCGCGACTTTAGGAACGTCTTCGGAAGAGTCTGCCAGGATGTTAAAGGTCCCCGACTTTCCTTTGAAGAACCCGATCGCTTCCTCGACGTACTTCCGGTTGAAGTAGAGGGTAATCGTGGGCTGAGGGGCGGTGAAGATTCCGCGAATCGTCAGTTCCGGATTCATGGGGAAGATGGTTCCCTTGATCACGATCCGGTCGCCGACCTTCCAGCCAAATTTTTTGGCCAGTTCGCTGTCCACTGCAGCTCCGGCCTGATCGTGCTGCCAGGCGGCCAGCTGGTCGTCCGGGATTTTGAAATCGGTCATGACTTTGAAGATTTCTTCCGGATCGGTAGCGAATTGGGCGAAGAAATTCTCCGGCTTGTCATCTTTGTACAGGCCTCCGAACCACTGCGTGGGGGCCACCGCCCGCACCCCGGGAACGGTGCGAATCTTCTCGCGGTAATATTCGGGCATGAAATTGGTCAGCGAGACGCGATGCCGTGTAATGAGGCGCTGCGCCGATTGCGCGCTTCCTTTGTCAATGTAGAAGCCGCGCCAGATCGTCATCATCAGCGTAAGCAACAAGAGGGAGAACATGATGCTCAGCACGGTCAACAGGCTGCGGCGCTTGTTGCGAAAGGCGCTCTTGGTGACGAAGCGGGTTAATGTCATGCCAGCACAACTCCGGAAGGCTCAACTGCCGAGGGCTAGAATCCCTGCGAGAGACAGCAATCCCCAAAACCTAAGTACTGAGGATAAAGCAGCGCGGGCCCAACGACAACTGGACTTTGCCCGGGATTTTCGCGAACATCAACAGCTTCTGGGCGTTTCTGTAGGGGAGTCGCGGCGCGAATGTTCCAATTGAAAGCAATCCGTAGCCCCGAAACGCGATGTAAGCCGGGAAGAGGCGATCCGGCATTTTGGCGCGGGCGTGCCGAATCTGACCGCAATGCGGTCCGCAGAAAACTCGAAGGCGCCAAGGTGCCGCACTTGATCGAGGAACGGCTGCGATCGGAAGGGCGAGCAGTCTGACGCTCATCCCCGCGGATTCACAGTACTTTCGTAACTCTCCGCTCAACATGCGAAGGCGATATTCTAGTCCGTGACACTCCCCCGGTCTCAGTCGATTGTATTGGAAGGATGAACTGCGGCTGTCACCGCGAGGCGACTGCAATGGCAACCATATTTGGGCGGTTCGAGATTCAGAGTGAACTCTCGCGCTCGGAAACCGCCTTGGTGTACAAGGCCACCGACACGGAAACCAACCAGATCGTGGCGCTCAAGACGCAGAGCCTGGAGCCGCTCGGTGAGCGCGCGCAGACGTTTGTCGATACGCTGATCGCCGAAGGTGAGTGCACGCGCGATCTCGCCAGCCAGAATATCGCCGTGCTTTACGGCGCGGGGGAGATCGACGGCCAGTTCTGTGCCGCGATGGAATACATCCAGGGCAACAGCATCGCGACCATGTTGTCGCGCAGAGAAGGTTTCTCGATCTGGGACCTGGTGGATATTACGCGCCAAGTGTGCGCGGGTTTGGACCACGCGGCCGCGAAGAACGTTGTCCACTATTCGCTGGAACCCGCGAAAATCATGGTGCAGTGGGACGGACTGGTGAAGATGCTGGGCTATGGCATCTCCAACATGAGCCTGATTGAAGCGGAAATGGGGCACGGACTCGGCCGCTTGCTGCCCTACTCTTCACCCGAGCAAGTTCGCGGCGAAGCCATCGATGGGCGCTCGAACCTGTTTACGTGGGGCGCCATGCTTTATGAAATGGTCACCGGACGCAGCGCGTTCGATGCGGCAGATCCGGCCATGCTGGTTACCCAGATTCAGAACGAAATGCCTCCCACTCCCTCGTCGCTGAACCCGAAAATACAGGCGGGTGTCAGCGCGCTGATCATGAAGGCGATCGCGAAAGATCCGGAAACCAGATATCAGGCCGCGCAGGAACTGGTCGAAGACCTGGAGAAATGCAAAGACAACGGAAAGAAATCCGCGGCGAGCCCAAATAAAGCTGCGCCAGGGGCCAAAGCCGCCGTCAGTCCGGCGGCGCGCCGTGCGGCCGCCAGCAAGTTCGTGGCAGCCTCGGCGAACCCGGCGAAGCCAGAACCTCCCGTTCCGGCCGCAACGCCTGAGCCTGAGGTGCAGGTGTTTTCGCGCGAGCACACGCCAGGACCGGAGAAAAGATCGTGGGCCGCAGCAGCGGGCGTCAGCCTTTCGTCCGGTTCGGATTCTGGAGCCCGATTGATCGAGGAGCCGAACTCCCGTTCGACACGCGGTCCGAGCGCATCCGGCCCGCAACTGGCCGCCACGTTCGAAACGGAAACCGAGGCGCCCGCGCCACGGATCGCAGTTGATCCACTCATGGGAGGCCCCGCGCCGGCTTCGTCCGGTGGAAGCTTCTCCGACATTGCAGAACTGCCCCCGCTGAAGGAAATCAATTACGCTCCCCCGGCGCCTACGGTTCATGAAGCGCCCGAACCGGCCGTGGTTCAGGTCTATCCGCGGAAGAAAGAGGAGAAGCCCAAGATCCAGCCGCGCGAAGTCGCGGAGAAAGCGATCAAGGAAATCAGGACCGTGCCACCCCGGCTGATTCTCTATTCGATCTCGGCTGCGGTGGGGTTGATCCTAATTGTGGTGGTGGCGCTATTTTTCCACGTGCGGTCCGAAGATGACGGCTCGACCGCCGCCCCGCTCCCTACGAAGGCCGTGAAGAGCCCGGCACCGGCAGCGCCGCCCGTTCTGGTTGCGGCTGCGCCGTTTCCGGCCGAGAAGGTTGCCGCAACACCGGCGCCCGAGCCCGAAGTTACCGTGCATAAGATCGACAAACGCGCCGCCAAGCGAGCCTCAGCGCCCGCGCCGATCCCGGTCGCGATTCCTGGACAAGTGCAAATTGATTCGACTCCGCAGGGCGCGCAGATTCAGCTCGATGGCAAGACCGATTCCGCCTGGGTCACACCGTTTAATCTGACGGGGCTGAGTCCCGGCAAGCACATCGTGTCCGCCAGCAAAACCGGATACTCCGCGGAGATCCGTTCGGTCGATGTTGCCTCCGGCAGCAAATCTTTTGTGGTCATTCATCTCGCTCCCAGCAACGCGCTGGTAGTGGTGAACAGCACGCCGGCTGGAGCCGAAATCGTCCTGGACGGGAAGAACACCGGGCGTGTGACCCCGGCGCAATTCGCCGTCGAGAAAGGGTCCCACACCGTTGTGCTGCGCAAGGCGGGGTACCTCGAAGAGAGCACCACGGCGGATCTCGGCCCGGGGCAGAATTTCCAGGTTGCTCCGGCGCTGCGGGCGCTCGGCAATGCCGATGACATCCGCACGGTGGGCAAACTCAAGAAACTGTTCGGCAAGGGCAGCGACAGCGCTGCCGGCATGGGTTCGGCGAGTATTCGAACCCAACCCAAGGGAGCGCAGGTCGCCATCAACCAGCACATGCTCGAGAGGCTGTCTCCCGTCGACGTGATGATGGGGCCCGGCAACTACGTGGTGGACATCACGCTGACGGGCTTCAAGCCAATCCACAAGGTCATCAACGTGGATAAGGGCGGGAAAGTCGCGATCGACGAAATCCTCGAGCGAGAATAGACGAAGCTGCGAGCGGGATCCTTCTCGGATCCCCAGGATGCCCGCGCAGAACAGCACGACTCCACCCCGAGAAACAAGTTCGCGTCTCACCTCTTATCGAGAATCAATCCTCACGGTCTCAACACGCACTGAACCCCTTGATACGTTCCGTGGGTCTTCCATTCCAGAACTACTCGGCTCCATTGCCCCGCATTCATGATTTTCGTCGCCCAGCCGATGAGAAGGGAAGCGATGGGTGAGGCGTTCTGTAACGCGGTAGAAGCACGTCCGAAGAAGATGAGTGCGCTTCGCCGGAATTGCCTGCCGGGCTCAGGGAGAAAACGCCTGCGGCGGGTGGCCGAGGATCAGGAGGATGCGTGAAGGCAGTTACCCTGCTCGTAGTTGCTTTGTCGCTTTCGCTAACCAGCATGAGGCCCGTTCCCCAGACGTACATTGACAGGCTGAAAGGCCTGCGTGGAACGCCCTATGCCGAACTGGATTGCGCTCAGTTCATTAACGCCGCTCATCAGCCCAATTTAGACTGCACGTCCCAGGACATGTATAAAGGCTGTTTCGGAACCATGGCTGTTGTCGCCGATGTTCCGACTGTGGATGAAGCCGAGAGACTGAACCTGCAAGCAGGAGATGTTCTCGACTTTCATGGCGTCCATGTGGCGGTCTATGTCGGTGACGGACAATACATGGACAGCGATCCCGCGCACGGCGGAGTTGGAGACATGAAAGTACGCAATCCAGACGCCTGGTTTCAAGGGCCCGTGCGCATCCTGCGCTGGAAGCGGTAAGCGTGTGCGAGCCTTGGCGGTTCGCATGGAGGCGCGGCGTGCGCGCGGCGCCGTTCACCGGTCACGGAGTGCGGTGATCACCATCACAGCCCGCTCGCCCCGGCTTGCGCAGGATGTACACAGTGCGAGAAGGAGTGAGGATCGTGTCGTCGCAGCCCGTACCGGGCAAGTTGCCCCCCGACCTGTGGCAGGCCCTGCACGGCATCAAGTCGGTTCGCGTGTATCCCAAGGGCTCCAGGATATTCCAGCAAGGCACAGCCGTGAGCGGCGTGTACGTGGTGGAGTCGGGTGAGGTGCGCGTGCTGTTGCTGACCGGGCAAGGCCGCCCGCAACTCCTGGAGGTCGCCGGCCCCGGCACCATCCTCGGCCTGAGCGAGAGCATGACGGGAGACAACTACCGCGTCACGGCGGAAGCAGGAGACTACAGCACGGTTGGGTTCATCTCGCGGGAGAATTTTGTGGGGTTTCTGCGTGATCACTGCGACTTCTGCATGCAGGTGGTGCGGCTGTTGAGCGATGACCTACACGGTCTCTACCACAAATTCCGGAGCATCAGCGCGCATCCGGGCCGTCCGCGCCATCGGGCGCTCGATGAACAGCTGAACTAGTGTGGCAGTTTGAAATTGACCGTGATCTGCGTTTGAATGTCGACCGGCACGCCATCAAGATAGTAGGGCTTGTACCTCCACTGCCGGACTGCGTCCTTGGCGGCGCGAGCCAGCACGGCATCCCCCTTCAGCACGGACAGGTTCGCGATATTTCCTTCTTTGTCGATGGTGGCTTCCAGTTGCACAGCTCCCTGAATGCGCATGGCCACTGCGCTCTGGGGATACTGTGGCGTGACACGCTTGATCAGAAGCCCCTGCGATACGCCCTGAGAAATATTGACCTTTACCAGCGATGGCTGGCTTTGCGTGGAAGGAGCCGTCAAGTTGCTCAGGCCGCCGTCGCTGGAGGCCGCCACCGCCAACGCACCCGGCAGCGGCGCGGGTGCCTCGTCGGTTAGAGGCGGAGAGGGCTTCCCGGGTGCAGACTTCACAACGAAGGGGGCGTCGCCGGGTTTCTTGGTCTCTGGCTCCGCGTTCAGGACGATGCGAAGGACCGGAGAAGAAGAGGCTAGTGGCGCGGTTGCCGACGCCAAAGAAATCTTCGAGGTTCCCGTTTGAGTCTCTGCGCTCGCGCGGTTCGTAGCGCCCGCCGAAGGGGCGACCGCTGGAGCCGACATCGGCGCCGCAGAGGGCGGTGTCGCTTTCTGCGGGGGCGGTTGGGGCTCACTCATGGCCGGGGATGGCGCGGTTGTCTTCGGACCGCTGAGTTTCGACCAGCCTAGATATCCAAAGGTTGCGAGTGCCACGACGGCTGCTGCTGCGAGGAGGATTTTCTTACGGTTGCCTGAGCCGTCATTGTTGTCGTCCAGCGCGGCAAACGACGGTCCATCCGCGGCGTTGGTAGAGTCATACGCCGGGGCGTCGTCCTTGTGATAGGCGGCTTCAAAGTCAACCGTTCTTCTTTCTGGCGCTGCTTCTCTGGCAGGGGCTGGGGCGGCTGCCGCTGCCTGACCAGATGGGAAACTGGCAGCGGGACTCTCGATTGCTTTTTGCGAAACAGGCGCCTGGTGCCGCGAAGGCTCCGGTGCCGTGCGGGAGCTTTCCGCAGGCAGCTCAGCGATGACGGGCGCCTTTGCTTGGAGTTCCTCAACCATCGCCGATGCAGCAACCGCAGGCAGCGGCGTTTCGAATTCTGGCAGCGCACTCTTGTTTGCCGATACGGGCGGCGGCTCTAAACTCCGAGGCGCCGCTCTCACCGGCGGGGCCGCCAGAGAAACAGGCGACGCTAACGGGGCGCTGGGAGCAGCAGTTGGAGGACTAGCAACCACTGGGTCTGAAGTCTTGCGCAAGAGTCCGCGCGCGACACGCAGGGTGCCCTTGGCCTGTTCAACATTGATCGGTTTTGTCAGAACCAGGTTGGCCCCGATGCGGTAAGCCTTCGCCACTCCCGCCTGTCCTTCGACCACCGCGATGGCCAGCGAGCTTTGATTGGAACTGGAGTTGCGCGCGCTCTTGAACAGCAGGGCGGCGTTGGTTTCGTTTTCGCAGTCGACAACGATCGCATCGTAACGTTGCGCCATCAGCTTCTTGACGGCGCCGAAAGGCTCTTGCACAAGCTCAATGCTGAAGGCCAGTTCACTGAACACCTGACTTACAACGCGAGCTAATTTCTCGTCGGGACAAAAAAGTAACGCTTGGTAACCCATAGTGACCTTATCCTAGGTAACATTCATAGGTATCAGCAAGTTACGTGCGTAATGGCGGGGCGGTCGAGACGGAGTCGAAGCCGTCAGTGATGCTGAAAATCCACCAGCACCAAGGTTTGGAAGGGCAGATTCTTTCCATCCCGAACGTAGGGCCGGTAGCGCCACTGTTTGACCGCGTGCATGGCGGCCTCTGCCAGAGCGGGATTGCCTTCAACCAAGTGAACGCTTTCCACTCTTCCGCGGTTGTCCACCGCTGTCTTGAGGACGACCGTGCCCTCCTGTGCTTGTGCCGTTGTACCTTTGGGCAAGTTGGGCGGAACATGATGAACGAGGCGTTTTTCCGCGCCTTTCGAGGAGAGGATGACGGCGGCGTTATCAGTCGGCAGTTCGCTGATGGATGAGGCGGGCGGTCCCGTTTTCCTGGAACGCGCTGGCGATTCAGATTTCTCCGCGGTCGGCGGCGCGGTGGCCGGGGGCGTTGCGGCTGGCTCAGTCGCGGGGTTCTCTGGGGCTGCATCCGGAGAGCTCGCGGCTGGACTCGATCCGTCGGGCTGAGTGGCATCCGCCGGGGAAGCGGGTGGCGGCGCTGCGCTGGTAGCGGGCGAAGGCTTCGCGATTGGCGGCGACGGAACCGGCACTGGAGTTGACGACGCCGGGGCCACTTTCTGCTGGGGCGCTATTCCGATCAGGGCCAGAACGCGATCGATCTGTGGCTGAAGGAGCTCGCGAAATCCCGGTTGGTACATCCAAGCGGCATAGAAGCCACCGCCCAATATCGCGAGGATCAGCAAAGCGACCACAGGGCCCCGGCGCTTTGGCGGGGAGGCTTTGTAGGACGAGAACACCAGAGCTGGAGCAGGCGTAACATCGCGTTTTCCGAGATCCGCAGGAACGGGATCGTCAGAGTGCTTTGTGGGCGGCGCTGACGTTGGTGGGGCAAAAAGGTCATCCGCCGCAGATGGTCTTGAAGACACAAGCTGCGATGGAGGCGCCGGTGGCGCGTCCACCGGAGGTGCTGAGGTGACCTCAGAAAATGTTCCGGGCTGCGAAGATGCTGCAGCGGCTGCGGCCTGCATGCGCGCTGCGGGCGGCGCCGGCTCCCCACTGACCAGTGTCTGGGCGGCCCGCGCCGGCTCGTCTTTGCGCAGACGGCTGACCGCGGTTCGGATCGTGCTTCTGGCCTGATCTTTGGCGACGGGCTTGGTGAGAATCAGCTCTGCGCCCAGGCGGAAGGCGGTGGGCAGGCCGGCGCGGCCATCGACAATCGCGATCGGCACAGGATTGATGCCGTTCTTGCCGCGGCGGCAAACGTCGAAAATCAGTTTGGCGGCGGGCAGATTCTCGCAATCCACCAGCACGAGATCGAAACTCTGCGAATTGAGCTTTTGGGCGGCGGACACTCCATCCAGTGGGCGCTCGCAACTCACCGACATTTCTTCCAGAACGCCAGTGATGGCGCTGACGGCCTGGTCGTCGGGAGACAGCAATAGAGCATTGGGCATAGCAGTCCTATGCTAGAAACGGACGTGCTACACCGCAAGTTACGCCGGTAAGCGAACGATGATCTCGTGGGTGCTGTAATCCCCAAGGACCGACCTCGGCTTTAGTCCTTGCCGAACTGCTTGGTTTTCTTGACAGCGGTGGCGCGTTTTTGAGCCTCAGCCAGGAGCTTCTCAAACCTTGAGTCGCCGTGGAGCGACTGGAGATCTTCGTCCTCTGCCATACCAAGAACTGCGTTGGGAGCGAGTCCGTGGTCGACGGACTCTCGTAACAAATCGAGGGCCTTATCGCGGTCCCCCTGGCGCGCCGCCAGACACGCGAGGTTGTAGGTAGAGCCGGCGGTTTCGGGGTGGTCTGGTCCGAGCACACGACGCTGAATGTCGCGGGTCTGCTGCTGCAACCGCTCTGCTTCAGCGTACCGGCCCATTTTGATTAGAGTGCCGGCCAAAGTGGTCATGCACGCGAGCGTGGCCGGGTGTTCTGCGCCAAGGGTGCGGCGTTCCAGCTCGAGCGTCTGCCATAGTAATGGCGTCGCCTCTTCGTAGCGTCCTTCCAATTCCAGAGTGCCCGACAGATTGCTCATGGTCGCCAATGTAAGTGGATACTCAGGCCCGAAGGCTTGCCGGGAGATTTCGAAGGCCTCCCGGTCCAGCTTCTCCGCGTCGGCATAGCGCCTTTCGCCCTCCAACGTGGCTGCCAGGTGCATTGCCGACTCAGCAGTTTCCCGACTCTTCGGGTCGAGGGCGCGGCGGTCGTCAAGGACCAACCGTTGCAGTTTCTCTGCTTCAGAGTACCGGCCCCCACGGTATAGAACCCAAGCGAGATCATCCAGGGACCTCAATGTTTCTGGATGCTTGGGGCCGAGGATGTGGCGGCGAGTTTCGGCCGACCTCTCGAGCAGGGTCTGGGCACGCGAGTAAAGCCCCAGCTGTTCGTACACGTTCCCCATTACGTCCATCATCTGGGCCTGGAGTTCAGGATCCTTGGCGAGTCCTGTATCGATTTCCTTCGACGACTTGTCGAGGATCTCGCGGGCGGTGATGCTGTTGCCGCGGGATTCGCTGGGGTCCGAGACCTTGAACATGTTGGTCATGAACTCGGTGATGCGGTCGGCGCGGTCGCGTTCGCGGGTGATGCGCCGCAACTCCACCGTCTGCATCACGGCGAACACGACGAGCACCACGGCTGCACCCGATGCCACCGCGACGGCCACGCGATTGCGGCGGACATATTTTCGCAGGCGATAGCCGCGGCTCGCCGGGCGTGCTTCCACCGGACGGCTTTGCAGGTAGCGCTCGACATCGGCGGCCAGCGATGAGCACGTGCCATATCTCCGCTCTCGTTCCTTCTCCAGCGCCTTCAGCGTGATCCAGTCCAGATCGCCGCTCAGCAAGGTTGCCAGATGGCGAGGTTCGGTGCTCCGCGCTTCGGCCTTCGCCGTCGAGGTGTCGTGATTGGTACTGACCTTGGTGCTGGGGCGCTGCGGATCGGTGTCGCGCAACTGGCGCAACACTTCGTCCAGGCGCTGTTTTTTCCACTGCGTGGTATCGAAGGGCAGGTAGCCGGTGAGCAGTTCGTAGAGCACCACGCCAAGGGAGTAAACGTCGGTGCGGGTGTCGATGTCGTGCACGTTTGGGTCGGCTTGTTCCGGACTCATGTAGCCGGGAGTTCCCAGAAACGTTCCCACATGGGTGAACAGGGTTTCTCCGGGAGTGGGCGTGACTGCTTTGGCCAAACCGAAGTCGATGATGCGCGGCCGTGGCTTGCCGTCGACGTCGACCACCAAGATGTTGGAGGG
>Ga0075028_100000703_pt1 | contig 11952 bp, 8 predicted proteins | sample LitLauG_LLR_2014_FD_71390 | JGI IMG/M metagenome (GOLD analysis project Ga0075028, IMG submission 71390) | Freshwater sediment microbial communities from Pennsylvania, USA - Little Laurel Run_MetaG_LLR_2014 | ecosystem: Environmental > Aquatic > Freshwater > Creek > Sediment | place: USA... | reverse complement strand
CTCGAAGTGATCGTCAGCGGCGTGCTGGCAGGCGCGGCGATTGGCGCGCTGATCGGCGGGCGCCTGGCGGATCTTTTTGGGCGCCGCAAATTGCTGATCGCCACGGCCACGATTTTCGCCGTCGGCGCGGTGATATGCGCTTTCGCTCCGTCGGCCATGATGCTGGCCATCGGGCGGATCATCGTCGGGTTCGGCATCGGCCTCTCCTCCAGCGGCGTGCCAGTCTATATCTCAGAGGTCGCGCCGGCGGACGCTCGAGGCTGGCAGGTTTCACTCTTCCAACTGGCGATCACGGTCGGGATTCTGCTGGCCTACCTGGTGGACTACGCGTTCGCGGGAATTCAGGGCTGGCGCTGGATGTTTGGACTGGCCGTGGCTCCGGCCGCGCTGTTCGGCGGCGGCATGATTTTCCTGCCGGAAAGTCCGCGGTGGCTTTTGCAGCGCGGCGAACGCGATACCGCCCGCCAGATGCTGGCCCGTATCCGCGGCACGCAAGACGTGGACGCGGAACTCCGCGAAATCGAAGGCACCATCACCAAATCGCCGGAAAGTGGCCGCTTTGCGGATCTGCTGGCGCCTTCCCTTCGCCCGGCGTTGATCGTGGGAATCGGGCTGGCGATCTTCCAACAGATTACCGGAATCAACACGGTGATCTATTACGCGCCGCTGATTATCCAGACCGCGGGAATTTCCTCGGCCTCTGGCGCAATCCTTGCTACCGCGGGCATCGGCGCGGTGAACGTGCTGATGACGATTTTCTCCATGTGGGTGATCGATCGCAAGGGACGCCGCCCGCTGCTGCTGACCGGAATCGCGGGAATGGCGATCACGCTGGGCCTGCTGGGCGTGGTGTTCCGCGTATCGCACCAGTCGACAGGAATGGCCTGGCTGGCGGTGATCAGCATGATGGCCTACGTAGGATCGTTCGCCATCAGCCTCGGCCCCATATTCTGGCTGCTGATTTCGGAAGTGTACCCGCTGAAGATTCGCAATTCCGCGGAGGGGCTGGCGGCCACGTTCAACTGGGGCGCTAACTTGGTGGTCACACTCACATTTCTGACACTGGTCGATAAGCTGGGACCGAGCCTGACGTTCTGGGTCTACGGCGCGTGCGCGATTGCCGCCGGGATTTTCTCCTATGTCTATGTTCCAGAAACGAAAGGCCGCACGCTGGAAGAGATCGAAGAATTTTTCCACGCCAAAACGCGTGCTTCCAGCGCGCACCAATAGCGCTGCAGCGGACGCGCAGATCGCGGCAAAGCGCATTCAAACCTGGGAATCGCCGCCGAACGCTCGCAGAGCACCTTATCCGTAAGACCATGTAGGTGCGCCTTACATGAATTACTCCACTCCGGGAAGTTCCGCTTTTGGTCAGTTTGCCGCGTATTTCGTGCAAATACCGCACTCTGCTTAGCTTTTTTCTTCCTCTAAATTCTTCAAGAGATGATGCTTTGTGGTACGGGACTTTGTACGGATGAATACGTCTTTCACCCGATTTAATGCGTTTGTTCAAGTGTGGTCTTCTACATACGCAGCAAGGTCGTGCGCTTGAGCGAATGAGACAGCGGCTGAATGCCTCATTCGAGAGGTTCCAGCTCGCGATCGCAGGAAGCATGAATTCAGGAATCAGCAGTTGGGACTGAGAGTAGCGAAGCTTTGCCTAAATATGCTTACCAATGCACAGGAATACCCGCAGCCGGGACTGGTGGGGTCCGTAGCCTCCCTGGAGTGGTTTGCGCTCCGAACTCGCCCCCGGCATGAGAAGGCAGTCTCCCAGCAACTGGAGGCCGCCGGCCTCGAATCCTTTCTCCCGCTGAGCGCGCAGGTCCGCGCCTGGAGCGACCGGCGAAAAGTCGTCTCGCTCCCTCTCTTCCCCGGATACATTTTCGTTCGCACTTCGCAACTGGTCCACGAACGCGTGCGCGTGTTCCGCGCGCGAGGCGTTCTTGGATTCGTCGGGCCTAACAATCAAGCCACTCCAATTCCCGCGCAGCAAATTGACGCCGTACGCTCGCTGACTCTGTCAGATCTCGACTTCCGCCCGCACCCCTACCTCGCCATCGGTCAACGCGTTCGAATTCAAAATGGAGCCCTGCAAGGATTGGAAGGGATTCTGATCCGTGTGGCCAGCGACCAGAGCCTCATCGTGTCCGTGGACCTCATTCAGCGGTCCGTGTCGATTCGGCTTGAAGGATATGAAGTGGAAGGTTTGTGAATCGAATCCCTCCCAGCTCAATTTCTAAAATTTATTACACCCGTGAAGGTGGGCAATGATTCAACCAGGCGGCGAAGCTTTGACCGGTTTTACTCCCGAGCAATTCGATTCCTGCGCCCAAACGCGCCAGGAGCGCATTGGCAGTTGGTTTAAGGACACGAATTGGAACGGGCGGGCTACGGCAGTGTGTATGGCCGAACTCTCGCTGGCGGCAGCTTCTTTCCTTTCCGCCGTATCGCTATTTGCGGCGCCCGGGCACAGCCGCTTACCGCTGGAAGTCGCGGTGATCTTTTTACCGCTGGCGCTGGTGCTTCGCGGCATCGCAATTCAGTATTTCGGCGTCTGCGACCGCTCGTTCCGGCATGCCGGGCTTGCCGACGTCCTGGCGATCGGAAAGTCTGTGGCGACCAGTTCGATCGCGCTCTATGGAATTTCGCTGCTGGTGAAATGGCGCACCGGAGCTTTTCTGCCGGGGCGCATCTTTATCGGCGATGGCGTTCTTCTCTTCCTGCTGATCTGTGCATTTCATTTCGGTGCGAGAATTTATAACTACAGTTCGGAAATTCCCGCGAAGGCCAAACGCAGCGGCCGCCGCGTGGTGATTATCGGCGCGGGAGACGCCGGCGCCTCCGTGCTGAAAGAGTTGCTGGACACTCCGCATTCGGGTATCTGCCCCGTCGCGCTGGTGGACGATGACCCGGCGAAGAAATCCACGCTGATCTGCGGCGTGCCGGTTGCCGGCGGACTCGCCACTCTCTCTGACGTTCTCTTCCGCTACCAAGGCTCTGAAGTACTGATTTGCATTCCCAGCGCCACGATTCAGCAGCGCCAGCGCATTCTGGCCACTTGCCTGAAGTGCGGTGTGCCGGTGCGCACGCTACCCAGCTTGAACGACTTGCTTAGTCCCCGCGCGTCCGCTCGCGATCTGCGTGCCGTGTCCATCGAAGAGGCGCTGCAACGCGACCGCTTTGTTCCGGACCATGCCCTGGCCACGAATCTGGTGGGGGGAAAGATTGTGCTGGTAACGGGCGCCGGCGGCTCGATTGGCTCGGAATTGTGCCGGCAAATCGCGGCGGCCAGCCCGAAGCGGTTAATCATCGTCGATAAATCCGAGAACAGCATTTTCTACTGCCACATGGGCCTCGGCGAAGCGTACCCGAATCTGGACATCGCGCCTTACCTCGCCGACGTAACCGACAGCCACGCGATGCGTGAACTGTTTCTGAAGGAACAGCCGGAATTTGTCTTTCACGCGGCAGCCTACAAACACGTGGGCATGATGGAACTGCATCCCGAGCAAGCCATCCGCAACAATGTCCTGGGCACCCGGAACGTACTGATGGCTGCGGTGGAGGCAGGCGTCGGAACATTCGTCAACGTATCGACGGACAAGTCGGTGAACCCCCGCTGCTTCATGGGGCTTTCCAAAAAGCTGGCGGAATTACTGGTCAAGGACACGGCCGCGCGGCACGGCGTGCGCTTCATGAGCGTGCGTTTCGGCAATGTGGCCGGCAGCACCGGCAGCGTTCTGCGCATTTTCTCCGAGCAGATCAACAAGGGCCAGCCGATCCGCATCACCGATCCGCACGCCACGCGCTACTTCATGAGCATTCCGGAGGCGGTTTCTTTGATCCTCTGCGCGGCATCGATCGGCACCGGCGGCGAGACGTTTATCTTCAACATGGGCACGCCAGTGAACATCTTCGAACTGGCGCGCGCGCTCACTCTCTTCGCCGGCATCGTTCCAGGAGAGGGCTTGCCGATCCATTTCACAGGCTTGAAGGATGGGGAGAAGGTGGCCGAAGAGCTCTGGGAAGACTGGGAAATGCCGCAGGCTACGGAGAACGCTCATGTCTTCCGTCTTACGGGCTCCAATCCGTTGACGTTGGACATTCTTCCCGCAGTAGATCAATTACAGGAATTGTTGAGCACGCACAATCAGATCGGCCTGCTGGAGAGCCTGGACGAGATGGTGCCAACCTTCGCCGCGCAGCGCTCCGGAATCTCGGCGCCTCCGGTCGCCGTGCCGGAAGAGAAATTCGCGGTGATGAGCTAATGCACATCCCACTGTCGTCTCCAGACATCAGCGAACGGGAAATCGAGTACGTGAACGACGTGCTGAAATCCAACCAACTGAGCATGGGCCCGTGGCTGGAAAAGTTCGAGAAGAAATTCGCCTCGTTTATCGGCACGCGCCACGCCATCGCCGTCAATAGCGGCACTTCCGGGCTGCACCTTTGCGTGCGCGCGTTGGAAATCGGCGCAAACGACGCGGTCATCACGTCATCGTTCAGCTTCGTGGCTTCGGTGAGCTGCTTCCTGTACGAGGGCGCGCTTCCGATTCTCGTGGACATCGACCCGAACACCCTCAACCTCGACCCGCAAGCGGTCCGCGCTTATTTGCGCGACGAATGCACGCGCTCCGCGGACGGCACGGTCATCGACCGGCGCTCCGGCCGTGTCGTCAAAGCCATTCTGCCCGTGCACATTTTCGGCCTCACCTGCCCGATGGACGAAATCATGGCCATCGCTCTCGAGTACGACCTGCTAGTGATCGAAGACGCCTGCGAAGCGCTCGGCGCAACGTTCAATGGGCAGCGCGCCGGAAACTTCGGCGATGCCGGCGTATTCGCCTTCTATCCGAACAAGCAGATGACCACCGGTGAGGGCGGGATGATCACCACCAACGATTCGCGCGTAGCCGAATTGTGCCGCAGCATGCGCAATCAGGGCCGCGACACCGATGGCGCGTGGTTGCGGCACGTCCGCCTCGGCTACAACTACAGGCTAAGCGAACTGCACGCCGCGCTCGGCTTGGGCCAGCTTGAGCGCATCGAAGAAATCCTCGCTGCTCGCGAGGGTGTCGCGCGACGTTACTCGCGGGGCCTTGCGGGCCAGGCGCAGTTGCTGGTTCTGGAGAACGATTCGCGATTCACGCGCAGCTGGTTTGTGTACATCGTCCGGTTTCGCTCCGGCGCGCCGTCGATCGTGCGCGATCGCGTGCGCAACGTTCTGCGCGACAAAGGCATTGCTTCGCAAATTTACTTCACGCCGATTCACCAGCAGCCCTTTTACGAGAAATGCCAGTCCGAGAATATCCCTTCTCTCCCGAACACCGAACGCGCCGCGAACGATTGCCTGGCGATTCCGTTTCACACGCGCTTGAGCGACGCGGAAATCCAATACGTCTGCGACTCCATCAACGAAGCCCTGGAGCCGCCCGCGCAGCGGCCTGCGGTCGAATCCACCTCTGCGGCGTTCCTTGCCGGACAAGTGTTGGAGACCTAGCCATCCATGCTGATTAACTATCTTCCGGGGGTCGTGGCCTTGCTGGTAGGGCTTGCGGCACTGCCCGGCGTAAAACGGCTGGCCCGCAGCTTCAATTTGTACGATGTTCCAGGTCCGCTCAAAATTCATGGCAACCCGATTCCTCGCCTTGGTGGAATTGCGATGTTTACCGGATTTCTATGCGGGGTTGCGTTGCTGTTTCTGCGCGCAGAGACGCATGCCATTCTGCCAATCGTTGTGTTCGCCATCGTCTGGGCGGTCGGCCTTGCTGATGACCTGCACCCGCTAAGCGCCTACTTCCGATTCGCCGTTCAGCTTGGGGCGGGTGCGCTGCTCTGGTTTGCGGGATGGCGGCTGCAATGGTTCGGATGGCCTTTGGCCGATTTGGCGGCTACGTGCTTGTTCGTGGCATTTTTGATTAATGCGATGAACCTGCTTGATGGAATGGATGGATTGGCAGCCAGCGTGGCGGCCGTCGCGTGCCTCGGGTTTGTAGTGCTCTCAGCGGAATCCGGAGACGCGCTGGGAATGACCGTGGCCGGCAGCCTGTTCGGCGCGTGCGCTGCGGTGCTTTTCGTAAACGCGCCGCCCGCGACAATGTTTATGGGCGATTCGGGATCGACGCTGCTGGGAGTTGTGCTCGCGTTTCTCTCGCTGAACTGGATCCGTTCGCAGGCGAATCCCGATTGGCTGGCTGTCCCGTTGATCGTTCTTTCCGTGCCGCTTGCCGACGCCTTGCTGGCGATCCTGCGCCGCGTGCGTTCGCACCAGGGAATGTTCAGCGGAGACCGCCGGCACTTTTACGACATTCTTTCGCAGCGCGGCTGGAGCACGGTAAATATTCTGCGCCTGGCGATCTGCGTTTCAGCTCTTCTGGTTCTCTGCGCGTGGAGCGCAACGCACGGAATCATCGCTTTGTGGATAGCGAGTTGCGCGGTGCTGTGCGGCCTCGCGGCCAGCGCGGTTTGGCTTGGCTCTTTGCAAGCAGGTTCGCCGGCTCTTCCGGTCAGCCGGCAGGAAACCACCCCCATCGGCCCTGCGATCGAGTAGCTCGACTTCACTTGAATTCGAATCGGAGATGTCAATGTCCTCCTATAACAAGATGATGGACCGAAGCCTGGCGGGATACGGGTCGCGCAATTCCCTTTCGCGCGAATCTTATCCGCCGGTGCCATACGGCTACAGCCGCCGCGATATCGAGGTGAATGACGCCGCGCTGTGGCGGCAGGCCGCGGGGATTCTGAGGAAACACTGGAAAGCCTCGCTGGCGTTCGCGCTGCTGCTGGAATTGCTGGTCGCCCTGGTGGTTTTTTCCCTCGACAACTCCTACGAAGCCCGAGCGGTGCTGGACGTGGAACCGCCCAGCGCGGACAGCATTACCACGGCGCAGAATTCTTCGGGAGCAGCGAACAATCCCGCATACCTGGACACGCAAACGGAAATTTTAAACAGCGACGGCCTGGCGCTCAGCGTGATTGATCAACTTCACCTGGAACAGAATGCCACTTTCATGAAGCAGGGATTCGTGCAGTCGGCGGTCATCTGGGCGACCGGGTTGGTCACGCCGGCCAGCAAGTCCACCGGGCAACGGGACGTCGACAAGCTTCTCACCATCTTTCATCGAAACATGTCCGTGGGAGAAGTAAAGGGCAGCCAGCTGGTGGAAGTGCGCTACGACAGCACCGATCCACAACTGGCGGCGCAGGTTGTGAATACCATGGTCAACCAGTACCTGGACAAAACCTACCAGAGCCGGTACGACGCCACGATTCGCGCGGCGCAATCGATCACTCCGCGCCTGAACGAGTTGCAGAGTTCCGTCAAGCAGTCCACCGAAGCGCTCCTGGCTTTCCAGAAAAATCATGAAGGCGCGCAGTTGGGCTCCGCCGCGCCGATGGCCGCAGACGGTACCAGCGGTCCCGCCAGCGCATCCGGCGGAAACCCGGTAGCTACCCGCGTCGGCGAATTGAACCAGCAACTGACGCAGGCCATGGGCGAGCGCCTGCAATACGAGTCCTTCATGAAGCAAATCAAGAGCGGCAGCGTCGATTCCCTGCCGCAGATGCGGGACAACGTGCTGATCCAGGGCCTGACCTCCCGGCTCGTGGACAGCCGCGCGCAGTTGGCGCAGGCGCTGGGCGTCTATGGCGCGAACAATCCGCAAGTGCGCAAGCTGGAGGCGGAGTCCGACGAAATCAGCAAGCAACTGGCCACCGAGCGTGGACGGATTGCCAGCCAGATTCAATCGGCCTATTCGTCGGCGCAGAACCGCGAACAACTAATTCGCAACACGCTGCATGACATGAAGGGCGAGCTGGACCGTTCGAATGAAGACGTGGTGCACTACGATTCCTTGAAACGAGAAGCGGACGCTAACGCCAACCTCTACACGACTTTGTCTTCCCGCACCAAGGAGCTCGCGCTTTCCGGTTCACTCAGCTCCAGCAACATTCGCGTTCTGGACGAAGCTCGCGCACCTGTGAAGCCGGACGGGCCGCACCGCTTTCGAATTCTCGGCGTGGGCGCATTTTTCGGGATCTTCGGCGGCATGGTGCTGGCCTTCGCCGCGGAGCAGATGAATGACACCATTTCCTCGGTGGAAGATTTCCGCCGCTGGTCCGGCTTGCCAACGCTGGCGCTGGTTCCGCTAATCGCCATTCCCGGAACCAAACGCGGCATTGCAGGGAAAAAGCCGACGCGCATGCTGGCATCGGAATCGATGGCCGCGATCCGCAGCACGGGCACAAAATTCCTGACCGACAATCCCAACTCACCGGAAGCGGAAGCCATTCGAAACCTGGAGACTAGTATTCGAATTCCCGCTTCGTCGGGGAACCCTCCAGTGCAGACGATTCTGATCACTTCGGCGTTGCCCGGCGAAGGGAAGACCACGATCGCGACGAATCTGGCCCTGGCGCTTTCCCGCCATGGCAAAACGTGCCTGATCGACGGCGATTTCCGCCACCCGTCGATTACCGGTTCCTTTGGTTTGACGCTGCGAACCGGCATCCAGGATCTGCTTTCGAATCCGGCCGCTGTCCTGGCCGATGCCCTGAAGCCTCTGCCTGAATTGCCGGCGCTCACGGTGCTGGGCGTTGGAAACCGTGCGCCGGATGCGCTGGAGCGGTTGACTTCGGCCCGTATGTCCGAACTGATCGGCGAGCTGCGCAAGAATTTTGAATACATCGTTCTGGACTCGCCGCCGGTTATTCCTTTCTCCGAGGGCCGCTGGCTCTCCACCGTGGCGGACGCTTCGATTCTCGTGGCGCGCTGCGATTCCACGACGCGCGGCGCGGTGATGTTCAGCCTGGAAATCCTCGAAGACCTGAAGGCCAGCGTTCTAGGCGTTGTGCTGAACGGCGTCGATCTGAAAACCGAATACTACAACTACGGCATGAAAGATTACGGCGCGTACGCCGCGAAGTAACCGCGAGTAGATGTTTCCCTCAGCCCGTTAAAAAGAAAGAACTCGCCGCTGATCCGGCGAATGGGAGGTTGCAATGTCCCGAACCACTCGAAATTTGTTGATTGCGGCGGCGTTTGTCCTGGCTGGCGTTGTGCACGCCTCGGCCCAGGTCAATACGCAGAATCACACGACCGTGAATACTCCGAACCGCATGCCCGACAATCCCATTCCCAGCGTCTACGGCGGCTATCAGATCGGCGTGGGCGACATCCTGGATATTCACGTCAACGATGAGGACGACGTTTCCGGGCGCTACCAGGTAGATCAGGAGGGCAACGTGAAAATTTCGCTGCTCTCCAGGCCCCTCCCTGCCGCAGGAACTACAACCTTTCAACTGGCCACTCTCATGAGCGAAGAATTGAAGAAGCAGCAAATTCTACGCGAGCCGGCCGTGAGCGTAATGATTCTCCGCGAAATGACGCAGAACGTTTCCGTGCTCGGCGCGGTGATGCGCCCCGGAGTTTATCCGATCGAAAAGCCATCCACGGTCATGGACCTGATTTCCGAGGCTGGAGGACTGGCTCCCAATGCCGGCAATACGCTGACGGTCACGCATCAGGGCCAGCCCGTCACGGTGAACGGCGCACCAACCGGCGCTTCGAATGTCGCAGCCAACGCATCCATTAATCTTACCAACCTGATGTCCGCCAAGGATCCCGCCGCCAACATGGGGATCCATGCCGGCGATGTGATCACCATTAATACCGCACCCGTCGTTTTCGTCGTCGGCTCCGTGATCCGCCCCGGCGCATTCGCGGTGCAGGATCGCCGGTCGGAAATGACCGTTCTGCAAGCGATCGCCATGGCAGAGGGACCCTCACCCGTTGCGTCACTGGGTAAAACCATCATCATCCGCCAGTCCTCAAGCACAGCCGAGCGCCGGGAAATACCCTTGGATCTGAAAAAAATAATGCACGGCAAGGATAAAGACCAGGTGCTGGAAGCCAACGACATTCTCTTCGTGCCGCAGAGCGGGCTCAAGACCGGCGCGAAGCGCCTTGGAGACATCGGCGCGCAGGCTGCCGCAAATGTAGCCGGCTACGCGCTGGTTTTCTAACTTCGCAAATCCTATCGCTTCGCAAATCAAGGAGAAAAATACGGATATGGAATCGACTCCAACTGCCACACGTACGGCCACGCCGCCTATCGCATTTTTTGACCTGCAAGGCCAATTCGCCACGATCCGCCACGAAATTCTGCAGGCGGTGGAATCGGTGCTCGAAAGCCAGCACTTCATCCTCGGGACGCAGGTCGAGCTGTTCGAACAGGAGGCTGCGGCATACGTCGAGTCTCCCTACGCGGTGGGCTGCGCTTCGGGCACGGACGCGCTCTACCTGGCGCTCTGCGCGCTGGAAATGGGTCCGAAGGATGAAGTGATCACCACCCCGTTCACGTTTGTGGCCACGGCCGGTTCGATCGCCCGCACCGGCGCCCGGCCGGTGTTCGTGGACATCGATCCGGAAACGTTTAACATCGCGCCGGACCTGGTGGAAGCGGCGGTCACCGAAAAAACGCGCGCCATGATTCCGGTTCATCTCTTTGGGCTCTCCGCCGCGCTGCATCCGCTTTCCAAAATTGCCGGAAAGCATTCGCTGGCCGTGGTTGAAGACGCCGCCCAGGCGATTGGCGCCACGTATTTTGGCCAGAAAGTTGGCAGCATCGGAGACTTTGGCTGCTTCAGCTTCTTCCCTTCGAAAAATCTCGGCTGCGCGGGAGACGGCGGAATGGTTACGGCGCGGGAGCGCTCGATGGCTGACCGCCTGAACCTGTTGCGGGCTCACGGCACAAAGCAGAAATACCACTCCGAGATCATCGGGATGAACAGCCGGCTCGACGCGCTGCAAGCGGCGATCCTGCGCGTGAAGCTGCGCTATCTGGATGCCTGGACCAAAGCGCGCCAGGAGCACGCCGCGCTGTACGCACAGCTGTTCGAACAATATGGCCTCAACGACATCGTGTCGATTCCGCGAGCGCCGTCGTCCTGCGGTCATGTCTACAACCAATACGTCATCCGCTGCGAAAACCGCGACGCGCTGCGCAAGTATCTTCAGGACAATGGCGTGCCCACCGCGGTCTATTATCCGGAGCCTCTCCACCTTCAACCGGCTTTCGCCTATCTGGGTTATTCGAAGGGCGACTTCCCGCACGCCGAAAAGGCTTGCACCGACACCATCGCTCTGCCGATCTATCCGGAATTGCCGCAAGAGGATCAGGAACGCGTGGTGCGCACCATCGCCGATTTTTATAAATCCCAGGGTCAACAGACTAGCCAACACACAAAGAGGAGCAGCCAAAATGCATGATCACATCGCAGTGGGAGTCGTTGGGTGCGGTTACTGGGGCAAGAACCTCGTCCGCAACTTTCACCAGCTGGGTCGACTGCGGGTGATCTGCGACGTCGACCGCGTGTCACTCCAACAGTTACAGCAGCAGTACGAAGGCTTGGAAATCTGTCAGTCCTACGACGAAATGCTGCAGCGCACGGATATCGAAGGCGTTGTGATCGCGGCGCCCGCGGCGCAGCATTACGAACTGGCCAAAAAAGCATTGGAAGCCGGCAAGGACGTTTTTGTGGAAAAGCCCCTGGCGCTGGATGTAGCGCACGCCGAGGAGCTGACGCTGCTGGCGCGGCAGAATGGCCGCATCCTGATGGTCGGCCATCTGCTGCAGTATCACCCGGCAGTGCAGAAGCTGAAATCCCTCATCCAGGAGGGCGCGCTCGGCAAAGTGCAGTACATCTATTCGTCGCGCCTGAATTTCGGCAAGCTGCGCACCGAGGAAAATATCCTGTGGAGTTTTGCTCCGCACGATATTTCAGCGATCCTTTGCCTGCTGGGTGAAGAGCCCACATCGGTGGCCGCTCACGGAGGCAACTACCTGAACGCCAACGTGGCGGACGTCACGCTGACCAGCTGCAATTTCGCAAGCGGCGTCACCGCACACATTTTCGTGAGCTGGCTGCATCCTTTTAAGGAACAAAAGC
>Ga0075028_100000701_pt1 | contig 11958 bp, 11 predicted proteins | sample LitLauG_LLR_2014_FD_71390 | JGI IMG/M metagenome (GOLD analysis project Ga0075028, IMG submission 71390) | Freshwater sediment microbial communities from Pennsylvania, USA - Little Laurel Run_MetaG_LLR_2014 | ecosystem: Environmental > Aquatic > Freshwater > Creek > Sediment | place: USA... | reverse complement strand
TGCACACGCCGCTGATGTCGCTGACCAACGCTCTCGACGCCATCGCCGTGGTCGGTGCAATTCTCCTGGCCGGCGAACACAAGACCACGCTCTCCACCGTCCTCGGCACCATCGCCATCGTCGCCGCCACCAGTAACGTCGTCGGCGGCTTCTTCATCACCGATCGCATGCTGAAAATGTTTAAAGCGAGCCACAGCCCGAAACCATGACCTCCTTCCCTGGAACTGACGCGATTATTGAACTGACTTACCTCATCGCCACCGCTTTGTTCGTGATGTCGCTGAAATGGATGAGTTCGCCGACCACGGCGCGCCACGGCGTGTGGGCCGGCGAGGCCGGCATGCTGCTGGCAATCGTGGGCACGCTGCTGAACCGCGGCATCGTCGATTACAAGTGGGTGGCCATCGCACTCGTGCTTGGCACGATCATCGGCGTGCCGCTCGGCAAGGTCGCCATGACGGCCGTTCCGCAGCGGACCGCGCTCAGCCATGCGTTCGGCGCCTGCTGCGTCACGCTCGTGGGCACCGCCGAATATTATTTGCGCACCCCGGAAGTTCCGAAGTTCATGATGTCGGTCTTGTCGATGGAAGTGATTCTCGGCTCGCTCACGTTTACGGGCAGCCTGATGGCCGCGGGAAAATTGCAGGAGATTCTCCCGCAGCGCCCGATCACGTTTAAGGGCCAGAACCTTGTAAACCTGGGCATTCTGCTGGTGGCCGTCGGCGTGGCCGTGGTGCTGGTGTTCCATCCGGAGCGCACCTATTTATTTCCGGCTCTGCTGGCGATTCCGTTGCTGTTCGGCGTGCTGATGATTATCCCGATCGGCGGCGCCGATATGCCGACGGTCATTTCCTTGCTGAACGCCTATGCTGGCCTTTCAGCCTCTGCCATGGGATTCGTTCTGGACAGCAAGCTACTGATCGTGGCCGGCGCGCTGGATGGCGCTTCCGGATTAATTCTCTCCGTGAACATGTCCAAGGCCATGAACCGGTCGTTTTCGAATGTGCTGTTCGGCGGATTCGGAGCAGAACAGGTAAGCGCGAAGGGCGGGAAGGAAGCGCGTCCGGTGCGCAGCGCTTCGCCCGAAGAGGCTGCCGAAATTCTTTCCGTGGCCAGCAAGGTCGTGATCGTTCCCGGCTACGGCATGGCCGTGGCCCAGGCGCAGCACAAAGTGCGCGAACTTTATGACAATCTGACCAAGCGCGGCGTGGACGTGAAATTCGCGATTCACCCGGTTGCCGGCCGCATGCCCGGACACATGAACGTTCTCCTGGCCGAAGCCGATATTCCTTACGACAAGCTGCTGGACATGGACGAGATCAACGGCGATTTCCCGCAAACCGACGTGGCCCTGATCATCGGCGCGAATGACGTAACCAATCCCGCCGCGCGCACCGACTCCTCGAGCCCGATTTTCGGCATGCCCATTCTTGATGTGGATAAAGCGCACACGGTGATGGTCATCAAGCGCAGTATGGCCGCCGGCTTCGCGGGAATCGACAACCCGCTCTATTACCTGGACAAGACGCTGATGCTTTTCGGAGACGCCAAGGGTTTTGTGGGTTCAATCGTCCGCGAACTTTCCGGCGGTGGTGGGCACGGGTAGAATTCTCGGAACTCTATTCGAAGTTTTGGGTTCACACCCGGGCCGAAGTCCTGCGCGCAGGATCAAACCAAAACCAAGACCCGCCCTTGCAAAAACCGCAAGGACGGGGCACCCACTTCAAAAGCCACTTTCTATCTGAATCAACTCTAGGCCAACTTCTTGACCGGATTGTACTCCTCTAGTTGGATTTCCGAACAGATTTGGATGCCAACATCCCGCTTTGGGTGCCCCATCCTTGCGGTTTTCGCAAGGGTGGGGATTTGAATTTACGTTACGGCCGAACTTTTCTCCGGCACATCGACCTTCGCAATCTGGTGCCCGCTCACCGCCGCCCCTGCATCCGGCTCGAGAATGAAACAATCGAGCGTCGCCAGAACATTCAAAACCGCGACCAGCAGGAACGCCACGTGAAATTCCCTGGTCGTCGGCGCTCCCGCGGAATTTCCGGTCAGAAATCCCGCCATTCGCAGACCAATTGCGCCGACCGCCACGCCCATGCCCATCGACATCTGCGTAATCATGCTGAAAAAGCTGGTGGCGGAACTCATGTCCGGCTTGGCGATGTCCGCAAAGGCCAGTGCGCCGGTTGCCGTAAACTGCATCGAGCGGGACAAACCATTTACAAATAAAACGAACAGAATGAGGATTCTTGAAGACTGTGGATAGAGCAGGGCGCAACTCGCGGTAAGAATCGCCGTCAGGATTCCATTGACGGTCAGCACCCTGCGGAATCCGAACCGTCGTAGAATCGGCGTCACCACCGATTTCATCAGCAGATTGCCCGTGAACAGTCCCAGCATCAGCAGGCCCGATTGAAACGCGTTCAGCCCAAATCCCACCTGGAACATCAGCGGCAGAAGAAACGGCGAAACGCTGATCGCGATGCGGAACAGCGATCCGCCCTGCAAAGTAATCGCAAAGGTTTTGATTTTTAAAAGACTGAGATTCAGCAGCGCCGCCGGCGAGCGCAAAAGATGCAGTACGGCGATCAGGCCCAGCACGCATCCGGCGATTAGGTACGCGACGGTCGGCTTCCAGTGCGCTGTCTGGCGGCCCACCAGTTCCATGCCGTACACAAAACTCACGCACGCCGACGCGCTCAGGATGAATCCAACCCAATCAAACGGCTTCGTGCCGTCTTCCTTGAGGTTTGGAATCAGGCGCGAGGAAAGCACCATCCCGAGGATGCCCAGCGGCACATTCAGAAAAAAAATCCAGTGCCAGGAAAAATACGTGGTGATGAATCCGCCCACCGGCGGTCCCACGACCGGCGCGATCAACCCGGGCCAGGTGATCAGCGTGATGGCGTCAATCAGGTTGTGCTTTTCCGTGGTGCGCAACACCACCAGCCGGCCGACCGGCACCATCATCGCCCCGCCGATGCCCTGAATCACGCGCGCGGCGGTGAACGTCACGATGCCGGTGCTCAGCCCACAAAAAATGGAGGACACCGTGAATATCGCGATCGCCGAAACAAAAACTGTGCGCGCCCCGATCCGGTCCGCCACCCACCCGCTGATCGGGATGAATACCGCCAGCATCAGCAAGTACGCCGTCATGCCGATGTTCAGATCCACCGGATTCGCATGGAATGACTTGCCCATGTCCGGCAAGGCCGTGGCGATCACCGTGCCGTCCAGGTTTTCCATGAAGAAGGCGGTGGCGACTAAAATCGAAATCGTCGTTGATTTTTGAAGGGATGGAAGCATGATTTGGCGCGGGCTAAGCAAGTCTCCGTGCGAACCGTCCTGCGCCAGGCGCAGTTACTTCGGTTCTCGAGTTGGTTGTAGTGAAACTATTTTGCATTGGCAACATCAGGCAGAGGAATCGCCTCGGTGGGGAAGTTCATGGGGTACGGCTGGTACGGATACACTTTGTCCTTTTTCGCTTTCAGGTCCATCAGGATTTTATCTTCGCAGGCGATATCTTCTTTCAGCGCCCAGTCCGCGCCCGTGCGCAGCTTGTAGATGATGGTGGAACTCCACGGCCGCGTGTACGTTTTCGGATCGTCAAAAGTAAGCGTGTTCTCCAGCGTGTCATGATCCACGCGGCGGATGCGTTCGACCACGTGCAGCGCGTCGCTGTGCGGATGGCCGGCCGTATCGAGCCAGCTTTTGTCCGTCAGTCCAACCGTGTCCACCACCAGCGTCGCGCCGTCCCAATGGCCAATCGCGTGTCCCAGCCAGGAAGGATCGAGATCCTCCGGGTGTCCGCGCCCGTCCATCCAGATCTGGCGGATCGCATTGTTGGTTTCGAACAGGATGAGCACGCGATTTTTGCTTTGCAGGATTTCGAACGGCCCGACGTGATTCATCAGCCGGGGAATACCGTACGGCGCGCAGCTGGCCAAATACGGATCCATATTGTCGTCATTAGCGCGGCCGAGCGCGCCGGCTCCGCAGCCCACCAGTTCGCAGCGCTTGGCCGCCCACGGCTGCATCGGAGGCGGCGCCTCGGGAGAAAAATTGTAGGGCAGAAACCCTTTGGGCGTTCGTGGCGGCGACCAGATGCCGGTGAGATCCGGCGCAGCAGCCGCCGCTTGCTGAGGCGCTGCGGATGCAGCCGGGGCGAACCACGCCAGGATTCCCACCAGTACCGCCAATGGCAAGGAAGCGGTGCGTACCGAACGAATTGTGATGAGTACCATCGTTTGCTCGGCTCAGTATCCCGGAGGGTCGACGGTCACCACTTGGCCGCCGGGCATGGTGACTTTTACGGGCCGCAAACTTTTCATCCCGTTTACGATGGGAACGCTTTTCTTTTCCGGATGCCCGTAGATCGTGACCTGATCGCCGATTTTGAACGTGGAGTGGGTCCATCCCACGCCGCGGCTCATCACGTTGGGCGGGTGAAATTCCACGGCCCAGGTTTCCATTTCTCCCTTGTCGTTTTTTACGTCGAGCAGCAGCAGCGGATGCGGATTTTGCCAGTCAAATTCCTTGACCGTGCCGGTGATGGTGCCCCAGGAATCCACATCCCACCGGGAAGCGCCGTGATGCGCGGAAACCGCGGCGGAAGACAACAGGCCGCAAACGCAAAGCGCGAAGAGAATGGCGATCGATCGAAGTTTCATCCGGCCACCTCAAAAGGAGTTCTGGGTGGTCAAACTCTACGTGGGTCATTCACTTTTGTAAAGAGAACGGCGGTGCGGGCGGCGGCCAAGTAGGACAGGCTTCAGCCTGTCAGATTTAGATCGTGTCCGGCGTGGAAGTAACTTGTGCGACCGACGGGTGCCGCACCCTTACGCTGTTCAAGGGTGCGGGTTTAAATTCAAGATCGTATCCAAAACTTTCTCGAACGCTATTCTGAATTTCCGTCACCCTCGGAATCTAAACCCGCACCCTTGAAAACCACAAGGGTGCGGCACCCAGCGCGCGCGTTGCAATTACCCGACTGCTTTCAGCCAGTTGGCCGCGCCGCCTAACGCAGCGGCTTCAATTCCGGCTTATCGCCGTTCGGTAGCGGATAGCGATCGACATTCAGCATCATGGACACAAAATGGTAGTACCCGATCGTGCCGATCAGGTCCACCACTGTGCGCTCGCCGAATTTGTTCACCGCAGTGTGGAACGTGGCATCGCTCACCTGATGCGTGTTCACCAGCTCCATTGAAAAATTGTACACAGCTTCTTCGTCCGGCTGCATGGACGCCGGGCGCTTCCCGACGGCCACGGCGTCGATAATCTGCTGGCTCAATCCCGCAGCCAGCGCAGCTTTGCGGTGGGCGGTCCACTCATACTGCACGGTCAGCGCGCGCGCGGTAATCAGGATGGCGAACTCGTTCAATTTCAGCGGGACTGTGGTGTGGAAGCGCAGGTAGGAGCCCAGGTTCTGAGCGAGGTCCCCCATTTCCGGGCTGCGCAGCATCACGTTAAACGGCCCGTTCGCGCCGCCGCGCTTGCTCGCATACAAATGGTCCACGAGCACTTTCTGCTCCGGAGTCAGTTCGCTGGCCTTCAGCGGCTTGAAGCGATCGCCGCGCAATTGAAGGTCGTCCGGTATCGGACTTTGCGCCGCAGCCATCGCAGCCAAAACCAAAATGCCGGCAAAAAGAATTCGAAGTTTCATGGCATGCCCTCTTTCCAGATTTACTCGCGCGCAAATTCGTCGGTAAGCTGCGCGGCGGGTCCGCGAGCCCACGCGAACCCGCCGCATGTTCCCATGAAAAGATTACTGCGGCCGGTGAAACAGGCCCATGTAAACGGCCTTGCCCAGGATGTGTCCCTGAATCGCCTTCAGGATGGCCGCGCGTGTTTCGAACACGTCAGCCCCCGGCTGAATGTCAAGCTTCGTGTCCAGGGCAAACACTTCGAACGTGTAGTGATGCTTCGGGCCGGATGCCGCCGCTCCCGGGCCGCGATATACCTGCCCGCTGGCGCTCAGCTGATAGGCTCCGTTCGCCAGTTGCGCGCCCTTGGGAACGCCTTCGGGCAGGCCGGTCGCCGTGGCGGGAATATTCCACACGATCCAATGGAGCTGATCATCCGTGGTGTGATTGCGGAACGATTCGGGATCGTGCATATGCAGGAGAATGGAAACGGTGCCGTCCGGCACGTTGGTCCAGGTGATCGCCGGAGAAGTCTGGTCGCCGGCCTGCGTGAATTTTGGGGGAATGTCCGTGCCGTCGGGCCACGCGGCGATGGACATGACCATCGGTTTCGCAGCAGGCGCGGCTGCCGCAGGCGCCGGCGGAGCTTGGGCCGCAGCCGTTGCAGCCAGGCCGGACAAAACTAAAGTGGGCAAGAACACGCGAAAAAATCGCATCGGTTTCAATCTCTCCCGGAATTTAATTGTCATTCTGAATCGCCTGCGTTAATGGGCATCATGATAATGAAGATGGGGGCGCGAACACAAACGCAACTTCGGCATGTTCCCGCCGCGCCGGCGAAGAGTCTAGCACGCCCGGCCGCGGCAGCCGTTGCCGCATAGTTCGAGATCTGCGTGTTTAGTAGGACAGGCTTCAGCCTGTCTGGTTTTGATTTGTGGCTGGCAGAAATTTAAGCCAGACAGGCTGAAGCCTGTCCTACTCACTGATGTGCTGCTTGACTTCGCGCCGTCGTCAATCTACTCTCTGCGCCAAAGGGTGAGGAGCGCCTTCGGATTATGATCTCAACCAGCGTAAAAAGTGTGGCCGGAAAGCTGCGGGTTGCCGGAATCCTGTGCGCGATGTTGTCCATTCCCATTGCGGCCGGCACGGTCCGTATCTACGTCACCAATCGCGGCGGAACCACGATCGACGTGATCGATCCCGCGACGAACAAGGTTGTCGAGACCATCGGCGGCATCGAGTCGCCCGAAGTCGTGCGCTTCTCTCCGAACGGCGACCGCCTGTACATCGCCACGCGCGCCCAGGACGTCCTCGACGTGATGGATCGCAAATCCGAAAAAATCATCAAGCAGATCCCGCTCAGCGGCTGGGCCAATGACGCCATGGTCACGAGTGACGGCAAGCTGATCCTGGTCTGCATCCGCAATACCGGCACCGAAGCCGTCGACGCCGGAGCGCTGGATATTATCGATGCCAAATCCCTGGAAAAGATTAAAAGCATTCCCGTGAAGCGCGGTCTGCACGACATTTCCGTGACCGGCGACGGCAAGTTCGCGGCGGCCGGTTCTCCCGGCGGGCATTTTTTCACCGTGTTCGACCTGCAAAAGATGGAGATCGCCTGGGAATTTCCTTATGACCAGGGAGTCCTGCCGCTGATCATTGAGAGCAATCCGGACGGCTCCGGCAAGCGCATCTTCGCGCAGCTCAACCAGACCAACGGATTTTCCGTCGTCGATTTCAACACACATCAGGAAGTGGCCAGAATCAAAAACCCGGACGAGCCCAAGGGCTTCACTCCCGGCTGCGAAGGCATCAGCCACGGCATTGGCATTTCTCCCGACCACAAGACGCTGTGGTCCAACAGCAGGCCCGCTAACGCCGTGTTCATCTATTCGTTGCCGGAGTTGAAGCTTATGGGCCACGTTTCACTGCCCGAAACGGTGGTGCTCGGGAAACCCAACCGCGGCGGAGGTCCGGCCTGGATCACATTCACTCCGGACAGCAAGACCGTTTACGTTTCGACCTGCGGCACCAAGTCCATCACCGCCATCGACGTGGAAACCATGAAACAGGTCGCCGAGATTCCGGTGCACGAAATGCCGGACCGCATCAGCACGCTGGCGCTGCGCTAAACAAAATTGCGGTCGCAGGATTCGGTTCGCGCGCCGGCGGCAGTCCGCCGCGCGTTTTTCAGACTTCCAGTTTCAGATTGCGAGGTGACTATGCGTTCGAGGATCGTATCCAGGGCACTTTACGCCGCGGCTGTGCTGGCATCGGCCATCCTGATGTACGTGGTAACGCCCTACGCGTTCGCGCAGTCTTCCGGCAGCCCCGACGCGCAATCTGCGCAACTGGACTATGACTATTTCAAGGCGCGCGTCGAGCCGATTTTCCTGAAATATCGCTCGGTGGATCACGCCCGCTGCTACACCTGCCATCAGGTAGGCCATCACGGCGGCGGCCCTCTCAGCCTCGATACGCTCGCGGCCGGCGCCACCTTCTGGACCGAGGAGCAGTCCCGCCACAATTTTGAGACCGTTTCGAAGCTGGTCGTTCCCGGCAATCCTTCGATCAGCCTGCTGTTGCGCATGCCGATGGCGCCGGAAGCAGGCGGCCTCGCCGACACGCACCAGGGCGGCCGCCAATTTGCCACCGAGGATGATCCGGACTGGAAAAATATGAAGGCCTGGGTACTCGGGGAAAAACTGGCGAGCACTTCGAAATCCCAATAGAGTTGGAGACCTGAAATTCCGGGGAGTTTGCTACTTCGCTTCCACGATCTGGCTGGGAGCGGACACCAGGCTGGCGATATGGATCATCAATCGCCGTTTTGAAACCGCCGAAAGATTCACAAACTGAATTCCCATTCCCACGTCCACCACGGAGTGGCGGACCACTCCCTCAAGCGAAATATCCTGAAGCCCTGCCCTCAGCCTAAAAATCAGTTCCGATCCGGCGGGAAGCGGGTCGGGATCGAGGACGAAGACGCCCTCCAGGCTCAGGTCCCGGATGGGCGCGGAGCGCTCCCCGTAATAGATCTTGTTGTCGGGCTTGGCTAAGAAACGCGGCGTAGCGCGTCTGTCTTTTTGCGGCATTTGCGGATCGCTTCCAGCTTCGGCCGTTACTCGAACTATCCTCCGGCTACCGGCCAACGCTCCACTGATAATCTCAGATTTTTGCACCGGACCCTCCCGCAACATGCATTTTCATTGCTTCCGATGTTCCCAAGAGATATACAGGACGCATTCGAAAGGCAGAGCAGCGCCTTCAAAAACGCCTGTTTTCGCCAGTTCGCGGGTCTTTTTGAGGCCTGGCCGCTGCGCAAGTGGCCGGGTGGCCATGCAGCCGCACCACATTTCCAGGGAATCTCAATTCAAAAGGGGGAGGGCGATCGAAATGAAACGATTCTTGCTGTTGTTCGCGCTGGGCCTGGGTTTTTCCGCGCTGGCGCACGCTCAGGAGACTACCGGGCCGAAGGCCGAGGCCGTCAAAAAAGAAATCCAGAAACTTGAGGAAGAAAAGCTGAAGGCGTTTCAGAGCACCGGAACCGACAAGAACATCTGCGCGGATTGGGTGAAGGCCAACGACTCCGAAACCATCGTGCACATCAATGCGGACGGCACGGACGACACCAAGGCCGGGCTGGTAAAAGACCTGGAAAAGCGTAACCGCATCCTGCACTCGCTGCATTACGGTCCGCAAAACATTCGCGTGTACGGCGACGGCGGAAACGGAACCACAGCAGTGACCACCTACTCCACGTTTGACGACATTGAAGTCTACGGCCACCGCACCAACAGCGAACATCATTCCCTGGATGTCTGGGTGAAGCGCGACGGCAAGTGGTGGTTTGTGGCCCACAGCGTACACGAACTGCCCAGCCCCGAGGCGCTGAAGCGCCAGGCAGAGAAGACGAAGGAAAATTAGGATGGGGCCGCAGCGCGGCTAGGCAAAGCTGATCCAGGCGATGCAGCGCACAGCACCTTTACATCGCCATCGCAAATCTTTGTAGGGCACGGCTTCAGCCGTGCCGAAATGCGTCCGAGACCAGATCGGCTTTAGCCGCTGGCCTGTTTCGTAGCGTGCGATTAATGTATTGCGTGCTTTCGTAGCACAGAGCCCGCCCGAATGGGTGCCATACGTAGAATCGAAATTCACAGCCGGGTGCCGCACCCTTGCGGTTTTCAAGGGTGCGGGTTTTCGCGTGAGCTGGGCGGAGAATGTAGAAGCGATCTCCGTTGACAGTTGCATTGGACTTGACTCTAAACCCGCACCCTTCAAACGCGGAAGGGTGCGGCACCCACCCCAAGACCGCGCCGCTCACAGCTCGTAAATTTCGCTGTATTTCTTGGTGATGTATTCGCTGAAATATTTGCTGTTGAGCTTCTCGCCGGTGGCGTGTTTCGCCAGTTCCTGCGCGGAATAAAATTTCCCGTGAACGTGGATATTCTGCCGCAGCCATCTCAGCAGGCCGCCGAAATCGCCGCGCGCCATTTCATCGTCCAGAGAAGGCAGCGCGCGCCGCGCGGCGGCAAAAAACTGCGCGGAATACAGATTTCCCAGGGAATAGGTGGGGAAGTAGCCGATCCCCCCGAACGACCAGTGCACATCCTGCAGCACGCCGAGCGAATCGTCCGGCACATCGAGACCGAGCGATTCTTTCATTTTGGCGTTCCAGATCCGCGGAAGATCCTCGACATCAATCTCGCCCTCGATCATGGCCCGCTCAATCTCAAACCGCAGGATGACATGAAGATTGTAGGTGACCTCGTCGGCCTCAACGCGAATGAAGGACGGCTCGACCGCATTGATGGCGCGGTAGAACGTCTCCAGGGAAACCTCCGCAAAGGCTGGCGCGAATTCGTTGCGCAGCAGCGGGTAAAAATAAGTCCAGAACGCGCGGCTCCGGCCGACCAGGTTTTCCCACATGCGCGATTGCGATTCGTGGATGCCCAGGGAAACCGCTTCGCCGAGCGGCGTGCCGAATTGTTCGGCGGGCAATCCCTGCTCATATAACGCATGGCCGGTCTCGTGCGTCACGCCGCTGATGGATTCGATGATTTCCTCACGGTTGTAGCGCGTGGTAATGCGCGCATCGTGCGGATGAAAACTAGTGCTGAAGGGATGCGCGCTGACGTCCAGCCGACCGGCGTCAAAATCGTAGCCGATTCGTTTGGCCACCATGGCGCAAAACGTCTTTTGCTTCTCAATGTCAAAATCCCCGGTGATCGCGTCGCGCTGCACCCGTACCTTCGAGCGCTTGATTTTAGCGAGGAAAGGCGTCAGAAAATTTCGCAGGTCGCCCAGAGCGGCGGCAATTTCCGCGGTCGTCGCATAGGGCTCAAACGTGTCGAGCAGGGCGTCATACGGAGATTGCGCGAAGCCCACGAGTTCAGCTTCGCGGCGTTTCATGGCCACGATTTTGGTCAGATACGGCGCGAAAATCTTGAAATCTTTTTTCTGGCGCGCATCGACCCACACCAGATACGCCTCGGAGGTGACCTGCGCCAGCTCCTTCACGAATTCCACCGGGAGTTTTTCCTCGCGGCTCACGTCGCGCCACACTTCGCGCACGATTGCGGATTCGCCGTGCGTCAGTCCGCCGGCATCCGCGGCGGCCTTGGATTCGCGCAGCAGGTCCAGGAATTCCTTGGACACAACCTTCTCATGCAGCTCGCCCGCCAGGTAACTGAGCATTGCCGCGCGCGGCCCGCTGCCCTTGGGCGGCATGAAGACGTCCTTATCCCAATTGAGTGCGGCCATCGCGGATTTCAGCTGGGCGATGTCGGTCAATTTTTGATGTAACGTCGAAAAAGTAGTTTTCATAGTGGCTCACCGATAGGAGTTTATCAGAATTGCCCTGAAAGTTAGGCCCGTAGCAGCAGGCCGCGGAAGCCATCGAGCCGGAAGCGACTAGGGGTTAAGTAGCACAGACTTCAGTCTGTGGAATTCCATCAGGCCTTGGCTGGCGCTACAGGGGCTGGGATCTTGCATGGAAATCCACAGACTGAAGTCTGTGCTACTGAAGCCGCCGGCATTCGCCTAGGCTTACGGCCGAGCGTCCGGTATTCGCCCTATTGCGCGGAAAGATTCCCGCTATTCTAATTGGATTAGGATTGGTACCACTCATCGGAGGAGCGAAATTCATGGCCAATACTACGGGAGCACAACAGGAACGCGGCAACGTGGCAGCAAAGAACACAATCTGCCTGTGGTTTGACAAAGACGCGCAGGGAGCCGCGCGCTTCTATGCCGACACTTTTCCGGACAGCAAAGTGACGGCCGTTCACTCGGCGCCCTCGGA
>Ga0075028_100000700_pt1 | contig 11961 bp, 16 predicted proteins | sample LitLauG_LLR_2014_FD_71390 | JGI IMG/M metagenome (GOLD analysis project Ga0075028, IMG submission 71390) | Freshwater sediment microbial communities from Pennsylvania, USA - Little Laurel Run_MetaG_LLR_2014 | ecosystem: Environmental > Aquatic > Freshwater > Creek > Sediment | place: USA... | reverse complement strand
GGACTCTGGCTGACCAGCTCGAACTTGCTGACGGCGTTTCGCAAACGAAAGTCCGCGCCGTTACCCGCGTGAGCCAAAGCAAACGGGCACCCGAGGGTGCCCGTCACCAATTCCAATCGCCAAAAAACTAGGCGCGCGCCTCGACAGCCTGCTCTTTCGCAGCCTCGCCGTTGACCTTCACCGGCTGGCTCTGCGTCGCGGGCGCTCCACCCTTGCGGATATCGATGCCGCCCTTGAAGTAAGCGCCGTCTTCAATCGAGATTCTTGCCGCAATCACATCACCCGTGAGAGAGCCGTCGCTGCGGATATCCACGCGGTCGCTGGCCGTGAGGTTGCCTTTCACTTTGCCCAGCACCACGATTTCGCGCGCGGTGACGCTGGCGTTGACAACTCCATTGCGCCCGACGGTTACGCGATTACCCGCGAGATTGATCGAACCTTCCACGCGGCCATCGATGTAAAGAGCTTCCGAACCCGTGACTTCGCCTTTGATCACCAGGGACTTGCCGATAGTGGCCTGGTCCGCGGTGGTAGTTACGATTGGGCGGGTTGCTGCCGCTGCTGCCTGGGCTGGTTCGGGCGCGCTCTGAGGCGTCGGCGTCATCGCTGGACGCTCAGCTTCCGGAGCACCGGGACGAGAAGGAGTTTGCGGCTGATTGGCAGGTTTCCACATAGCGAAAGATCCTTTCCTGAGTGAACGTTGGGTCTTGGAGAAGCGTTGACGTTGATAAATTTTGTAGGCATTTCGGAGGCCAGATAGATTCTACTCCGCATTCTCTCCCCTCGGGTGTGGAAATTGATGAGTTTATTGGCTACTGCCGTCGCGTCGCACTCGAAAGGACATGTCCGACACGCGAGTCACCGGCACCCCGTAAGTAGTTCCTCCTGTTCTGGAGATATTTCTCCTTTCCCGCGCTATCCACATTGGAGTATCCTTCGCACTCGGCGGGAACGGGCGTCCCGCCGGACACTCGGCCTTGAACCCGCCCCGGGCCATTCGCGCTCGAATCTCAAAATCTCCCGACGAGGATCCGCCGATGAACCGCAAGACTCTGGCCGTCGCATTCGCAAGCATCCTGGTTTCGCTTGTAAGCGCTCATGCTCAATCGCAGGTCGTGGTAAGCCCCGTCGCGGTAAAGAAGAGTCCAGCCGTAATCTATTGCCAACAGCACAACGGCGAGGTCGTCGTGCGCGTTCCCTACTACGGCACCAATGACCCCAACCCCTTGCGTCTGGCCGGTTCCCATCAGTTTTGCCAGTTCACCGCGCACGACGGCTCGCGCATTCATGTGCTGCTGTCGACTCTGTATGCAACGGAACCTACGCTGGCTGCCTTGGCCTACTACGCGCAGGTGCCGTTCGACGGTACGGGCTGTTTCGGAAACCCTGGCTCGTGTTACTGCTCGCAGCTTGGGGGTACGGATTTGTTTGGCGGCAAGAATTTCGCGGGCGGCGGCTGGGTCACCAGCGATCCGAATAACGTGGATCAGACGCTGGAGGCCTGCATATTTCCCGACCTCTCGATCATCGACTCGTGGGGCTTGACTTACCATTCGGCTGGCATCATTCGTGGGAAGAATCTGAAGCATGCTTTGCGGTATAAGAACCCGTATAACACGGCTGGCGCGGTGTTCGCGAAGAAGCAGCAATAACCCCTGTGGCGCGGGCGGCCCTCGCCCGCGTGGTTTTAAGTTTCTCGGCGCTTTACTTTACGCCGTTGGGGTAAACCAGAATCTTGCTGGCTTCTCCCGTTCGCAGCCGATCCATGGCGACGGAAAAATCCTTCATCGGAAGCCTGTCCGTGATCACCGGGCGCAGATCCAGGCGTCCACTGGTGAGCAGCGCCGTCATCTGATACCAGGTTTGGAACATCTTCCGGCCGTTGATGCCCTGGATCGTAATGCCCTTGAAGATGATGTCTTCGGAGAAGTTCAGCGGAATCGGTTTCGATGTCAGCCCGAGGAGAGAAATACGCCCGCCGCTACGGACGATGTCAAAGCCTGTACGAATGGCGTCGGGGTGCCCTGCCATTTCGAGAACCACGTCGACGCCAAGGCCGCCCGTGTGCTCTTTTACAATTTTGCGGACGTCGTCCTTCGTCGGATCTAAAACGTAGTCGGCGTGCATCTGCTGCGCAACTTTGCGGCGATGGTCGTTCACTTCGAGTGCGAAGATCGTGGAAGCTCCCACCGCCCGCGCCACCGCAATCGAAAACAATCCGATCGGCCCGCATCCGGTAACCGCGACCGTTCGTCCCGCAATTTCTCCGGCCAACACGGTATGCACCGCGTTGCCTAGCGGGTCGAGGATCGACGCATAGTCTTGCGGAATCGCCGGGTCCAGCTTCCAGATGTTGCTTTCCGGAATCACAACATACTCGGCGAATGCGCCGTTGGCATCGACGCCGATGATCTTCACGTACTGGCAGATGTGCGCTTCGCCCGTGCGACACTGCAAACATTTCCCGCACGCCACATGCATTTCGGCGGAAACGAAATCGCCCTCTTTCACACTGGTGACTTCGCTGCCAAACGCAGCCACCTCGCCGCAGAACTCATGTCCGGGAATAAGCGGCGGATGGATGCGCCCCTGCGCCCAGCGATCCCAGTTGTAGATGTGCAGGTCGGTGCCACAGATCGAGGCAATCTTGACTTTAACGAGCACGTCGCGGGGGCCGAAGTCAGGAACGGGAACTTCACGAATTTCGGAACCGGGTGCAGCGGAAGGTTTTACTACGGCCAGCATTGTTCCAGACATATTTAAGAATTACCGCGTCTTCGCGGTCGCTTCCTACGAAAGTTTGATTCTAGCATTCGGGGCTCAGGGAAGATTTCCGCACATCCGGATCGCTAAGCTCTCTCCACCGGATAAGGCCCGTCGGAAAATACTTCGGCATGGTACCCCTTGGACCCGACCAACCGTGCGAGATCGCTCTTAGGGTCCGCGCCTGCCCGCAGGCAACGGATGACGTGCGTGAAGTCATATCGCGGCTGCCAACCAAGTTCGGTTCGCGCTCGTTCGTTGACGTAAACTCGTCCGATGCTGGAAAACATTTCCCACCGCCGGCGCTCATATTCGGCTTCGTAGTCCGGGACGAGCTCTCGTACCACTCGCGGCGCATCGGTCCGCAGAGCTACGAGGTCCTCTCGGCGAAATGGTGTCGTCGCGCTGATAATGTACTTTCTGAAGCCGATCGCGGGAGCGCGTTCAGCAGCCAGCATGTGAGCGCTCACAACGTCGGCGATGTCCACCCGCCGGTACAGAAATTCATTGGCCTTTACGTTGGCATCGCAGTAGGCTTGCCGCACCGCCCGATTGTCGTCTTCTTCCGGGAAGAATCGAGACGTTCGGAGCACGACGCATGCCAGTCGTTGGTTGCGATGAAACAGCTGGCAAAGGTCCTCGGCGGCAGCCTTCGTCACCCCATAGATGTTTTTTGGAGCAGGCGTGGCCTCTTCGGTGATCCAAGCGGCCGGAGCGTCGGTTGGTGGTACCAAAGCATCGCCCAGCACGCTGGTTGTGCTGGTGTATACGAAGGAGCGGACTCCTGCCACGACGGCCTCTTCCAGCAGGTTCAGAGTGCCCGTGATGTTGGTATCGATGAACTCCTGCCGGGAGTGAGTCGCAACGTGGGGCTTGTGCAACGTCGCAGGATGGAAGACCCTTTCAACCCCGGCCATGCACCGAGCCACGAAACGGTGATCCGCGATTGTGCCGATATCCGTGGTGTACGGCCCTTTGATGAGGTCCAGCCCAACCACGTCGTGCCTTAGATCGAGGAGAGTGCGAACCAAAGCCTCGCCGAGATGTCCCGAGCTTCCTGTAACCAAAACCCTCATCTTCGGACTCTTCTCCGTTACTCGATCTGAAACAGCAGAAACGCGACCGCGGCACATCCTCGCGCTATTCTGGCCTAGCTACCCTTCCAGTATGATAAATCGGCGTACATAACCTTGAGGTTTTCGCCAACAAGATGTCGCATCGAATGAATTCCGCGTTCCTTCCGGCGATCGCGGTGCTACTTGCTTGCCTGTCTCCTAGCTTGGCCCAGAGCAATGACGCAAATATCGCGCCAAGCTCAAAACAACAATTCACGGCGCGCCTGGTCGCTTCCGCCGTCGAGCGCGCCAATCACACCGTGCGCTATGTGCCCGACTACGTCCGCATCGATTACCCGAACGGCGACGTTCCCGCCAGCACGGGCGTTTGCGCCGACGAAATCATTCGCGCTTATCGCGGCGTGGGAGTTGACCTGCAAAAAGAGGTCCACGAAGACATGGCCGCGCATTTCGCTGCCTATCCGCACAAGTGGGGCCTACGCCATCCTGACACGAACATCGATCACCGCCGCGTGCCCAATTTGATGACCTTCTTTGCGCGGCAGGGAGATTCGTTGCTTGTGACCCAGAACGCCAGCAATTATCTGCCCGGCGATATCGTCACTTGGGACCTCGGCGGCGATGTGCCTCATATCGGAATCGTGGTGGACAGGCACCCACCCGGGAGCCGCGCCAATCTGGTGCTGCACAACGTGGGCGAGGGTCCAAAAATCGAAGACGTACTTTTCCGTTGGCGGATCACCGGCCACTGCCGCTACCGTCCCACGGGGTTGGCTGATGGGGAGCGCGCGCGCCATCAGCAAGCTAGGCTGTCCGGTAAAAACAGCGGACCACGCGGCTTGGCTTCAGCGGCGGCCTTCAGACGAAACATCAATTCACCCCAAACCGTATTGCAGGAGACAAAATAGTCGGTCTCCGATTGCCATCCCGCGTGGGTGAAACGCACGAGCGTTCCCGAGCCAAGGGGTTCCAGCCGGAAAATAAGGCGAGTTCCGCTCCATTCCGCCCCAGTTTCGCATAAGAATTCGGCTTCGGCCGGCGGATTGGCCGGCCCAGCGCTCAGTCGATAGATCGTTTTGCGATTGAAAAATGCAAGCTCAATCGCGCCCACAGATTCCGTTACCTCCGCCGCCCACCACTGGCTGAAACCATTTGCGGTCGTAACCAGCGGATAGATTTTTGCCGCAGCCGCCAAAATTTGCAACGAATGCCGAATGTCTGCCATACCATCCCCCTGAAATTCCCACGAACAGGCGCGGTAGGATGCTACTTTACGCCCGGGAGCGGAACGGCCCCGATTTGTTGCAGCAACTGCAGCAGGCTCAGTTCCACCCAGTGTTCGGCAATCTTTCCGTTCTCAAAACGGTAGATGTGAATTTCTGTCCACTGGATCTTGCGGCCCGTCGAAGGAGTGCCCATAAAATCGCCGCTGTGGGTCGCGGCCGCAGAACTTCGTTCGACCACGGTAGTGTCATTCGCGATCAGATCCTTTTCGGTCACCACCACGTCCGGAAAGGCATGGTTCATCATTCGTCCGACGTCTTTGAATCCTGCCAGCCCCGGTTGCAGCGGTGGAGCGAAGTTGTGTTTGAAGTTCTTGGCGAACAGGTGGTCGATTCCGTCCACATTGTGCTCATTTTTGAAGATGCGCGTAAACGCTCGGACTGCTCTCATGTTTTCCACTGGGTTCATAGCCCCCTCCATTCCGGCTTCTTGCGCTGAGCGGACTCAACGCTCTACTTTTTGCGAAGGCATTGCTCCATGCGGGTGACGATTTGGTTCCACCCACCTTGGTACTGATCGCTGACTTCTTTTCTTGGGATTTCGACGTGCGTTAAGACCAGCTCGCTCAGGGTTTCTGACACTTCGAAAAACTCGACCGTGACCAGCGTCGGGTGGAGGTCGGTTGATTTTGCTATCCATGTGAACGCTAATTTCGAGGGCCGTTCGATCACGGCGAATTCGCCCCTATGCTCAAACGATTCTGTCGGCCCGCGCATGACGATCACCAACGCTCCCCCTACCCGCAGGTCCATTTGAACTTCGGCGGAAACAATGTTTCCGGGGCACATCCACTTCCGCATGCCCTCCGGATCGGTCCAGGCGTCAAATAGTTCCTCTCGTGTGGCCTCGATTTGCCGTCGGATAACAACTTCCCCTCCGCCCCCACGTGCCATTACGATCGATTCCTCCGCTTGACGATGTGACGTTCGAGAGCGTCCAATCGCTCTTCCCAAAAGGCATGCATCTTCATCATCCACGCTGACGCCTCTTGCAGCGGCTGTGCATCCAAGCGGCAGACGTGATTTCTCCCTCTGATTTCGCGCTGCATCAATCCTGCCCGTTCCAGCACGGTCAAGTGCTTTGAGACCGCGTTCAACGAAACGGGAAAGCACTTAGCGATATCCGTGACGCGGGCCGGGTTCGATTCCAGGCGTCGGAGGATTGCTCTCCTCGTAGGGTCCGCCAGGGCGCCGAACACGTCGTCCAGGTTCCGATTATATTCAACCATGCGGTTGAATATAGGCAACTTCATTTTGTTTGTCAACGCCCGGGCGTTGAAAGCGGCGAGTATCAAAATTGGATGCGCGGAGCGCAAACTCAGCCTTCCGAGCCAGCCTGTTATCCTAAAATCATTCATCTGTTCGCGAGGAACCATGGCCGCACTCATCGACGCGATCGACGTCAAACGCAAAATGCTGTTCGAGATCGAAAACACTCCCTATCTCTGCCTGGATGCGGAAGTCTCCACGCCAACCGCACGCGGCGGCCAGACACTGGTCCGCCTGAAAATGCGCAACCTGATTACCCGCGCCGTCTTCGACAAGACTTTCAAAGCCGGAGAAAGGTTCAAGGAGCCCGACCTACAAATCGTCGAAGCCTCTTACTTGTACGGCGACGGGGACGGGTTCCACTTCATGGATCAGGAAAGCTTCGAGACGCTTACCCTTTCCAAAGAGATGATGGGGGACGCCATGGATCTTATGGTGGAGGGCGTCCTCATTCAGTTGCACAAGTTCAATGGCAACCCCATCGGCCTGGAACTACCCGCACAAGTCGAGCTGAAGGTCACCTACACGGAGCCGGGCGTCCGCGGCGATACGTCCAGCGGGAGCGTTACCAAGGCCGCCACGCTGGAGACTGGAATTGAGATTCGCGTGCCGTTGTTTATCAAGAACGGCGAGGCGATTAAGGTATCGACGGAGACGCGCGAGTTTGCCGGCCGCGCTTGATTCTTTTTTCAGATTTTCATTTTTCAGATTGTCATTCCGGGATTAAGCGCTACACCTTCGTCCCGTTCTTCTCGCGCATCTTGGCGTTGAACTCGTCGGTCTTGCCACGCGGCACGCTTAGCGTCGTCCACTTGTCGGAGCGAAAGTATTTCGCCAGATAAATAATCTGACCAACATGCATGGCCAAGTGCGCCAGCGCGCGGTTCAACGCCTGCATAACGGAGTGCGGCTCGGAGCGAATCGTCACCGTGCGCTCCACATCTTCCGGCTTCAGCGCATCGATCGTATCGAACAGCGCCTTCCAGCCCTGTTCCCAGGATTTCAAGAACGCCGCCCGGTCAGCCGTACCCGTTTCGAATTCCTGATCGCGATTGCGGTCCGGCTTCTCACCGTCGGTTGTCAGGAAATCCGTAAATCGCGAGCGCATATTCCCCGCCATATGCTTCACCACAATGGCGATGCTGTTGGATTCCGGATCCAGTTCGCGGAAAAACTCTTCTTCGCTGATCTGCGCCATAGCACCGTCAGCCAGCCGCTTGTAAGCATGCATCTGGCGACGGATTTCTTCGAGGTAGTGAGATGAGAGGGTCATTACCACATTCTAGAATCCGTTAAGCCGAAACTCGAGTACGGGTTTTCTTCACATCTGTGCAAAAAACTGTTGACATTGTATTCATATACCCCCAATATCTTGGGGTAGGGCTGCTACTGGTCCATTTAGTTGAGTAGCAGATTCAAGGGAGAATCTTTCAAGGAGGATGCTCAACATGGCAACGAAGAAAAAGGCAAAGAAAAAAGCAACCAAGAAAAAGCACTAGATCGAAGAAGCGGGGCAACCGCTTCTGGACAATCGAGTGGGCCTCCGGCGGGACGAGCTTCCGCGGAGGCCTTGTTATTTCGGCTGAATTCTGGCTGGATGTCCCTTTCGATTTCCGGCAAACCACTATCTTGCCATAGACTTTCGTGGTGTTGCCGCTGGCCCCGTCAACATGCTAAAACCCGATTAACAACCTTTTCATGTCTGCCAAGAAAAAACCGCGCCTCGCCAAACCCGCTGTCGCCGCTAAGAAGGCCGCCCAACACGATCACGACCGTGACGAAAACGTCCTCATCCCAGACAAGCTCTATTTCCGCATCGGCGAAGTCTCGCGGCTGTGCCACCTGCCCGCATATGTGTTGCGTTTTTGGGAAACGGAATTTCCGCAACTCCACCCTGTGAAAGGCAGCACCGGGCAGCGGAATTACCGCCGCCGTGACGTGGAAACTGTTGTCAGGATTAAAGACTTGCTTTACCGCCAGGGCTTCACCATTCCGGGCGCACGCCAATTCCTTCGGGATGAGGTCAAAGCGCTAAAAGCGCAGTCGCCGCTGCCCTTCCCGAAGCAACCAACTGCAGACCTGCTTAGGCTCCGTGCAGGCCTTCAGGAAATCCTGGAAATCGTTACGCCGCAGCGCTAAGGCAGGCTCGCGTAGGGACGGCCGCCCTCGGACGTCCACTGGATCCCACAAGACTATTTCTGGGCTATCAACCGCGCCCGTTTCAATTCCGGCCGCTCAGAACTCGACCCGGCGCAAGACTTCGCCAGCAGCGCATAATATCCATCTGCAACCTGCTGTTTTCCCAATTTCTCCGCTGCGGCCGCCGCTCCCGCAAGGCCGTCAAAACGCCCGGGATTCGACTTCAGCGAAGCCTGATATTCCGCCAACGCTTCCTCGGGGCGATTCATCTGCAACAACATGGCCGCCAGCATTTCCCGCGCCGGAATCCCCGCCTGCTCCGAACCCTCGGCATCTTCCTCATCGGAAACCGCGCGCAGCACCTTCACGCCGTCAGCGCCCTTGCTCTCAGCAAACGCCGCCCATGCGCCCGCCTCTTTACCCATACGGGCGACGCCATCCGCCGCTTCCTGCTTTTTGTCAGCCATCAGGCTAAGGCGAATCTTCTCGATCTCCGCCACGTCTTTTTCCGCTTCAGCCCGCGCCTCGTCACCCTTCCCGCCCCGCGCAGACCCAATGGCCCGGGCAAAATAGATCATCGCGTTCGGGAAGCGGTGGTCGCCCTTCAGCGGCTCCAATTTGGCTGCGTCATCCCAGCGATGCAGTTCCAAATCATAAATCCCATTAAACTTCGCCACCGAGTAGGCCCACTCGTCTTCGTCCAGACTCTTGATCCCGTCGAGCTCGCTGATCTCCTGCGCCACTTTCTCCTCGCGCCCACTCTGCAAATACGCGTAGACCAAATAATCCATGGCATGGAACTGATGTCCGGCATCACCCATGTGCATGGCTGTCGTCTTCCGTGTCGCCGCAATCGACGCCAGGTTGGAGTCAATATCCTCCTGCCACAAGCCCAGCCGTGCAAAAATGTGCGACGGCATATGCAACGCATGCGGAGCCGCCGGAGCAATCTTGGCGTAGCTGCGTGCAGCGTTGAGCCCATACTGCGCAAGCTGCGGCTTGTCGTAACTGTGAATCAGGTAGTGCGCCACGCCGGGATGCGTTGGGTCCTCGGCAAACACCTTCTCCAAAATCGCCGCCGCCTTCTTGCGCTGTACAAACGTCGTGTCATGCGGAGGCTGCGAGGCCAGTAACGATAGCGCATAGAACACTAACGCCTCGCGGTCGTCGGCATGATGCAAGGCAACTTGCTCCATTGCCTCAGAGTAGGCGGTAGCGCGGGCCTGATGGTCGTAATCAGATTTGCCTTTGGGAGCCTTTTCGAAATAAATATGCAGCGCGTGGATGTATTCCTGTTCGCGCGGAGTCGCCTTCATCTTGTCTGCCTTCGTCAGCAGCGCGTCGTCTTCGGTCAGCAACTTGTCATCGGGATAATCCCAGAGCTGGTGATACTGGCTCATGGCAATCCCCCAATTCGCCATGGCGCACTTGCGGTCGTCCTTCGCCACCTTGCGAAACGTCTTCTCCGCCTCCTCGTACCAGAAGGAATGCAGCAACGCCACGCCGCGATTGAAATCGCCCTCGACTTTGGGCGAACACGAAGTCTGGAAGTGGACAGTGCCTAGCTCTTCGGCGGTCATGGAGTGATGGTGGCCTTCGTCGGCGAGCAAGCGTAACGACGTGAAGAGGACAACGACTAAGAGCGCATGTGGATTGCGCATCATAAGGAAACTCCTCGGGGAATCGAGTCTAGCGCCTAAATGAAGCAAGGGTCAACGCCGTAACTGACAAACGAGTCGAGCACCGGCAAATACAATGCTGCTAATATCGTTGACACTCATGCAATCTGTCTCTAGGCCGCTGCTTTGCGCTTGCTTAATGTGTTCGTTCACAGCCACTGCCTGCTTCGCTCAGAAGAGCGAGACCGCTGCGGTGCCAGCCGACGCAATTGCGGAAGCTCGGACGGCTACCTACTGTGAGATTCAGGAGCATCCTGACAGGTTTAGAAATACGATAATTCGGGTTCGCGGACTCTATGAAACCGATTTCGAGAAATCGGAAATGAGTGTGCCTTCTTGCCCGTCGCCCATCTCCACAACCTGGATCAGCTTCGACAAACAATGGGAATCTCGAACTGCGCGGAAGGCTCGCCGCTCACTCTCAAGCGCAAAGTGGGGTGGCCAAATGGATGTTGTTTTCGTCGGGTTATTCAAGTCAGATGGCCGCTATGGCCATATGGACATGTATCCGTTCTCCATTGAGGTCTACAAGGTAGAAGCAGTTCGTGCATCGGGGAACTTTCGGCCCTTGCCATAGCAAGAAGTAACTCGACGCTCGTCTTCTTTCCCAATTGGGCTATTGCCGTGACCTACTGTATCCGAAACCGGTCCCGCAAGGCCCGCTGCAAGCGCGGCTTGTAGAGAAGGTCAAACGCCAGCTCTTTCCCCGGAAACATCCCCAGCGCTGCGGTCTTGGCACTGGCCACGAGTTCGGAGGCTTGTTCGACAGTGAGATTCGGGTCCTGATAGATTGCCGAGAGCACCATGCCGATCATCCACTGCAAGCGGCGTAGGTTGCGGGATTCCTCTAGGTCTTCGGGGGCCTCGGTGCGCGCGCGGGAGTCGTTGGGACGGGCTTCGTTCTGCCGGGCCTGCTTTGGGCGAAGTCTCTCGGGATTTTCCATGCTGCCTCCCGCAAATCGGTCTTGCAGCAACTGCTTCTCTTCATTTTAAATGCTTCCCCGGAAAAATTGAGGGCACGATTGGGCGGATGTCATTACGGACGATACTCACGTGGGAGCAGGCGCCCTCGCCTGCTCAGGCGAGCGAAGCTCGCCTACTGGTTCGGCCTTGAGCAAGAATCAAAACCCGGGCAGGCGGGGGCGCCTGCCCCCACGTGAACCCGGGTGGGGTCGAGCTTTGATTTTGCTGATAGCTGAAGGCTGATGGCCGACAGCTGACCTTCGCCCCTTGCGCGACTTCCCCCGTATTCCTTAGCATGGTCCGCATGTCATCCATTACTAATTTCATCAAACTGCACTATCGGCACTTCAACGCAGCGGCTCTCGTCGACGCCGCGCTGGGCTTCAACCAGCTTCTCGCCTCCGGCGGCAAAATGTTCGTCACCCTAGCCGGGGCCATGAGCACCGCCGAACTCGGCATCTCGCTCGCCGAAATGATCCGCCAGGATAAGATTCACGGCATCTGCTGCACTGGGGCGAATCTTGAGGAAGATGTATTCAACCTCGTAGCACGCGATTTCTACGAGCGAGTGCCCCACTACCGCGACCTCACGCCGAAAGACGAGGCTGCTCTGCTCGCGCGACACATGAACCGCGTCACCGATACCTGCATTCCGGAAATGGAAGCGATGCGCCGGATCGAGAGCGCGGTGCTGGCCGAGTGGGTCCGCGCGGACCAGGCGAACGAGCGCTTTTTTCCGCACGAGTTCATGTACAAGATTTTGTCCTCGGGCGTGCTGAAGAAGGAATA
>Ga0075028_100000697_pt1 | contig 11982 bp, 11 predicted proteins | sample LitLauG_LLR_2014_FD_71390 | JGI IMG/M metagenome (GOLD analysis project Ga0075028, IMG submission 71390) | Freshwater sediment microbial communities from Pennsylvania, USA - Little Laurel Run_MetaG_LLR_2014 | ecosystem: Environmental > Aquatic > Freshwater > Creek > Sediment | place: USA... | reverse complement strand
CCCAAACGCACATGCCGCCCTCAGGACGCGTCCATTTTGTGCCGGGAGGCATGTGATGCGTCAGAGCCTGATCGAGCGCCGCAAGACGGCTGCTATAGGCCTTGCGCGACCGTTCCAGATGCCGACCCAGATGTCCGCGGCGCACGTATTCCGCAAGGATGGCCTGCGCCAGGTGCCCCGTGTGCAGATTGGTCGATTGCTTCACCAGCCGCAGCCGCTCGATCACGTTCGAAGGCGCGACGATCCAGCCCACCCGCAGTCCCGGAAACGCGATTTTCGAAAAGCTGTCGATCTGGATGACCAGATTCGAACGGTCCAGTTGCTTCAGCGAAGGCACACGCTCTCCGCGCGAACGCAGGCGCGCGTAAATGTGGTCTTCGATGATCGGAACCTGAAACCGCGCGGCGATTTCCAGCAGGCGGCGCCGCTCGGCGACCGGCAGCGTGGTCCCAGTCGGATTATGGAAATCCGGCGTGAGCACCATCATCTTCACGCGGTTCTGCATGAGCACGGCTTCGACGGCTCCCACGTCCACTCCCGGCGTACTGCCCGGACCGGATTCCGTTCTCACCGGAACGCCCAGAATGCGCGCACGCGCTCCGCTAAAAACGGCCAGGGCTCCCGGGTACATAGGATTTTCCAACAGCACGGTGTCGCCGGGGCGTAGAAACGCTTTGCACAGCAGATCGAAGCCCTGCTGGCCGCCATCGCTGATCAAGAGATTTTCTTCACCTGCCTCGTAACCCTCCGCGCGCAGCAGCGCCACCAGCGCCTGCTTCAGCGGCGGGTATCCGCAGGACGCGCCCATTTCCAGGATGCGGCAACCTTCGCGCTTCCACACGGCGTTCGAACACTTGCGTAATTCCTCAATCGGGAAAAACTGCGACGCCGGCCGCGCCAACACAAAAGAAATCGCGTCGCGCGAAGAAGATTGCGTAAGGCGGCTCAGGAATTCCTCTCCGCGCTCGTCGGCGAACAAAGATTCCCAGCGCAAGTCTCCGGCCGTGGAGGTGGGATGCGGAACCTCGGAAATTTTCCGCGCCTCGGCCTCGCCGCGGATAAACGTGCCGCGGCCGACATGGCCGCTGATGAGGCCCTCGGATTCGAGTTCGGCGTATGCATTGGCGACGGTGGTGCGGTGCACGCCCAGTTGCGTGGCCAGTTCGCGGCTGGCGGGAATGCGCTCGCCGGGCCGCAGATCGCCGCCATGGACCAGGGCGCGAATCTGGTCGCGCAGCTGGATATACAGCGGCACATGGCTCCCGGGTTGGAGTTGCAGCGGAATCATTGGCTCTCCCAATCAGGCCAACTTATAGTATCTATTTTCGATGTCTAGAGCCAATTTGTCTTTTCGGAAAAGGTAGCACAGGCTTCAGCCTGTGGGGGTCCGTGAGTCCTACCCAAACCGAAAACATTCAGAAGATTTTCTCTGACTTACGAAAATCCACAGGCTGAAGCCTGTGCTACTCAACCCGGCAGCCAAATTCTCCGAGCGCCTGCTTTCCGGCCGGGGTAAACTTCACAGCCGCGCCCGGAACTTTCGTGCGCACGCTCGCCAGACCATCAAATAGGACGCGAGGGAAAAATGCCCAATCAGAAACCACTGGAAGGAAAAATTGCCATCGTGACCGGAGCCAGCCGCGGCATCGGCCGCGCCATCGCCTTGCGCCTGGCAGACGACGGCGCCACGCTCGTACTTGCCGCGCGCACCGCTGCCGATCTGGAAAAGGTCGCTGCGAAAATCACGGCGGGCGGCGGCAAGGCCACCTGCGTCCCGGGCGACTTGCGCGATGCGGATGCTCCCGCCGCGCTGGTCAAGGCCGCCATCGACGCGCATGGCGCGATCGACATCCTCGTGAACAACGCCGGGGCCACCAAGCGCGGCGATTTTTTCAAGCTGACGGACGCGGATTGGGCGGACGGCTACGCGCTGAAATTTTTCGGCGCCGTACGGCTCACGCGCGCGGCATGGCCGCACCTCAAGGCGCGCGGCGGTTCCCTGCTGAACATCATCGGCTCCGGCGGCCGCACTCCGGGCGCGGAATTCACCATCGGCGGATCGGTGAATGGAGCGTGCCTCTCTTTCACCAAAGCGGTGGCGGACATTGGCATTCAGGACGGCGTGCAGGTCAACGCCATCAACCCCGGCCGTGTGAAGACCGAACGATTCCAGTCCACGCTGCAAGCGGAAGCCGCCAATCACGGCGGCGATTTGGACGCCGCGCTGAAATCCATCGTAAAAAAGACGAACATCGTCCGCCTAGGCGAACCGGAAGATATCGCCAGCCTCGCCGCGTTTATGGTGTCGCCGATCTCCCGTTACCTGCAAGGCTCGCTGATCGACATGGACGGCGGCCTGACGAAAACAATCTAACGGTTTGCCCCCAAGCATTGAACTTCTCGAAACCCTGATCCTGAACAAAGTAAAGCGAGGGTCGTTTTGAAGTGGGTGCCCCATCCTTCGCCGGTTTTGCGAAGGGTGGGTTCGGGTCCAACGAGACGCCGCAGAATGCAAATCAAAATCCAACCTTGCGTCATCTCAAGGGTCCGTACTCCTGACAAGGGCGCTCATGGTAAGCTGCGTCTTCGGCGGCCAAACGGCCAAACAATGCCCACACATCGCACCAAACTCGGCGCACTCCTTCTAGCAGCCGCGCTGCTGGGGCCGCACGTTACTCCCGTGTCAGCACAGAGCTCCGAGCAAGCCTCCTCCAGAAAAAAAGCCCTCGCCGACCTGCGTGAAATCGCCTACGCCGGAAACGTGGCAGCGCAAGTGCAACTCGGCGTGATCTACCTTACCGGCGACGGAGTTCCCAAAGACGACGCCGAAGCCGTGAAGTGGCTCCGCAAGGCCGCTGACCAGGACAACCCGGTCGCCGAACGCTATCTCGCGGAAATGTATTTCAAGGGCCGCGGTGTTCCAGCCGATCCGGCGGAAGCCGCCAAGTGGCTGCGCTCCGCCTCCGAACAGGGAGACGCGCAAAGCGAATACAATCTGGCCGTGCTCTACACCGAGGGCCAAGGCGTGCCGCGCAACGTGAAATTCGCGGCGGAATGGATGCGCAAGGCCGCGGAACAGAACCTGGCCGCCGGACAGCAGGGCCTGGGAGTGTTGTACGAAAACGGCGACGGCGTCCCGCTGAATCCTAGCGAAGCCGCGGCGTGGTACAAAAAAGCGGTAGACAAGAATTACGTTCCGGCCATGAACAGCCTGGCCTCCCTGATGGTAACCACACGCGAATCGAGCCTGCACAATCCGCAGCAAGCCATTGCGCTGGCCACTCGAGCCGTCGCCGCCAGCGGCAATCCGGAATATCTCGATACTCTGGCCGCGGCCTATTTCGCGGACGGGCAGGCGGACAAGGCAGTCGAGACTGAACAAAAAGCGTTGGACCGCGCCCCGGGAAACGACGCGTACCAAAAGGCCATGCAGAAATATCTGGCCGCTACACACGGCAGCCATTAGCCGGATGTTCCTCCTTTCGAAACCCCGCGAAGACACGATACGTTCGTTCGTCAATTCTCAAAAAGACTTGCGATTCTCTTACTCCAACGTCGGCTATTCCCGGCAGGGTTCGCCAGCCGGATTCAATTGCGATCACAACCGAATCCAGTTAGGAACCGGCCGGGAAACATTCGAACGCGGTATCGCAGCCGTGAGGCAGTGGAAAATGTTTCAGATGCCGTGGGTGCAGCTGTGCTGGCCGGACTCGCCGATAGAAACGGGATCGGCGGTCGGAGTCCTCGTCTCGCACCTGGGTTTCTGGTCGCTGAACGCCTGCCGGATTGTCTACGTGATAGATGAACACGGCGCGATGGAGCGGTTCGGCTTCGCTTATGGCACGTTGCCCGGGCACGCTGAACGCGGCGAGGAGCGCTTTTCGGTGGAGTATCACTCCGCGGACGGGAGCGTGTGGTACGACCTTTTCGCGTTTTCCCGGCCCGGCCCTCTGGCGCGGCTGGCCTATCCGTTCGCCAGGACGCTGCAGAAGCGCTTTGCCCGCGATTCTAAATCCGCGATGCGTGACGCTGTCGGTGCGAAACCGGCCAGCGGCTAAAGCCGCCGTGATTTAGGACGGCTTTTGGCACGGCTGAAGCCGGGCCCCACAAAGATTAGCCCAGGCCACTCTGACGCCTCGGCACTAGGATCCGCACCGGCGTAAATCGCGGCAAATGGTTAATGATTAAATAGTACAAAAACGTTGTAAAACGTCGTATAATCCCCTCCGGTCACGTCCCTGGCCGGCAACCGTCCCGTTGACACGTCAGATTCAGGAAGCACCATAGGAGATTTCCGATGGGTCGAATTGCGCGCAGTTGGGAGCTGTTGACGCAGAGCTTTGCCGTCTTGCGGTCGGACAAGGAACTGGTTTTCCTGCCGATCTTTTCGGCCATGTTCAATATCGCGGCTTCGGTTCTGATTCTGGGAACCGCCGCCCTTTTCTTCCGCCCGGAACTTCAATACCTCTGGGCCACCCGGACTTCGCGGCCCGCAATGCCGCAACCGTTTTGGGGCGTTCTGTTCATCCTGTACCTCGTGAATTATTTCATCGCGATCTTCTTTAACGTGGTACTGGTCAGCATTGCCGCCAGCCGGCTCGCCGGAGGCCAGGCCACGATGAACGACGGCCTGCAGATCGCATGGCAACGCAAAGGAAAGATCCTGCAGTGGGCGTTCATGGCAGCTACCGTCGGAATTCTGTTGCGAGCGGTCGAGGAGCGACTCGGCCGGCTCGGGCGAATCATAGCCGGGTTCATCGGCATCGCCTGGTCGCTGGCTACGTACTTCGTGGCTCCGGTTCTGGCGGCGGAAGACGTCGGACCGATGGAGGCGCTGCAGCGCTCGGCCGGCATTTTCAGGGAAACGTGGGGAGAAGAATTGACCGGCGGTTTCAGTTTCGGCCTGATATTTTTCCTGCTCTCGATTCCCGGAGCGTTCCTGATGTTCGCTGGATTTCAGCAGGGCGGCCCCGCCGCCATTGCCGGCGTGGCCATCGCAATTCTCTACTGGCTGATGCTGAGCGTAGTTAGCTCCGCCGTGCAGGGAATTTTCGTCGCGGCGCTGTACCGCTATGCCACGACCAAGCAGGTTCCGCCCGGCTTCAGCATTGACGCGTTTAAGAATGCGTGGGTGCCGAAGCGGTGAGGGAGCGGTGACTGGTGATTAGTGACGGGTGGTTCACGGCTTCATAGGCTCTGTAAATGAGTGGAGGCTCAGTACATCGAACTCGAAATACGGGGTGCCGCACCCTTGCGATTTTCAAGGGTGCGGGTTTAGATTCACGTGCGAGAAAAATTTAGAAAGGCGCCCCACAATGTTTCGAACATGACCCGCATCTAAACCCGCACCCTTAAAAGACGTAAGGGTGCGGCACCCACGATCAGTTCAAGCGGAACTTCAGCGAGCGGAGAGGTGAATCCCACAAGAATTGATTTCTGCGTGCCAAATAGACTGGTGCGAACGTAAGATTCCGTACGGGCTTAACTTCGCTCAGAACGTTGTTCCGCGCAGACTCGCTTCCAGCCGTTATTCCGCGGATTATTTGCTCGAAGTGCTCTGCCCAAGCTTGCGCAGGCGGTCTTGCAATTTACGCCGCAGGACGGCGGGCGTATTGGGATTGAAGGCCACCAGATACCACAGCGGCTGGCTGCGATCTTTAGCCAGCCAGGCCAGCGTGGTGGGATCGGCGTTGGGATGGCGGGCCACGTTTTCACGAATCGCGGCGTAGGGATGCTTGGCGAGGCGCGACAATGTTTTGGACGTCACTTTGGGATGCTCGCTGATCAGGCGCAGTAGATAAAAATCGCTCTGCGGAGCTTCACGTTCCAGCTTGTCCAGCATTTCGGCCTTGGAATCGGCGTTCAGCACCAGGCCGACTTTCTCGTCCCAGGACGGATTAATGTGATTCAACTCGCGGGTGCGCTCGTGGATGAGTTCTTCAATCACGCGGCGCTCCTGGTTCAGGCGTACTTGCGGCACGGCCGTGGTTTCCAGGGAATCGAGCACGCGAAGAAGGTGCTGGCGCTCTCCAAAAACGATTTGCGTGGTCCGCGGGGTGGAGCCCTTGGACGGCGTCTGCACCAAATCAGAACGTCTCATCGCTACCTCACTCAGTAATATCGAGTTCGCCTGCCAGATTTGCCAGCTCATCGTCTTGGATGTACAAGCTCCTGGAATCGAGGTGCGAGCCGGCTGCAATCTGCCGTTTTAGCCACCTTCCGGTGACATCGATCTTATGCTCGCGGGACAGCCGGTTGCGCCCACGCTCAAATCGAGAGAGGCTAGCACCAGAAATTCCAACCACGGTCTCTTCTCCATTTACTAGAAAGAAGAAAAGCTCCGGACGGTCCCCCTGGGTCAACACTCCTGCACGGACGAAGCGAATTGCGAAAGTGATTCCGCCAGGCCCCACGACCTCGAACCGCTCGTAGATCGGCTCGTAAGTCATTTCGAATTATCCGACCGGGTACGCGGAGTGTAAAGTTTTGGCCGTGGCGGAGGTTCCATCCGGACAACACGATGCGCGGCGAGTGGAGCGGCTGAGCGCTCTAAAACTCTGGTTAGCCGGGCGTTAGCGCTGTCGACGAATGTATGCATAATGGACGGATGCCGATGAAACGTTCTTCTTATCACCATTCGCCCCCGTTTGCCATTCGATGCGGAACCGCGTACTTTGGAATTAGAATTTTTTAAATGTGAGATAAGCAGCGGGAGGGGCTTCCATGTCTGCCTTTGACGATCACAAGGATGAACTGCAGCATTACGAACAGATGCTGGGCGCGCACCGCGGGCGCCTGGCGGTGACGCTGGACCGCGTGACCAACGCCATGGTGCTGGTTGGCCAGCACGGCGTGTACTGCCACAGCCAGCGCGACGCCAGCAAACCCACCATGGACATTCAGATCATTACCGAGGAATTGCGCAAGGCCAAGGAATTGATTCAGAGCGTGATGGAGGAATTGCGCGTGGAGCGGGAAAACCGGCTGCGCGCGAATTGATTTCGAGTAGGACAGGCTTCAGCCTGTCTGGTTTGGAGTTTCGCCCGCCGGAAATTTAAACCAGACAGGCTGAAGCCTGTCCTACCTCTCCTTCAGAAACGGGTTGCTGGCGCGCTCTTCTCCGATCGTGGTGGGACCGCCGTGGCCTGGAAACACCAGCGTGTTGTCCGGAAGTTCCAGCAGCTTCCCTTTCAGCGAGCGGATGATTTCCTGGAAAGATCCACCCCACAGGTCGGTGCGGCCAATGCTGCCGGCGAACAAAGTGTCTCCCGCAAACAATTTTCCTGTGCCGCTTGCTGGTGGCTTCTTCGCGGAGGGCTTCGCGCGGCCGTCGACTGATCCGCCATCCGGGACGACCGAGTGAGTATCCGATGTCACTTCCGCCGGCACATCGGTCGGCATGTAGATGCAAATGCTGCCGGGCGTATGACCGGGCGTGTGCAAAATCTGCGCCGCGAATCCGCCCCAGCGAACGACATCGCCTTCGCGCAACAGTTGATCGACCTTCACAACTTCCGGAGTTTTCCAGCCGATCCACGCCGCCTGCTCCGCGAGCATGCGGTACAGCGATAGATCCTCCGAGTGTACGTAAACCGGCGCGCCGGTCGCCGCGTGCACGCGATGCAAACCGATGACGTGATCGATGTGCGTGTGCGTGATCAGGATGGCGGTGACCTTCAAATGATGGCGCTCGACGACCTCGAGAATCCGCTCTGCATCGTCTCCCGGATCGATGACGATGGCTTCGCGCGTTCGCGGATCGCCGAGGATGTGGCAGTTGCACTGCAACATGCCAACGGGAAGTATTTCGTGAATCAGTTTTTCGGTGGCGCTCATACGCTACCAATATAGCGTACGGCGGCTACTCGCGGTTGAGCTTGCACGCGATGCGCCGCATAAGCCGGCGAGATAGGGCGCGGACGATCCACGCGCGAAATTCATTCTGCTATGATCACGGGTGAGGATCCCCATCGATCATGCCTCTGGAAACTCCATTGCTTGAGCTCCAACGCTCCGCCGGCGCGAAGCTGGGTGAATATTTCGGCACGCTTTTGCCGGCAAGCTTCGGCGAATTTGCCACGGAATATGCAGCGCTGCGCGAAACGGTGGCACTGATCGATTCCAACTATCGTGCCTACTTTTCCTTCACCGGCCCGGATCGCCAGCGCTACGTAAACGCGATTCTAACGTCCAACGTGCGCGATCTGAAGCCGGGGCAAGGAACAGTCGGACTGCTTCTGAATCCGCAAGGGCATATTCTCGCGGAGGTTGAAACGTTTGCGAACGAGAGCAACATTCTCGCCGGCAGCCACGACATGATTCGCGAGCGCACACTGGCCACGTTCGACAAATTCATCATCATGGATGACGTTACGCTGGAAGACGTCACCAACTCCTTTGGAACCCTGGAGCTTGCCGGGCCGCGGACCGCCGCTTTGCTGGCCGAATTGGGAGTGCAGAATTTTGCAGATCTGGCTATGCTTGCTCATCAGGAAGCGACGCTGGGAAAAGTTCCCTGCCGCCTTGTGCGCCGCGAACTGGCCGGGAGTCCTGCCGCGACACTAATCGTCGCTCGCGAGCACCTGCCCGCCCTTTGGACGGAACTCGCGGCCGGTGTTCGCCGCCACAGCGGCGTCCTTGCGGGGATGGACGCGCTCAATTCCCTGCGCCTCGAATGCGGCATCGCCTGGTTTGGCCACGACTACGACGATCGGCAGATTCCGCACGAAGCCGGGCTCGAACACTCGCACATCAGCTACGAAAAAGGCTGCTACACCGGGCAGGAAATCGTGGAGCGCGTGCGTTCGCGGGGCCACGCAAACCGGCGGCTGGCGGAACTCTCCTTCGCCGCCGAACAACCTCCCGCACCCGCGACGAAGTTACTCGCTGGCGGCGCTGAAGCCGGCCACGTGACGAGCGCCGCGCTTTCTCCGGCTCTCGGCCAGCCGATCGGTTTGGGCTATCTGCGTCGCGAGCACTCGGCGATTGGCACAGCGATCGATGCCTCGGGAGTCCCCGCAAAAGTGATAGAAGCCCCACTACGAACGAAGAAAACCTCCGCCTGAAAAAGCCGGTCCGAAAAATCAGGGATCCGCCAGGCATGAAGCGGCATCAAACCTACCTGGAAGCTCTGCGTCCAGACCTGCGAATTGGTCCATCGATGGCGCGTCGCGACGCGGTTTGAGAATTGGCGAAACTTCCGGTAAGGTTTTCCCGCGAAGTGGAATTCATTCTCTGAGGAGAAGATTCAAGTGAGGATGTCTGTAATTCTGGTCGCAGCCTGCGGAATATTTTTCGCCTGCTTCTCTGCTCCCGCGCACGCGCAGCAAGGGCCCGATGTGGATGGCAACGAACTTCAAATCTGGACCGGCGGCGGGCACGGGACGAACGGACGGACCCAGCACACCACTGTCTGGAATCTGGGCTTCCGTTATGGATGGGTGCTGAGCGAGCCCCGCGGTCCTGGATTCCTGCGCGGCCGATTGGAGTACGCGGTTGACGCGGTGCCGGCCTACATCGTTGTTCAACCCACGAACACCGTGTACGGCGCCGCGATCAATCCTGTGGGGCTCGTCTGGAATCTGGACACGCACGGCCGCGTCGTTCCCTACGTCGAACTGGGCGGCGGAGTTCTGTTCACCAGCGCGCAGGTTCCCTCCGGAACTACGCGGGTAAACTTCACCACCGATGGCGCGCTGGGTCTGCGTTTTTTGAGGAAGCGAGCCACGTGGAGCGCCGACCTTCGCTTCATGCACATTTCCAACGCCAGCCTTGCTCAAGTGAATCCCGGAATTAACACGCTGCAATTACGCGTGGGCGTAGGCTGGTTCACGCGCGGGCGGCATTAAGCAGCGCGGATTTCGCAGGGCTTCGTGGCTGGCGGAATTTCGAAAAACGTTCCACGGTTTGTCATTCTGAGCAGAGCGAAGAATCTCTCTTCGATCGACGTGCGAGCAAACAGACAGAGACAGAGAGATTCTTCGCTCCGCTCAGAATGACAACGTCTTGGCGTTTACCGCAGCGGGGAAAACCAAGACCTATCAGACTTATCTTTCGAAGCACTTCAGAGCATTGTTGAAGGAGCCGCTCAGGCGATATTCAGCGCGCGCTTGAAACTCCCGCGCTCGTTGGTGATTTTTTCCTGCAGTTGCAGGATTGCGTACAGCAGCGCCTCAGGCCTCGGCGGGCATCCCGGCACGTAAATATCCACGGGAATCACCTGGTTCACGCCCTGCACGATGGCGTAATTGTTAAACACTCCGCCGGAGGTGGCGCACGCGCCCATGGAGATCACCCACTTCGGTTCCGGCATCTGCGCATGAAGCTGCTTGATCACCGGCGCCATTTTTTGCGAAACGCGCCCGGCAATAATCATCAGGTCCGCCTGGCGCGGCGAGGGGCGGAAAACTTCCGAGCCGAAGCGAGCGACGTCAAAACGCGACGCGGCCATCGACATCATTTCGATCGCGCAACAGGCCAGCCCAAATCCCAGCGGCCAGATCGAGCTTCTGCGGGCCCAGTTCACGGCCTTATCGAGCTGCGTAAAAATGATGCCTTCGTCCTGCAGCAGCTTGCCGAAATCGTCCGGCTTTTCCAGGGTCACGTTCTTGCCAACGGTTGTACTCATTAGGGCCTCGTCCGTACACCAACATTTTCGCACAGTCCGCGTTTCCGTGCCAGTTGCACCCCATCCACGGAGTAACTGAAGGCGCCAGTAGGACAGGCTTCAGCCTGTCAGGTTTAGATGTAAGGCCACGCGGAATCTAAACCAGACAGGCTGAAGCCTGTCCTACTAAAACCTCAATTGTCTGCAATATGTCAATTTCTTCTCGCCTCAGCTTTGACTTCCATTTGACTTCGTCGTGACACCGTTAATTTACCGTTTCGCTATCGTTTCCCGGTCAGGGCGGACCAGGGCGAGAGCCAACTTTGCGGGCGCGAACTTTGCGCCGTTGCTCTCGCCTTCGCCGATCCGCGGAACACATAAGACCACCGGTACCCGGGCACGAGAGAAAAATCGAAACGATCTGCTGAGGAGAGAAATCAATGAAACCATTCGAAACAGAACTTCGCAAAAGAGCGCAACGCCGCTCTTTCCTGAAAAAGGGACTGGCAGCCGGCGCAGCAACCATGGGCGCTGGTGTACTCGCCGGCAGCTTTCCTGCCATGACATCCGCACACGAACGGGAAATCTCGGAAGGCGATGCCGCCATCCTGCGATTCCTGGCCGCGGCGGAAATTCTGGAAACCGACCTGTGGGTGCAGTACACGGAACTGGCCGGGCAGGACGCGCCGGACTCCGGATACAAGACCGGGCTCGTTCAGCTCGACGGCGACATGCCGCAATATATTTCCGATAACACCGATGACGAGCTGAGCCACGAGCTCTTCATCAACGCCTATCTGGTTTCCAAGGGCGCGAAGCCGGTGGACCTCGAACCGTTCCGCACGCTCGAAGGCAGCCAGGTGACGGACATTCCCAATGTCGCGTCCAAGAAACGCCTGACGAACCTTCAGCAACTCACCGTCGACACCAGTTGGTGGGTGCGCTATCGCAGCGGCAACAAGAATCCTGACCTCGGCGATACGTTCCCGAATGCTGTTCCGACGCTGGCCGCCGGAAAATTCACCGCCATTCCCCGGAACAACGCTGAATTGCAAATCGGGAACACCAATGTGCCCGTCGATACCCACGTGCAGGCCATCGCCAACACGGCCGGGTTCCACTTTGCGTTCATCGAGCAGGGCGGTACCAGCCTTTACGCATCGCTGGCGCAGCGCGTCTCAAACGTGGAAGTGCTGCGCATCGTCCTCAGCATTGGCGGAACGGAAATCATGCACTTCCAGACCTGGCAGGACAAAGCCGGCAACGCCATTCCGCTGACCGACGGGCCTCTGGTGTTTCCTGACCTGACGGCCGACATCCCGCAGCCCGAAACGCTGCAATCCAATTTGATCATGCCCGAGCCTACGGTTTTCCTG
>Ga0075028_100000695_pt1 | contig 11996 bp, 10 predicted proteins | sample LitLauG_LLR_2014_FD_71390 | JGI IMG/M metagenome (GOLD analysis project Ga0075028, IMG submission 71390) | Freshwater sediment microbial communities from Pennsylvania, USA - Little Laurel Run_MetaG_LLR_2014 | ecosystem: Environmental > Aquatic > Freshwater > Creek > Sediment | place: USA... | reverse complement strand
TCATTCCTCTTTCTCGGAAATACTGCACCAGGATCGAGGCCACCAATGTTTTGCCGACACCACCCTTCCCCTGCAAAGAAAGATGCACCGTTGTTTGCGGACTACCGACTTTGTTTGTTGTCATCTTTTTTCCTCCCATGTACCAAAATCTCCAAATCCTGCGTACCCCGATAATGAAAACCAGGCCGCGAAGCCTCAAGGCGGCGAATGTTTGCCAAAGGGTCGAAGCCATCCGGTCGTCTGCTCGACAGTTCTGCATCGGTTTTTCTCCCGCTGGCGGCCGCGGTTCGGGGTGTTTTGTTTCTGACGCGGCGCAAATAAAGACAGAACTGGCTATAGGTCAGATCGGAACGCTGTGTGCGAATTCGTTCCCAGATGGACTTGAGTGTGTAACCGGCTGCCAGCGCTTCGTCGATTTCCGGAATCAAGGTCCTTACAAATCCTGTTTTGGTGGGCTGGATCTCGGCGGTTATCGTGCGGATTGCGTTTTTGGCTGGCTCGGTCATCACAAATCCCCGGAGAATACAAGGATCAGCAAATATGAGCATAAATATACATGTGCTTGTCATGTTTGTCAGCAAGAATCAGCACTTGGATACAAAAGTGAGCAAAGGCGAGCATCCCGATTGAAAGCTAGGAGGCTTTTGAGCGTTCTGATCAGGCCAAACAGGCGTAGTGGAACATAAAGAAATGTGGCTCATTGTGGCTCAGGACCAGGTTCAGGTTCTTGTTGCGTTACGGTTTATGATGTGTTACATGTATGCGTATCTAAGCCACAATCGAGCCACCGGGAAATCGAGAGGAATGCGCGGATGGCACAGCGGAACTTGCGACTCAAGGACGGCCTGAAGCAGCGGATAGACCACGTTGCCCGTGATCGAGGCTACCGTTCGAGCTCAGCATTCATGGTCCAAGCCATCGAGGAAAAGCTGCAGCGCTTGGAAGCGGTCGATTCGATGTCCGAGGCTGAGGCTAGGATCGCAGCCACCTTTGATCAGATCATGCGGGAAGTGCGATCTCTGCACACCTCGATGCAGGCTCAGTTCGCTCTCACAGACGCACTGACAAAATACGTCCTCACCTGCATGATTGAGCCGCCCTCGGACTTGCTGGAAGCCGCGAGGGCGAAGGCCAAGACCCGATACGACAAGCTCATGCGATCTGCCGTCAAAACAATCACCGGACAAGTAGCGAATTCCCTGTATGAGGCGGCCACAGATGAAGGTTGACGATCGCGAGAGACCGTTTCGGCTGCGTCCTCGGAGGCCCAGGGGCGAACCGAACGGCCAGAGTGATAGACGGTGGGCAGCGGGCCTCCGCGGATTGCTGCGACTGGCTCAGAGTTCAGCGCACCGCCTGAATCGTGGTACTCGGACATCGAACGGCGGACACGGGCGGTCCGGCGCATCGACAAGCTATAAGCAGCGATGTGCCGTTCGAGTAACTTACGCCCAGAACAGAACGGCCGGCCAGTGGAAGGCCCACGGACGCTACGTTGCCCGAGAGAGTGCGACGGAGAGGAGCAAGGCCAGAGCTGCCGGGTTCGGCGCTAAGGAGAGTTGTGTTGACCTCGCCCGACGACTAGACAGTTGGCAAGGCGCCGGCGACCCGCGGTTTTTCAAGCTCATCATATCCCCCGAGTTCGGCGACCGGATGGACCTAGAGGTCCATACGAGAGAGCTCATGCGAGGTATGGAAAGGGATCTCCACACAAAACTGGAATGGGTGGCCGCCGTCCATTACAACACCGACCACCCACATGTTCACGTGGTCTTGCGGGGTAGAGACGAGCAAGGCCAGGCCCTGCGGCTACCGCGAGAATACGTAAAGTCAGGCATTCGCTCACACGCGGAAGACATCGCCACGAAACAGTTGGGCTACCGGACGAAAAGAGATGCTGTGGAGGCACAGCGCCGTGAGGTTCTTCAACTACGGTTCACTTCGCTGGACCACACGATTCAGCGCCACAATCCCCTGCGAGCCGCCTACTTTACATTGCAGCGCGATCCCACACGGGCCGGATTACAGGATTTTTCACGAGCGCAGGAGCACAATATTGCGACGCGTCTCGCGAAGCTGGAACAGATGGGCCTTGCCGAGGGCCTAGGCCACTACACCTGGAGGGTAAGAGGGGATTTTGGGCAGATTCTTCGTACGATGCAGAAAACCAGTGATCGCCAAAGGATGCTCGCCAGCCACGGCGCGCTCCTGTCTGATGAACGTTTACCCTTGGAGTTCGTTCCCTTCCGGCAATTCAGCCGAGTAGAGGGCCGGGTTGTGGCACACGGGCAAGAAGAAGGCACAGACCGGCTGTACCTCATGGTGGAGGGAGTAGACGGGAAAATTCACCTGCTCTACCAAAACGAGGACATTCAGAATGCACGTCACAAAGGACAGGTGGGCGTGAATTCGTTTGTCCGGATTGAGAAGCGATTCATTGACGGGAGACCTTTTGTTCAAGTCGACGATTTTGGTGATGCCTACGAACTGCTGAAGAACATTGCATATTTTCGAACGTCAGCATTGAACCTGCTTCAGCGGGGCACCCTGAACGTGGAGCGAACCTGGGGTGGTTGGCTAGGACGATATCAGAATGCCCTAAACCTACGCCTAGGCGAAACGTTGGAACAACAGCGGACGAGGAGGCATGATTTCGGCAGGTAGGTTCCCGCAAGGACATCCTGCGCCAATGTACGAGATCAGGCACACCCGCGGTAGCCCCTGAAATTCGCCAATGTGAGCGTAACTCGACGTAAAATAGTTCGACGCCACAGGTTTTTAACCCGAATGTCGCAAATAGTCGGCGAGGCACTATCTAATTCGTCACGTGATCACGCGATGTCCGATGGGTTTTTGCTCGGCACAATATTTATTGGCCTCACAAATTTCGACATCGTACTACCTCGCGCTTCAGTCCAGAATTCAACAAGGGGCGAGGCCTCACTCCTCGGTGGGATACGCCAGCCTCCTAAGGAGTTAACCCGTTACGATCTTAGGTTCGCCAGGGCAGGAACGGCACTTTGGCTGCACCGGAACGCACCGTACGTTTTTGAGGCTGTCCATCGACTTTTATGCAATGAGACGACAGGAGTGCATCTCGACCCTTTGGAATTGGTTCCCAGAATTGTCGGAATGTTTGCAGCCGGGGTGGGGGAGAAGTACAACACAGAACGAGTTGGCAATTTGGCTCAATTGATTGTCGGTTCGTTACCGAATGCAAGCGGTTCAGAAGTACCCGATTGGCACGACCTCTTGCTAAGGATGGCATTGGTTCAAGCGAACCTCCCTGAACGTTGCCCGGTATCACCTCTTATCGAATGGGCCATTGAAGTCGAGACCGACAGGAACGAGCCGTCGCTCGATCAACGCCAACGCTATCTCGACGACATAATCGGGGATTGGAACGGCGTCAGCGGCTTCGATCTCAATCGATGGGCGTGTTTTCTTCTAAGTCTTGAACTCCATCGAGCAGCCACTCCCTTGGCGAAGCGCGCTGTGGACGCGGCTTCGACAACTGAATATTTTCCGATCGAAGTTCGCAGAAGTATGACTGAGCAGGATAAAGATTACAACGTTGCTGCCTGTCATGACACATATGGATGGGCACTCTGTTATGAGGGTACGCTAAGCGACGCTGGCGCTCCTCTCTCTTTCGCGATTGAACACCTAGCTCCCTACAGGCACAGCAATGATTGGTGCGAGGTCCAATATCATCGGACCCACGCTGCTTTCTGGCTTGACAAGAAAGATGAGGCGAACCAGATCGTACAAGCAATGCTTGAGGCTAATGCCACGAGCGTGTGGACCAGACGTGCACAAACTTTCTTTTCCGCGAAAATCGAGGAAAAACCACGGTATGGAAAAGAATACGAGATTGTGCTCTCTTTTGCCGGCGAAGAACGCGCGTTGGCCAATCAGATAGCGGAAAGGCTTAGTAGACGAGGGATTTCTGTTTTTTACGACGACTTTGAACGTGCATCCCTGTGGGGCAAGAATTTGTACGAGTATCTTACGGACATATATCAAAATCGAGGCCGATATTGCGTACTTCTTTTGTCTGAGAACTACAAAAGGAAGCGCTGGACCCGCCTCGAATGGCGGGCTGTTCAAGCTCGATGTTTCCTCGAAGGCAGCGAGTACTGTTTGCCCATCCGCTTAGACGATACGGATTTACCGGGGCTTCTACCCACAACCGGTTATCTGTCCCTTAAGGACATGGATGTCGATCAAATAGTTGATACAGTCTGGAGCAAACTGTACGGCGGCAATGCGTCACAGAGGACAGCAAGGCGGTAAAGCCCTCGTTTCCGGCCCCATTTGATGGTGGCACAACCCAGCATTCCGACCCCTATACCGGTCCATGTCCGATACGTGGAGCCTTGCCAACCCTGTCCGTAAGGTCGAGTTCGAACTATTACAGCATTACAGCTAAGCCGGAGGTGCGGTCACGTCTTGGGATTCTTTGCTCACTTCCACACCTTTTAGGACACGAGCGTATGTCTCTCGGAGATATTCGAGCGATGTGTCCCGGTTCGCGCTATGGTTGAGTTCCTTCTGGAAGATTTTCAATCGCGTCCTGCAATCGTGAATAATCTGAGCCCAGGTCTTAATCCAGATTCGGATGCGTTGATCATCGCTCTCCCACAGCAGTCCCGCCGGTTTATCGGCTTGGCGGACATCCTTGGCCGCAAACTTGTCGAGGTCGTTCGCTACGAGCCAAAAAGTCCAGCGTGCGGGGACTCCTTTGAAGCGCTCATCTTCTGCAACGCCAAAAGCATAGCTCTTAATCTGGACTGTCTCGTCCGCTCCGACTTTCACGGTTGGAGCTTTGAGTTCGATCACGAGGTGATCGAGTTCATCTTCGCGAACGCTCGGCACGCCGCGCGAGAGCATCAGATCAACAATCCCCGTGGAATCGTCGAGCCGTTTGACGGGTTCGTTGATAACGATTTCACGTCCAGCTTTCTTGAAATGCTGCCGGAGAACCTCCGTAAGCGACTGATCATCCACAGTCAGCGCAAACTCCTCGCCGAACACCCAAGTGTTGTCGGCGAGAATTCGGTGAAGTTGCTTTCGCTCCTTGAAGTGCTTCTGCAGATCGGAGTCGAACAGCATGGTTTCCAAACCTGAGAGGAAGTCCAGTCTGTCTCCGACCATCTTCGCCGCGCTGATAATCGCCGACAGAGTCGTACGCTTTAACAGTTTCGCGAGTTCCTCCTGTTTGCGCTGGCTCAACTCCAGCACCTCGGCAATGATGAGTTGGAGTTCTTCGGGGCTGCGCTCTACCGCCTGCCGCAACATGCGGAGTTGAAACTTGCGATTGCGCTGGTCTTGAATCTGGAAGTCCGGGAGTGACGTCGCAACATTGACGGCAACGATGTCAAATACTTTTCGTTCCACGACCTGAACAGGAGTGGACGGTTCCTCGTCGGGATACGGGTACACGTGCTCCGTTTTCCATTCATCTACCAGACTCAGAGATTTTTCACTCGTCCTAGCCTTGAAGTGATTACGAAGCTCCTCCTTGCCGTTTTCCACTGCCTCATTGAGCCTCGGGTCTAGCTCGGCCAGATCGAGTGAACCTTGATCGTGGAGGGCCGAAACGTACTGCGACCGGAGATACGCCGAGAAGTCGAAACCGGGAGCCTGAATACCGGGCGCGATTCGATGCAATGGAAAACCTTCGGCGCTGCACAAATACATCATCCGCTCGGTATCAGTTTTCCATTCCACAACTTCAAGCTCAGCCGGGTATGCCGGGAGATCGCCGTTCGGGATTGGCGGAAGGGAAAAGGATTTTCTGACCTCGATGAGCGTTTTAGGTTCGAGCTTGGCCCCGGAAATCGCCACTGCCGCCTTTGGATACTGCGTTAAATAGAGCGCGTACATCTCATTCAGTTCCTGAAGTAGTCCGGCAGCCTCAAGATTCCAGTCCTTGTAGAGTTCAGATACGGTCACCTCGACCCCGGTTTCCGAATCGTCCTCGACAGGAGTGGGTTCACTCAGTCTGAACGTTCGCGCACTGTCCTTGATAACGGTGATGTGATAACGAACGATCTGATTGCTTGCGTTGCGGACCGTTATGCTCCACTCCGCTACTCTACCCAACGCGAGCGCACGAAACCTTCCCTTACCCTCCTCGCCGTGCAGCATTCGCATGCCGTGCTTAGATTTTTTCGCTTTCCGTTTCCAAGAGCCTCCAAGCGAACTGAACAGAGATTCGGCTTCCTCCGGAGGTATGCCGTGGCCATTGTCGCGAACCCGGATCGCGTTGAGTTTTAGCTCACCCCGATCAACTTCAACCCTGACCCTCGTCGCTTCCGCATCCAGTCCGTTCCAGATAAGTTCCGCGAGTGCTTGGGCGGGCCGTGCGGCGGTCAGCTTTTCAACGAAGTCCTCCTGCGCCTGGACTTCGAGTATGCGTTCTTCTGGCATAGGCTTCCTGACGCTTACGCGCTGGCGAGATGGTAATACGGCAGCCCGTGTTTTCACCAGCAGTAGAGACTCCTCCGCCCCAAGTCGTATAGTATCATATTCGCCTTTTATTCGCTATTGCTGCCAAGGCGCCACGACTCAGTCGTAGAGCAGTCCATTCGTCAACCGCCCGCCTGCCTATCCTCGATTCTAAATGGGAGGCCAGACAGATTGCGCCGGTAAGATCCGTGCGGAGCAGCAATTAGCCTACGGGACGCGCGTACAAGTGGAATCGCTTTGGCGTATGTTTCCTTGGGCTTCTTCCGGGTAATAGTTCCACCAAATCCTATGGCATTGACAAAAATCTATGGCTGATATATATCGTCTTCATATGGTACGCATATATATGCGTATCGTGTCGAGGAAGCCAAATGCCCAGCGAAGATGCCAGTCTCCGTGAAGATTTGATTGAAAACGCAGTCGAGCACGAAATCTCGTCAATACCGGAAACAGCGCCCCCTAAAGGAGCACTGGACTCTTTGCTCAACGCCGAAGAGGAACACGATCTTCTGGTTTGGCCCCGTAAGCATCTCGAACCCTACGTCGACAGCGACAGCACAGGACGCGTTTCTCTTAACGAAGCCCACCTGCAGGGCGTGCTGGAATCTGCATTCGAAAGAAGCGAAGAACTCCTGCGATCTGCCATTCAACCGCCCATGACTGACAGCGGCGTGTACGTGGGAACAGTCATCTGGAAAGGGCAGGAACTTCTCTTGCAGCGCATCTCACCCACCTGCGCGATTATGCACTCCAATTGCTTGCTCAACGAACCTCCGCAGATTGGAACAATGGTAACAATCGCCTACAGCAACGGAGTTGGAACCGTGAGCGAAGTTGCCCTTCAACGATCCTCTCGGGAGTTGGGGAGATGAAGCCCAGTCTCTACCGAGTGCCGAAAGATCCCGGCCACCTAGGTCGCTATTCGTTCGGTCCCGCCATCACGGGGTTCCTAGGCTTACTTCTTTCGAATGTTGCCGCCAGCCAATACATCGCACATCACTTCGAATATCAGGATGCCCTTGGAAACCCGCTAGTTCGCCTCGGTCGTGTTGGCCTGTACCAGCCCCTTGCCTGGGTTTCATGGGTATGGAACTACGGACGCTCGGCCGACCCCGCTGTACGAGGGCCACTGCTGCTCGGAGCATTTCTGGTGGTTGTAGGAGCCTTCGTGAGCGGAGGCGTCTTTTTCTTCATCAACCTCCAATACACAAGGCAACTCTCGAAGAACACCGAAGACCTCCATGGATCAGCACGGTGGGCGAACGAAGACGATGTGAGGAAGACGAGACTGCTCGATGCTCAGCAAGGAGTGTACGTAGGTGGCTGGTATGACGAGAAAACACGCCATCTCCACTACCTCCGTCATAACGGCCCGGAACATGTGCTTGCCTTTGCCCCGACGCGAATGGGCAAAGGCGTAGCGCTCGTTATTCCTACGCTCCTAGCTTGGAGCGAGAGCGCGATCATCTACGACATCAAAGGCGAGAACTGGCAAAAGACTGCCGGCTTTCGAACTCAGGCGGGCCACCTGTGCTTCAAATTCTCCCCCGTGGAACAAAACAACAGCTCCCACTTCAACCCGCTGGAGGAAGTGCGCATTTGCAGCCCATGGGACGTTTCAGATGCGCAGAACATGGCCCAAATGATCGTGAACACAGGAGAAGAGAATCCTCTAGACCCACACTGGGACAAGACTGCCATGTCGCTTACGACTGGCATGATCCTTCACATCTGCTATGCGTCGCGTCTGGAGCAAAAAACGCCGACTCTGGCTCGCCTATCCGCAATCTTCACGCGACCTGGTGTGGATTTCCGCGAAACTCTGCGAGAGCTACTCAACTATCCCCACGACCCAAAACGTGAGTTCAACTGGCACATGCCGACCGGCGAATCCACAGCAACGCATCCAGTCGTGCGCGAAAAGGCGCAGGAGATGCTGAACAAGGAGGAACGGGAATTTTCGGGAGTCCTCTCAACTGCCAAGACTGCTCTGAGCCTCTACAGCGATCCCTTGGTGGTCGAGAACACGGCGAACAGCGACTTCCGCGTCACAGATCTCGTCGATCGCGAAAAGCCGGTCTCTCTATACCTAGTGGTGCCTCCCGCACATAAGGAGCGTCTGCGCCCATTGATCCGGCTCATCTTCACGATCATCGTCAACCGGCTAACAGAAAAGCTCGAATTCCAAGGAACAGAACAGCAACATCACAAACATCGGCTGCTGTTCTTGATTGACGAATTTCCTAGTCTCAGAAAAATGAAAGTTTTCGCTGACGCACTCTCCTACATGGCTGGGTTTGGGTTGAAGGCGTACCTGATAACGCAGGACATTCGGCAGATCGTGGAAGAGTATGGTGTCAACGAGAGCATCGTGAGTAATTGCGGAATACGTGTTGCCTTCACACCCAACCAGCTTGAAACGGCGGAACTGCTCAGCAGAATGACTGGTACGGAGACGATCCAGAAAGCGGCATTTGCCTACAGCGGCTCGCGGGGTTCCACGATCCTGAACCATGTCAATGAAAGCGTCCAGCAAGTTCAACGTCCATTGATGACACCAGATGAAATCATGCGCATCCCCGCGCCGCGGAAGGAAGACCAAGGGAACCAGGAGCGGATCACCTGGCCTGGCGACATGCTGATCTTCGCGGCTGGCCATCGGCCTATTTACGGAAAGCAAATGCTTTACTTCTTTGACGATGTACTTCGTGTGCGCGCGGAAATGCCGCCACCCAAGTGTCTTCCCAATATCACATCTGACGGCGATCCTGAATCAACTGACGAATCGGAAATCGCACCTTTAGATGCACCATTGGCCGGCGGCCCGGACCATGAGCACAGCCACGCCTTGACGGACTCCGGGCCAGTGCAAATCCCAAAACAGCATTCTCGACAGACCGAACGGAGACAGCTCTAAGCCATGCAGGAAAACCTACTGATACTCGCGGGCTATCTCGGCAGCAAACCAGAGTTGAGATATTTGCCTTCGGGCACCCCGGTTGCGAATGTGCGCTTGGCGCAGAGCTACGAGTTCAAAAAGGACAACAGAACCGAGGAACACACCAACTGGTTCAACTTGGTCTTCTACGGAAATCTAGCCGACATCGCGATGAAGTTCGAGAAAGGCGAGAACATCCACGTAAGTGCGCGTTTGGAGCAACGCCAATGGGAAGCGAAAACGGGCACAAAACGAACTGTCTATGAAGTCGTAGTTCATAAATGCCATCGAGTCGCGAGTCTCACAGAAGGAACTGAAACTCCCGGCAACAAAGAACCTTTGGCTTCGAATGCAGACCCCGTACATGGCCACAACTCACAATATGATCGCGAATCCGATGACGAGTGGGTTATCTGACGACCCCCGCTACGCTGCCGGCAAATGGCAGTATCGGGAGCGTGTGCGGCGAGCTCTCATTCGTGTCTTCTTGTTGGCAAGCATTTTCTGCGGCCTCGTCGCGCTATGCGCAGTTTTCGGCGTTCGCTTTAACCTGACGGAATCCCTTCCGGGTCTTCTCTACGTCATAACAGACGATGATTCTTCAGCCATCGTCGACTTCTGCCCGGAGGGCGCCTTCGCCCAGCTCTCCAAAGAACGTGGCTACCGCCGACCAGGAATCTGTCCGGATGGGGCTGCACCCATACTCAAACCAGTAGTCGCCAAGGTAGGCGACAACGTGGAGGTCTCAGCCAATGGAATCACCGTCAATGGAACTCTGCTGCCCAATACAGCACCCAGAACGACAGACTCCCGAGGCCGGCCCCTTACACACTGGCCATTCGGAACGTATGACGTTCCTAATGGATTTGTGTGGGTCGCTTCGGAGTACAACGCACTGTCTTTCGACAGCCGATACTACGGGCCGATTCGAGTCTCACATATCCGGCATCATCTTCGGCGTCTCTAGATTCTGCGACAGGCTCCGCGAAACACTCGCCAAGTCTGCCACCTTGCTCTCCGCGAGCGGCCTTGCGGTCGGGGCTGTTTCATGGACTGGCCAAACCGCAGCAATCGCACTTTCACTACTGATCGTCCTGCTAGTGGGGCTACCGAGGAAACGGAAAGATGTGTATCTATTGATGCTTTCCTATTACGCCGGGGCAACTTGGCAAACCATTCCCGGCGCTTCAGTCTTCTTCGGGCATCATGCAAACGAAATTCAAATTGTTCTCTTGTGGCTGGTAGTAAGCGCGACACTTGCTGCGCCTTGGGCAGCTCTGTGGTTCCACAGGGGCAGGCTGAGGCTCTACGCCGTTCCGCTCTCTCTTGTGCTTTTGGCAGTGCCGCCGCTTGGCATTATCGGTTGGGCATCGCCCCTTACGGCAGCAGGGGTGCTGTTTCCCGGCCTGGCTTGGATCGGCCTCTTGCTCACGCTTTTAGTGTGCGGGCTTCTCGCCAGTCATCCCCTCTGGGCAATTGCCCTCACCTTCGTGTTTGCGCTGCCCGCCCAGATCCTCTACCGCCCAGCTAGATCACCAGCAGACTGGCAAACCGTGAGCACGCGGTTCGGAGGCGTGGGCCTCGACACTCCCGACCCTTTCACAGATTATGCCGCAGCCCAGTCCATCCAACAGACCGCACTCAATTCATCAGCTCGAATAATCGTTTTCCCCGAGACGGTTGTTTCCAATTGGAACGAAGCAACCGACGCCTTTTGGGACAGGACGATTCAGACGCTCCGCCACAGCGGGAAGACGATCTTGGTCGGGGCCCGCGTGTCGGAGAGAAACGGCAAACACTCCTTCAACGCTGTCATCGTTAGAGGAGCTCATGCCGATGACGAATTCCTGCAACGCATTCCAATCCCGATTGGCATGTGGACACCTTTTGGGGACTACGGTGTACCGCTTCGGCTCGACGGCGCAGGCACCCTCGACATCGCAGGACAGAGAGCAGCGGTGCTGATCTGTTATGAGCATCTCCTCGTCTGGCCTGTTGCGACATCCTTCGTCCACCGACCGACAATTCTTTTAGGCATCGCGAACGATTATTGGGCGCGAACAACGACCGTGCCTGCGATTCAACGAGCGTGCCTCGCAAGCTGGGCACGATTGTTTGGTGTACCCATGCTCTGGGCGGAGAACAGCTAATCATGAAGATGACAACTATTGCATTCACATTCGGAATCACACTTTTCACCGCTGGCCTCAGCCCGGCGCAGTCACGAAACCCGCCACAGAGGAATGAACGGCTGAAACCGGCTGACTTTCGTGATTTAGCAGCGATCTGCGCACCAAACGTTCCACTGGTAACTCTTCGTGCCATAGCGCGCACAGAATCTGCATTCCACCAGTATGCCCTCAGCCTCGACCACCCCCGGCGCACAGCGAGAGAACAGGGCCTCAGGGGAGGTGGAATATTTCTTGCGCGTCAACCGAAGGATCTTGCAGAGGCTCGCGCTTGGGCACGCTGGTTACTCGATCACGGCAGGAACGTAAGCATCGGTCTCATGCAAGTCAGCACGCAACATGCAGCCGACCTCGGCGTGACCGTGGATCAACTGTTTGATCCTTGCACGAACATG
>Ga0075028_100000692_pt1 | contig 12023 bp, 12 predicted proteins | sample LitLauG_LLR_2014_FD_71390 | JGI IMG/M metagenome (GOLD analysis project Ga0075028, IMG submission 71390) | Freshwater sediment microbial communities from Pennsylvania, USA - Little Laurel Run_MetaG_LLR_2014 | ecosystem: Environmental > Aquatic > Freshwater > Creek > Sediment | place: USA... | reverse complement strand
GGCGTAAGTGACCTGCAACTGCTCATCGGCCGCGATGGCGCGTGAGGCGAGCGCAATGGCCCGCTTCAGCGGTTCGGCCGGGGCTTCCTTGCGCTTGTTGGCTGGGGTGGGGGGCATGTCTGGAGGCTTATGTGCGCTTGCGCTCGGCGATCCTACCGGTACGCGGCGACCATTCAGCGGTTAGCAAGCCCCAGAACCAATCGAGTGCGATGGCGATGACCGCATAAAAACTGTGGAACGAGTAGGCGAATGCGAGGATCGACAATACCAGAACCAGGAACTGGAAAAAGCCGGAGTAGACCTTGCCGAGCAGCACGCTTCCCAGACCAGGGCAAAAGAAGTTTAGGAAGAGGGCAATGTGGCGGATCAAGGGATTTTTCCTAACTTCGGTTATTCGATCTCGATGGCGCGGGTCATCATCTCTTCAAACGTGTAAGGGCAAGATTCAGGAAATGCCTCTTCCTTGAGTTTCGTTTCAACGAGGGCTCGATCTCGTCCCTGATCATAGCCAACTTCAACTGCTTCCGTGAGCACTCCCTTCAGGCCGGGGTTTCGCTTGAGCAGGAGCACGATCCGCTCTCTCTGCTCGCGAACCGTGATTTGCCAGCTTCGTGACCTGCTTCCCTTTTGGTGGTCCCACTGCAAGAGGTGCATTGCCAGGACCGCGATTGCGCTTTCCAGCCGGAATCTCAACTCGTTGCCCAAGTCGGAAAGCTCCTCGACGATATTATCGACATCGATCTGGTCGCGATGACCAGTCTTGAGCAAAGCAATCTGTTCGGGCACCCAGGTGTACGCATCGTCCTGATAACGAGTCGCCAGTTTTGCGGGTTTTGGTTTGGTCGCCTGATTTGGCATCAAGATCTCCGTTCAACTCATCGCCACGTTCACCGCGCTCTCGGGCAACTCCTCGCCGAAGCAGCGCTGGTAGAACTCGGCGACTTGCGCACGCTCCAGTTCATCGCACTTGTTGAGGAATGTGAGGCGGAACGCAAAGCCGACATTGTTGAAAATCTCGGCATTTTCGGCCCACGTGATGACCGTGCGCGGGCTCATGACCGTCGACAGGTCGCCGTTCATGAAGGCGTTGCGCGTCAGATCTGCGACCCGCACCATGTTGGAAATGATGCCCTGCTTGGCTTTCTTGTTGAAGCCCTTGACCTTGCTGAGCACGATCCTGGTCTCGGCATCATGGGTCAGATAGTTGAGCGTTGTGACAATGGACCAGCGGTCCATCTGGCCTTGGTTGATCTGCTGGGTGCCGTGATAAAGTCCCGAAGTATCGCCAAGGCCAATGGTGTTGGTTGTCGCAAACAGCCGGAAGGATGGATGCGCGCGAATGACCTTGGACTGGTCGAGAAGCGTGAGTTTGCCCGACTGCTCCAGCACGCGCTGGATCACGAACATCACGTCCGGGCGGCCGGCGTCATATTCATCGAAGCACAGCGCGGTGTTTGTCTGCAGCGCATAAGGCAGGATGCCCTCGCGAAATTCGGTCACCTGCTTGCCGTCCTTGAGGACAATCGCGTCCTTGCCGACCAGATCGATGCGGCTGACATGGCTGTCCAGATTGACACGGATGCACGGCCAGTTGAGTCGTGCCGCCACCTGTTCGACATGGGTGGATTTGCCCGTGCCGTGATAACCCTGGATCATCACCCGGCGATTGTGGGCAAAGCCCGCGAGGATCGCGAGAGTGGTGTCACGGTCGAATATGTAGTCGGGATCGGTGTCCGGCACATGCGCGTTGGCCTTCGAGTAAGCCGGCACTTCGAAGTCGGCATCGAGGCCGAAAAGCTGGCGCACCGAGACCTTGAGGTCGGGAAGTGGGGCGGCGGTTTCGGCGGCGCTGAGGCTCATGATCGTGGCAGTCCGTGGATTAGGGTTGCGAGGCCAGTCGTGGCCAAGTTGACCGGCACTGTGGTGGATTTTCGTTCCCCCGTCGAGAGGCGGAGGGCGCGGCGTTGTGGAGCGGGTCCAACCCTAAGTTAACCGGGCAATGCGAGCCTTGCGATATTCGATTGGGACCAAGTGCAATGTTCACCCGGTTGGCCAGTCTTGGCAGGGCGTTGGCGCCATTCACTCTCATGGCCGGAGTGGGAGTGCTCCTGTTCGTGCGACCCGCGCTTTTCTTCGGCCTGGTTTCTAGCGTGATCGCGATGGGCTTCGCGATCGCCAGTCTGGTTGGCCTTCTCATCGCCGTTGTTCTGATGGCACCGAAAACCATGGGCAAGCTGGGCGTTCGAGCGCACACGGCGCCGCCACAGGCTTTTGTGGGCGTGCAAGGTGTGCGAAGCCGCCTTAGGATTCTTGATCAACCGGGACAACTACTGAGGGTGGAATGGTCGCGGGGCAACTACTTCACAGTGATCTCGGCACTGTTGGTTTGTGGTCCTGGTGTGACGTTGGCCTTCGCGCTGAAGCCTCACCTGCTGCCCGGCGATCTTCCGTGGCTTATGGCGCTTGCGGTCGGCGGCATTTCGGTTGTCGCCAGCCTGCTGCTGGTCAAATACGTGCGGGACTACGCTTTTCGGCGGCCATCGCTGGTCGTAACTTCGGCCGAGATAAGGCTTATGATGGGCCCAAGGATATCCAAGGCAATATCGCGCAGCATAATCGATGGGTTGCGGATCGATCCTCACACCTACACCTACAGTGACGAGGGCACTAAGCATACCCACCCAAATTTCATCCTGGTGGCTTGCCTAGCTGACGGAATCGAGGAACCTCTGTGCATTTGCGATCGGGAAGCACAACTCGTACATGTGATCGGAGCCATTCGAACGCGCCTCAGGCTAGGGCCGGATCGGTCTCCGGACCGCCGTACTTAAGCCGCAGCCTCGCTGATCACCCAGTCGCGGAAAGCCGCGATGTGCCGATCCGACGTTTCCTGGTCTTCGACGACATAGTAGGCCAGCTTCAGCGGCAACTCGATATCGAACGGAATTACCAGCCGGCCTGCCGCGATGTCTGAGGCGGCAAGCGGCTTGAGACTGAGCGCCACGCCTTGGCCCTCGATGGCCGCCTCCAACGCCTGCATGGCGTGGCCAAAATGGATGCCGCGGGTGTCGTGAACACCTTGCAGGCCGGCGGCGGCGAACCAGTCAGTCCAGGTGGGGTTCTCCGCGTATTTGGTGTCGTCGTGCAGCAAAGTGCGGTGGCGCAAATCGTTTGGCTCGCTCAACGCCTCGGCGCCCTCCATGAGACGTGGACTGCACAGCGGCACCGCCGCCACAGGCATCAGCTTGGTGGCCTTGCAGCCGGGGAAGCGGCCGCGCCCGAAAGGGATGGCGATGTCGGCCTCTTTCTGCCGCAAGGCGGCGCTGATGGCCGACGCGGGCACGTTCTCGGCGATCAGGTCCTCGCTGCCGGCAATCTCGATGTCGATGTCGGTCTGGGTCTCGAGGAAACCGTTGATGCGCGGCGCCAGCCACTTGGCCGCGAAAGACGGCGGGGCGAGAACCCTCAAGGATCGCCGGCCCTTGACAGCCTTCAATTGCTGCACTGCGAAGGAGAGATTTTCGAACCCTTCCGTAAGCTTAGGGAGGGCCGCCAACGCGATTTGTGTTAATTCAAATTGTCCATCTTGCCGATTGAACAAAGCAACTCCGAAGTATTCTTCGATTTTCTTGATCTGATGACTGACCGCAGCCGGTGTGACATTGAGTTCTTGTGCCGCTTTTCGGACGCTTTTGTGACGGGCGACCACCTCAAAGGTCTTTAAAGCATTAAGATGCGATAGCTGTTGGCTCATGATGCGCTCGCCCAGGGGGCTGTTTACTTTCGCTTGTGCAGCTTTGCAACAGAAGGAATTTGCTGCAATGCACAAGGTGCCATATCTATGGACCATAGGCAAGACCGGAATGGCCGCAAAGGCTGGCCGGCGGAGCCGCCAAAAAGCAAATGAGGTTGAGACATGAGCACGAACACGAACCCGGTCAAGAGCCTGGCCAGCAACCTTGGCATGTATTTGTCCAAGCGCAACGACCGCCGGTTGCTTTTGAAGCTCGATGACCGCACCCTCGCCGACATCAATATCTCGCGAGAGCTGCTTGAGCAGGGCACCAAGGCCTGGCCGTGGAAGCTACCGGTTGACAGCGTTGAGATCAGCGCAGTGGCACGCGGACTGCGTGCGGCGGTACGCGAACTGGAGACCTACACCGACGCCGAGTTGGCCGACCTGGGTATCAACCGTGGCGCCATTGTTGACACAGTGTTGCATGGTCGCCCCGGCATCGACCGGCCTTTGAACGACAACGCGATCGCCAAAGCGGCCTAGCTCTGGCAGGCCTCGATCGGCTACCGACACGACCCGGCTGCGCCAGAACCCTGGCGCGACCGGGTTTTTTGTTGCGCGGCGATCGAGGTTGCGCCCGATTTCGGCCATTTCCCGGCCATGCTTTGCCGCAACACTTGCGGCTCGATCTGGGCGAATCGGTGTGGCCGCGTTTGACGGCAGCCGTTTACATTCTATTAACATTAGCGACCGATGGTGGCCGGGGTCGCATGCGGGACACGCTGCATGGCAGGCATGACGGGGGCGGGCGTGGCGTTTCAGGTTTTGCGCATGGGCTTGTTGGCGCTGGTCGCCGCTGGTTTGGCGGCTTGCGGCCAGACCGATGGTGGTGGCATTTCGGCCGCGTCCACGCCGTTGTCCAAGGAAGCCATGCATCTGATGGCCGACAAGGGTGTGACGCCCAGTTCGCCGATCTTCATCCGCATCTTCAAGGAAGAGTCCGAGCTGGAAGTGTGGAAGGCCCGCGACGACGGCCATTTCTATCACTTCAAGACCTATCCGATCTGCAACTGGTCGGGCGATCTCGGCCCCAAGATTTCGCAGGGCGACCGGCAGTCGCCCGAAGGGTTCTACACGGTCAACGCCGCGCAGATGAACCCGAACTCGAATTACTACCTCTCCTTCAACGTCGGCTTCCCCAACGCCTATGACCGCGCCTATGGCCGCACCGGCTCGTCGGTGATGGTGCATGGCAACTGCAAGTCGGCGGGCTGCTATGCGATGACCGATGGGCTGATCGAGGAAATCTACGGCATCGCCCGCGAAGCCTTTGCCGGCGGGCAGAAGAGTTTTGCGCTCCACGCCTATCCGTTCCGCATGACCGAAGTGAACATGGAGCGGCACAAGGGCAGCCAGTGGTACGGCTTCTGGCGCACGCTCAAGCAGGGCTACGACTATTTCGAGGTGGCCCGCCAGCCGCCGCCGGTCGCGGTCTGCTCCAAGCAGTATGTGGTGAACGCCCGGTTCACGGAGGGCGCGCCGACCGATGCGGCCGAACCCTGCCCGCCATTCGAGCGGCCGCAGCCCGAGCTGTGGGTGGCCAATGATCAGCTCACGGCTCCCGCTGCGACCCGGTTGGCCAAGGCGCCGGGTATCAAGACGCGCAACCTGGCGGCGGAGGCGGTGTTTGCCGCCGCGGCGTCCGGCAACGGCTGGGGCGCAACGGCAAGCGCCAGCCCGGCCGTGATGGGGTTCAACGGCCAGAATTGAAAAGCTGGCGCCAGTTTCATGGCCAGCAATCTGCGCGTTCGTAGGTTGTTGGCGAGCGCTCACAGCACCCGCCCCGGCGATAGTATGCCGCTCGGGTCCAGCGCCGCCTTCACTGCCCGCATCATGTCCAACTCGACCCTGCTCTTGACCTCCCGCAACTGCTCGCGCTTCAGCCGCCCGATGCCGTGCTCGGCACTGATAGAACCCTCGAGCTCGATCACCAGCGCATAGATCGCGCCCGAAATCTCAGGCGTGCGGGCAAGGAATTCGGCCTTGTCCATGGCCACCGGCTGACTCATGTTGTAGTGGAGATTGCCGTCGCCGAAATGGCCGAAAGGCAGCGGCCGGACCCCCGGCATCAGCCGTTCCACCGCCGCGTTGCCGCGCTCGATCATTTCCGGAATTCGGGCAATCGGCACAGACACATCGTGTTTGATGCTGCCGCCTTCCGGCTTCTGTGTTTCGGGCAAATCCTCGCGCATCGCCCAGAAGGCCCGCGATTGCGCGATGCTCTCGGCGATCACAACGTCCTCTGCGATCCCCGCTTCGATGGCGGCGGAGAGCTCGCGCTCGGCCAGCGTCCGCGCCGTGCCGTCGCCCGACGCTCCGGCCAGCTCCAGCAGCACATACCAGGCGTGTGTGCCCGCCAGAGGATCGCGGTGCTTGGGCATGTTGCGGAGTACGAATTCGATCGCCAGGCGCGGCAGCAGCTCGAATGCAGTGAGGCCCGGGCCCGCTGCAGCGCGCATGGCCTGAAACAGCTTCAACGCCTTGGCCGGGCTCGTCAGCCCCACGAAAGCCGTGGCCCGCTCGCGTGGCCGCGGAAACAGCTTCAACACCGCCGCCGTGATGACGCCAAGCGTGCCCTCGCCGCCAATGAACAGCTGCTTCAAGTCGTAGCCGGTGTTGTCTTTGCGCAACGCGCGCAGCCCGTTCCAGACCCGTCCATCGGCGAGCACGACTTCGAGCCCCAGCACCATGTCGCGGGCGTTGCCGTAGGACAGCACCGCGATGCCGCCGGCGTTGGTCGAGAGATTGCCACCGACCATGCAGCTTCCCTCCGAGGCCAAGCTGAGCGGAAACAGCCGGTCCATGTGCTCGGCCGCGTCTTGAACGCCACGCAAGGTGACCCCCGCCTCTGCGGTCAGCGCATAGCCCTCGGCATCGACGGAGCGGATGGCGTTCATGCGCGCCAGGTTGAGGATCACCTCCCGCCCGCTCTCGTCCGGCACCTGGGCGCCGACCAGCCCGGTGTTGCCGCTTTGCGGAATAATGGGCGTACCCGTCGCGTGCGCCAGCTTGAGGATGGCGGCGACTTCGGCGGTTGTCTTGGGCTTGAGGACGAGTTGGCTGGTTCCGTGCCATAGCCCGCGCCACTCGACTAGGTGCGGCGCAATGTCGGCTGGATCGGTCAACGCGTGGGATGGCCCGACGATAGCGGAGAATGAATCGATCAGGCTAGGGTCAAGCGCGAAGGTCATTGGCGAGACGTCCAATATTAGGGTTTCGGAGAGGATAGCACAGGTCCACCGGAGCAGGGGCGACCGGCGGTCGCCCCCAAAGCAACGGCCAGTTTGCCCGTTGCTTGATCTCGTTCCAATTGTGCCCCATGAAGACCCACCGCAGCGCAGCAAAACTCCAGGTGCCCGATGTCGATACTGGTTTCCGCAGCCACCAAGGTGATTTGTCAGGGTTTTACCGGCTCTCAGGGCACGTTCCATTCCGAGCAGGCCATCGTTTACGGAACAAGGATGGTTGGCGGTGTGACGCCGGGCAAGGGCGGCGCGACTCATTTGGGGCTGCCGGTGTTTGATACGGTGGCCGGGGCAAAGGAGAAGACCGGATGCGACGCCACTGTCATCTATGTGCCCCCGCCGTTTGCCGCCGATGCGATCCTCGAAGCCATCGCTGCCGAAATCCCGCTGATCGTGTGTATCACCGAGGGCATTCCGGTCGCCGACATGATCAAGGTCAAGCGGACACTGGCGGGTTCCAAGTCGCGTTTGATCGGCCCCAATTGCCCGGGCGTGCTGACGCCTGGCGAGTGCAAGATCGGCATCATGCCGGGCAACATCTTCATGAAGGGCACGGTTGGCATTGTTTCGCGTTCGGGCACGCTGACCTATGAGGCCGTGAAGCAGACCACCGACGCCGGGCTTGGCCAGACCACGGCGGTGGGCATCGGTGGCGATCCCATCAAAGGCACCGAGCACATCGATGTGCTGGAGATGTTCCTTGCCGATCCGGCCACCACCTCGATCATCATGATCGGCGAGATCGGCGGCGCGGCCGAGGAGGACGCGGCGGCATTCCTGGCCTCCGAGGCCAAGAAGGGCCGCAAAAAGCCGACGGTGGGCTTCATCGCCGGTGTCACGGCTCCACCCGGCCGCCGCATGGGGCACGCCGGCGCGATCATCTCGGGTGGCAAGGGTACGGCGGGCGCCAAGATCGAGGCGATGAGACAAGCCGGCGTCGCGGTCGCTGCCAGCCCGGCGGCGCTGGGGACGACGCTGGCGGGGCTGCTGAAGGGGTGAATTGATGGGTCTTGTCATCCCGCCCTTGCAAACCGCACAATGCTGCTCAGCTTTGGCGATCAGCGGGAGAGCACCTTGCGGAGCTTCCATCGGGCATTTGCGCTAATCCTAAGTGTGGCCACCCCGCTCCATGCGCAAATTCTGTATGGGCCCGATCAGTTCGGTGCCGTCGATCTGGTGCCGAGGCAATCGACGTCCGCCACGAGCCTGATCGAAACACTTGGCGCCAAGCAGGACCGATTCGAGCCCATCGCCGAATTCCCGCCGGACGATCCGATCCGCGTGCTCGGCAAGGCGGTCGGGCGGCTCGACATTCTGATCGCCGAACCCAATGGCAATCGCGGAGTGGCCAATTGCACCACGACGCTGATCGACCGTGACAAAATCCTCACCAATTATCATTGCGTTCCCGGACTCGATGGCGCCGTGATCGAGAAGATCTTGGTCCGCTTCGGCTATCTCGATTTCGGCTCGACCACCAGCAAAGCCTTCGCGGTTGACGTCGCGCCGATCGAGGCCAACAAGGACCTCGACTATGCGATCTTGCACGTGGCTGGCGATCCGGGTGGCGCGTTCGGCATTGCGCCGCTGAAAGTTCGCAACGCAACCGCGAACGAGCGGCTGTTCATCATCCATCATCCGGCGGGTCAACCGCAGCGGCTGACGCGCGCCTTCTGCCGGGCCGATCCCAAATTGGCTATCGACCAGACGCAGCTTCGGCACCAGTGCGACACGCTGCCCGGCAGCTCGGGGGCGCTGATCTTTGCCCAGCGCGACAATGCGCTGGTCGGGTTGCACCATCTCGGCGGGTTGGCCGCCGGGGATGTGTCGAGTTTCAACCAGGCAATCGATGCCATCGCGCTCGGGCACGGCAGTGCTGAGTTCGCCCGGCTGTGCTGCGATGCGAAGTCGGTGCCGGTCGTGGCCACGGTCACACCGCCACCTGTGCCCAAACCGGTGTCGCAGGAGGCTTGCTCGGGCGGCGAGGCGATCACGGTGTCGGTCGGCGGCAAGGACAAGTGCTTCAAACCGGGCGACAGCTTTCGCGACTTCGACGGTGGGCCGGAGATGGTCATGTTGCCGGCGGGTGAGTTTTTGATGGGATCATCGCCAGCGGAGATCGAGGCACTGGGCAAGGCCTATCCGGTCGACGCCGACCACGGCCTTTTCAAATGGGAAGCGCCGCAGCACAAGGTGACAATCAAACAACCTTTTGCTGCAGGCAGATACGAGGTTACGCGCGATCAGTACGAGGCGTTTGTGAAAGCTACGGGGCGCACGGTTGGCGACACCTGTTTCCAACATGTCGGCAGCACCTGGATTTCGAAGCCAGGTTCATTCCGCAATCCCGGCTTTTTCCAGACCGGAGTGCACCCGGCCGTCTGCATCAGTTGGAACGATGCTACGGCCTATGCCGCGTGGCTCGCCAAGACCACCGGCAAACCCTACCGGCTGCTGACCGAGGCCGAATGGGAATACGCTGCTCGCGCCATAACCGAGGCGAGCCCACAGCCACTCTATCCGTTCGGTAACAATGCCACGACCCTCTGTGTCTACGGCAACGGGGTCGACCAAACCTTCAAAGCGAAGTTCACGACGTGGAGGTGGAGAGTCAACGATTGCAAGGATGAATATGTCTTCACCTCTCCGGCCGGTTCGTTCAAACCGAATGCCTTTGGGCTTTACGACACACTCGGAAATGCTTGGGAGTGGGTGCAGGATTGCTTTGAAGAAACCTATGACCTAGTGCCGGATGACGGCAGCGCGCGTAAGGGTTCAGATACAACCTGTAGCCATTCCCTACGCGGCGGAGCCTGGGACGTTGGTCCGCAGGCCCTCCGCCCAGCCCGTCGCGGCAACAACACTGCCAACAACTGGAGCAGCGGCGCTGGCTTCCGGGTCGCAAGAACGCTTGACAGCTGAAGGCCATGAGGGATGGCACTGAGGTATGCGCGGGACTATCGCTGAAACTGGACGCGCGCGAGCTTTTCAATTATAGTCTGACTAGTCAGACCATAATTTGGGGTGACACGCGATGAAAACCTGGCAATTGCAGGAAGCCAAGGCCCGGTTGTCGGAGTTGGTGAAGCGCGCCTCCACCGAAGGGCCGCAGGAAATTACCGTGCATGGGCAGGCGGCGGCGGTCGTCGTCTCGGCCGAGGAATTTTCACGCATGAAGCAGGAAAAGTCCGCCGAGCCGTCCTGGCTTGAGGTTTTGCAACGGGCTCAACTTGAAGACGGGGAGTTGGTCATCGAGCGGGATAGGGACGCCACGGACCGGGACATCGGTCTTTGAGCCTGCTGCTGGACACCAACGTCATCTCTGAGCTGATGCGAAAGGTGCCGAACCTGCATGTGTTTTCATTCATCGCCGGTATTGCCAAATCAGATCTGTTTGCGTCGGTCCTCAGCGTTGGTGAAATCAAGTTCGGAATTGAGCGGTTGGCCCCAGGCCCCCGACGCGACCGACTATTGAAAATCGTCGAGGGCGATCTGCTTGCGGTTAAGAGCGCGCAATTGCTGCCGGTGTCCCTTCATGTTGCCGAGCGCTGGGCAAGACTGAAGGTTGAGGCGGGTCGAACGTTACCAGCGTTCGACAGCCTCATCGCCGCCACCGCATTGCATCACGGACTTGATCTCGCGACCCGCAACACCAGGGACTTTGCTGGCCTTGGGCTCAGGCTCGTGGACCCGTTCGCCTGAGCCCCCACCCAATGCCTTGCTTGTGACCCCGCCCAACCCCAAATGCATTGACATCCCGCCCCGTCCGCGCGACCTGAACGCGGCGCTGGTGACCGCGTCTGACCCACCTCCGCCAAGGATTCTCGCATGACCCGACAGCCCGCCAACGAGGCCTTCGCTCAGACCTCGTTCTTGCATGGCACCAATGCGCCCTACATCGAGGAGCTTTACGCCGCCTATCGCGAGAGCCCGGGCAAGGTCAACGACGAGTGGCGCAAGTTCTTTGCCGCGCTGAAGGATGACGGCAGCCGGCCGGCGCATGAGCCGCACGGGCCGTCCTGGCAGCGCTCCTATCAGCCGGGGCCAAACGGCGCCGAGGCCGATCTGGTCAGCGCGCTGTCGGGCGACTGGGGGCCGGCCCAAGCGCGGATCGGCGAGCGCATTCAGCAGACGGCGCAGGTCAACGGCGTCGAGCTGTCGCCGCAGTTGGCCTTGCGAGCGACCCAGGACTCCATCCGCGCCCTCAACCTAATCCGCGCCTACCGGGTTACCGGCCATCTCGAAGCCGATCTCGATCCCCTGGGGCTCGCCGAGAGGAAAGAGCACCCGGAACTCAAGCCCATCACCTGGGGCTTCACCGACGCCGACCTCGACCGGCCTATCTTCATCGACAACATGCTGCCCGAGGTGGAGATCGCCTCGATCCGCAAGATCATGGGGATCCTGCGACCGACCTATTGCGGGCATATCGGCGCCGAATACATGCACATCACCGACATCAACGAGCGGCGATGGCTGCAACGGCGGATGGAAGGCAAGGAGGTCAAGTTCACCAATCGCGGCAAGATCGCCATCCTCAACAAGCTGATCGAGGCCGAGACCTTCGAGAAATTCTGCGACGTAAAATATACCGGCACCAAGCGCTTCGGGCTGAACGGCGCGGAGTCGACCATTCCTGCCCTCGAACAGATCATCAAGCGCGGCGGCGCCTTGGGGGTGAAGGAGATCGTCATCGGCATGGCCCATCGCGGCCGGCTGAATGTGCTGGCCAACGTCATGGGCAAGCCGCACCGGGCGATCTTCAACGAGTTCAAGGGCGGCTCGTCCAAGCCCGACGACGTGGAGGGCTCGGGCGACGTCAAATATCACCTCGGCGCCTCGTCGGACCGCGAGTTCGACGGCAATCAGGTGCACCTGTCGCTGACCGCCAACCCCTCGCATCTGGAGATCGTTGATCCGGTGGTGCTGGGCAAGGTCCGCGCCAAGCAGGACCTGCACGGCGACACCAAGAAGCGTGAGAT
>Ga0075028_100000687_pt1 | contig 12134 bp, 5 predicted proteins | sample LitLauG_LLR_2014_FD_71390 | JGI IMG/M metagenome (GOLD analysis project Ga0075028, IMG submission 71390) | Freshwater sediment microbial communities from Pennsylvania, USA - Little Laurel Run_MetaG_LLR_2014 | ecosystem: Environmental > Aquatic > Freshwater > Creek > Sediment | place: USA... | reverse complement strand
ACGCGAAACGGGATTCGGTGACTCCGCTTTCGAAGAGCTTCCGGATGCCTTCCACGAAAAAATTGAGCGGTGTACTGAGGACCTTCGAACCCGCAACAGCCCGCCCGCGCACTTCGCTCTCGCCTTTCTGGCGGCGCAGAACCGAGACTTCTCTCAAGCGGCGGCAGAGCTTGCCCAAACAGCTTCACCAAACCCAACTCCGTCTTCACCAAGTACCTGTTCTGAAGATGAGGTTCGAAAGGCGCTCAAGGGGAGCCCCTTCTCGAACGTTGCACCTTGTGGACTGCGGGTCTTGACTTCGCGGTCGCCGTCAGAATTTCGCATTCGGGTGGCCGGCGCGCTGCTTGAAGCAGGAGATTACGATGCGTCCCTCATTGCGCTCCGTGGGCTGCAACCATCGGATCGGCAATCGCCCGACGCTCTATACTTGCGAGCGCGCTGTTACGAAAAGCTGGCCACAGCAGCCTATCTGAGGCTTTATCAGGCGGACCCCAACTCTTATCGCGTGCATCAGTTGCTCGGGGATCTTGACGCCGCAAAAGGGGAAGACAAAGACGCCATGGACGAGTATCGCGCAGCCATCCTGCTGCGGCCAGCCTTGCCCAATTTGCATTACAGTTTGGGCCACTTGCTGTGGAAGGATCTCAAGGTGGCTGACGCGCGCGTGGAATTTGAGGCCGAGCTGGCGCTTAATCCGCGCCACCCCGGGGCCCTTAATGAACTGGGCGATACCTACCTTCTCGACCATCAACCCGATAAGGCTATCCCGTACCTGAACCGTGCGCTGGCGGTGAATACGGGGAATCCTGATATTCATCGTGACTTGGGCACGGCTTATTCCGAGCTTCGCGATTACCAGAAAGCTGAGGTGGAATTCAGGATTGCACTGCCGGGTGACCACGATGGTTCCGTCCATTACAAGCTGGCGAGGGCGTATCAGGCTCTGGGAAAGAAGGATGACGCCGCCCGTGAGTTTGCGCTCTCCACTGCTCTGAACAGCGAATCACACCGCAAACTTGAGAAACAAACTGAGCGCTTGAGCGAGGTTGAGAGATTGTCCAAAGACCCCTAGACGTTGGGCCCGTGGAAGCACAGTTTAGCCGTGTGGGTAGCATTGCTCGGGCGGAGTTCGGATGAAATGCAACGAGAGAGCGGTGATGACCGGAACTACGCATTGGGAGCGGGCAGCGCAGCGCACAGGATATTTTCCATTCACGTTTCGGCTTATTGTTCTTTGCATCCTGGTGGTTGGTTTCTCTTTCGAGTCGCCCGCTGCTGGCCACCTCCTGGCTGATGCTGGCTGGCAATCCTCCACCATCGAGTCATCTTCCGCGGACGACGCATTCCAACGAGGCCTGATTGCGCTGAAGGAAGACCGTTTCGAGACGGCGCTTGCGGAACTGACTACCGCCGAGAGCAAGCATCCATTCGATGCCGCAGTGCGCAACTTTCGTGGAATTGCGCTCGCCCGAGTGGGTCGGAATGTTGAAGCTGGCAGCGAATATCACGCCGCGATTCGCCTGGATCCTCGCATGGAGGACGCCTATCGCAACCTCGGATTTCTGGAGTGGACGGAACATCAGTTCGAAAGCGCGAGTGTGAACTTAGAACACGCAATTGAGCTTTCGCCGGGCGATTCTTTTGCCCATTACTACCTCGGACGAGTGCAACTCGATACGCGACGCTACGCACGAGCATTCCAGGAACTGGAGCGCTCTCAGGTGCCCTGGCCCGGGGACCCGGTATTTCTGATCGAAGCTGCTGAGGGATACACCGCGCTCGGGCGGCAACCAGAAGCGCGCAACGTCCTTCACCGGCTCGCAACCATGACGCTCAACGATGCACCGTCGCTGCATGTGGCTTCGCTGTTACTGGCGGTCCATGAGAATGATGAGGCGACAGATCTCTTGCAAAAATTGAACAGTCGCAACCCGCCCTCTCCAGCCTCATGGGCTCAATTTGATCTGGCGTTGGGCTACCTACTTGCCGGAAATTATCAGAAAGCGGCCAATCAGGCTCATGCCTGCGTAGAGGGTTCGCGTCCCTCAGGCTCGGATCCGGCAGAAGCCGCACCGGACTGGTCGTTGATCGGTATTGCCAATGCGCGACTGGGCCAGGGTGAAGGGGCAATCGATGCTCTCCGCCGAGCAGCTAACCTCGCGCCCGGGCAGGAAGAGCACTGGTTGAATTTGACACGTGAACTGATGGAACTAGGTCACTACGCTGACGCCATCTCGTCCGTGAAAGAGGGAATTGGTTTCAACTCGAAATCTTACGCTCTGCATTTACGTTTGGGAGCAGCAAACCTTGCCGCAGGGCATTACCCAGACGCAGAAGCCGTTTTTCGTGATCTGGTGGCAGCGGGTGACCCCCTTCCCACCAGTTATGTAGGCTTGGCGCAAGTGCTGCTGCGTACCGGGCAGGCGGAGGAAGCTGCTACCGAACTTGCTGCCGCCGAGCAGCAACTCGGACGAACATTCCTGATCAGCTATTTTCGAGGCCTGGCGCTCAACCGTGCGGGCAAGCCACTGCAGGCGATGTCGGCTTTTCAGGACGCCGTCGAACTCGACCCGAATAGCGCCGAGGCCCATCTTGGATTGGGAAAAACTGCGCTTAAACTGGGCCAAGTCAGCGACGCGACTGCTGATCTGAGAGAGGCTCTTCGTCTCAGTCCGGGAAATGTGCAGGCACGACGCCTGCTGAGCCAGGCATACGGCCGGGCGGGCGACGCCAAGACTGCATCGCTGTATGCAGATGACAACACAGAATCGCCTGCGCCGGAGGGCAATCTCGTAGATGATTTCTTCTTGCCCCACTGGAAAGAGCCACCGGAAGGCACCGGGCACTAGCTTCGGCCTCAACAGCAACCGCTATGTCGTTTGTGGGGATCGCCGGCGTGAAAAAAGTTACTTGGTTTCGCTTTCCGGACGCTGGTCTTTCTCCGAATTCGAAAGCCTTTCAGACCGGGTGAACTCGTCAACGCTGGCCTGGGTGTTGTGCAGATCGCGATAAACTTTGGCTAGCAGATAATGTGGTTGCGGGGAGGCAGGATCGGCCTCGATCGCCGCTAGAAATTCAGCTTTTGCATTTTCGAGGTCGTTCTGGCCCTGGTAACACTTCCCCAGCAGTACATGCAGCTGCGACATGCCGGGCTGACCTTTCTGGGCGACCCGCAAATAATCAATAGCCTCTGCGAAACGTCGCTTGTGAACAGCGATGTCACCCAGATACAAGTTGGTCAACGCATCGTTTGGGTTCTCCTTCCTCGCATCCAAAAACTCTTTCTCGGCGGCATCGATCTGGAGTTGAACCCAATACGCCAACCCAATCGCGTAGTGGATCCCCTGCGCGTCGGGGCGTTTGGCAAGCGCTGCCTGGTATTCCTTGATGGCCTCGGGATAGTGCTCTTCATCCGCGTAGACTTCACCCATCAACGCGTGTAGCTGGAAGGAGTCCTGGTCAAGCGCCCGGAGCCGCTCGATCGCTCTGAGAGAAGCATTCTTGTAGATGCGCGCCAGCTCGTAGAGCGCGTCCGCATTCTTAGGATCTTCGGCAACCGCCCGGCTGAGTTGTGAGGTGGCTTCATCGATCCGACCCGAGGACTGTAACGCGAGTCCCAGGTAGTAACGGCAACGAGGGTGGGGATGCGGAGATGTCAGCTCCCGCTCGAAACTTTGGATAGCAGAGGTGAAGTCATTTTTCCCAAAATAGGAAACGCCAAGGAAGAAGTTGACTTCAGGATATTGCGGATCGCGAGCGATCACTTGCTGGAAGAGCTCGATTGAATCGCCAAATTTCAGCTCTGTCTGTTGCAGAATGCCGAGGCGTTTTCGGGTCTCAAGATCTTCAGGGGCAAGCGCCCAAGCCTGTTCATAGACACGCTCCGCGGCGGTGTAGTCTCCAGCCTTCTCGTCGGCGCGGGCTTGTTCGAGCAGAGTTTTCAAGTCGCTTTGCGCGCCCGCCGAAGGAGCCGACATCACGAACATCATGATAGTGATCAGGCAGGCAAGAATGTGAAGCCGAACGCGGCAACACCGCGATGATCGTGCCTTTGATTCTGCATCCTCACTCGCTGAGAGTCGGTCTCCCATTTTTGTCTGAACCCCCGCGAATACAGCGCACGTCTGGAACGAAGTATACCAATCTGCTGAGTGAGCGCCCCAATGAAAGATTGGAGGTCGGTACAGTCGATCTGACGGGGGGGCAGTTCGTGCATTTGTAAGAGAGTGGTCAATATTGACCAGACTTACATGTTCGTATGGAGTTAACTTATGCGAAACGTAGTAAGTAGCTCGAAGTAGCTCGGGGTGAGCAGTCCAAGCACGGCAAAACGATACAAGACAGGCGTTTGAGCTCAATCAACAGACTTTGCCTCCGTGTGTTTGCCGGTGGCCGGCGGCACGAGTGTGCGGCTGATTAAGAACGTTGCGTGAGTCTTCAATGATCAGCCAGGAGACGGCAATGAAACATTGGATCGGTATTCTCGCGTGTGTGCTCGTGACTACGGCGCTGTATGCTCAGACCACCAATGGAAGCATTCAAGGAACCGTAGTCGACCCCAGTGGTAGCACAGTGGGAGAAGCCATCGTGACGGCTCGCAACATGGACACGGGACTTACGGTTGGCACTAAGACTACTGACGCCGGGACCTACGCCTTGCCCAGCCTGCCTCCCGGCAACTACTCCGTAACGGTAGAGGCACAGGGTCTGAAGAAATATGACCGCGTGGGAGTCACGGTGAGCGTGGGTAGCACCGTTTCCCTCGATATCCAAATGCAAATCGGGCTGGTTTCCGAATCCGTAACCGTGAGCGCCGACGCCGGCCAGTTGGAAACTGCGACCTCAGATATCGGGGCCACGGTGCAAAGCAGCCTGATGGCGAATCTGCCGCTCGAGGTATCGGGCACGATACGCAATCCAGTGCAGTTCATTACCCTGATCCCTGGATTCGTAGGCAGCGTGGCCAACGACCCCGGCAGCAACTCCAGCGATGATTTCAAGGTAAACGGCGGTCAGGAAGGCGGAACCGACGTTCTGGTCGACGGCGTATCGATCTCATTGGTTTCACCCAACACGCAATGGAACAAGGGCGTCTCGACTGAAGCGGTGCAGGAATTCAAAGTGCTTCAGAGCAATTTCTCGCCCGAGTATGGAGAATCGGGAGATGGAATTGTGAGTCTCTCGGTAAGGTCTGGCACCAACCAGTTCCATTTCTCGGTTTATGACTTTCTTCGTAACCGCGCCCTGGATGCCAACAGCTGGGTGAACAATACCCTGGGCCAGAAGAAATCTCTTAATACCCAAAATGACTTCGGCTTCACCGTAGGCGGGCCGGTATATTTCCCGCATCTTTACCATGGACGAAACAAGACGTTCTTTTTCTTTGACTACGAAGGATTCCGGTTTCATACCGGAGGCAGTTCGGTAACTAGTCTGCCGCCAGAAGCTTTTCGTAGCGGCGACTTTTCCGCCCTGTTGCCGGCGACGCAGCTTTTCGATCCGACAACGCACGCACCGATTCCCGGCAATATTCTGCAAAACGATCCCAACTTCACCGAGAGTGCGGTGATGAAAAAGGTTTTTGCTTTGCTTCCTCCGACCAATGGCGGCCTGACCAACAACGTGATTAACCGCTCGGTTTCGAGCACCACCGCGAATCTCTGGGATCTCAAGATCGATCACATCATATCGGACAAGCAGCGGTTGTCCTTCGGCTTTGACTACGACAACACCCAGACGGGAGGAACTTCCAGTCTGGGGCCGATCTTTGGGTCAGGGTTGCCGCAAAACACACGCTATGCGCGCTTCAGCCACGACTATATTTTCAAGCCCACTGTGTTCAATCACCTCCTGTTTGGATTCAGCCGGCGCTACCGGGCGGAGATCGCGAACAGCCTGGGCCAAGGATTTCCGCAACAGATCGGACTCTCGGGAGTACAGAACACCACTTTCCCCTGCATCAAATTTACCGGCGACCCTTACCAGGAGGCGCTCAACAACTGTGGAGATTCGGAATTCGCCGACAATGTCTACCAGGTGAACGATTCGGTGAGCTGGATCAAGGGCAAACACAACTTCAAGTTCGGCGGCGAAGCTCGGATGCTGCAATTTAACGTGCGGCGCTTGACGCAATCCTCGGGTGAGTTCGATTTCAACGCCGCGGAGACGAGCGATGGGAATGGGGTTGGCGGAGAACCATTGGCCAGTGCACTTTTCGGGCTGGTAAACACATCCACCCTGAACTACGGCGGATACAGCGGAGTACGATACAAGAACTATTCGTTCTATGGCCAGGACACCTACAAGTTGACTACCCGTATCACGCTCAACTATGGACTGCGCTACGATCTGGATATACCGGCCACCGAAGCGCAGAATCGTTTTTCGGCGGTTGACCCAACCCTTCCTAATCCCGGGGCAGGAAACATTCTGGGTGCTTACACTTATTTCGGAAGTGGGACGGGGCGCAATAACCAGACGCGGCCGCAGAACGTTTACCACAAATCGTTTGGTCCGCGCGTGGGCTTCGCTTACAGCATTAATGACAAGACGGTGTTGCGCGGTGGTTATGGGATCTTCTACGAACCGCTGAAAGAAGGCTCGTTCGCCGACCAGGACAGCCTGGGATTCTTCAACCGGCAGACCGTAAGCCCAACCAATGGCGGACCGCTCCAAATTGACAACCCCATACCGCACATTTTTCCTGCAACCGGACCCTTCACACCGGATGGCCAAAACGGCAGCAACGGCGTGATCCTGGTACCGGCAAACAGTGGGCGGCCTGCGGACATCCAGTCATGGAATCTTGACGTGCAACGCCAGATCACGAATAACCTGATCGTGAGCGTCGCCTATGTCGGTTCCAAGGGCACACATTTACCGGCTTTGAACATTATTCCCAATCAAGTGAATCCGAAGTTCCTTTCGCTGGGTAGCGAACTGACTATGAACTCCACTTGCCTGGCGGGCGGCACGTGTCCCAATGCGGTTGCGTCCGGCATTGCGTTGCCCTACCCGACTTTTACCGGCAACATCAATCAACTCCTCCGGCCCTTCCCCCAGTACGGTGACTTCAACCAGGAAGATAACTCCTTCACGCCTGATCGCACTGGCAACTCCACTTATCACGCCATGCAACTGGGGGTGGAAAAGCGTTTCACCCAGGGTTTGAGTTTTCTGGTGTCGTATTCGGTTTCGAAGAACATTACCGATGCGGATTCCGCAGGACCCGGGGTTGCCGGTTTCATCGGCACGAACAGCTTCATTGGCCAGAATTCGTATAATCGAAACGCCGAAAAAGCGTTGAGCCAACTCGACACCCCACAAAGCCTGGTGGCCAGTTTCTTCTATGAACTGCCAGTTGGGCGTGGCAAGGCTTACCTGAACCAGGGTGGAGTAGTCGATCGAGTCGTCGGCGGCTGGTACCTTGCAGGCGTCGGTTCCTACAAGTCGGGTACTCCTACAGCGGTGTATGGCCCTTGCGGTGGCACTGCGGGCGACGTCTTGTTTGCTGGTTGCCACTTCACCGGGATCGCACGCGTAAATGTCTTGCCGGGTGTGGCCGAGACCAACAAGAGCTCGAATTTTAATGCCACCACCACGCCGTTCTTTAACCCAGCCGCATTCACAGTCGCGGGCCCTCTGACTTTCGGCAATGAAGGTAGGTCCCTGGGTCAGGCCCGTACCTTTGGAGGCCGGAACGAGGACTTCACGTTAGGCAAGAAAACCAGGATATTCGGCGAGAGGGCAACGGTGGACTTCAAGGCCGAGTTTTTCAATATCTTCAACCGGCATATTTTCCAGGCGCCGGGAGGATTCAGCACGGGACTGAATACTCCATTTGTTCCAGCGGGCGGGCCTGGTTGTCAGGGACCGCTCGCCTGCGGCTTCGGTGCGGTTACGAGTGCCAGCGGACCGCGCACGATTCAGTTCGGATTGAAGATCGCTTACTAAGGCTCTGTAATCCGGCATGGCCCGGGCAGCCTCGACACCTCGTTCTCATCCATGGCCTCTGACCATGGTCGGAGCCAGATGAGTCACCTCGATCGGCGCGGGTTCATGAAGGCGCTGCTGGCGACCGCCGCGGGCGCCTCATCGGCGCGGGTCGCGGTCTCTGGGCTAACAGCCTCGCCCGGCGCAGACACTGAAACCACCGCAAGCGGCCTAAGTCTCGAAAATGGCGAGCAGCTGCTGCGGTTTTCATCCCTCGGCGAGAAGCTCACCTTCCAGAACTTTCTGCGTGCAGGAAACGCATGGCAGCCGGCCACGCTCATTGGTATCCCACTTGTGACCGGACCCTCATTTCCATTAGTGACGTCTGCTCTGCGGCGCCAGGGATCAAGTGTCGTCTGTGAAGGGAAAGCCACGGCCGCTGGCCTGGACGGGCAACCGCTCGAGTACCCTTGGAGCGCCGAAATCTGCGCTCTGGACCAGAGTGTAGGCGAGCCCTGGTTCCGCTTCCGCACTACACTCCATCTGCCGGCGCCGGTCCGGCTGCACCAGGAAAGTCAAATCGAGCCCCAGATCATCGTCTGGTTGACTTCTGGTTCCACTCTGATGGAAGGCCAGTCTGGAAGCTGGAGGCGGATCTTGCTCGAGCAACCCACCCGCAATTCACTCGGCGCCTCTGGAAATGACCTTCCTGCGGTTTACCTTCTTGACCAAAACGTGGGCGTCGAGACCATGATGTTCTTCGAGATGAGCAACATGGGTTGGATGTCGGTCGAAAACCTGCCACGCTTTCTGGTCTATCGTTGCTCGAGCATTTCACGAATTGGTCGAGACGGAACCCAACGTCTTGGCATAGGGCTGGTTGCCGATCAGGCCACCGGCAATGTCCTTCCTGCGGGCGACGTGTCGTTCAGTTACTTGTTACTGCAGCGGCCCCTCACCCGTTTGCTGACCGAGCAGGAGGCGGTGGTGCGTTGGCAACAGGCGTTGCTCCCCTTGTTTGAAGAAAAACTCGCCTGGCCTCGTTGCGCCACTACTTGGAAAGACTTTGCCGCCGGTACGATCGACGACTTGCAAGAAAAAAACGCTGCCTGGGTTGAAGTCAACGGGCATGCTGGATTGCGGGCCTACGTCAAGGATAGCTCACAGTTGTGGAAGCAACCTGGCGATAATTTCGAACTGATGACCGTCGCGGACGTGCTTTGGCCATCGCTTCTTTATTTGCGCTTACATCCCTCACCGACTTTCGAGCTTGAGTGCGATCAGCTTCTGGCGGATCTGCCCGCCTTTTACCATGCCGACACTGGCAGCCTGAGCAACGATTTCGGGCGCGGACCAAATGAGCGAGCGGACTCCTGGTATCCGTTCGAAAACGGCTTGATCAAGTATCCGATGATCGGAATGCTGGCCGGATCGAAGCCAGTCACAAACCACTTTCTGGAAGCTTTTCAAACCGCCCAGAAGATGGCACACCAGTACGATTATTTATTCCCCATCTACTACCAGGTATCGAGCCTTCGCGCGGAAGGCGCGGGAACCAATTACGCTGTAGCCGGCCTATACGCGTGGGCGGCGCTTCTCGCTTATCGTCTAACGGGAGAAGAGAGGTACCGTGACGAGGCCCGGCAGGCCATTCGAGTCCTGTGCACCGTGCCTGCAAGCCGGCTTTTTCATGAGCCCCAGGAACTGGCGTACGGCGCGCTGGCGGCGGTAGAACTGGGGTTGCGTGATGAAGCTACGTACCTGCTCTACGAAGAATTGCGCATGTTCTATTGGTGCTCCGATCCCAGTCAGAAGTCCCATGACATTCGCGGCATGGTTCAGGCCGCGGCTTCAATCCTGTATCCCGCATTCAAGGAAAACGTGGAAGCAATTCTGCCCTGGACCGGAATCATGAAACGCGGGCTGGTGTTTGAGGGCCTGCTGCGCTTTATGGATCAGCAACGACGCAACAATTTTAGCTTCTTTCAAGAGTGTTCCGGGAATCGCCAAGGCATTCCCATGGCCTTCGTCCCTTATGAAAACCTGGGCACGCTCGAACTTGGAGGTCAAACCGGGAATGTCGGCAAGGAATCTATGGCTCCGGCGAGTCGGTCTGGATGTACCTGATGTTTGAGGCGCTCGGCCGGCTCAGCGACCGGGAGTTGATGCTGGTGAACCTTGACCTGCTTGACACGTTCGAAGCGAAATCTTTTCCAGCGCAACGTCTCAATTTCATCCTATATAACCCGACGGCAGATGTGCGCTCCGCGACCATTACGATTCCGCCGGCAGAAGGCAGGAAAGTCCGCCTCAGCGAGAACGGGAAAATCCTTGGCCAAAGCTTTCAAGTTCCAGCACGAGCGACAGTACAAATAGCCGCAGAGTTCTGACGAGCGGTTTTCCAGAAGAAGAAAAGACTTTTTGTAATTACATTGTCCAGCTCACCTGCAAGGAGATTAATTTCTAACATGCCCAAGTCGCTGAATTTCATGAGCCGCGTTACCAAGGCCTGTGTGGTCTCGTTCCTGGCCGTCGCGGCTATCGCGACGACCGCAACCGCACAATTTACTCCGCCCTTTGGAGACTGGACTCGGTTTTCCCCGCAACCCATCGTAGCTCCACAGGGCGACGGCTTCGAATCGGCCGGCACATTCAATCCCGCTGTCATCAAAAAGGATGGGAAGTTCGTGATGCTGTACCGGGCACAAGACGGTAAAGGCACTTCCTCCCTAGGTTACGGTTCGGGCGATGATGGCATTCATTTTGTCCGGCGAGCGGAGCCGGTCATGAGTCCGGAGGCCCCGTATGAAAAAGGGGGTGGTGTCGAAGACCCCCGGCTGGTAAAGATCGGACATACGTATTACCTGACTTATACGGGATACAACAACGTTGATGGAATGGGTCCAACCGGCAAAGACGCGCAGCTTTGTCTGGCGACCTCTACCGACCTGGTGCACTGGAAGCGGCAGGGTGTGATCATGCCGGCTTACAAAGGCAAGTGGAATGTGGGATGGACCAAGTCAGGTGCGATTGTCACCAGGAAAATCGGCGGCAAATATTGGATGTACTATCTGGCCGATGCGCAGGGTAAGTCCAGTCAGATGGGAGTCGCCTCTTCCAAAGACCTGATCCATTGGACGGATGCGCTTGAACACCCTATTTTGTCGAGCCGCCCGGGAGCGTTCGATTCCCAGGTTGTGGAACCGGGACCACCGCCAGTTATGACGGCGCAGGGCATTCTCCTGATCTACAACGGCGCCGACGACAAACTGGTGTACCGCACGGGGTGGGTTTTGTTCGACAAGAAAGATCCAACCAAGGTTCTGGCGCGCGCTCAAGAACCGGTGTTTACGCCGGGGCCGGAGTGGGAGAAAGTCGGACAGGTCCCAAATGTTGTGTTCGTAGAGGGACTCGTTCATGACGCCAAGCGCTGGCTTTTTTACTACGGTGGCGCGGACAAGCACGTGGGAGTAGCGACCGCACCCGATCGCTGAGACTCGGAAATCCTCCCCCTGCACCATTGAAAATGACAAAGGAAAGAGTATTGGCAAGTTCAAAAGTGTCGCGTCGCCGGTTCATCGGCACATCGCTCGCCACCGGTCTTGCTGGGATAGTCCCATGGGGCGCGACCTCAGGTAAAACTGGCGCTCTGGAAGTGGATGCCGGCGCACGAAAGCTGACGCTCCGAGTCGCCGGTAACAGTTCCGATGGCTACGGCGTGACTGTTCTTCGCGGCGGTAAACCGGTCGCGCAGCACAAGGGCGGAGGAGAGTTTTCCGCCATTTTTCAGAATGAAGAACGAAGTCTTGAAGACCGCACGGAAGACTGGAGGGCCAGTGCGTGGACGGGCGACGAGACGCACATAACCTTGCACGGCGAGTGCAAACTACCCAGTCTAAATGCCACGGTGGTTGCCCGGGTGGAGTACGAGGTCATCACCCCTCAGGTAGTGCGAAAGCGGATACGCTTTCATCAGGTCGATATGTCCATGTTGTTCTTCCAGGTGACGAATTCTCTGGAACCGCTGGAGCCACCGGCAAAGTTCTGGAGCTTCAATCAGGCGGATTGCCAGGGTGGAGCTTTGCGTGAGTACTATCCGGCTGCTGGCTTCCGCACGAAAACTGGAGTCACGGTGGGCTTGCTTACCGACTCCGGCTATCGTAACCACTGGAGTCGAATCATTCGCCGCGATGGGAAGCCAC
>Ga0075028_100000675_pt1 | contig 12198 bp, 13 predicted proteins | sample LitLauG_LLR_2014_FD_71390 | JGI IMG/M metagenome (GOLD analysis project Ga0075028, IMG submission 71390) | Freshwater sediment microbial communities from Pennsylvania, USA - Little Laurel Run_MetaG_LLR_2014 | ecosystem: Environmental > Aquatic > Freshwater > Creek > Sediment | place: USA... | reverse complement strand
GCTTTCAACCGCGCCAACGCCTCGCCTGACTGATCGCCCAGCGCGTCAGCAACATCTTCAGTGAAACTCACGACCCAGCCGTCAGTGATCTTGGGGGTAAAGCGAAAGCCGTGCGCAGTAGTCGCGGGCACAAGGATCACAGTCGGCGCGGAAAAACGCGCCGTTGCCGTCTCGAAGCTCAGCTCGCCGCCACCCTTCTCAATAAGCAGCACTTGAAAAAGATTGCGGTGCCGGTGGGCGCGAATTGTCCAGTCGTGAACCGAAGAGCGCGAAGCGATAGTTTCAATATGGATGAAATCGAAAGCGGAATCGTCCGGCGGATCGCCGTACAGATGAAATAGCGGCAGCGCCGGCACGGTGCCCATACGTGGAGCATATTCGAGCTGGTCTTCGAAGGCCAACCTCTCGCGCGCGGTGGAAAATGAAAAGCCCCGCCTCGCGGCGGGGCTCTCTCAATCAGTTCTGAAACGTCAGCGTTTCTGTTGGTCCTGCTGGTTCTGGTGACCACCCTGCTGCTGCTGGCCGGGCTTCTGTTGACCGCCACCTTGCTGCTGCTGGCCGGGCTTCTGTTGCCCCCCGCCTTGCTGGCCACCTTGCTGTTGGCCACCTTGCTGCTGCTGGCCGGGCTTCTGGTCTGGATTCTGATTCATTTTACTTTCCTCTCCAATATTGGTTTGAGCGCAATTTCGATCGGTTGCGCCCGGAATAATAATGCCCGGCCGCTTTGTTTGTTCCGCGCAACAAGTGCCTTCAATTTTGAAGAAAAACGTATTTGGAACCTGATCCCACCTCGCTGTGTTCCTTTCCAAATAGGAGGAACCGACGATGGGACGCTACCTACTGCTGTGGTTGCTTGGGATACCGATACCTATACTGGTGCTGATCTGGATATTCGGCGGCTTGCACTAACTTCCGAACCGGCGCCGAGCGACGGGTCCGCACACACGGACCCGTCGCAGCACAACAGAAATTCCGCAAGGCGATGCCTTCTGCTGGTGCCGGCCCGAGCCTTCTGGCCGAAAGATAGTCGCCTCCGCTACAGGTCCACTTAATAACACTCGGTTGGCGCGGCGTTGCCGCTCCCCTTATGCCCTGTTAAGCCTCTACTATCGAGGCGATTGGTCGTCGGCCGGACGACACGGGAAGGCGCAGGAGACGGGATGGAAGTCTTTCTCCAGCAACTCATAAACGGCATCACGCTCGGCTCCATCTATGGTCTGATCGCCATCGGCTACACGATGGTGTTTGGCATTATCGGCATGGTGAACTTCGCCCACGGCGATGTGTTCATGGTGTCGGCTTTCATTGCCTTGGCCGCTTTCCTCCTGCTCACAAGTTTCCTTGGAATATCCTCGATTGCACTCGCGCTTTTCCTCGTGTTGATCGTGGCAATGCTGTTCACCTCACTGGTGAACTGGACGATCGAGCGGCTCGCCTATCGGCCGCTGCGCGGCTCATTCCGGCTGGCGCCACTAATTTCCGCAATTGGTATGTCGATCTTTCTGTCGAACTTCGTGCAGGTGACTCAAGGCCCGCGCAACAAATCAATTCCCCCGATGGTGCAGGGCGAGTTCGTACTGTTCACGAAAAACGACTACCCGGTGACGCTCTCATATAAGCAGCTCATCATTTGGATCGTCACCGCGGTACTGCTCGCCTGTTTCTGGTATTTGGTCAGCAAGACCAGGCTCGGCCGCGCGCAGCGCGCTTGTGAGCAGGATCAAAAGATGGCGGCGTTGGTCGGTGTCGATGTCGACCGCACCATCTCGACGACTTTCGTCATCGCAGCTGCTCTGGCCGCTGTCGCTGGCACGATGTATCTGATGTACTACGGCGTTGTGAGTTTCGCCGACGGTTTCGTTCCGGGCGTGAAGGCGTTCACTGCCGCCGTGCTGGGCGGCATCGGCTCGCTGCCTGGAGCAGTTGTCGGCGGCATACTGATCGGGCTCATCGAGACTATGTGGTCGGCGTATTTCTCGATCGATTACAAGGACGTTGCAGCTTTTTCTGTTCTGGCAATCACTTTAATCTTCTTGCCGCAAGGTCTATTCGGCCGCCCGGATGTCGAAAAGGTCTGATATGGGGGGCGACGCCCCGGGCATGCGCGTCGATACGGTCCGCGCACTAAGGGACGCTGGCATTACTGCACTGCTGGCTTTCGGTCTGTTCTTGCCTCTGGTCGGGTTCCAGACCGTTACCGACGTCCGCAATGATCTGATCCTCGTCACGCGCTGGCCGCTGTTGTTGGGCGTCGTCGCCGTTGTCGGCGCCGGCCGCCTCGTCTATTCGCTCGCTGTCGAACCCTGGCTAAGACAACGAGCGCTTCTGCCCGCACTCCCTGCTCCGGCTTGGCGTGTGAAAGCCGGCAAATGGTTCCTGCCCTTTGCAATCGGATTCGTAGTTGCCTATCCGGCGATCGTCCTCGCGACTGCGGGCTTTGGCCGCGCCGTAAAGTGGATCGACAATTTCGGAATCCAGATCCTGATCTACGTCATGCTCGGATGGGGACTGAATATCGTCGTCGGTCTCGCCGGCTTACTCGACCTGGGCTATGTCGCCTTTTACGCAGTCGGCGCGTACTCGTACGCTCTCCTCGCCAAGACGTTCGGTTTTTCTTTTTGGATATTGCTGCCGCTCGCCGGGATACTTGCTTCGTTCTGGGGAGTCTTACTTGGCTTTCCGGTGCTGCGTCTGCGCGGCGACTATCTCGCTATTGTGACACTCGCCTTCGGCGAAATTATCCGCATCGTGCTCATAAACTGGGTGGATCTGACCAACGGCTATGCCGGCATTACGGGAGTCCCGCGCCCAACCTTTTTCGGAATCCCATTTAATGCTGAGGATGATGGTTTCGCTGCTGTGTTTGGACTCGAATTTTCACCGATCTACCGGACCATCTTCCTGTACTATCTCATTCTCGCTCTAGCCTTGCTCACGGCATTCGTCACGGTGCGCCTGCGGCGCTTGCCTGTGGGCCGCGCCTGGGAAGCCTTGCGTGAGGACGAAATTGCCTGCCGCTCGCTCGGTATCAATACCACCAACACCAAGCTGACCGCCTTCGCCATGGGGGCGATGTTTGCCGGTTTTGCCGGCTCGTTCTTCGCGGCACGACAAGGCTTCATCTCGCCGGACTCCTTTACGTTTCTGGAGTCGGCCACAATACTTTCCATCGTCGTGCTCGGCGGCATGGGCAGTCAGATCGGTGTCGCTATCGCCGCTATTGCAATGATCGGCGGCACGGAAATCATGCGTGAGCTCGATTTCCTTAAATTGATCTTCGGGTCCACTTTCGATCCGACTCAGTACCGAATGCTTCTGTTCGGGCTTGCGATGGTGCTGATCATGATCTGGCGGCCGCGCGGTCTGATTTCAACGCGCGAACCCTCGGTCGTCCTGAAAGAGCGGAAGATGATCGGCGCCGACCTCATCAAGGAAGGCCACGGCTGATGGCGGCCGGAGACGACATCCTGCTGCGGGTCGAGCATCTGACGATGCGTTTCGGCGGGCTCGTCGCCGTCGACGATGTGTCATTCACCGCCCGACAAGGCCACATCACCGCGCTAATCGGGCCGAACGGCGCCGGCAAGACAACGGTCTTCAACTGCATCACGGGCTTTTACAGACCGAGCGAGGGCCGGATCGCGCTTCGTCATGGCGATGCCACAGCATGGGAATGGCTCGAACCCCTCACCAACTGCGGTGAGCGCAACTTCGCACGGACCGGCGGCGCGCTTTACCTGCTTGAACGCATGCCGGAATATCTGGTCACCCAACAGGCGCGAGTCGCCCGCACTTTCCAGAACATCCGCCTGTTTCCAGGCATGACAGTTCTGGAAAACCTGCTTGTCGCCCAGCACAACCGGCTCATGCTCGCCTCCGGCTACACCCTTTTTGGCATCCTCGGACTCCCCTCATATGCAGTCGCCGAACGCACGGCGATCGAGCGAGCGAAGGCGTGGCTCGATCGCGTCGACCTGACGGCGCGCGCCGACGACGCCGCCGGCGATTTGCCTTACGGCGCGCAGCGGCGTCTTGAGATCGCGCGTGCCATGTGCACCGACCCCGTGCTGCTCTGCCTCGACGAACCGGCTGCCGGCCTCAATCCGCGCGAAAGCTCCGAGCTCAACCAGCTACTGCTCGCCATCCGCGAACAAGAAGGCATATCGATCCTGTTGATCGAGCATGACATGTCCGTGGTGATGGAGATCTCCGATCACGTGGTCGTGCTGGACTATGGCGTCAAAATCGCTGACGGAGCACCGGCGGCGATCCGGGACAATCCGAAAGTTATCGCGGCCTATCTGGGAGTGCCCGACAAGGACGTCGCCACCGTCGAAGCGGAGGTCGGGCTGTGACCACGCGGCTGCTCACGGTGCGCGGTGTCAAAACCTTCTACGGCCGCGTGATGGCGCTCAAAGGCGTGGACCTTGAAGTCAATGAGGGAGAAATCGTCACCTTGATCGGCGCCAACGGCGCCGGCAAATCCACGCTGATGATGACTGTCTGCGGCAATCCTCGGGCGCGCGAGGGCACGATTGAATTCGCCGGTAACGATATCACCCGGCTGCCGACGCATGAAATTGCGCGGCTCAAACTTGCCCAGGCGCCAGAAGGCCGCCGCATCTTCTCGCGTATGACGGTGCTCGAAAACCTGCAGATGGGGTCCATCACCGCCGAGCCATCAGAATTTGCGCGCGACCTCGATCGCGTGCTCACGCTGTTCCCGCGATTGAACCAGCGCCTCGGCCAACGTGGCGGGACCTTGTCGGGTGGCGAACAACAAATGCTGGCGATAGCCCGCGCTTTGATGGCGCGGCCGCGCCTGCTGCTACTGGATGAACCGTCGCTGGGCCTCGCGCCTCTGGTGGTACGGCAAATCTTCGACGCCATCAAAACACTCAATGCCGAGAGCGGTATTACGGTTTTTCTTGTCGAGCAAAATGCCTATCACGCGCTCAAACTCGCCCACCGCGGCTACGTCATGGTCAATGGCCGAATTACGCTTTCAGGGACAGGGCGTGAATTGCTGGAGCATTCAGAAATCAAGTCGGCCTACCTCGAGGGAGGCCGGCATTGAACGACATTTCGACCGCCTTCTCTATTCCTGCGCTGCTCTACGAAGAAGGCTCATTCGGCGTATTCCTGCTGGTTACAATTATCTTGGGCGGCGGAGCGGCGGCGCTGGCTGGCCGGGCCATAGCCGCGACCTGGCGACCATGGTGGCAGGTTGTCGCATATGGCTTTATCCTGGCCGGCGCGGTTCGTTTTATTCATTTCAGTCTCTACGGCGGCACCTTTTTGTCGCTCCACTACTATCTCGTTGACAGCGTGTTCTGCATAGTCTTTGGCTTCCTTGGTTTCAGGGCCGCGCGTGCATCGCAAATGATCACGCAGTATCGCTGGCTCAACGAGCGCGATGGCCCGATGCGCTGGCGTCGCAAGATGCCCTGACGTAGTATCGCCGCAGACAAAAAATGCCGGCTCCGGTTAGAGGGGGAACGAAGATGAAGAAGATCACGACGCTCGGCTTCGCGTTGAGCATTGCGTTAGCTACGGTGGGAACAGCAGCAGCCCAGGTGAAATTCGGCGTGGGTGGGCCGATTACCGGGCCGAGTGCGGCGACCGGCGCTCAGATGAAGAACGGTGTCGACCAGGCCGCCACCGACATTAATGCCGCTGGAGGTATCCTCGGCCAGAAAATCAGCGTTTCCTACGGAGATGACGTTTCCGATCCGAAACAGGGTGTTTCGGTTGCCAACAAATTTTCCGCCGACGGCGTGAAATTCGTCATTGGTCACTACAATTCGGGCGTCACGATCCCGTCGTCCGAGGTCTATCAGGAAAACGGCATTCTTCAGATCACGCCGGCCTCGACCAACCCGACGGTCACCGAGCGCAAGATGTGGAACATCTTCCGCGTCTGTGGCCGTGACGACCAGCAAGGGCAAGTCGCCGGCGAATACATCGTGAAACATTTCAAAGGCAAGAAAATCGCCATCGTTCACGACAAGACCACCTATGGCAAAGGCCTCGCCGACGAAACCAGGAAGACGATGGCCAAGGGTGGGATGAAGGACGTTCTCTATGAGGGCGTGAACACCGGCGAGAAGGATTATTCGGCGCTGGTATCGAAGATAAAACAGTCAGGCGCCGATCTCATATATTGGGGTGGCCTCTACACCGAAGGTGGTCTGATCGTACGGCAGATGCGCGACCAGGGCGTGAAAGCGCCGCTGATGGGCGGCGACGGCATCACGTCCGACGAATTCGCCTCGATCGGCGGGCCGGGTGTTGAAGGCACGCTGATGACCTACGGCCCCGATCCGCGCAACAAGCCGGACGCAAAAAAGGTCGTCGAGGAATTCCGCGCCAAGAAATTCGAACCGGAAGCCTACACTTTGTATAGCTATGCCGGCGTGCAGATTATCAAGCAGGCTGCGGAAGCTGCCAAATCTCTCGACCCCAAGAAAGTTGCGGAGAAGATGCATTCCGGCATGCAGTTCAAGACTGTGCTCGGTGATATCGCCTACGACAAGAAGGGCGATATCACGAAGCTCGATTACGTGATGTACATCTGGAAGAAGGATCCCAGCGGAAAGATCACTTACGTCGAGTGCCCGGGCTCCGATTGCAGCAAGATCAAATAAGCGGACACGTCTGATGCGAAAGCCCGCCTTTTGGCGGGCTTTTTTTTAGCCGATCTTACCCAGAGCCGGAAATGTTTCGAGCAGCCATACGCTCATCTGGTTGATGCTGCCTGTCAAAAACGCGATCCCCGTCAACACCAGCAACACACCCATAGCCTGCTCGACGCGATGGAGATAGTTGCGGAAGCGCGACAGGAACGCTGCGAACGGTTCGATCGCGAAGGCGGCGATAATGAATGGAATGCCGAGGCCAAGCGAATAGACCGCAAGCAGGCTCGCCCCCTTGGTCACAGTCTGCTCGGACGCAGCCACCGCGAGAATGGCGGCAAGGATTGGCCCGATGCATGGCGTCCATCCAAATGCAAAGGCGAGGCCGATCACATAGGCGCCCCAAAGACCGACTGGCTTGGCGACGTCGAGCCGCTTCTGCCGATGCAGAAACGCAATCGGGGTCAAACCAAGAAAGTGCAGGCCCATGATGATGATGACGATGCCTGCGATGGTCGCAAGCGGTCCCGAATAAGCGCGGATGAGAGCGCCGATCACGCTGGCGCTTGCACCGAGCGCCACGAACACCGTTGAGAACCCGAGCACGAACAGGGCCGCGGCGGCCACGGTTTCACGTTTGACCCGCGGCTCGGATTCCTTGTCTGCAAGGCGTTCGAGTGATGTACCCGCCATAAATATGAGATATGGCGGCACCAACGGCAGCACGCATGGAGACAGGAAGCTGACAAGACCAGCGACGAACGCGGCCAGAAAGGTTACTTCGCCATTCATAGGGCCTCTAGATGCGACGCAACGTTCGCGCATGCAAGCGCCATGCGCCTGCTTCGCCGGAACGTGAACGGACGTGATAGGGTCGTCGCTGGGAGACAATATGGCGCGCAATCTGATCACTGATATTTTGGGTGTGCGGGTCGGCCATGCAGGCGATACCAAGCTTGGCTCGGGGGTCACCGCCGTCATTTTCGACGCCCCCGTGGTGGGTAGCGTCGACGTACGGGGCGGCGGACCCGGCACGCGCGAAACCGCCCTGCTCGACCCGGCACTCACCGTGGAAGGCGTTGACGCCATCGTGTTGTCCGGCGGTTCCGCTTTCGGGCTTGACGCTCCTTCAGGCGTCCAAGCTTTTCTGCGCGAGCAGGGGCGCGGTTTCCGGATCCGCGACGCAGTCGTGCCGATCGTACCCGGCGCAATCATGTTCGACCTGCTCAACGGTGGTGACAAGAATTGGGGCCGTTACCCTCCCTATCGGGAGTTCGCCTACGAAGCGGCGAAAAACGCTCGTGCCGACTTTGCACTCGGCAGCGTGGGGGGCGGACTCGGCGCTACCGTAGTCAACCTCAAAGGCGGCATCGGCTCCGCATCGGCAACAACGCGCGAGGGCATCACCGTCGGCGCGCTTGTCGTGGTCAACGCCGTCGGCACCACCGTCATCGGCGACGGACCGCACTTTTGGGCGGCGCCGTTCGAGTTGAATAAGGAGTTCGGCGGACGCGGTTGGCCGGCGCAGATTACGGCCGCCGACCTTGCGATCCGCGCCAAAGGCGGTCCCGCCGAAAATACGACTATTGCTCTCATCGCGACCGACGCGAAATTGAACAAGGCACAATGCAACCGGCTTGCTGTGATGGCGCAGGACGGCCTCGCCCGCGCGATCTATCCGGTGCACACACCGCTTGATGGCGACGTGGTGTTCAGCGCCGCGACTGGCACAAAGGCGCTATCAGATCCATTTTACGGCTTGGCGGAACTTGGCATGGTCGCCGCCAACGTGATGGCGCGGGCGGTCGCGCGCGGAATCTACGAAGCCAAAGCTTTGCCTTTCCCTAACGCCTTGCCGAGCTGGCGCGATCGCTTCGGATGAAACCGCGAACCATTCCGCTGGGTTGCGCGTTATCGTGGCATGCCATCGATTGCCATCGCAGACGTCGAATACGACAAAGAGACCGAGCGGCTGACCGTCACGTTTGTAACCGGCCGCATCTATGAGTACGTCGATGTTCCTGGCGAGGTTGCAGCGTCATTTCAGTCGGCCTTTTCAAAAGGCATGTTCTTCAACGGCTACATTCGAGATCGCTACGATTTCCGCGAACTTACGCCTGTATCTTAACTAAATCGTTCAGCTCGATAAGGTGACGGATCGCAGAACGGCGGCTCGCCCGCCATCATCTCGGCAATCATGCGCCCCGTGGCGGGGCCAAGCGTAAGACCCCAATGCGCGTGGCCGATCGCCAGCCACAATCCAGGACGTCCGGGGGCCGGACCAATCACCGGGCGGGAATCCGCAAAGCAAGGGCGGCTGCCGAGCCAAGTCTTTCCGTCCCCGGGCTTGCCCAACGGAAAAAGCTCGCGTGCCCTTGGCATGATGCGGTCGAATTGTTCCGGAGACGGCGCCGCATCGCGCGCGGCGAATTCGACGCCTGTGGTGATGCGGATACCTTGTTCCATCGGCGTGACCAGATAGCCAACGTCAGCATCCAGCACTGGCCGTGACAGGCCGGCATTGCCCTCCGCAAGAAAATGGCGGTGGTAACCCCGCTTAACCGCGAGCGGCAGCGCCAGACCGAGAATTTTGAGCAAATCCGGCGTCCATGGCCCGAGCGCAATCACGCATTCCGTCGCATCGAGTGCGCCTTCGTTGGTCTCTACTCGCCAGCGATTCGCGCTCCGGTGCAGCGAGCGCGCATCGCCTGAGAGGATGATACCGCCGAGCGCAGTGAAACGCGCAGCGTAGGCACGAGTAACGCCAAGGGGATTGCTCACGCTCGCCGCTTGCGGCCAGAACACCGCGTGGGCGAACACCGAATTGAGTGACGGCTCTAACGCCTGCGCGCCGGCCAAATCGAGCGCCTGAAGCGGCAAACCAAATTTCGCGGCGAGATCGAATTCAGGTGCCAACGCGCTGAAAGTCTTTTTGCCGCGATAGACTTTGAGCCAGCCGGTCTTGCGCAGATAGTGCGTCGCGCCGGCTTCGGCCATCAACACCTCGTGCTCGGCGACCGCGCGAGAAAATAGCGGGCGAATCAAATGGGCCGTTTCGGCCAGGCGATCCGGCTGCGAGGCGGCGCGGAACGCCAACAGCCAAGGCAGTATGCGAGGCAAAAATGCCAGGTGGTAGTTCGCCTCCGCCGCGCGCTTGAGCGCGATACGCAGCAGCTTGCCAGCGTCGGATGGAAACGCCGGCGGGAATATCGTGTTGCCCTCAATGACACCGGCATTCCCGTAAGAGGTCTGTTCGCCCACGCCGGCGCGATCGACCAATGCAACACTCAACCCGCGTCGGGCGAGATGCAGCGCTACCGATGTGCCGACAATGCCGGCGCCGAGAACCATTGCATCGGTGCGTGCCACGTCCGATCTCCTTACCCGTATCAGCCTTTATATATGGATCACGGCGGCCAATGGCGCTATCAAGCCCAGGCACCCACCCGCGGCCGGAGTTTCCCGCAATGAAGCTGGCTGGCGCCCTCGCGGCCGCACTCTCTCTTGTCGGCCGCCACGGCACCCTGGTGGCGGCCGCGTCGATCTTTGTCGGACTCGCCGTCCCCGGTCTCGCTGCGGTCTGCAAGCCTTATCTCGGCGAAGCGATCGTGGTGATGCTCACGTTGGCTTTTTTGCGGGTCGATCCCGACGAACTGTTCCGACATTTCACCCGGCCTGGACTGATTGCCGCTGCGACCGTGTGGGCGATGCTGGTCGTGCCGGTCATCCTTGGGCTTGTGTTCATGGCCTTCGGCGTCAATCAAAGCATGCCGGGCCTCTATTTCATGCTGGTGCTGCAGATGTCTGCGCCTGGCCTCATGTCCTCGCCTGCGCTCGCGGCGCTGTTGGGACTCGACGTCGCGCTCACACTTGCAACCCTGATCGTGTCGACCGCGATCACGCCGCTGACCGCCAGCCTGTTCACGCACATGTTCCTCGGCACTGCGCTCACCTCGCCGCTTGGCTTCGGCTTCAGATTATTTTTGATCATCGCGGGTTGTGCCGCTGCCGGGGCCGTCATTCGGTTCGTGGCCGGACGGTCCTTCATCGAGGCGCAACGCGAGCGTATCGATGGCCTGAGCGTGCTTGCGATGTTCATGTTCGCCGTGGCCGCAATGGACGGCGTAACCGATCATTTCCGCGCCAACCCACTGCTCGTGATTGAGTTGACGGCCCTCGCCTTCGCGCTTGCACTCGGCATGATCGTGCTGACTGCGCTGGTGTTCCTGCGGGTTGGACGCGCGCGCGCCTTCGCGATTGGCCTCATTGCCGGTAACCGCAACATCGGATTGATGCTGGCGGCTACTGGTTTTGCGGTCCCCGATATTGCGTGGCTCTATTTCGCGGTGGCGCAATTTCCCATTTATCTATTGCCGCACCTGCTGAAGCCGCTGGCGAAGCGGCTTCAGCAAAGCGCGAAGGCTTAGGCGATTGTCGAAAGAACGGACGTTGCCTGCGTCACCAGCTGAGATTGCAGCTTGATCAGCTGTTCGATCAGATTGTTGTTGCTCGAACCGCTGGGTCCGCCCGGCCCGTTGTTTGGATCGTCATTTGACGACGCATTATTCTGCGGGGCGGCCGGCGTGGTCATACTCACCGAAGTGCCGTCTGCATACGAAATAGTCGTGGTGGTCGATCCATCCGGATTCGTTGCGGTCTGGGTCGTGGCACCGGTGATGTCAGACGAACTGAGCAGAGATGACAGGCCGCCTTGTTGCGGATTGCTGCCCTGCGTCGAACCCGCACTATCAGCATGGTGATGGTGGTGATGGCCACCGCCATGCGCCTTGTTGAGCTCGCTCGCGCTTACGCTACCGTCGCTGTTGGCGTCCAGCTTTCCGAACAAGGCGTCGGCGCTTTGCGTATCGACTCCGACCCCGCCGAGTGCTTGTTCGAATTCGGTCTTGCTGATCTGCCCGTCACCATCCGTATCGAGTTGCGAAAACAGGTCAGAGGGAGATTGCCCCACGACGCCGCTGGCTGTTTGACCTTGCAGCGAGATGAGCGCCGCCAAAGTGCCGGGATCGAAAGATGATGTTGAACCAGACCAGATTGAAGCCGTAGCCGACTGCTGGCTTGAGCTATCCGACCCCGTTATTGACGGATCCAGCGTCAAGAGCGGGTCGTTGCTCGTAGCTCCCAGACCACTGGTACCGGACTGCAACAATTGCTGTAGGTAGGACAACGCATTCGAGGATGCGCTTACTGACATGGACATGACACGATACTCCTCAACACGCCGCTCACGACGGCGAGTCGTCGCACCCGAGCGGCTGAACGCAAGAGCCGCGCCAGAATCCCACAAACTGAAAAGTCCGCGCCGGCCTTGCGGTTGTCCACAACTTCCGGCGTTCGGATCCGGTTTATGTGGCGCCGTGCAGGGCAAATTTTGCCGGTACGATTGAAGTTAATTGCCGGCCCGCCCGGTGCGTGGCACGCGTTGCCCCCCGGCCTGCTCCGTGTTACCCGAACGCGTGTGGAGGCCTGAATGCCCCGTCCGCTCGTCGTCGCGCCGTCGATATTGTCAGCCGATTTTGCCAAGCTCGGCGACGAGGTCCACGCG
>Ga0075028_100000673_pt1 | contig 12229 bp, 25 predicted proteins | sample LitLauG_LLR_2014_FD_71390 | JGI IMG/M metagenome (GOLD analysis project Ga0075028, IMG submission 71390) | Freshwater sediment microbial communities from Pennsylvania, USA - Little Laurel Run_MetaG_LLR_2014 | ecosystem: Environmental > Aquatic > Freshwater > Creek > Sediment | place: USA... | reverse complement strand
CATCCGCCCCTCGATGTTCGTGAAGATATTGGAGGGCAATTTTGACAACGTAGCCCCTAAATCCGGCCTGATGGCTGTCCTTGGGGCATTAGGCGAAAAATGAAAGATTTAGGGTTCGCTTCGCCTCGAAGGCAGTTCCCGTGACTGTTCGCATCCTAACCGGCGATGTGCGCGCCAAACTGGCCGAACTCGCAGACCAATCAATCCATTGTGTCGTCACCAGCCCGCCCTACTTCGGCTTGCGGGATTATGGCGTCGCCGGCCAGATCGGGCTCGAAGCCACGCCAGCCGAGTACGTCGCCACGATGGTTGCCGTGTTCCGCGAGGTCCGCCGCGTGCTGCGGGACGACGGGACGCTGTGGCTGAATCTGGGGGATAGTTACAGTTCTGGGGGTGGCCTACATGATGGACGTGAAGACAATCAAAGCGGTGTAGGTGCCAAACGTGTGTGGAGGGATGGCAGCGGGAGAGCCGATGGCATTGTTGATGCCCGTGGCCAGCGCAATCGTAACGGCATTGCCGTTAACGGATTGCCTTCCAAGAATCTGCTTGGCATCCCGTGGCGCGTCGCCTTCGCCCTGCAGGAAGACGGCTGGTATCTGCGTCAGGACATCATCTGGTCGAAGCCCAACCCGATGCCTGAGAGTGTCACCGACCGCTGCACGAAGGCGCATGAATATCTGTTCCTGCTGAGCAAGAGCCGGAAGTATTATTTCGATGCGGAAGCCATCAGCGAGCCGCTAACGCAGTCCAGCATTGACAGGCTTTCGCAGCCGACATTGGAGCAGCAGGAAGGGAGTTGGCGCGTACCTGGCAAAACCAATGGGGCCATGAAGGCAGTCGGCGGCAGGCCTGGCGGCCGCAAGCCCGATCAATTTGACGAGCGCGTATCGGGTGCTGGGCGTTCGGGCATTGGTGAGGGACTGGCAACGCGCAACAAGCGCAGCGTATGGGAGGTCGCCACACAACCCTTTAGCGAAGCCCATTTCGCGACCTTCCCGCCGGCCCTGATCGAGCCCTGTATTCTGGCCGGCTGTCTCAAGGGCGGCACAGTGCTGGACCCGTTCGGCGGCGCTGGAACAACGGGGCTTGTAGCTGACCGTATCTGCCGCAATGCCATTTTAATCGAACTCAATCCTTCATACGCGGATATGGCTGAACGTCGAATTACGGATGATGGCCCTTTGTTCGCAAAAGTAGCGAGACGGATATTCCAATGACCGACACCCGCCTAACCAAGATCGGCCCGCACAGCGCAGGCGAGGTGCAATTCATCTGTGAAGGCTGCGGTATCCATGTTCGCACTTTCCGATGGGTGAATTATCGAACCATCCCGCCTAGCATGGACGAGCGGAATCTTTGTGCGACCTGCAAGGAACGGTTGGTGGACAATGACGCGGCTTGAGAAAATAGGCCCGCACCGCCATAGCGTCCCGCGCTCTGTGGCGCAGGTAATCATCGACGTAGCGCACCCTGACGTGCCTTGGACCCCGCCCGAGACGTTGCCGCCGCTGGTGGACCTCCGGGAGGCCGTCCGCGTCCTTGGGAGCCGCCTAGAACCGTGCCCGATCAACCACGCCAAGCGCTGCTTTGCCGATATGCTGGCGCTATTCGAGCCCAACACCAGGGCAAACATTGACGAAATGCGCCTGCGCTTTGCCAGCTTCTTCGACGCCACAAATAATATCCCCGAGGATTTGTGGACGGAGGCTACCGCGGAGTGCAAGCGGATATTAAAATGGTTCCCGAAGCCGGTAGAATTTTGGGACACAATAAATGCCAAATATCGCGAGCGGGAATTATTGCTGCAGCGGTCTAGGGGCATGATGGAAACGCTCGAGGCGCAAGGTAAGAATGTTGCTTTCATTGGCGAGCCTCTTGCGGTGCGCGTAGCAACATTATTGCGCTGGGCCAGGGTGCATGGGGACCAAGCCAAGATCGCGCGCTACGAGGCAGAATTAGCCGTGCTGGAAGGCCGCGAGCTTCCCGCTGGCACCTTACCCCCATCCGAGTCGCAAATCGTTCCTACGGTGCCCGTAGCCCCGCCTGTAAGCCCCCGAATGCAGAGGCACACGGCCAAGCTGGCAGCGGAGTGGCACAGGGAGCAGGGGCGCAATCCGCTTGGGGGGCCGCTGGATGACTGACTTGGAACTCAAGGCGGCTCGCGGCCGCAAGGATATTCATCGGGAAGAACTAGCCGAGCTGCGCCGCACCGGCCTTGTTCGCTTGCCCAGAGTGACATGGATAGATGAATTTGTCTCCTACCTGGCCGACAAGCCCAAATATCCCGGTCACATCAAAGCGCGCCCGCGACCGGGAATCTATTGCAATTCTATGGCGGATCTATTGTGCGCCCCGCATTTCCTAGCTTTTGCTAAATCATTCACGCCTCTGGTGAGCCAATACTTCGGGGAACGAGCCCACCTCTGGTCGCTGAATGCATTTTATACCGATGAAAATACGCCATACATCAAAGGCGTGAATGGGCTGCATATAGATACCGAGGCACCCAAGGTGGTGGTGCTATTTATATTTGGGAGTTTTGTGGGCTTACATGATGGCGTGCAGATCGTGGCTAACGGTCCTTACGCTTGGGATGCCATTCGTGGGCCTGCGGGAACTTCATGGCTGGCCGATACGGGGCAATTTCTACATTGCGGGCTTCTGCCCAAAACGCCCAGAATGATTGCATGGGCTAGATTTGCGAACGTAATTCCGGAGGCTAAATTCACCGAAGAACTGCCGGATATCCCATGACCAAGAAATGGTTCTACAGCACCCAGAGGCTTCCCATACATTCGATGTACGATGTGGATGGCGAGGAAACCGAAGATCCGGACGAGGCTATTTCATTTGTTGCCAAGCAACCTGATGGTAGGTGGTTGGCAGGTTTATGCGATCGGGAAGATATATCGGAGCAGGGGCAATAGATGTTCTCAGTTCCCGAGGAAATAAAGGTCACGCCTAGGATGCTAAAGGCAGCACACAAGGAATTGCCAATTTTGTCGGCGGCAACCTTTCGGCGCATCTACCGGGCGATGGAGAAGGCCCGCAGGGATGCACAGACCGGCATAGTCTGGGGAGAACCGGATGGGCGATAGGAGTCCTCGGAATTGGCGCGCCGCTCTTACTGATCAGGAGCGCGCGATAGTGGACGCTGCCGAAGCGGAAATTGCCCGCCTGGAAGAGCGAATAAGGGAATTGAGGGCGCGATCTTCCCCCATTCAAAACCGCGCCACCCAAAGGGCGGCCGCGCGACCGAAACCAATTATGCAAGATTGCTGGGGAGAACCACCAATTGAGCCGCCCAAAGGCTAGTGGTAGCATCATCAAATGAACACCTTCAACGAGGCTTTCCCGACCAAAAGCAACGACAACAACGGCGATGGAGTAGCCCTCACGTCGATGGCGCATCCTTCGCCTCCATGGTGGTCTTGGAAGCGTTGGCACTATCTGTTTTGGCAACCACGTTTGGATCCGAAGAACCTTGTCATGATGACATACGACACGGAAACCAAGAAGATCTACTGATGACCCGCCAAACCAAATGGCAGCAAGAGGCCCAGCAGCTCGCGCAGACCAACCGCAAGCTCGAGGAGCGGCTTAACCTCCTGGAAGCCGCTGTCCAAGGGCTGCTGTTTGAGCGCAACCTGATGATCGAAGAGGTGATTGCGCTGGAATACGGAGCGCAGCACTAAATGCCATCCGCACAGCGGAATAAGGTCAGCGACCCTATAAAGCCTTGGCCTGCCGACAGAATCGAGCGCAGGAGCGTCGCAAGTCTCATCCCAAATGCCCGAAATGCCCGCATGCACAGCGAGGCCCAAGTAGCGCAAATCGCGGCATCAATCCGCGAGTGGGGATGGACCACTCCAGTACTGATTGATACCGATGGCACAATCATCGCAGGCCATGGCCGTGTCCTGGCGGCGCGTATGCTCCATATAGCCGATATACCCGTGATGATCGCGGAGGGTTGGACCGACGCCCAGAAGCGAGCCTACATCATCGCGGACAATCAACTGACCCTGAATGCGGATTGGGATCTGGATTTGCTGGCGGTCGAGCTAAGGGGCCTTGGCGAGGAAGGCTTCGATCTGGACCTGATCGGGTTTGATCCGGATGCGCTGGCTAACCTGCTCGCAGACAAGACCGAGGGGCTGACCGACCCCGACGATGTTCCCGACGCGCCGCTCGAGCCGGTCACGAAGCTTGGCGATGTGTGGCTGCTCGGCAAGCATCGGATTGTATGTGGGGACTGCACGGATGCGGGTGTGGTCGCTAAAGCACTAAACGGGGTGACGCCGCATCTGATGGTTACTGACCCGCCGTATGGAGTGGACTACGATGCCAGTTGGCGCAGTGACCCGAGAGTCGCAGCAAAGATCCGGCATCCGACCAAAGGGGCCATTGGCAGGGTTGAAAACGACCATCGTGCGGATTGGCGCGAGGCTTGGGCGCTGTTTCCTGGCGAGGTCGCCTACGTGTGGCATGGTGGTTTGCAGTCCAACGTAGTTGAGGCGTCGCTGAGCGCGAGCGGTTTTGAATTGCGGGCACAAATCGTGTGGGCAAAGAATACGCTGGTGATCGGTCGCGGCCATTATCACGGCCAACACGAACCGTGCTGGTATGCCGTGCGCAGCGGCGCAACAGGGCATTGGCAAGGCGACCGCAAGCAGACGACGCTTTGGCAGTTTGCCAGCGTCCATCGCACACGTGGCAACGCCGAGGACATGCGAACGAATCACAGCACTCAGAAGCCCGTCGAGTGCATGAAGCGCCCGATAGAGAACAACAGCAGCGCAGGGCAGGCGGTTTACGAGCCCTTCAGCGGCTCGGGGACAACGATCATCGCCGCCGAGATGACGGGAAGAGCTTGCCATGCAATCGAACTCAACCCCGCCTATGTTGATGTTGCGGTCATCCGGTGGCAGGATTTCACGGGCCAAAAGGCTATACTGGAAGGCAGCACCCAGACCTTTGACGAGCTAAGGAATGCCCAAGGGACACAAGCACATACCCACTGACCAGCAGCGCAAGATGGTTCAGTCCATGGTAGGCTTTGGCATCACGCTGGAGCAGATTGGCAAGATCATCGGCTGCGAGCGTGATACGCTGATGCGGCACTATCGGGATGAGTTGGACACGGGTGTTTCGCGGGCTAACTCCTTGGTAGCTCAGAATCTATTCTCTATCGCGACCAGCAAGGGACAAGGCTCGGTAGCGGCGGCGATCTTCTGGATGAAGACCAGGGCGCGCTGGCGGGAGACTGACCGACTAGAGCTTACCGGGCCGGATGGCAGCCCAATCCAAACGGAGGAGCGCAAGATGCTGGATATTACGGCGCTATCCTGGGAGCAGCGGGACCAGCTCAAGCAGATCCTGCTCACGGTGATGCCAAAGGAGGAGACGTGAATGTTTCACGTGAAACGCACGGCCTGATGAGGCACTTCAAGGCGGTATAAGTATCGCTTGACACTATCTGATACCGCGCGATACTAATCGGTATGGCGAAACTCTCAGACGTTTACGGCATCACCAAGCCATCAAAGAGATCAAAGATCGTCCCCGATCTCAGGGGTTCGGCTGGGTCTGTTGAGGTGAATATCCCCGAAGAATCGTCAACGCCTGATGGTAAGCGGTTCGTTCTGTTCATAGACAATGCGACGGCGGATGGCCTTGAGAAAGAGCGCGCCAAGCGTGGGCTACGCTCGCGGTCTGAGACAATCAGAGTGCTCCTTGCGGAGGCCCTACGATGACCGACCGTGACCGCACCCTGGCAGAAGCGCGCAAACACGGAACGCCTGTCAGCGGATGGTGCAAAGTGCCATTGGCGACATACATAGCCCTCATCGCCCTAGCCGAGCGCGCGATGCCGGATGAGCCGACAGAGGAAATGTGCCAAGCGGTTCTCAATTGGAACCGCAGTTATCCAGAGCACTCACGGCCGTTGCGAGTGGGCTATGAATTGGGGCAGGCAGGTCTTATCTGGAAAACGATGTGCGGCGCGCTGCGCGACCACCTCGCTAAACAGAAAGAGGATGATATGTGCGCTTCGCCTCGCGACTTAGATGCTTGTGATATTTTGGAGAGGTTGCGCATTGCGATCTTGGCAGGCAAGCCATGACACCGCCTGATCTGTACACGCGTCTTGATGCCGCTGTGATGCCTCTTTGTGTTGAATGTGTCCACTACGAGCCAGGGGGGTCTTTTCCTATGTGTCGTCGCCCTAAACGGAAGGACTTGATAAGAGGCATACCGGAAACAGATCGAGGATGTGAGCGGGAACGATATGATTCTCTGTTTGAGGAGATTAACGATTTGTGTGGGAGAAGCGGCAAGTATTTTATAGCGAAGGCCAAGCCATGATGCACGCCATCTTCCGCGCCTTCGCGCGTGCAGGCTTCCTTGTGCTGGTGCTCGGCGCTGGATGGGTGGTGGCGGCGGGGATGATTTTAGCGCGCTTCGCATCGTGTTGAGAGGATACCTGAAATGAGCGACATCAAACTCAAACATGGCGCAGTCCTGAGCTTTGTGGACGGGCTGCTTGAGGTCAACGACAATGGGGATGGGCGTATTTCCTTCAAGGAAGATGATCTTGAGTGGGCCGATGGAACCGACCACTGGCGATTTGCGCGCCTCAAAAAGTCAGAACTGGAGTCTATCCGAGACTTCCTAAACAAATGGCTACCGCCCGCATGAGCCGCGCGCTCCTTCTGCTGGCCCTTCTTCTCTCCGGCTGCTCGTGGGACTGCGCTGTGCATCGTGAGAGCCGCTGGATGCTGCCCGAGCCGGCGGGCGTGTGTAGATTGGAGGCGGGGACATGAGCGACGCGCAGGCACTATCCATTCGAGAGCTTCATTGGCAAACACCAATGCGAGTTGGCCGTTTGGTTGTCTCATTGCCATTCGATGTGGACGAACTAGACGCGGACGACATCGAGGCATACTTCGCTCTCATAATGCGGGGCGTTCGTCGTCGGGTACATAAGCGAATGCACCGTCTGATGGTTGAGGCAGACATACGAGAGGCGGTGAAGCCGTGAGCGACTTTTTCTGGGTGGGCATAATTGTCGGTATTCCTATGGGAGCCGTAGGAATGCTTGTGCTGCTTGCTTTCACGTTGCCCCGGTGGAAGCCGTGAGCGACGCAACAGACATCGCACGCAAGTTACCGACTTCGGATGAAGTGATCGCATGGCTTTGTAAGAGCGCGGATATTTACAGAGCCAAGGGACAAATGATGGACGCCGCCATGATGTTGGGCGTGGCGGCGCACATTGCACGCCTATCTGCCGCGCTGCAGGCGGCGCGCGAGGAGACCGATAGGCTGCATGAGTTGTTGGAAGGCGCGCTAAATTTTATAGACGCCCAGAAGTATCCCTCACCCGACCATGAGTTAGCGTTTAATCTTGTTGAAATGGGCCGCGCCGCGCTTCGGCAGAGCAAGGAGCCAGCAGCATGAGTTGGTGGCTTCAAGTCCTGGTGGCCGTGACTTTCATTTACCTGCTGGTCGGCCTTCTGGTCGCCATCGTCAGGATCAGCGCGCACGACATGCCGTGGCAGCTTTTCGTGTTCACAATCGTCTTCTGGCCAAGCATGTGGTTGTCCGAATGACCGACATTCCCGCCCTTGTCGCGCGGCTGCGTGAGAAAGCCGACGAAATAGCAAAAGATACGAGCGACGACCCGTCGTGGGAGCATCTCCGGCGCGACCTCTCTGGGTTTAGCCGGAACGAGGGGGACCATGGGAGTGGTCCCCTTTTGCTCGTCCGCCCCGCAGAGAAATTATCGGAGCGCGCGGTATGGGTTTGGCTTGCGATCTTGGCAGGCAAGCCATGACCCCCGAAGCGCCCGCACTGCTGCCGTTGCCCTGTCCGTTTTGTAATAGCCTTGAGGTGAAAACCAAAGCCGACCAAATGCAGGGCACGAAATGGGGCATGGCGATCTGCCAGAATTGCGGCGCTATGGGTCCAGAAGTGCGGACGGAATATGAAATGGCGGCAGACGCGCCATGGCACCGGGAGGCAATCAAGGAATGGAACCGCCGTATCGCCCCTCCTCCGACCGACGAAGATGTAGAGCGCGTGGCGCGGGCTGTTCTACCGTGGATGGACCATGCAGACGGAACAGTATCTGACGATTATGTAATGCCAGACGCCCGCGAATGTGCCCGCGCCGCTATCTCCGCGATGCACAGGCCATGACCCGAAACCTCTCCGACAAGGACGTAATAGCGACCTTCCGCACGCTGCTCTCCACGGTGGTCTATAGGCATGGTACACTGAACAGGCTGGTGATATCGCGAGAGGATCTGGAGGCGTGCCAATCTGGTAAGCTATCGGTGCAACAGTTGCCGGACGGGTCGGTAGAACTGCGAATCAAGGCGCTGCCGCCGCCGTTGAGGCTGGTGAGGAATTGAGTGACGCATTTCATCCAATTCATGGGCCGAGATGTAGAGGGAGAGAGCGCCCTGCTCGAGATCGAGCGGATGGAGTGCGAGGAATCGTTGGCGACGTTTCTCCAGCACGCATGGAGGCACATAGATCCTGCGCCCTTTGCTGAAGGTTGGGTAATCGACGCGGTTGCCGAGCATCTTGAGGCAGTATGCGACGGGCAGATAAGGCGCCTGCTGATCAATATCCCCCCGCGCTGTTCCAAGTCCTCGGTGGTGAGCGTGGCATTCCCTGCCTGGGTCTGGGCGCAGCGCCATAACAGCCCGACCAGCGGCCCCAAGGTGCCCTTCCTGCATGCATCATACGCATTCACTCTCAGCCTTCGTGATAGCATCAAGTGCCGCAGGCTCATTCAAAGCCCGTGGTATCAGAGGCTATGGGGTGAACGCTTCCATCTGATGGACGACACCAACCGCGCCGTTCGATATGCCAACAGCCAGGGCGGCGAGCGGCTGATTACGTCGATCGGCGCGGGCGTGACCGGCGAGGGCGGCAACATCATCGTGATAGACGATCCCAACGCGGCCAATGAGGTGCTGTCCGAGGCAATCATCAAGACCACGAACGAGGACTGGTGGGACGGCACGATGTCCACCCGCCTCAACGACGCCAAGACCGGCGCATATATCGTGGTTCAGCAGCGGCTAGGCGAGGAGGACTTGACCGGCCACATTCTCAGCAAGGATCGCGGGGAATGGACGCATCTTATGCTGCCGATGGAGTACGAGCCGCAGCGGTCGGTTGAGACAACCATCGGCTGGAGCGATCCGCGCACGCAGGCTGGTGAGTTGCTATGGCCAGAGCGGTTTGGGACGGCAGAGATACGCGGCATTGAGCGCGACCTGGGCAAGTGGAAAGCCGCTGGCCAGCTTCAGCAGCGTCCGGAACCCGCAGGCGGCGGCATCATCAAGCGCGAATGGTGGAACCTCTGGCCGCCAGAAGGCGAACCCTTGGATGCGAACGGCAAGCCCACGCGCATCGTGCAGTTCCCACCGTTTGACTTCATCATCGCCAGTCTGGACACGGCCTACACTGAAAAGACGATGAATGACCCAAGCGCGCTATCGATCTGGGGCGTGTTCTCGGGCGATACGGTGGCGCATGACGTGCGCTTGGACGAGAGCGGCGCTTCCACACGGGCCTATGTCGAGACATCGACGCGCATTATGCTCATTCATTGCTGGTCGGAGCATCTTGAACTGCATCCGCTGGTGCAGAAGGTGGCGAAGTCGTGCGGGCCTGTGGCTAAGGGCGGGTTCAACGTCGATAAGCTGCTGATCGAGGATAAGGCGGCAGGGCATAGCGTGGCGCAGGAGTTGCGTAGGCTATTCAGCAACGAGCCCTATTCCATACAGTTGATAAACCCCAAGGCTGCGGACAAGATGGCTCGGCTGTATAGCGTGCAGAACCTATGGGAAAAGGGCATGATCTATGCGCCCGACAGGCCATGGGCCGAGATGATGATTGCCCAATGCGGTACGTTCCCCAATGCAAGGCACGATGATTTGGTCGATACTGCATCGATGGCTCTGAGGCATCTGCGGGACATTGGATTGCTCATCCATGGCGAGGAGCGGCAGGCAGAAGCAGAGGAGAGCATGCGGTATCGCGGGCGCCCCTTGAGTCCCCTTTATCCCGTGTAGGAGGACGACATGACCGAAGATTGGATGAAGCGAGAAGCCGCCAGCATACCAACCGAACCGGCAAAAGCGCCCGCGCCGCTGGACGTGAAGGCGTTGAACGAAACGATGAAGATGGCCGAGGAAAGAGTGAAGTCGATGAACGATCGCTTGGAACGTGGCGAGCAGTTGGACGATAGCTACATCGATTCCATGCTTGAAAGCGTGCATGCGCTACTATGATCGATGCCAAGAATAAAATAGCGAAGGCCAATAAGCCATGAAACGTCGCCCGCTTATTCTGGCATCCATCGCGGCTTTCCTTAGCGGCCTGTTTGGCAAGCCGTTGGCGGCTAGACCAACGCCTACGGTCGCAAAGCCTGATCCCAATTGCTATGGCGGCGGGTCTATTACTTTGGGCGGCAAGCGCTACGTCTGGAAGGTATCATCGCCCCGCGAATATCTGCATCCCGATACGCTTGCCGAACTGTTAGACCCAAACCGTATTTTCCCTCATCCCAATCCGGACTGGTTCGACACGAAGCGGGAAGTGTGGGTGCTTGCCAAAGACGAGCCAGATTGGCGCGACCTGACGACCTTCAAGATCGAGCCCTACGAACCAGACGAGAACGGAAGCGACATGGAACGGCGCATGGTGGCCGAGAAAAAGGCTGATTATGCCAATATACAACCCGTGGAACAATTCCACGAAATAAGGGATTTTCGCGAGCGGCGTTTTGCTGAGATTGCCAATGAGATTGGCTATAAAGAAATTGAGGACGAGTTTAATTATGACCGTCGCGCCATTAATATTCTGAAGCAGGTGAATGCGGAGGCCGATCTATTCTGGCCCAATAAATCGGGATGACTATCCCTATCTACAAAACCCCATGCCAAGCCATCGTGGACTTCGTGGCAAACGAAGTTGGCGGCGGCGAGAAATACTGGTTCGTGCAGGTCCGCTCTCCCAAGCGCCTTGAGCGTCGGCAATACACCATCCGTGCCTTTACCGACGAGATGGCAGCGGAGGAAGGGATACGGCGGTACTGCGCGGAGATGGAGGGCGTGTTTGCCAAGCATCTTCTGAATGGCTTTGCAGGGGTGAAGCTGAGGTAGGATGCTGCTTTGAACGCAGCCCCAAACGCTGCTAAAGTCTAGGGGAGGAGGAACCCAAGGCGACCGCAAAGGACCGCCCGCAGATGGCTGTTCCCTCCGATGAGTTCCCCACCATCAAAGCAGAGCGGCATCCGCTGTTGCTTGAGGCGGTGATCAAGTACCAATTGACCAAGCGGGCCGAACTAATCCCTGCCGAGCCTATCAAGTCCGATCTAGAGGAGTTCATATGGCTTCTCCCTCCGGACTGAATCCAAACATCCGCTTAGACCAACCGCCGCCCTCCGACGAGGGGCCTGTCCGCGTCGAGATCAACGACAACGAGGGCCAGGACCAGCCCGAAACAGACGACAAGGGCAATATCCTCCGCATCAAGCACGCTGACGGCACGATCACGGTCAGTATGGACGGCCAGCCGGTCCAGTCCAACATCGACGCCAATCCCAAGGGCTGGTTCGACAACCTTGTAGACCAGATCGATCCCTTGGAACTGGGGTTGGTAGCGGACGACCTCCTGCGGGGCATACAGGAGGATATTACCAGTCGGCAGGACTGGATTGACCAGCGAGTGGACGGCATCAAGCTTCTAGGCCTCAAGCTGGAAACCCCGGATACCGGCGACAGCGCGGACGGTGCTGCGGTGGAGGGCATGAGCCGCATCCGCCATCCCATGCTGCTCGAGGCCGTCCTGCGGTTCCAGGCCAACTCCCGCTCCGAGATGCTTCCCACGGATGGGCCGGTGAAGATCCGCGACGACAACAACAATGCGGGGTTGCCAGAGGACCAGTTATCGGAAGCTCTTGAAAAGGATATGAACCACTACCTGACCAAGACGGCCACGGAATACTACCCCGACACGGATCGGATGTTCTTCGGGCTTGGCTTTGGGGGAATGACGTTCAAGAAAGTCTACTACTGTCCCCTCCGCAATCGCCCTGTGAGTGAGACGGTCGAGCCTGACGACCTGATCGTGAACAATAATGCCACTGACTTGATGAATGCCAAGCGGGTGACGCATCGCATCGACATGGCGCCATCTACCGT
>Ga0075028_100000672_pt1 | contig 12237 bp, 17 predicted proteins | sample LitLauG_LLR_2014_FD_71390 | JGI IMG/M metagenome (GOLD analysis project Ga0075028, IMG submission 71390) | Freshwater sediment microbial communities from Pennsylvania, USA - Little Laurel Run_MetaG_LLR_2014 | ecosystem: Environmental > Aquatic > Freshwater > Creek > Sediment | place: USA... | reverse complement strand
CTCCGGATTACAACTACCTGCCCGGACCAGATGACATTTACGTTTCACCCTCGCAAATTCGCAAGTTCGATTTGAAGACCGGCGATACCGTCAGCGGCCAGGTGCGGCCGCCGCACGAAGGCGAAAAGTATTTCGCGCTGGTAAAGATCGAGGCGGTGAACTTCGAATCGCCCGACGAAGCGCGGAACAAGATTCTGTTCGACAACCTGACGCCGCTGTATCCGCAGGAGCGCATCAAGCTGGAGACGACGCGTGAAAACGCCAGCGCCCGCGTGATGGACCTGCTGACACCCATTGGCAAGGGCCAGCGCGGATTGATTGTGTCTCCGCCGCGCGCTGGTAAGACGATGTTGCTGCAAAACGTGGCCAACTCGATTACGACGAACCATCCGGAAGTTGTGCTGATTGTGCTGCTGATTGACGAACGCCCGGAAGAAGTTACGGATATGCAGCGCTCGGTGAAGGGCGAAGTAATTTCTTCGACGTTCGACGAGCCGGCGGCGCGGCACGTGCAAGTTGCCGAAATGGTGATTGAGAAAGCCAAGAGATTGGTCGAGCACAAGCGCGACGTAGTGATTCTGCTGGACTCGGTGACTCGTCTGGCGCGCGCTTACAACACGATTGTTCCACCTTCAGGCAAAGTTCTCTCCGGCGGTGTGGATTCCAATGCGCTGCAACGTCCGAAGCGCTTCTTTGGTTCGGCTAGGAATATTGAAGAAGGCGGCTCGTTGACGATTATTGCGACGGCTTTGATCGATACCGGTTCGCGCATGGATGACGTGATCTTTGAAGAATTCAAGGGTACGGGCAACATGGAAATCATCCTGGAGCGCAAGCTGGTCGACAAGCGCGTTTTCCCGGCGATCGATATTCAGCGTTCCGGTACGAGAAAAGAAGAGCTGCTCATTCCGAAGGAAGACCTGTCGCGGATTTGGGTTCTGCGCAAAGTCTTGAACCCGCTTTCGCCGGTTGAGGCGATGGAATTGCTGATCGACAAACTCGGGAAGACGAAGAATAATACCGAGTTTTTGTCGAACATGAGCGCGCTATAAGACCTGGGGCCTCTGTAGCGAATCAGCGGCGCGCCGATTCATCCTTAGCAAGTCGGGTTAGGCCTCGTCGATGTACTTCCTCGGCAAGTGCCTGCATCGATTCCTGCGTAATGATGAGCCCGTCGCCCCGGGCGAGCGAAGCTTCCGCGTTGTCGAGGCTTGCTAGAAAATCAGCGCGTTTTTCTATAAGAGCTTCCCGACGCGGCAAGATTGACGCCTCTAATTGAAGTTGCACGCCAATGTAGTTGATGATTTCAGCATCTGTCATCGAGGATTCATCGTCGATAACAATCTCGCGAAAGATTCGGCACCCACGGGCGCGCCCCTGAATCACGACCGATGCCCGAAGACCCGGCAACACAGCCCAGACTCGGCTCATGCCAGCCTTTCGCGCCAAGCTCTCAAAATAGGCCTCGCTTCTCATGATCGGTCCACCTTGAGCCGACTATTTCAGGTTTTGCTCGGCTTGACAAGGGCGCCCTCGAGTTGTGAACTGCTGCTCAATAACGCGCCTGGGCGCTCGCTGAGCTGACGTTGATATTCCATCCGGATCTCCGCGCATGACGGAGAAGGATGAGATGCTAATGCTCTTTCTTGAGAATCCATCGCCCCTTGTCGAGCAAAAGGAATCGAGTGTATGTGTAGTCTCCCACGAACGAGTTGTCGCGAAAGATTCCTCGCACAGTCAGCGTAGGTTTCTTCGAATGTAGCACTACTGTCCAAATGTTATCTCCACTCCTATGTGCCGTGCCGCTGAGGTTGGCAGATGTTACCTCCCCGCCGGTTAAGAAGACCGATGCGCTGGCCGTGTCGCCCGACACGCTCACAGTCATTTGGGCGGCACCCGAAACTGTGAATCTGTCGCTCTGCCATGTTCCAGCGTACGAACCAGTAGGGGAGTACTCCTGCGGTTTGGGGCTGTCAATGGAAGCCGTTGAGTTGATCGACGCCAGCGATTTCAGGGGGCCTTCTGAGAGCAGGGGTTGGACATAGGCCGCTGGTATCGCAAAGTTTAAATTCTGTCCGCTGACCAACTGCGCAAACGTAACACCGATCACTTGGCCGTCGGAATTTACGAGGGCACCGCCGCTGCTACCGGGCGAAATTGGAGCAGTAATCTGGAAGACCTTCATTTGATGGTCAGGCCAGTCTCGTATCCCGCTGACAATGCCGTCCGAGACCGTTTCCTCTGTGCTCACAGGCGACAGTCCAGCCAGTGGGCTTCCGATCGCGAGAACATGTTCGCCGATCCGCACGCGATCGGAATCCCCGAGGCGAACAAAGGGAAACACTTTACCCGGCGCTAGCAGCTTCGCGAGCGCCAGATCCTTGTCAGGGTCAGTCGCAAGCACACCTTGCAGCTGATATGAGGCACCGTCGGTAAATCTGGCCTCGGCTTGCGTGGTGCCCTGCAGGTGTATAACGTGGTAGTTCGTGACAACCTTTCCGTCCTCGCTAATCACGAATCCACTGCCGCTCCCCAACTCTCCACCAGTCTGGTCGCGAAGGATAATTCTGACAACAGACGGGCTTAATTCTTGCGCCAAGGTCGGAATCTCTTTAGGTGCTGACGGTTGTGCTTCTGCGGCGAGCAGGCAGGTCATAGCGAAAGCGAACGCACCAAATTGGTAGGCTTTCGAGTGTGGCATTTCCGGTGACTCCTTAGAGCGGCAACCCCAAGAAGACTAATATCACGAATCTCGTTCCGGACTCGATGACCTTCTTGTCACGTTGGTTCTTCACTGAAGGCGAAACCTCGATTTATTATGTCACTGCACGGAAATTTGGAGTTCGCTATACGAGTCTTCAGCGCCTAGGGTAGGTGGTTCCTGCGGTGGCGATGCAACCTAGAAACGGAGGGACCGCAAGTCCTTGAGCACTGACCATATCTAGCCTTCTTTCCCGTCTCTCCATCGCAAAACAGGCTAGGATAGGGCACCCTCTGACTAAGCGATGCCAAAGAGACCATCCCCCGCACCCGTGAGGAGAACTGGCTATGCAACTGAACGTTCCTCCCGATATTGAAACGCTCATCAACAAGCGCCTTTCCACCGGCGGCTATGGCAGCGTTGAAGATGTGTTGCGCCGCGCGCTCGAAGCTCAGGACGCCGAGGAGAGTTGGACTGACGAGGAACGCCGGGTGCTGTCCGCTCATGTTGAGGAAGGGTATCTCCAGGCGGAACGCGGAGAATTAGTCGACGGCGCGCAGGCTCGCCGCGAAATTCAAGAAATGAAAGGCAAGTGGCGCGAAGAGCGCTCGTCCAAACGAGAGTAGCTCGCGATGGCTGGCGATGTTCTTACGCCGCTCGCCAAAGCCGACATATTTGAGATTTGGTCCTTCATCGCGGCCCACAGCGAGGGCGCGGCTGACAGTGTCGAGCAAGCAATTTACGACGCTTGCGCCTTTGTTGCGAAGGCCCCCATGCGTGGTCACTCCCGATCTAACACTACGTCGCGTCTCCTTCGATTCTGGACGCTGACGCGCTATCCGCATTACACCATCGTTTACCGCCCGGATACAGAGCCGCTGCAAGTGATTGCTGTTCTCCACGGGAAACGGAATATTCAGCGCGCCTTGCGGACTCGTACCTGAGGTTGGGCAGCCTTTTTCCCCACCAACTGACTCTTGTGCGCCTGGACGATCGCCGGAATAAGCCCGGGGAAGCGCTGTTCAATTTCCGCGCAGCGCGACGTGTTGCGCATTTCCACACCTTGGCGTTCGCTGCGAATCAGGCCGGCCTCGCGCAGGGCTTTGAAATGTTGCGAGAGGGTGGATTTTGGGATCGCTCGATTGCGCACCTGAAGAAAGCTGGAGCAAGTCTGCGAACAGGCGGAGCCTACGATATCGGCGTAAATGGCGACCCGCACCGGATCGGACAGGGCGTGGAGAACAGCTTCCACGGTTACGTCCTTGATTGAGGGATGAAATAGCGGCCGCATGGGTTTTCCTTCGTTTCTCTCTGCTAACACTATTATAGCGTTAATAGTTCGTAAGTCCAGAACTATTGAATCCTTTCAAAATCCGCAGCCATCTTATCCAATGGCAATTGGTTTCACCGAAATTCTTAAGGAGTTTTACACAATGGGCAAGCTCAACGGTAAGGTCGCAGTGGTTACGGGAGCGTCGAAAGGCATTGGCGCAGCCATCGCTCAGGCATTAGGCGAAGAGGGCGCTTCGGTCGTGGTGAATTATGCCTCCAGCAAGGCCGGAGCCGACAAGGTCGTTGCAGCGATTCAGAAGGCTGGCGGCAAGGCCGTAGCCGTGGGCGGCGACGTTTCGAAGGCGGCGGAAGCGCAGGGGATTATTGATGCTGCCATTAAGAATTATGGGCAGCTCGATATTCTGGTCAACAACTCGGGGGTGTATGAGTTCACGCCCATCGAAGCGGTGACGGAGGAATCGTTCCACAGGATGTTCAACATCAATGTGCTCGGCTTATTGCTGACCACACAGGCGGCGGTCAAGCATCTGAAGGCGGGCGCGAGCATCATCAACATCGGATCGGGCGTCAGCCGCATTACTCCACCGAACAGCTCTGTGTACACCGGTACAAAAGGCGCGGTGGATGCCATTACTGGCGTTCTGTCCAGGGAACTCGGGCCGAGACAAATCCGGGTGAACACGCTCAACCCGGGCATGGTGGAAACGGAAGGCACGGTAAGCGCCGGCTTCATCGGATCCGACTTCGAGAAGGCGCTGCTCGCGCAAGTGCCGCTGGGGCGTACCGGGCGAGTCGGGGATATTTCTTCGATCGCGGTGTTCCTGGCGTCCCCGGATTCTGGATGGCTGACGGGCGAACAACTGCTGGCAACTGGCGGCCTTCGCTAAGACGTATCAATTGACTCGGAGAGCGACAGGCGGGGGAGTATCTTCCCCGCCTTTTTTATTTTCACCGGGAGGCGACCGCCGATTGGCCGCCGCTACTCGTCGCGCTGCTAAGATGGTGGGCGTCAATAAGCATTTCACCCGACATATGATCACGCGCGACGACGGATGGAAGCTGCTAACGGAATTTACGCAGTCGGAGAGCTTGCGCAAGCACGCGCTCGCCGTCGAAGCCTGTATGCGTGCCTGCGCCAGCAAATTCGGCGGGGACGTTGAAGAATGGGGCTGGTCGGACTGATTCACGACTTCGACTATGAGCGCTATCCCAGCGCCGAGGAACATCCATATAAGGGCCGCGAGATTTTGCAGCAGCGTGGTTACTCGGATGATATCCGGCGAGCCATTATGTCGCATGCCGAGTACACCGGCGTTTCGCGCGACACTCCGATGGAAAAGGCTCTGTTCGCCTGCGACGAGCTGGCCGGCTTTATCACGGCTGTCGCGCTGGTGAAGCCGGGGAAGTCGCTGGCTGAGGTGGACGCGAAATCAGTCCGCAAAAAGATGAAAGACAAGGCCTTCGCGCGCAGCGTCCATCGGGAGGATATTGTCAGTGGCGCAGCAGCACTGGGCGTGGATCTGGACGAGCACATCGCATTCTGCATCGACGCGCTCAAAGGAATTTCGCAGGAACTGGGACTCGAAGGGAAGGCTCTCTGATCGTCTGTTCAGAAAAGTCTCTTCCCCGCGCGCTGGTGCAGCCTCGAGCCTAGTCGAAGGCTCTCTCGCGGTTTTCCCGTTTGCTAATCCACTTGCGCAACTTCTCGGCATCCATCCCGAGTTTTACGAGTGACAGCTCGTTGCCGTTCAAGTCTGCGATCAGCAAAATGTATTGATCCCCGTGCGAGCGCGCGTAAATGATGGTGTCCTCACGGGTAGACTTCGTGTGCGAGCGCACGATGATGCTCCACGATTCTCCGAGTTCGCTGTGCAGGTAGGAATCGAGGTCGTTCGCGCCAATACTCGTCCCTGCGTCCGGGAAATCGGCGATGCGGAGTCCCCGCACGCCACCGCGGGTGTACACGTGCGCGCAGAAACTGGCTAAGCCCAAGAAGGGAATGTGTTCGTGCCGGATGTCATATCGTTGCTCTATGGATGAAACAAGGTGATTGAAATTGAAATCATCAGCCGAGGCCGGAGGGACCAGCGTGGCCGCCAATGCCAGGATGACGAGAATTGCTGTCCAGCGTGAATCGATGGGTTTCATTGGGAGTCCTCTTTTCGCGGCTGCTCTTTCGCCATGGGGTGTCTCGGGATGCCGAAGTTTCCGCTGAGGTGAGTAAGGTCTTCGGGCCGGATGGGGCCTAGAATGTGGACGAACGTCAGCTCCTGTTTTTCAGCAGACAGAATGAACATGCCTTTGACTTCGCCATTCACCAGGCGCACGTAAACGTCGGTGTCGTCGTCCGCTTCTTTGCTGTGGACCGACACGATATGCGACCACTCCGGTCCGGAAAATGGCCGGCGGAAGCCTTGGAGTTCGGCCGCCGAGTAGGAATTTGGAGCCTTGAACTCGAAAGTCCGGACATAGATGCCATCGAGATTCGCAATGATGCGCCGGGCTTCCTGGTCTTCGTTGCTGGAGGAGAGAAACTTACTTGCGAACTGCAGCATATTCTTGTCCAGAGAAACGGTGGTTGTTTCTTCAGCCCGTTCGGCTAGTTTGCTGGTGTCCACCGGGAACGCAGCCTGTGCACGAGCCGGTGTGGTCGCGAACAGGAACACTGCCATCAAAGCCAAGAGTTTCATCTTCATTGGCGGCCTCGTTCGTTGGAATCAGAAGCGTTGGAATCAGAAAACTGCTGCACAACTTGCCTTTGCACTCCGCGGAGTTTTGAGCCGGTAATTCGTAACGCGAGAAGAACCTGTTGACGCGCTTGCTCGCCGCGGAGCCGCTGCTCTCTCTCTCTCTCCAAAACACCAACGGTAACGCACGCAGCCAGCGCGACCGCGGTTGCCCAGCGGACTCGCGGCATGCGCCACCAAGGCAGTGTCGCTATCGACTCCTGACCGACTCTGCTAAGAATCCGCCCGGCGAGATACTCCGGCGCGGGTTCTCGTTGCAATGCCGTTCTCAGTGCTTGTTCCAAATCATCCATTTGTCGCTACCTCAGCACTTTCTCCGTTTTTCGGCGCAGCAGCTCCAAACCACGCTGCAGATTGCTCTTGACCGTCGCAACCGGCATGTTCAGCGTTCGAGAAATCTCTTCCGGCATCAAATCCTCCTGGTAGCGCAAGACAATCACCGCTCTTATATTCTCTGGCAACCCGGCCACCAATTGTTGTAAACGCCTGGCCAGCATCGGGTCGCTGGAGCTGCTTTCTCCGGGAAGCTCGGCGGCGTCGTCGGTCGCCTCCGGAATTCGGGCTAGGCGCCGTACTGCGTCGATGGCGCGATGCGCGGACACCTTCCGTAACCAGAACAAAGCGTGATCTTCCGATGCCATACCGCCCAAATTACGGTGCAACTCGAGGAAGACGTCCTGCGTCACCTCCTCCGCCAGGCTCCGGTCGCAAGTGATGCGCAAGGCTATGCTGAAAACCATAGCTTGATGCTTTGCCAGAAGGGCCTCCAAGGTTCGCCAAGGGGTGCTCAAGCTATCTCCGCAGTGTGCTCTTCCTGTTTCTATATACGTTGACCGCATCGCCGGAGGATGCAAAAATGTTTCGCGAACCGCGAGGCTCGACGACAGCCCAGCGACAGCCGAGCGACCGGCTGGTTCCCATCCAGACATCCGAGTTCTTAGGTGCGGCATCTAAGCAAGCAGGAGAATGTTATGACAGGAATCAGATATTCCAGGAAACCTATATCTAGAAGTCTGCGATTCACCATAACCGCCTTGTTTCTGGCATTGTTCTGCTTTCCGCTGGCATACGCTCAGCGCGATGATCAGCCGTCGGATAAGGCCGTGCAGCGCATAACGAAAGAAGTCCAGCATGAACTCATCATGCTGCCCACTCTCGATGTGTTCGACAACCTTGCTTTCAAGGTCGACGGATACAACGTTACGCTGTTGGGCTCGGTGGTGAGCCCATCCTTGAAGTCCGAAGCCGAAAATGTGGTCAAGAGAATTGAAGGCGTCGAAAAGGTGGACAACCAGATCGACGTTCTGCCGCCGTCGCCCGGGGACGATCGGCTACGCTTGCGCCTGTATCGCGCCATCTACGGCTATCCGCCGTTGCAAAGATACGCGCTGCCGGTGGTGAAGCCCATCCGCATCATTGTGAAGGGTGGGCATGCATCGCTCGAAGGCGTGGTCGACAGCCAAGGAGACAAGAACATTGCCGGCATACGCGCCAAGGGTGTGCCGGGGCTGTTCTCCGTGGATAACAATTTACAGGTCGTGAAGTGACGGGTCTCCGCTAATTAAAGTGAAAAAAAGCGGACGCGGGATAATGGTATGCTCAGCTTCGAAACTTTCTGAAGCTTCGAAGTTTTCTCAGGAGAGTCCATCCCGTGTCCGCTGATTCAATTTCTGCTAGCCCAACCTCCGCCGATCCGCAACGCCAATTGCTTCGCCATCTTATCGCCACGCTCGCCTACAGAACCGCCAAGGCCTGGCGCGGCGCGCCCGAAGGCTTCGCCGATTTTCAAGCTCCGGGCGGCGTAAAAACTCCGGTACGGGTTCTCGCGCACATGGGAGATTTATTCGACTGGGCGCTGCGCATGGCGAAGGGCGGCAAGGAATGGACCGAGGCAACGCCGCTGCCGTGGGCGGAAGAGGGCGAGCGTTTCTTCGCTGCGCTCAAAGCCTTTGACGACTTTCTCGCGTCCGATGCCCCGCTGCAATCCGTCGAGCGCATGCTGCAGGGGCCTATCGTCGACGCCATCACCCATGCTGGCCAGCTCGCCATGTTGCGGCGCCAGGCAGGGTCGCCCGTTCGGGCGGAGGCGTTCTTTATCTCAGACATTGCTGTGGGCCGCGTAGGCGCGGACCAAGCCCCGCCCAAACGCGAGCTCTAGGAGACTTACTCGCCGTTCGCGGGAACGGCGTTCATTTCCATGGGCCGGTTCAGTTCCATAACCAGTTCCGTCCCGGCGGGTAGCGATGCGGAATGGTGCTTGGTGAGCCAGTGAATCGTGGTCGCGCCCGCGCCAATCGCCGCTCCCACAAGGAAGCCCTTGCCGCCACCGGCCAGCGCGCCAATCAACCCGCCGCCACCGGCTCCAGCGGCCAGCTCCACATTGTCGCCGCGGTCGCGAGTTTTGCCTTTGAATTGGCCTTCTTCGTTGACGTCGGTTCCATTTCCTAAATTCGTATCCACCACGGTCGCGCTCAGGTTGTAGCGCGTGCCGTCGGGCAGAATCATCGTGTGCGGAAACAGCGCGATTGTCGGACGCCCTTCGATGCGGCGTGGTTCCGCGACCTTGCCCACGGTCCCTTGCACGGTCGTGCCCACGGGAATCAGCATCTTGCCATTTACCGTGACGGGTTCAGTCACGCGTCCGGTAAACGTATCGCCCTGCTTGCTGGTGTAAGTCGCCAGCATGGTTTGCAGCTTGATCTTCACAGCCGTGCCCGCAGGCAGCGACTTGTTCGTCTCCGCGGTAGCCACGCCCACTGAGAGTGCCAAAATCAGCGCCAAAATCGCGAATTTCTTCATGAGAACCTCCAAATGTTTTCTTACTTTCGACTCTAGACCAGCCCGACTTCCGTCACAACCGCCCCACGAGCAAGGGAACCATGCTCGACAACGCAGCGCACCCGCGGCGGTCGCGAGTTTTCATCCGCTATAATTCTGGTTCACCTTTATGAGCGACATCATCCCAGTCTCCGCGATCACACCCGCATGGACTGACGTTGAAAAATCTTATGCCGCCCGCCAAAAGCGGGACTACAAGGACCTTCCCATGACCCTGCAAGAAATCCGCGCCCGCGAAGTGCTCGATTCGCGCGGAAATCCCACCGTTGAAGCCGAAATCACCCTAGCCGATGGCACGCGCGCCCGCGCCATCGTTCCCAGCGGCGCTTCCACCGGCGAGCACGAAGCCGTGGAACTGCGCGATGGCGACGCAAAGCGATTTATGGGCAAAGGTGTTCTGCAAGCCGTGGAGAACGTGAACGGCGAGATTGCCGAGGCGCTCGTGGGCCTCGACGCTTCCGACCAGCGCGGCATTGACCAGCGCATGATCGAACTCGATGGCACGCCTAACAAGGCGCGCCTGGGCGCGAACGCGATTCTAGCCGTCTCCATGGCGGTTGCCCGCGCCACCGCGGAAAGCTATAAGATGCCCCTCTACCGCTATCTGGGCGGCGTCAACGCGCATGTGATGCCCGTTCCAATGATGAATATTCTCAACGGTGGCGCGCACGCTGATAGCAACGTCGACTTCCAGGAATTCATGTGCATGCCCGTCGGCGCGGAGTCCTTCTCCGAAGCCTTGCGCTGGGGCGTGGAGGTGTTCCATACCCTGAAGGGCGTTCTGAAGAAGCGCGGTTACAACACCGCCGTCGGCGATGAAGGCGGCTTTGCGCCGTCGGTGAAGTCGAACACGGAAGCGATTGAAATCGTTCTGGAAGCGATTCAGGCCGCGGGTTTTCGCCCCGGGCAGGATATGGGCATCGCGCTTGACCCGGCCAGCAGTGAGTTCTACAAAGACGGGAAGTATGTCTTCAAGAAGAGCGACAAAAGCTCGAAGAGTTCCGAAGAAATGGTCGCGTTCTGGGCGAAATGGGTCAACGATTACCCCATCGTTTCCATCGAAGACGGCCTAGCCGAGGATGATTGGGATGGCTGGGCGCTGATGACCAAGGAGTTAGGCCACAAGATTCAGCTCGTCGGCGACGATTTGTTTGTCACCAATACGGAACGGTTGCAGGAAGGTATCGACAAGGGGGTCGCGAATTCCATCCTGATCAAAGTCAATCAGATTGGCACGGTCAGCGAAACGCTCGACGCCATCGCGCTCGCCCGCCGCAATGGTTACACGTCGGTGATTTCGCACCGCTCCGGTGAAAGCGAAGACACGTTCATCGCCGACCTGGCCGTGGCCACTGGCGCGGGGCAAATCAAAACAGGTTCCGCTTCAAGAACCGACCGGGTGGCTAAATACAACCAGCTTCTCCGCATCGAAGAAGCCCTGGACGAAATGGCGGTCTTCCCAGGCGTAAGCGCCCTGAATTACAAAGCCTAAGCACGCGTAGGGGCGGCCGCCCTCGGCCCCGCTGCGGAAAAAACTTTGGGAACGAGGGGTGCCCCGTCCTTCTCGCGCATTTTGCGAGAGGGCGGGGATGTAAGGCTCAGGGTTGGAAATTGAGGTCTCACCATGAAATCAAGATTGTGTTGTGTTCTGCTAATGACCGCCGCGTGCGCCGTGTCCGCTGCCGCCCAGCAAGTCGCTGCACCCGCTTCCGACCCGCCCGCCACGCGCGAAGATATCCTGCGCCTGTTCAAAGTCATGCGCCTGCACGAACAAATGAGGGTCACCATGGAACTCGTCATGGCGCAACAGCAAAAAATGATCCGCGACACAATCAAGCAACGTGTTCCGGATATCACCGAAAAAGAGTTGGCCAGGATGGAGTCCATGTCCAAGGAAGCGGTGAAGGATCTTCCCCTGGATGGCATGCTGGACGACTCCATCCCCGTCTACCAGAAGCACCTGACTAAGGGCGATGTCGATGCCATGGCGGTGTTTTATTCCACGCCCACGGGTCAAAAGCTTTTGCGGGAGCAGCCCGCTATCGCGGGTGAGTCGATGCAGGCCATGAGTCCGCGAATGCAGAAGACCATGGGCGAAATCATGGATCGCATCGCGGCCAAGGCCAAAGAAGAATCCGAAAAAGACAAGGCGCCGCCCGCGGGAACGCCGGAGCAGCGCAAGAATTAGTTCTGGTGCTAACCAGTTTTGAAAGGGCATGGCTTTAGCCGTGCCTCCAGAGCAACCCGAAATCAGGGGCTTTAGTCCCCGAGAGTATGCTTTCGTTTCTGCCAGGTTCACCGGGCATGCAATTGGATTTGCGTTCTTGGAAAAGAGATTCTATGACTCCCAATCCTCTCGTTCTCATCATCCTCGACGGCTGGGGCTACCGCGCCGAGACCAAAGCCAATGCCATCGCGCTCGCGCGCAAGCCCACCTACGATCGCTTTCTGCGCGACTTTCCCCACACGCTGATTCAAACCAGCGGCCCGTTTGTCGGACTGCCCGTAGGGCAAATGGGCAACAGCGAAGTCGGCCACCTCAACATCGGCGCCGGGCGCGTCGTCCACATGGACATCACGCGCATCGACGCCATGATCGCCAACGAAAGTTTCTTTTCCGACCCCGTGCTGCTCGATGCGGTAAAGCATGCGCGCGTT
>Ga0075028_100000669_pt1 | contig 12262 bp, 22 predicted proteins | sample LitLauG_LLR_2014_FD_71390 | JGI IMG/M metagenome (GOLD analysis project Ga0075028, IMG submission 71390) | Freshwater sediment microbial communities from Pennsylvania, USA - Little Laurel Run_MetaG_LLR_2014 | ecosystem: Environmental > Aquatic > Freshwater > Creek > Sediment | place: USA... | reverse complement strand
CCATCGGCAACGCACACACCGCCGGAAAAATCACCGCCGTGCATCGACATCAGGCCCCGACATTGCCAAACTTGCTCGCATGACCATGAAAATCCGTTCCTTCATGCATAGGTCAGGCTAACTACGCGTTCGAGCGGACCGGGGAGCCGTCTGCGCGGGCGCGCATCCGGCTATCACATCCATTGCCGCCGTCCGCGCGTGATGCGCTTGCGGCCGGCCGCTCAACGCGAGCGTTAAAGCCGGTCGTGTACCCTGATTTGGCGCTGCTGGTATAATGCCCACATGGATTTCAGCTCCATTGAAGAACAGGCACTTAGCCTCTCCGCCGAGGATCGGGCGCGCCTCGCTCACGAATTGCTGGATAGCTTGGACCAGCTGTCACCCGAGGAACTGCGCGGACTTTGGCTTGATGAGGCGGAGCGGCGCGCTGCTCAAATTGATCGCGGTGAGGCGACGCTTGTTCCGGCTGAGGAGGTGGCTAGAAAGGCCCGAGCTCTATTGAAGTGAAATACGCCATTCACTTCGCGGCTGAGGCTGAGCACCTGGAGCACATTGGGCACTATCGGGCGATCCGTGCGGGGCTCGGTGAGAAGTACCTCGCTGATTTTGAGGAAACACTGGATCGAATTTGCGAGGCACCGCATCGGTCGCGCCTTGAGCGGCCACCCAACATTCGGGTGGTGACGTTGTCTAAGTTTCCGTACTTTGTCTACTACCGTGACGCCAACGGACGTGTCGAAGTGCTGGCAATCCCGCACTTCCGACAGCGACCAGGGTATTGGGCGACGCGGCTCTAACTAGCGGTTCGAGCGATCATGCGGCCGGTAGCGTCGGTGAGTCCTGGGGGAGGGTCAAAAATGTAGATCAAGTGCCTTCGAGCAATGTTGTCGCCGCCGCGTGTCGCTCAACCGCGGCGTTAGGCACCGGAGTCGTCCGGGATTATACTGGCGTCTGAGTAAGGAGAACTAACGTGGCCACGCTGGCGGGTGTTTCACATCGCGATCCAGAGATCCTAAGCGGAGCGCTGGTTTTTGTTGGCACGCGGGTGCCAGTTCGGTCGCTTTTTGACTATTTAGAGGGTGGTGAGAACCTGGAGGAATTTCTACGGCAATTTCCCTCTGTGCGGCGCGAACAGGCTGTTGCTGTGCTTAACGCTGCCTACGCAACCGTTGCGGCAAATGCGGATATTGCTTGATGAGAACTTTCCGGCCGATTTTGCCGGATTGTTAGTTGGACACGAGATATCGCACGTACATTCGCTCGGCTGGGCGGGTATCAAGAATGGCGAGCTTTTGCGCCGCGCCTCGGCGGTCTGTCAGGTATTTGTAACCCTTGATCGAAATCTTGAGTTCCAGCAGAACATCAAGGTATTGCCAATTGGAGTTGTGATAGTGCGTGCCGTGTCCAATCGCATCGCCGACCTCACGCCGCTCATACCGAGCATACTGACGGCCGCGGCACAGACCAATCCCGGCCGAGCGACCACCGTAGGTGCCTAACAAGCGGTTCGAGCGATCACGCGGCCCGCAGCTCCGGTGGCTGCAGAGGGGGATCGACGATGTGGATTAAGTGCCTTCGACCAAAGTCGACGCTGCCGTGCGTCGCTCAACCTGGGCGTTAGGCAGCGCGCTGTGGCATTTAGCGAGGCTCTTGCGGAGCGCATTCGGGTAGCCCTGACGGGTACCACAGGCGTTTCCGAGAAGCGCATGTTTGGGGGCATTGCCTTCATGCTGCACGGTCACATGTTTGTGGGTGTGGTCGACTCCACCCTCATGGCCCGGGTTGGGCCGGAGCAGTACGACGCAGCATTGTCCAGGCCATACGTGCGGGAAATGGATTTTACGGGCAAGCCACTGCGCGGCTATGTCTATGTTGATCCCGCCGGGATCCGCACTGCCATAGACTTGCAGGCCTGGACAAAGAAGTGCGTCAGGTTCGTCAGCACACTCCCGAAGAAGGCAAAGAAGTGAAGGGCGCGCCGCCTAACAACGCGTTCGAGCGGTCCGTGATGCCTCATCGCGTGCGCGCCGCAAGCGCCCTGGGTTATTGTGCGCCCGCGGCGCGCAGCCGCGCTCATCGCGCGGCCGCTTAACGCGAGCGTTAGCCGACCCGAGAGCCGGGCGTTTTGGGTCGCATTAAGTCCGCGGTATACTGCTCCAGAGGTTACGTCCATGCGCAAGGTTGAACATATTGAGCAGCAGATACGCGAGCTCTCCGCAGGCGAGTTCTCGGAGCTGCGTGATTGGGTGCTGGAGCAGGACTGGAAGGCCTGGGACGCACAGATCGATGCCGACGCGCGCTCTGGAAAACTCGACAGGCTCATCGCCGAGGCACAGTCTGACTATACGGCGGGGCGGACACGGCCGCTTTGAAGCACGTCGCGTCGGCCAAGTTCTGGGTGCTCTACGGGGCACTACCCGCTGAGATTCGGGCCACCGCTGATAAGAACTACGCGCTCCTCAAGGCTGATCCTCGTCATCCATCACTACACTTTAAGAAGGTAGGGCCGCTGTGGTCAGCGCGAGTCGGGGACCGATACCGCGTACTCGGTAAGGACGTCGAGGAAGGCATACTCTGGTTCTGGATCGGCACACATGCGGAATACGACAAGCTGGTCGGCTAACAACGCGTTCGAGCGGTCCGTGACGCCTCGTCGTAGGCGCGCCGCGGGCGCCCTGGGTTATTGTGTGCCCGCGGCGCGCTGCTGCCGTCACTGCGCGGCCGCTCAACGCGAGCGTTAGAGGTCAGCTCATGCGACAGCGCATTGTTTTGGGCGTCTTAGCCATTGGCATCGCGGGCCTGTACGTGGAGCTCTTGTTACGTACGATCGGCGTTGCGGCATCGCTGCCGCCACCGTCTTGGTGGAGTCACGTGTTCCAGACGCACATCAGTTCAGTTATTTTGTGGATGGTGCTTTGCCATACGACAGCAATTCTCGTGGTTGCCCTGCCGTTTGCCTACGTCATCGCGCGACTCTATGGGCGGGTTGCGGTTCTATTAGCGTTAGCAATAACCTTCGCGTTATACGCCGCCGATCCGCTGCCAACCTTGATTTCATATTTTGGCGGTTTTAGCGCCCGCATGAAGGTGATCACACTGTTTGATGCGTTAAAGCTTTTGGGTGTCTTGCCAGGTTTGGTGTGGTTATTTGGGCGGCCGACCTCTAACCACATCGAGCGCACGCATGAGGGATAGACTAGCGAGCTCTGGCCGAAGCGCCTGCGGCGCTCAGGCGGGGCGTTGGCCGGCATTGTTGTCTGGAGTACTATCTATGCGAACGTCACGTTCCGTGGCAATGGCAATGCTCCTCTGCGTCAGTAGCGGGAATTCCGCTGGTGCAGACGAGTCACTGCCGTGGGTGTTTAACGCACCGGAGGCGAAAGGCTATTCCATTAAGCTCGACGCAGTGGATCCTGCGCCGGGCACGCCCCTGGTTCGGGGATCTAAAGTCACGATAACCGTCACCGTTACGTACGCGATGTCAATTGCTGCTCATGGGGTAATCATTCTCGTACCGCAAGATGAAGGGACTCGACCGGCGTCGCCAGGCACGCCGCAAGTGAAACAGGAGGTTTCAGCCTCTAACGGATCCACCACACTCAAACAACAGTTGGTGGTTCCAAAAGATGCCAAGGAACTTCGTGTGTTTGTGCCGCTGGTGCCCGACGGGCTCACCAACACAACTGGGGAGATTACGATTCGCTATCCGATCGTGAGGAAGAAATGACATGTGGTGTGCCGCCCGACTACGCCTACGAACGGTCGGGTCGCTGTCAGCGCAGGCGTACGTTCGGCAATCACGATTTCTGGCGCCGTTTACGCGCATGAGGCGCTTGCGGCCGGCCGCTTAACGCGAGCGTTAGGTGCCGCAAATGGGGGAGTTCATCGCAGTGTTGATCCATGGGGAATGTCATTTCCATAACGTCACCTACTCCCTTCTCTGGGAGCCATCCCCGGCGGAAATACACGCAAGGGCCTGTACCTGCACGTTCTGCACAAAGCACGGTGGCGTGTGGGCGTCGCATCCACCCGGCATACTTAAAATTACAATTTACGACCCCAATGCAGTCTCAAAGTACAGCTTTGGCACCCGTACGGCCGAATTCCATGTGTGTTCCAAGTGCGGGTGTGTACCGTTAGTGAGCAGCACGATTGAAGGGCGAATGTACGCTGTCGTGAACGTCAACTCCTTCGAGAATCAACCTAGTACGCTTGTGCGGCGGGCGCCGGTAACCCACGCCGGGGAGGACGAAGCAACCCGCCTAGCGCGTCGGGCCAGGAATTGGATCGGCAACGTGGAGGTCGTCCATGGCGGAACCTAACTACGCGCTCGAGCGGTCCGCTCAGCGCCAGTGCGTCCGCGCCACGAGCGCCCTGGTACAATGATCAATCCATAGGACCCTGCTCACATGACGCAAGACCTTTGGCTTAATCTGCCAGTTACGGACCTGGCCAGATCCGTGGCCTTCTACGAAGCCCTCGGCTTTGAACGCAACCCAGGCCCAGGAAACAGCGCTTCCTCAGCTAGCTTCGTGATCGGCGGCAAGCGGGTAGTTCTCATGCTGTTCACTCGCCAAGTCTTCGCTGGGTTCGTTGGCGCAGCGGTCGCGGACACCAAGTTCGGGTCAGAGGTGCTGATCTCACTGGGAGCCAACAATCCGACTGAAGTTGGCGACTTCGCAAGGCGTGCGCTGGCGGGCGGAGGAACAGTATTCAGAGAGCCAGGCCCCCCCGGTGGTGCAATGTATGGGTGTGGCCTGTGTGACCCCGATGGGCATCGTTGGAACGTGCTGTTCATGGCCGGCCGGTAACAAGCTAAGCCTTGGGCAAGTTGCAAATGCGGCCCAACATCGCGTTCGCGTGGTCCGTGATGTTCCAGCGGGTGCGCGTCGCGTGTGTCAGGCCTCAGAAAGTTATGGGATGCAATGTCTGACGCGTTCCTAGTAAGGCCTATTGGTCGTGCCGACTATGCCGGCTGGCGTCCGCTGTGGGATGGTTACAACAGGTTGTACGGTCGTCACGGAGCAGACGCGCTCCCCGAACACATTACTGAGGTCACCTGGGAACGGTTTTTCTCTCTCACGGAGCCAGTGCATGCACTTGTTGCCGAACAGAGCGAAAGCGTGGTGGGCATCGCCCACTACCTCTTTCATCGGAGCACGACTCGCCTGAACGACGTCTGCTACCTTCAGGACCTATTCACAGTGGAGCAACTTCGGGGCCAAGGTATAGGTCGGCAGCTCATTCGTGCCGTGTACGAAAGTGCGCACGCCGCCGGGAGCAGTCGGGTGTACTGGCAGACGCAGGTCACGAACGTATCGGGCCGCGCGCTGTACGACAAATTGGCGGAGCACCGTGGATTCATCGTATATACGCATGAGCTCTAGAGCCACTAGTGCGGGGCTGGGGCCTGACAGCGCATTCGAGCGGTCCATGGTTACGGCATTGCGGCGCGCCGCGAGCGTTAGGCCGATCGCTCCACACGCGCTCCCGCGCTTGGCGTCGGAGTAGGGTCCTGGCTGTGAGCCGTAGAGACGACGATGCCCGTTTCATACCTTGTGGCACCGGGATCTTGCGCGCCACTGGACCACTGGTCTTCTGGAGTCAAGCGCGACGTGAACGTCTACGACTTCAATTCTGCCATTGTCCGCCGCCCGGCCACGACGGTGAGCACGGGATTGCGTGCTCACAATCGAGGCGATCCAACGTACCAGGGGATCTGCGCCGAGCACGAGGCCTACGTGAGGGCGCTGCGAGCCGCGGGTCTTAAGGTCGAAGTCCTGCCGGCACTGGAAGCCTTTCCCGACTCGATGTTCGTCGAGGATCCGGCCTTGGTGTTCAGCGCGGGCGCCGTGCTGCTGCGGCCGGGGGCCGCGAGCCGGCGGGGTGAAGCCGAAGCGCTTGCGCCCACGCTGGAAGGGCACTTCGAGCGCGTACCGCGCTTGCCGCGGGGGAGCGTGGATGGGGGTGATGTCCTGGTTCTGCCGGAGAAAGTGCTGATTGGGCTCTCGGCGCGCACCACGCGAGAGGGGGCCGAAGCCTTGCGCGAGTGCCTGGCAGTGCTGGGACTGACCGGGGTCGTGGTGCAGTCGCCGCGCGATGTGTTGCATCTGAAGTCTGATTGCTCGCTGCTCGATGCAGAGACGGTCCTGACCACTTCGCGCCTGTCGCGCTCTGGCATCTTTTCGGGTTTCAGGGAGCTCATCGTGCCACCGGGTGAGGAAGCGGCCGCGAACGCGCTGCGCGTCAATGGCCATGTGCTGGTGGGCCGGGACTATCCGCGTACGCAGGAGCGACTTGTGAGCGCGGGTTTCCGCATTGTGCCACTGGCGACCTCCGAGATTGCCAAGATCGATGCGGGGCTGTCGTGCATGTCGTTGCGGTGGTTGGCTTGAGGGGGCGATACTGCACTTTCCGCGCGGTACGAGTGCGCCTTACGATCATCTATTTTTGCCCGTGCGCCAGTGGCGTACCTTGGAGAGGCTGAACCATGACCCCCGATGCTTTCCGCGCGCTGGCGCTTTCGCTCCCTGGCGTCGAGGAGAAGTCCCACCAGGGTCATGCGGATTTTCGCGTGCGCGGCAAAATCTTCGCCACGTTGGGGTATCCGGACGAGAGTTACGGGATGGTCAAGCTGTCGAGCGAGGAGCAGGCCAAGCGCGTGAGGCAGGGTGCTGCGGTGTTCGCGGTGGCGAAAGGGGCATGGGGTGAGCAAGGCAGTACGCTGGTGAGGCTGGATGGCGCGACGGAGGCGGCGGTGCAGGCGGCGATACGGGCGGCGTGGGAAAGGTTGGTGCGCGAAGAGGCGGCAGTCAAGGAAAAGCAGAGCACCCGCAGGAGTATTGTGCGGCCAAAGAGAACCAAGATCTAGCGGTGCGAGCGATGATCAAACGGAAGCTGTATGCAGCTGGCGCCGATAGGCGAGACTCACGCTATAGGAGATGGCTATGCGGACGTACTGTCAAATCTCTGGAACAATATTCAGTGTGGTCGCGATTGCACATGCTCTCAGGGTGATTCAGAGGTGGCCAATTGAACTTGCGGGCTGGGCCGTGCCGATGTGGGTATCCGTGTTCGGCTTTTTGCTGACAGGAGCGCTCGCCGTTTGGGCATTCCGCTTGGTCGGCCAGGCAAAGCGATAGTTGCGGCCGTGTCGCCTGACTGGTCGTTATGCCGGCTTGCCTTCCGCAACCGGCAAAAGTCAGGTGCGAGCAATGGGGGCTGGACATGCATAGCTTGTCGCCGGATGACCAGCGATTCCAGACTTCGTTCGAGGCCTGTGCCATCGCGCCAGCCGAGTTTACGCACCGGGCCCACTTGCGGCTGGCGTATGTCTATCTGGCTCAGTACGACGTCGACGCCGCATCGCAACGGATGCGCGACGCCATCAATCGGTTTCTGGCGCACCGCCGAATTGACGCGTCCAAGTACCATGAGACGCTGACGCGTGCCTGGCTGATGGCGGTTCGGCATTTCATGGATCGCGCCGGCAGCACCGCCTGCGCGGAGGACTTCCTGGCCAGGAGCGCGGCGCTGCTGGATGCCAACGTGATGCTGACGCATTACTCGAAGGACGTACTGTTCTCGCCTGCTGCTCGGGCGGGGTTTGTTGAACCTGATCTGGATCCGATACTGCATCGAACGTACAGCTGAACGATAGGGGTACTGATGGCACTTGCGCCACTTAGAGCCATCGGCGGCACGCCGATAAAAGCCAGGCACAAAGGGGCGGTGCTGTGCGCGGTTCCACTGGAGGGACTGCGCATTGTTCAGGGTGCCGATCTGCTCCCACTGCTGCGTCTATACCCATCACCGCCGTCGCCGGAGACCGAATCAATACGGCTTCAACGTCGGTTGCCTCGAAGGCGTGGAGCCCACGGCCATCGACGGTGTGCCGGTCAATGATGGTGTCAATCACCCCGCCGACAGGGTGCGCTCAGCAAGCGAGGAATCTGCCCATGGCAAATGACACCCGGTATTGGTTTCCCGCCAAGAAATATGGCTGGGGCTGGGGTCCGCCCACCGCCTGGCAGGGCTGGGTGGTGCTGCTAGCCTCGTTGCTGGTGATGGCCTGGGCCGCCGTGCATCTGTTGCCGCGCAGTCCCGGCAGTTTCGGTATGGTGACGGTCGGCACCGTCGTGGTGCAGCTCATCATCTGCTACCTGAAGGGCGAGCCTCCCAGCTGGCGTTGGGGCAATGACCGCTGAGTGCACGCGCAATGCCCGGGACCCTCGCGCGCGACGCGCGCGAGGGTCGGCCGTCTACATGTCCATTACTTCGGCGATCTCAATTGAGCCGCCGGAACCGAGCATCGGGCAGCCGTTGGCTAGCGTGACAGCGCCGTCGTAGTCCTTGGCCTCTATCAGGCTATAACCGCTGACTGGATTCGCGCCACCGTCTTTGGCAACGGCACCACCGCCCTTCACGGTCCAGGACTTGCCCACCGGGTTGCCACCGTTGATCACGGCTTTGCCCATCGAGCCAAACCAGGCCCCCCAGGCCGCCATCGCCTTCTCCTGGGCTTCCTTGGATCCGGGGCGGCCGCCGCCGTGGTATACGAACAGAAACTTCGACATCTTGCGCGCTCCTTTGTTTGCGTAGCTTGGGACTCGGACTGGAGCCTATCACCAGAAGAACCTCTGAACATCGGGCACTTTTGCCGATGCAACAGCACTTTCATTGGAGAGAGTCTACAATAAGCGGGTGCACGACTATCACGCTTACGCCCTGGACGAGGCGCTGCGACGCGTCGGCGACACTCCTGTCCCGGCCGGTGCCATCGACGGTCTCGCCCGCAGTGCCGCGGCGGTCGCCGTAGAGCTGCGCAAGGCCGTTTTGGCAGAAGTAGCCGAATTCTCCAGATCAAGGAATCCCGACCTCTTGCCGGAGATGGCCCAGCACGGCCAAGACATTGTGAATGAGATCGTGCGACTGCTGCGCGGCGGCGTGCCCGGGCGCCTGGACTTTGTACGCACGCATGCGCGCCGACGCGCCGAGCAACACTTTCCGCTGGAAGCGACCCTGCACGCGTATCGCAGCGGCCACAAGGTGCTGTCGCGTTGGCTACGCGAATCGGCGCTGAGTGCAGCCATTCCGGCCAGCGACGCGCAGCAGGTGATCTCGGCCATCGCCGATTTTGCGATGGAGTACGCCGATGCCATCAGCACCACCTTCGCGACCACTTATGCCGCGCATTCACTGCTGCTGGCCGAAGTGGCCGGCGACCAGCGCTCCGAATTACTCCGGATACTGCTTGACGGTCATGACGAGGCGGACCTGCGTGCGGCCCGCATCCTGCGCGAGGCTGGATTTCTCAACGAGCGCCAGTTGTTCTGTGTCGCGCTGGCGCATTCCGTGGATCCGACCGAAATGCTCAATGCTTCGCGTGCCCGTCGCATGGCTGATGCGATCGACGTAATCGTCGCCGACATGGGCATACGCCGGGTGATTGACGTGCACAACAACAAGGTGACCATGGTGTGCAGCGCCGTGAGCCGGGAATCGGGCTGGACGGCGCCCCGCAGTTCCCTGGCCAGGCAGCTGCGGGCCGAACTGGCACGCGTCGGCAACGCGGCACTGATCGGCGTCAGCAATGATGTCCCCGCCACCGCGCATATCCCGATGGCCCTCAGGGAGGCCGAGGCCGCACTTGAACTGGCCACGGTAAGCGAGCGCGTGGTGCAGTTCGCGGAAATTCCGCTGCGAAAACTCCTGCTGCATTTCGCGGCACCGGAGTTTCGCCGCGTACTGCCGGCATGGACCAACGAGTTCCGCGACGCAGACGGGCGGGCCGACGGCGCGCTGGTGGCAACGCTGCGCGCCTACGCGGACACTGACATGAATATCCTGAAGGCAGCGCAGAATTTAGGCGTGCACCCCAACACAATCTATGCGCGATTGCAGCGCATTCTCGAATTCTCGGGTCTAAGGGCTACGTCCTTCAACGGTCTCAATGATCTGCTGGCGGTCTGCGATTGCATGCGCCGTGGGCCGGTTGAAGCGCCTGAATCGCAGATCTGACCACCCTGTCCAGTGCGCGATCTGCCGGGTATGATCCTCAGCTGCAACAAGGCGGCGATAAATGGCTACGATTGACCAGCATCTGAGCCGGGCCCGGAATGCACTGCTGCTGGCCGCGGTGGTCACGATGCTCATGGCCTGCACTGTGAGGACATCTGCCATGAGCGAGTCCCAGTTGACCGACCTCGCAACACGATACGCAGCCGCCTGGAGCAGTCAGAATCCGGCCAGGCTTGCGGCCTTCTATGCGGAAGGCGGTTCGCTGAAGGTCAACGCCGGAGCTCCGGCGCTTGGCCGCGCAGCGATTGCCGCCAAGGCCCAGGGTTTCATGACGGCATTTCCCAATATGGTGGTCAAACTGGATGAGGTTCGCGGAGATGGTCACCACGCAATCTTCCGCTGGATCTGGACCGGTACCAACACCGGGCCTGAGGGCACCGGAAAATCCGTCCGCCTCAAGGGGTACGAGGAATGGACAATCGGCGGCGATGGCCTGATCGTGGATTCACGGGGTCACTACGATGAGACCGAGTATCAGCGTCAATTGCAATCCGGCCAGTAAATCCAGCCGACCAGTAATTGTAGCGGAGCGTCGGAGTGAATTTCCGCCCTGAAACATGGCATCTGTACGCCAGGTAGCCATCGACGAGGACTGGTCGGCACTGCGCTTCAGGCGAATTGAGTACATCAAAGCGTAGCCGGCGCCGCTGCGAGCGCTGGCGAACATCGGGAGACGCCATGCATTTTCTGCTCTTCTATGATTTTGCCGCCGACTACCTGCAGCGACGTGCGCAGTTTCGATCCGCCCATCTGCAGCTGGCGTGGGCATCACACTCACGCGGCGAACTGATGCTCGGCGGCGCCTACGCCGATCCGGCAGATGGCGCAGCATTGCTGTTCAAGGCGGAGTCCCGGGCCGTAGTGGAGCGTTTCGCCGCAGCGGATCCCTATGTGCTGGCGGGCCTGGTGACCGGCTGGCGGGTCCGGGAATGGACCACCGTGGTTGGCGAGCAGGCCGCAACGCCGGTGCGACCCATCAGCGGCAGTCAGTAATGGTGACCGTCGAACAGCTGAACCAGCGCGGCGCCGATAATCTGCCGGGGCATCTTGGCATCGTGATCACGGGCGTCAGGCCTAAGGAAATTCGCGCCGAGCTGCGGATCAGGCAGGCGTTGATGGCGGCCAACGGCTTCCTGCATGCCGGGACTATCGTGACGCTGGCCGATACCTCGGCGGGCTACGGTTGCGTGGCCAATCTGCCCGCGGGCGCCAGTGGCTTTACCACCGTGGAACTCAAGTCAAACCATCTGGGCACCGCCCGTGAGGGCACGATCGAATGCAGGGCCTCGGCCGTGCATCTGGGCAGAACCACGCAGGTCTGGGATGCCGTGGTTAGCCACCGCGAGACCGGCCGGACGCTCGCCCTGTTCCGCTGCACGCAGTTGATACTTTACGCCGAGGCCGTATGAATCTGGCACATGCAAACATCGGGCAACTGCTGATTCCGGTCGAGGATCTGCAGCAGGGAATTGCTTTCTATCGGGATCAGCTCGGATTGCCGCTGCTGTTCACGGCCCCACCGCAGATGGCCTTCTTCCAATGCGGCGCCGTGCGTCTGCTGGTCGGCGTGATGCCGGTCGGCGAGGTGGCCCAGCGCGGCGCGGCGATCTACTTCAGCGTTGCCGACATTCACGCCACTTACGCCGAACTCAATGGCCGCGCGGTGGCGTTCCGCGCTGCTCCGCATGTGGTACATCGCACGCCACTAGCTGAGCTGTGGCTGGCCGAATTCACGGATCCATGCGGCAATCAGCTGGCGCTGATGGGAGAGATAGCCGTGCGGGACGGGACTGCGGGCGTCCGCCCGGCGACATTCGAGGATGCGGCCGAGATCGCCAGACTCGCCAATGAACTCGGTTACCGCGCGAGCGCCGCGGATATCGCCGCGCGGCTGGCGTTGATGCGCAGCCAGCGCGGCTACCTGATCGTCGTTGCCGAGGCGCAGGCCGGCAAACTCACCGGTTGGGTGTGCGCGGAGCGTCGCCTGGTTCTGGAGGGCGGCGAGCAGATCGAGATCAGCGGCCTGGTCATCGACGTCACGGCGCGACGCCGTGGCATCGGCAAGGCGCTGCTCGCCGAGGTCGAGCGCTGGGCGCAGCAGCAGGGGTTGACGCTGATTGTCGTGCGTTCGAACATTGCGCGGCCCGAGTCGCACCTGTTCTACCCGGGGGCCGGGTACAGC
>Ga0075028_100000667_pt1 | contig 12265 bp, 6 predicted proteins | sample LitLauG_LLR_2014_FD_71390 | JGI IMG/M metagenome (GOLD analysis project Ga0075028, IMG submission 71390) | Freshwater sediment microbial communities from Pennsylvania, USA - Little Laurel Run_MetaG_LLR_2014 | ecosystem: Environmental > Aquatic > Freshwater > Creek > Sediment | place: USA... | reverse complement strand
GGCCCCCAACGATCACGATGGCAAAGGGCCGTTGCGAATCGGAGCCGATGGCATGAGACATGGCGGCAGGCAAAAGGCCAAACGTCGCGACCAGCATGGTCATCATGATCGGCCGGAGCCGCAGAACAGCGCCCTCAATAGCGGCATCCGCAATGGTGTAGCCCCGGGCGCGGAGCTGGTTGATGTACTCCAGCATGATGACGCCGGTCTGAACCGATACCCCGAAGAGCGCCAAAAATCCAACGCCGGAGGAAACGCTGAAATGGGTTCCCGTCAGCAAAAGCGCGAGCATTCCGCCAAAGGGAGCCATGGCAACGACGCACAGAATGAGCAGGCCCCATTTCGGTGATCGGAACATGCTGTAGAGAATGATGAAAATGACCAGCACGGTGATCGGAACGATGACCGCGAGCCGCGCCGAGGCTCTCTTCTCGCTTTCATATTCCCCGGCCCAAACGATGCGATAGCCCGGAGGCAAATGGACTTTGTCCCCCACGGCCTTCATGGCTTCGGACACCGTGCTTCCCAAATCCCTGCCGCGAACGTTGAACCTGACCGCGACATAACGGCTGTTTCCCTCGCGATAGATGTCGTAGGCGCCATCCTTAACTTCGACTGTGGTGAGTTGCGCCAGAGAAACTCGTTCGCCGGATGGAGAAAGCAGACGGATCTTCTCAATCGCCTCCTGCGTGTCGCGATAAGGTTCCTGGTAGCGCATCACAACGTCGTAGCGCGCCTCTCCCTGAAGCACCTGGCTGACCGCGTTTCCACCAACGGCGGTTTGAACGGCGTCCTGAACGTCCGCGACATTGATTCCGTATCGGGCGGCCGCCTTGCGGTCGACTGTGAGATCAAGATTGGGCTGGCCCGTGTCGCGCTGAACGCCCAGATCGTTAATGCCGGCAATCTTCTGCATGGCATCGACCATCTCATCGCCCTTCTTCTCCAGAAGATACAAGTCAGGGCCGTAAATCTTCACGGCCAGTTCGCCTTTCGTTCCGCTGATGGTCTCGCTCACGTTGTCTTCAATCGGCTGGGAAAAATTCCAGAAGGCTCCCGGCAACTTTTCCAGTTCCCGCCGCATGGCGGCGATCAGTTCCTCTTTGTTCTGGTGGAAAACAGGTCTCCACTGGTCCTTGGGTTTTAGATCGACGAAATATTCGGTATTGCCAAAGCCTCCCGTGTCCGTGCCGTCATCGGGCCGCCCCACTTCGGACACGACGGTTTTCACTTCAGGGAATGACGCAAAAATGACGCGGCACTGGTCCGTAAAGCGGCTTCCTTCCGTGAGGCTGGTGCTGGACGCCAGCGTGCCGCGCGCCCAAATCGCGCCTTCGTCCAGGTGCGGCAGAAATTCGGCGCCGATGATTCCGCTGAATGCCAGAAAAAGAGTTGCCGCCAGGACGCCCAGCGCGGCGCCAACCGTAACCATGCGGTGCTCGATGGCCCAACGCACCGCGGTGCGATAGCGTTCCGTAAGGAAAATCATAACGGGGTTGCGCCATTCCTTAACCCCATGGCGGAAAAACAGCGCGCTCAGCACGGGCGCAACCAGGATCGAAAAAGTCAGGGCTCCAAGCAAAGCGAAGGCCACGGTAAGGGCCATGGGCCGGAAGAGCCTGCCTTCCACCCTTTGCAGCGTGAAGATCGGCATGTAGGCAGTGATGATGATGGCGATGGCGTAGAAAACCGGCCGCTGCACTTCGTGGCAAGCCTCGCGAATCATCACCGCAACCGGCTTCACAATCACCGTCGCCTGGCCTGGAGACGTATCCTCCTCTTCGCTGGCTTCGGTTTCATGCGGGCGATGGCTGAGGTGGCGCATGATGTTCTCCACCATCACCACCGCGCCGTCCACCACCATTCCGAAATCGAGCGCGCCCAGCGAAAGAAGGTTTGCGGGAATTTTGCTCAGGTCAAGCCAGATGGAAGCAAATAGAAGCGAGAAGGGAATCGTAAGCGCCACGATCAGCGCTGCACGGGCATTGCCCAGGAAGAGAAACAGGATGATTGTTACTAAGATCATCCCTTCGGTCAGGTTGTGCTCAACGGTGTGGAGCGTGTAGTGAAGCAGGTCGGAGCGATCCAGCATCGGGACGACCTTGACGCCCGGCGGTAGAATGCCGTTATTCAGCTCGTCCACTTTGTTGTGGATGAGTTCCAGGGTTGGTCCGGCATCCGCGCCCTTGCGCAGCAGCACGATCCCCTGGATGACGTCGGGCTCATCGACAATCTTTCCATTTTCCAGGTGATTCGCGCGGGCCATATGCCCCAGGCGGATTTTTGGTCCCTGCTGGACCACGGCGATATCTTTAACCCGAAGGGCCGCTCCGGATTTTGCAGTCAGGAGGGTTTGTTCGATGTCGCGCGCACTGGTGAACAGCCCGATGGCGCGGACATTCATCTGTTGCAGGCCGGCCTCCACGAAGCTGCCGCCGGCGTTGATGTTGTTGTTGGCGAGCTGCTGTTCCACCTGGCCGATCGTCAACCCGTAGGACACCAGTTTGTTGGGGTCGACGCGCACCTGGTACTCCCGCTGGGTCCCGCCGAAATCGGAAACGTCCACAACATTCGGAACAGACTTGAATTCTTTTTCGAGCGTCCAATCTTCGAGCGACCGCAGCTCCGTAAGATCGTATTTCGGATTTGTGCTTCTCACCGTGTACCAGTAAATCTGGCCGACCGTGCTCCAGTCCGTTCCGATCTGAGGTTGCAGGCCCTGCGGCACCTCCGCCTGGGTGAGCCTTTCCAGAACCTTTTGCCGGTTCCAATCGTTGTCTGACTGGTCGTCAAAAATCATCAGGACGAAGGAAAGGCCAAAAATGGATTCCGATCGGATAGCAGTGAGATGAGGAAGACCGTTCATCACGACTTCGACCGGAATGGTGACTTGCTGTTCCACTTCTTCCGCGGACCGCCCGGGCCATTGCGTGATGACGGTCGCATAGTTGTCCGCGATGTCGGGATAGGACTCGACGGGGAGATTATGAAAAGAGACGGCTCCCCCCAGGACCAGCAACACGACCAGGGCAATCACCACAAACCTGTTACCGAGCGCGAAATCGACGAGGGTTCGAATCATGTTCTAATCGTCTCCGGTTCTTTCAACTGGCAGCATTCCCTCACTGATTTTCGAACGTGTTCTCCAGGACGATCGCGTTGCTAACAACTTGCTGGCCGGGTTGCAGCCCGGTGAGCACTTCCTGCATCTTGTTCGGAAGCATTTCTCCGCCGCGGATCTCCACGCGCCGGAACTTTCTGTCCGGCGCCGGCTCGAACACCCAGTCGCGGTCCTGCAGATGCATTACGGCGCTGGCCGGAACCTGCGCGTGCGTTTCCTTCTTTTGTCCGCGGAACGTCGCGGACGCGAACATGCCGATGCGCATCATTCCTGGATTGGCGACTTCGAGGCGCACCTTAGCGGTTCGAATACTCGGATCGAGAATTGCTCCGATGTTGCTGACGCGGCCGGAAATCATTCGATCCGGATACGCGCTCAAAACGATTTGGGCGGTGTCACCGAGGTGCACGTTGGGCAGATCGTTTTCATACACGTCGCAAACCACCCAAACGGAAGACAAATCGGAAATGGTGAATGGATTTGTCCCAAAGGATTGGACGATCGAGCCATTGGTCACCTGCTGATCGGTGATGACGCCGGAAACCGGAGCCTTGAGGTTCACCAGAAAATTAGGATTTTCAGGATCATTTCCCATCAGCCGCAGATGCTCGGCCATGGTCTCGATGTCCACCTTGGCCTTATCTTCGGCGTCCTGAGCAACTTCCAAATCGTTCTGCGCGATGGCGCCGTGGTCGTACATGTCTTTGGCCCGCTCGAACTGCTTTCGCGATAACAGTTCGTCAGCGACTGCCTTGCGATAGTTGGAATAGCCTCCGGAAACGTCGTCGCTGCGAATCGTCAGCAGGAGCTGGTCTTTTTGCACGGTGTCGCCCAGGCGCGCGTGAATTTCCACGACCTTCCCGGAAGCCAGCGTGACCACAGGAACGTTGCGGGCAATGTCGGAATTCACTGTGCCCGTCACAGACAGCGTCGAGGTTGAGGCGACGACGGACGCCGCCACCAGCGGGTACTGCTCCGGATGTTCGACGGCCACGAGTACGGCATCAGGTCCGGGAACGACTTGTGCGGGAGGTGGCGCTTCCGCCTGTGGATCTCCCTTTACGGGGCCGCAACCGTCAAGGCAAATGATCGTGCCCAAGATCAAGGCCAGGCTTGCGAATCCAACCACTCCGTTCTTCGTTCGCATAAATTCCATCCTTCCGTCGCAAACTTTCGAACTTCTTCGCCGAATCGGCACAACCCTGCACACAGCAGCGCGTGCAAATGCCGCGCGCCTGCTCGACCGGCGTCTTTTCTGCTTCTTGGGCTAAATCAAGATGACGAATGGCGGGGCTCTGCCAGAACTGGAGGCGTGCTCCATTCTGGCGTCGAGCCCTCTCGCGCGTGGGAACAGGGAGAGTGGAGGCCGCGGTGCGGCCTCCACCCTCCCGGATTTGCGATGCAGTGTGGGGCGTCTGCTCCTCTCGATGCACCAGCCCGGGCACCAGCATCGGTTGCTGAATGGCCTCACAGCGAAGTTCGTGGATCGGTTCGTCTGTAAGGCCGTGGTCGATGACATTAGAACCTCGTCATGATCGCGAAGGTGGATACGATCTGACTCCTGCGCAGGTCGGGGAACCACACGTTGCCGAGACCCGCTGTTGAACTACCCAAGATGGACTGGCAACTCGTTTCCGCAGTTGGCAGATCCGTTGTTCCGGATGCGGCGCCGTTGGCGCAAGCGAATTGGGTTGGGAAGCCGTTATTTCCGCCCGGAGGCGTGATGCCTCCGTGACCCGACCAGTAGGGAACATCCGAATGGCGATAACCCATTTCCGCCCGGAACGTAATCCACTGAGAGGGCATGTAATCAAAGGTGGCTGTGGCGTCATACATGTGCGCTTTGTCTCCAGGATTTTCGGTGAAATACGGTGATCCGGAGATGGCATCCGCGCCGTTGATCGGTGGCAGCAGGGTGAGATACCGGCCAGGGTTATTCATCTGGCCGCCGCCCAGCGTAATTCCGTAAAGGTCATGCTTGAATTGGAATCGCTGGTACGCCATCCATCCGAGGAACGACGATTTGCCAAGTCCGTGGTTGTTGTAGCAACTGAATCCTCCACCGTATTGGCAACCGGCGTCTGCCGTAACGGAGAGGGCGGCCATGTCAAAGAATTTATCCGGGTGGCTGAACTCGCGGATTTCCACGCTGTCATCGGTGTGAATACGCGACACCGCAGGAGCGCCAAGCACGTCCGTTCCCATGCCGTAGTTGTTGAACACCAGGGACAGCCAGGGCTTCGGACGCCACAGGATCTGGCCGCCGAGTCCCGGTTTGCCGTTGGTTCTGGCATAGGATTGCCAGCCATTGATGATCCAGGGTTCGATCTTCAGCTTGGCAGTAGGAAAATATTGAATGCGCAAGCCGTTAAAGAACCAGGGCGTGTTGGAAGAAACGAAAGACGGCTGGTAGGCCCAGTTGTCAAAGTTGTAGTAGCTGAACAGACCGATGTACGACACGAAGATTCCACCGTCGATGTTCAATCCGTGGCCGATATTGTCGAAGTGATATCCGCCCCAACCTTCCGAAATGTAACGGTACATGTTGCGTAAATCCCATTGGCCGCGCGCGGTGCTGGCGTCATTGCGCGGCGTGGTGGTGGAAAACATGCCGAACATGGTCAGGATTCTTCCGCGAACGTGGCCGATGCGGATGTCGCCGCCGAGGCTCAGTTGTTCCAGTTGCCATTCGTTCGAACGGAAACTCTCGGTCGCTCCACCCATTGTGTTATCGATCGGATGGTTGAAATCATCCATGTAGTTCACGTCCGCCCGGAATTCAGGCGTGAAATATTTGGTGGCCCAGGGAAAGTCCCGCGCGTGGCCGTTGGCGTTCATCCAGGACCAGTCGGCGTAGGAAAACGGTTCCCAACCATCGGGATGCGTGGGGATGTCGGTGTCACCCTTCAGGTAGGTAATCGTTCCGGCCGTGGATAAATATTGTCCCGCGCCGGGTTTTGGAGTTGCCGGCGACTGATCTTGAGCAGTCACTGGTGCGGCTGCTGCTGGAGTTTCCGCGGCGGGAGGTTCAGAAACTGCGTGGCCTTTCAGCTCCGCTTCAAGCTCGTCGATCCGTTTGCGCATTAACGCAAGTTCATCCGCGACGGCGGCGGGTATTGGCTGGGCGGCAGGAGCTTCGGCGGTCTTGGGCGGTTCGTTAGCGGTTGCGATGGTCGCCGCATCCGCGGTCCGAACGGTTCCTTCGGAAGGCGCCGCCGTTTCGGGTTGAAGATCGGCTACGCGCAGGCTGGCCGGCTCAGCGCGATAGTTTCCTTTAAAGGATCTGTATCCGTTCCCGGAGTTTCCCGCCGGAATCGAAGCGCTGCGAAGCAGCTTGACGGAAATATCCGAAGTGAGGCTCGTACCCGGAATTACATCGACAGAAACAATTCCAGAAGGAGCATATCCGTCGATCTTCGCACTCATTTGATAGTGGCCCGGCTTGAGATTCTTAAAGGTGAAACTGCCATCTTCCGCGCTGACCGTGGAGCGTTCGACGTCCACGTCCGCGTTAAGAATCACAACTTCCGCGCCGGCCATCGGCAAACCACCTGGATAGCGCGTTATCCCGTGGACATCTCCGGGCGCGTGATCCGCTGTAAGAACATGCTCCTCCGAAATCGGGGCATTGGCGAAAGTGGAGGGACCGTGGCCGCCCACTTGCGCTTCCATGCCTGGCACCAAACCGGACTGAGCCGATAAGGGTGCACTACATAAAAGTGCGGCGAACTGAACGACCACCCCGGCCGATAAGTTCCGACTGAAAATCGGTCTTCGTTTCATATACACCATCCTCTGGAAGTAACTGCAGGTCTGCAAACTAGGGGCGACTGCGTCAACGGCGCATAAAGGCATTGATTGAAACTTTGATTGCCAGGCATAAACGAATCGAAAGCGTGATGTTGATCTCGATTGGAAGATCGATCCGAGTACCGTTGTTTCGTTTCCGTGTGGCCGCATTCCCCAACTACTGAATGCGGTTGCGGCCCGCGTGGATCGCACTCCAATCCGTTCTTGAGCGAACGCGCGCTTCGTGCCAGCCAACGTGTTTGCCCAAACGCCATCAAAACCTGGAGCATCGAACCTGATCGCCTCATGCCACCAAGTTAAATCCGAGGCGATAAGGGACGCATAAACGGGGTGAGCTAGTGAGATAAACAAGAAGTTACGAATTCGAATGCGCGGCAACACGGCGAAATGCGCTGGGCGGCTTCTCGCGGTCGGGAAAGGCACGCGTCAAGAGCCTTACTGGAACTTCATAGCAGTCATGAAAAGTTGGATGGGAAGAAGCTAGAAAAGTTTGCAGAGAGAGCAGTTTCAACTTTCGGGAAGGCGGTGTTCAGTCGGAGAAATGCGCTTCCGCTTCGCCCATGCGTTTCAGTCGTGCGTTCTCGTCGAGGAGAACGCTTCGGCTGAAACGCTGTGAGCGTGGCCGGACCTGCTCAATTTTTCGTTGGCACAACATTCGTCACTTCAACAGTGCCCATGAGCGCGTAGGTCGCGACATCGGGAGCATCCTTGGAAAAATGCCCATCGATCGTGACGGTTTCGCCGGACATCTTCGCGAGCAAATTCTGATTGCCGGCCAGCCGGAAGATCTGGTTGCCGGCTACGAGCGTGTATTCGGAGTGTTGGAACGTGACGCAGTACTGAATCGTCTGCGAGACGCTCATGCCTTTACGGGGAGTAATCGAACCGCGCCCAAACCGCGCGCAGCTGACTTTTCCGGTAATTTGCACCGCATTGGCGTCGGACTTGGCGGCCGACTGCGCCGCTTCCGTTGCTACCGCCGCGAGCGGTGTGAGAAACATCGCCAATAGGCCTGCATAGATCGCTACTTTTTTCATTGTCGCTCCTTTTCTGTCCCATCGAATCTGAGTGTTCGGCGAATGCCATCCAACGAACGTGCCGCCAAGTTGCGCGTTGCCGGTGTACTCCGTTGGCAGCGGCGTGGCGGTTTGTGTGGTTGGCATCCTTCGTTCATGTGCACAGCGTAGATGCAGAAGAGTCAACAACGCATAAACTCAGCATAGGAATCGCATAAACGGATAAATAGATGGAATGGGCTAAAACTGGCTTCTATTCCGGGGTTTGCAGGCGATACCCGACAAAAGGCTCGGTCAACAAAAACTTCGGCTCACGCGGAGAGGCTTCGATCTTCTTGCGCAGTCGATTGATAAACACGCGCAGATACTTTCTTTCCTCGACATGTTCCGAGCCCCATACTTCCCGCAGGAGCTCGCGGTGGGGAATGGTTTTGTTGCGATAGGTCGCCAGGTACAAGAGCAGATCAAATTCCTTTGAAGTGAGGCGTACCGGTTTGCCCGCCACAATCACTCGCCGCGATTCGAAGTTGATCTCCACATCGTCGAGCTTGAGCCGCGTAACGCAGGCGTCCGCCAGCAAGGGAGTGCGCCGCAGGACCGCGCGAATGCGGGCCAGCAACTCTCCCATGGCAAATGGTTTGGTAACGTAGTCGCAGGCGCCCGCATCGAGCGCCTGGATCTTGTCCTCGCCGGCGTCACGCACCGTCAACATGATCACGGGCGTAGTGGCGATCGTATGAAACTCCCGGCAAGCTTCCGGCCCGGACATGCCCGGCAGATTAAAGTCGAGAATGATCAAATCGAACTTTTGAGAATGAACGATGGAAATGGCCTGCTCCGCTGACGCGGCTTCGTCCACTTCGTAGCCCTTGGCGTCCAGGGTCGTTCTCATGACGCGGCGAATCTGCGGGTCATCATCCACGACTAATATGTGGCCCTCGTTCAGCTTCATGCCGCCTCTCACAGCAAATCGTGCGTAGGAAAGACTCGAGGTCAAGATGGCTACCCCTCGCGCGGCGCTGCCAGCACAAGCCGCTTGAATCAAAATCTTTGGATCGTTGCCATTTGAGAATAGGACGCGAGGGATTAACAACCCATAAACAAAAGATTCAGCCGAGGTAAACGGTCGTATATCTCCTATATACAAAAAGGTGATCGGTATTGATGCGTAGCGGGTGCTATCCGCTATCGTCTGATCGAGGAAGGCTCGGCAACGATTCGTGCAAGCTGGGGAACCTCGATCCGGAACTGTATGCTTTGCAGAGCGGCCGCTGACGCTGCGCGAGCAAAGGGAGGAATCTCGTCGCCTTCAAAGACCCCTCCGACCTCTGCTCCTCGGCACTACATGGCTACGGCGGCGAGTGTTTCAGTCTGGGGATAAACGATGCATAAATAATTCGTCGTGCTTTTCGTAAATTTAAAATTGCTTTCGTTTCGCTCATTCGGTGCGCCAGCCCGCGCCTGCTGGGCTAGAATTGCGGCGTGCGCAAGATCATCTCGACTCAGATCAGCGGGTACATGGTGGGGGCGGTAACTGTCGCGCTGATCACAGCGGTATACGCCAGCCACATTATTTCCGCGCGAACGGTCACTGTGGTGTTGACGTTCTTGCTCGCCATTTTGGCTGCGTCCGCGATGTGGGGCCTCGGTGTGTCCGTGTTCATGTCCGTTTCCGCCGCACTGTGTGTGGATTATTTTTTCCTGCCACCCATCGGCACATTTAACGTGGAAGACACGGAAGATTGGGTGGCGCTGTTTGCATTTCTCGTAACGGCCGTGATCGGAAGCGGATTATCGGCAAGCGCGCGGCGCCAGGCGGCGCAGGCCACGCGGCAGCGCAATGAAATCAGCCGGCTGTATGAATTCAGCCGGCGGCTACTCGACGCCCGCACTCCGGCTGATTTGTTGAATGGAATTCCCACTGAAATCGTGGCGCTGTTTCAGGCGCCGTCCGCGGCTTTGTATGTCGCCAGCCAGCAAGCCGTGTATCAGGCGGGAGCTGTCATGCCAGACCTCGACGCGGCGCATTTGCAATCCATCATGAAAGGCTCGGCCTCCAAAAACGGTTCGGCGGTCTCCTGCGCCACCGTGCGGCTCGGGCGGGAAGTGATCGGCAGTGTAGGCGTGTCCGGATCGACGGTAACCACGGATGCGCTGGAGGCCATCGCCACCTTAATCTCCGGCTCCATCGATCGAATGGACGCCATGGAACAACTAAGCCGGAATGAAGCTGCGAGGGAAAATGAGCGGCTCAAGTCGGTGCTGCTGGATGCCATTGCGCACGATTTCAAGACGCCGCTCACCTCGATCAAAGCTGCAGCGACCAGCCTCCTTGAGGACCTGGAATTCAACAAGCGCCAGCGCGGAGAACTCCTGGAGGTCATCGACGAGGAATGTGATCGCATCAACCACGTGATCCGCCAGGCCATCGAAATGGCCCAGCTGGACGCTGGCGCCGTGAAGCTCCACCCTGTTGCGCATCGCGTCAGGGAATTGATAGATGCGGCGCTGGAAGACTGCGCCGATATTCGAAGCGCCCGAAAAATAGGAATCGAACTATCGGATGACGATGCCGGCGTCTTCTGCGATTTACCGTGGGCAAAAAAGGTGTTGAATCATCTGATCCGCAACGCGGATTCCTACTCCACGCCCGGCCAGCCCATCCAAATCCGGGTTGAAGAGAGCGACGGCTCGGCGTTTTTTCGCATCACCGATTCAGGCCCCGGAATCGCACCGAATGAAATCGGCCACATTTTCTCGAAGTTCTTTCGAGGGAAAACGCAGCGGCACCGCGTGCCGGGTACAGGCATGGGCTTGTCCGTGGCCAGATCGATCGTCGAAGCTCACGGCGGAAAAATTGAAGTGGAGAGCGAGCTGGGCCGCGGTTCCACATTCACATTCAGCTTGCCGGTAGCGCGGGTGGATGCACCTTACTCGCCCACTCATTGATCGAAGCCGGAAGGCTGCCGCGTGCCTGGCCTCGCACGCTCGTTCGTCTCATGTAAGCTCTAAACGATAACCGACCCATGGCTCTGTCAATAGATATCTGGGAGAACTCGGGCACGCTTCGAGCTTTTTCCGCAGCCGGTTCACGAAAACGCGCAAATATTCCTGCTCGTCTCCGTAGTCCGGACCCCACACCGCCTGAAGAATTTCCCGATGTTTAATCGCCTTGTTCGGGTGGGCGGCCAGATACAACAGAACTTCGAATTCCTTCGCAGTCAGGTGAATCTGCCGGTCGTCACATTGGACTTTGCGTGCCTCAAAATCGATTTCGATGTTTCCCAGTCGAATCGTCTTCTGATCGGTCTCGGTCCCAAAAGTCGACCGGCGGAGGACGGCACGAATGCGCGCCATCAATTCGGAGATGCTGAAGGGCTTCGTGACGTAGCCGTCCGCGCCGGCGTCCAGCGCGCAAACCTTGTCTCGTTCCGCACCGCGCACCGTGACCATCAGGATCGGAATATCCGAACTGCGGCGAATTTCGCGGCATGTTTCAATCCCGGACATCCCCGCCATGTTGTAGTCCAGCAGAATCAGGTCATATCGTTCGCTTCGGATCAGCTCAATGGCGTCTTCGCCACTTCTCGCGTCCGATACTTGATATCCCTGTGCGATGAGCGTTGTCCGGAGCACGCGCCGAATCTGCGGTTCGTCATCTACGACTAACACATGGTTGGAACTCATTAGGCAAATCTCCGACCGGAGAAATCCAGGCGCGGCAGTGGATTCACCCACTATCGTGGAGCAAACCGCCTCAAGAAGGTGTAAAAAATCCATACAATGACTGTAAGGTTGTCGCATATGATCTTCGAACAATTTCTCGCGGTGGGAGGATTCGAATGGCCAGCAGGTTGAAAGCAATGGGGTGCGGCTGCGCGCAAATTGCGGCCTGCATGCTCGCGATTCTTTCGTTCGGGGCGGCGGCATGCGCGCAGGATGGGACGCTCAGCGTCACGGTGGCGGGGCAGTCCATGATTCGCTCCGATCTGCGAGTACACAATCCCGGCGCGGTCGCCGCGCTTTCGCCGCTGCTGAAGGCGGACGTGGTGGTCACGAACTTTGAGGCCACCGTGATTGAGAAAGACCAGTCGCCGATCGAAGGCCGGTTCGTCTCGCCGCCCGAGGCGTTTGACGCGCTGATGGATCTGGGCTTCAACCTGGTGGCGCTCTCCGACAATCACTCCTTCGACCTGAAAGTGCGCGGAATTCAAAACACGCTGCGCGCCGTTAAGAGCCGCAACCTGGCGCACGCCGGGATCGGCGAAAATCTGGACGAAGCCTCCGCGCCCGGATACTTGCACACGCCGCACGGCAC
>Ga0075028_100000665_pt1 | contig 12269 bp, 14 predicted proteins | sample LitLauG_LLR_2014_FD_71390 | JGI IMG/M metagenome (GOLD analysis project Ga0075028, IMG submission 71390) | Freshwater sediment microbial communities from Pennsylvania, USA - Little Laurel Run_MetaG_LLR_2014 | ecosystem: Environmental > Aquatic > Freshwater > Creek > Sediment | place: USA... | reverse complement strand
TCGGCGCAAATTGATGACGCAATGTCCATGTATTTCGGTCCAGTGTTTATAGCCCTATTTGGTTCGATATTTCTAACGGCAGGTTGCGTAGTGTATTGGTTTCGTAATCGATTCAACGCAGCCGGAGAATGGAAGTTCGCTCGTGGTGTACGAGGTACCCCAAACGGCGGTGCGGGCGCACGTGAACAATAGTGGGCCAAGGTAGGGTCGCAGTGCTTTAGATCTTCTCGATCTTCACCGCGTTCAACCGAATTTCCTTCCGCGGCCTATCCTGACCGTCCCGAGGCGCGCTGGTGATCTTATCCACCGTCGCTTGACCTTCCACCACTTCGCCAAAAATGGTGTGCTTGCCCGTCAGCCAGCTCGTCGCAGCCACTGTGATAAAGAATTGCGAGCCATTGGTGTTCGGTCCAGAGTTCGCCATCGCAAGCTTACCGGGCACGTCGAATTTATGTGGCGAGCCTTTGGTTTCGTCCTCAAACTTGTAACCCGGTCCGCCCATGCCCGTCCCTTGCGGATCTCCGCCCTGGATCATGAAATTCGGAATCACGCGATGGAAGACGGTTCCGTCGTAGAGTGGGTCGGTCGTCTTCTTGCGCGTATTGGGATGCGTCCACTCGCGCTTACCCCCGGCGAGTTCAACGAAGTTGGCTACGGTCTTGGGAGCATCTTTCTCGAATAAACGGCACACGATGGTGCCTTCAGTAGTATCGAATGTTGCGTACAGCCCTGGTTCTCGTGACATGAAATCCTTTCAGAGTGTGGAACGTTAATCGCGCGAAGTTCGCGTGGATGTGATCGTCATTAATTTAACTGTCATTGATCTAACTGCCGTTGATCTAACTGGCCTTTGATCGCTACTGCGGTGTGGTTTCCGGCTTTTTGGGAGCCGTGCCGGCAGCGGGTTTCTTGGCGCCGGCCCCTGATGCTATCCCTCCACCCGTACTCTTATGCACGGGAGGCTTTGTCTTCGGCATCGTCGAGGTTGGCGCCCCGCGCTGAATCGTCAAGTGCACAATACGAATCGGGGTCAACGGCATATTGCGCGCATCCTGAGGTAACCGTGCGATTTTTTTCACCAGCGCCACGGTCGCGTCATCGCACTGTCCGAAGATCGTGTGCTTGCCATTCAGCCACGGCGTCGGAACTTCGGTGATGAAGAACTGCGAGCCGTTGGTGTTCGGTCCAGAGTTCGCCATCGCCAGACGGCCGGGGCGGTCAAAAGTGAGCGTATCGACGAATTCGTCTTTGAACCTGTAGCCCGGATCGCCGGTCCCCGTACCGAGAGGATCGCCGCCCTGCGCCATGAATTCGGGGATCACCCGATGGAAAATCGTACCGTCATATAACGGCGTATTGTGCTTGGTCACGCCGCTGGCGGGGTTCTTCCAATCTTTCTTGCCGGTCGCGAGGCCGATGAAATTCTCGACCGTCACCGGCGTATCTTTTTCAAACAGCGTGCAGTGCATCATGCCAGCGGTGGTGTTGAATACCGCCGTCGGGTTTCCGGCGGGTACGGCTGGCTTCTTCACCGGCGCCTTGGCTGCGGTAGAGGTCTTAGTCTTAGGCTTCGGCGTCGCGGCCGGCGTGGCCTGACCGAAGAAACTGGTAGTTAGGCCGAGCAAGGCAATACACAAAAACATCTGACGCATGGATATTCCTCGAGAGATCAATAGGATTTAGGGGGCAAAACTGCCTCGTAAATTGTACGACACTCGCGGGCGAAAGCGGCATTGCGGAGTTAGGAACAGGCCTTGGGGTCAGTTCGAATTGGGGTCGTTCGTAGGAGGGATGGGCTGAGAATCGCTCAATCCGGGCACCACCGCTCTGGGCGAGAGTTGCGAAGCGGCTGGGTCGGAAGGAGACACCTCGACGATCGCGCGTTCAGGACTCACTTGAAACGGCTCGCCCCGGGCTGGCGCTGCCTGGACGCCATCGCCTTGCAGAGCATCCAATCGTTGCGCGAGTTCGTCCTGATCGCGAGCTTCGGTGTAGCGATCCGAAACCATAATGTGGAAAACCCACTGCCGACGCTCTTCTTCCGGCTCCACCAGCCCGGCGGCCTTAAGCGGCATCAGATACGCCTCCACCCATTGAATCTGTTCCTTCGACATCCCGCGCCGCTGCAGGTCCACAGTCAGGCCCGCCAGATGCGACGAAGCCGTTTCACCTTCTGCCGGGGCAGCGTTCCGATTATGGCGGCGCAGTTTCTTCTGCACCTCGACCGTGCGCACCGCGGAGTTCACCTGAATCTGGCCGTGAAAACGCTCGTTAAACGCGTCGGCCAAGTCTTCGATAAAGTCGCGCGTCCACGGACGGCAATAACGGCGATTCTCTTTAAGCCGGGGATCGAAACGGATCGTAGGCCCCGGAACAATGGGTACCAGCTTGCCCTCAAGCTTGAGCTGCTCCAGCTCGGCATCGTCCTGAATGCGAGGCAGCTCCAGCCGATCAATTTCGGCATTCTGCTTCAGGAGCGAGTCATGGGAAGGGCGAAACACCGGATTCCAATAAATATGGCGCCAGCGATGATGGCGGCGGCCTGAGTTCTGCACTCGAAGCGAAATGGTGGCAGCCTTCTGCTTGTGATGTTTACGCGCGCGAGTGATGGCGGTGCCAGTGCCGCACCAGTAAAGAACTGCCAGGCTGATGACAAATGCGCGCCGGAACATGAAGTGGCTGGACCCTTGGTATTACATCGACAAAGCTTACAAATGAGGTTACAGTCTACACATTTTCCACAGCCCTGTCTCGCCCGATGGAGAGTCTCGAAAGTAATGTCGAAGCGGTAGGGGCAGCCGCCCGGAAAAGGGCGTGGAATCGGGTGTAGAGCCCCTGCGACCGGGTGGCAAAAACCTGAGAAAACCCGGCTACCTCCGGAACAAATCGGTAACAGCCTGCACCATCACATCGCGGCTGACCTCGGAAATTGAGCGGGTCAGCGGGATGTCCTTGGGGCAGACTTCCACACAGTTCTGCGCGTAGCCGCACTCCTGGATTCCACCGTCGCCCATGAGCGCGGCGAGACGCTCGTGCTTCAGAGCCTTGCCCGTGGGGTGTGCGTTGAACAGTCCCACTTGCGCAATGGTTGCCGCGCCCACAAAGCCGGTGCTCTCGTTGAATTGCGGGCAGGCTTCCATGCAGCAGCAGCAGGAGATGCACCGGGAAACGGGATATGCCTCTTCTTGTTCGCGCGGAGCAATGCGAGGACCCGCGCCGAGATCGTAGGTTCCATCGACCGGGACCCAAGCCTTGACGGCTTTCAAGTTCTCGAAGATCACGCTGCGGTCGACGGACAAATCCCGCACGACCGGAAACTTACTGAGAGGCTCCACACGAATGGGTTGCTCGAGCTGATCGACGAGCGCGGAACAAGCCATGCGCGCCTTGCCGTTAATGACCATGGCGCACGATCCGCAGACTTCTTCCAGGCAATTGGCGTCGTAAGTCACGGGCGAGGTCGTAACGCCGGCAGAGGTGACAGGGTTCGCCGCAATCTCCATCAAACTGGAGATCACGTTCATCCCTGGCTTCCATGGAATCACGAAGCCTTCCCACTGCGCGGGGCTCTGAGGGTCCGCCTGACGCTTGATCTTAAATACGACGGTTTTTGTCTTAACGCCGTTTTCTGGCATGTTCGAGCTTTCTCCTACTTCCGAGCCGTACTGTCAACCGACTGTCCTTCAAGCCGCGCAGCAGAGCCATCTACTTTTTCGCCGCCAGAACCTGGCAGCTCGCATGCGTCCCCTCAACCTCGCACGAACCAGCCGTAGCCGATCACGAACAAGCCTCCAGCCACAGCCAGCCAGTCATGCGCAGGTGCGGAGCGCAGTACGATCAATGCTCCGAGTCCAAGAAAAAGCACCCGCCGAATGTTGCTGAAATTCAGAACGCTCTGCATAAGTGTTATTTCACCGCGTCGTACCGCCGTGGACGCAGCGGCACCAGCGAAGTATCGATCGCTTCGAACTCGAAACGTGGTTCGTCTGCGTCTGGCGCAAACGAAGCTTTCGTCGTTTTAAGCCAATTTTTATCGTCACGCTCCGGGAAGTCCGGCTTGTAGTGTGCGCCGCGCGATTCATCGCGCATAGCCGCGCCTTGGGCAACGACGCGCGCCAGCTGCATCATGTTGTAGAGCTGGCGCGTGAAGACGACGCTGGTATTCGCCCACTGCGTCTTGTCGCTGAGGTTGACGTTCTTCATACGCTCCAGCAGGTCACCGATCTTGGCGTCAGCTTCGCGGCAGGCTTTGCTGTACCGGATGACCGTGCAATAGCGCGTCATCAGTTCTCCCAGTTCGCGCCACAGCCGGAACGGATTCTCCGTGCCCTGATTGTTCATCAGTCCTGAGTTCATTTCTTCCTGGCGCTTCTTCTCAGCGTCGAAATAGCCGTTGCTCGTCGCAGCAGGAAGGCTCTTGGCGTACTTCATGGCGTTCGGGCCGGCAACGAATCCGCCGAAGATGCACGACACCAGGGAATTCGCGCCCAACCGGTTGGCGCCGTGATACTGGTATTCGCATTCTCCCGCGGCGAACACGCCCGGAATGTTCGTCTGCTGATTGAAGTCCACCCACAATCCGCCCATGGTGTAGTGCATGCCGGGGAAAATCTTCATGGGCACATCGCGCGGATCGTCGCCCACAAACTTCTGGTAAATCTCGAGGATGCCTTCCAGCTTGCGATCCAGGATCTTGCGATCAATGTGAGTGAGGTCGAGGTAGACCATGGGCTGGCCGTCGATGCCGAGTTCGTTCTCGTAGACGACTTTGTGAATCGCCCGCGTAGCGACATCGCGAGGCACAAGATTGCCGTATTTCGGGTACCACTCCTCCAGAAAATACCAGCGGTCCGCTTCTGGAATGGAGTTGGCAGCGCGTTGATCGCCTTTTTGTTTCGGAACCCAAACGCGGCCGCCCTCGCCGCGCGCCGACTCCGACATCAGGCGCAGCTTGTCTTCGCCAGGAATCGCCGTCGGATGCACCTGAATGAACTCGCCGTTGGCATAGAACGCGCCTTGCTGGTACAGCGCCGACTGCGCCGAGCCCGTGCACACCACCGAGTTCGTGGACTTGCCAAAAATCGCGCCGATTCCGCCGGTGCAAATGATGATCGCGTCGGCAGGGAACGTCCGCACTTCCATGCTGCGCAGGTTCATGGCGCAAATGCCGCGGCAAACGCGTTGATTGTCGAGAACTGCCGACAGAAATTCCCAGCTCTCGTATTTCTTGACCTTGCCTTCGGATTCAAAGCGCCGAACCTGCTCATCGAGCGCGTAGAGAAGCTGCTGGCCGGTCGTCGCTCCGGCAAACGCCGTGCGGTTGTAGAGCGTGCCACCAAACCGCCGAAAATCCAAAAGGCCCTCGGGCGTGCGATTGAACGGCACGCCCATGCGGTCCAGCAAATCGATAATGCCCGGCGCAGCGTCGCACATGTTCTTGACCGGCGTTTGATTGGCGAGGAAATCGCCGCCGTACACCGTATCGTCAAGGTGGATCGCGGTCGAGTCGCCTTCGCCCTTCAGATTCTTGGCAGCGTTGATGCCGCCCTGCGCGCACACAGAATGCGAACGCTTCACCGGGACGATCGAAAATAGGTCGACGGACCCGCCCATCTCGGCGATCTTGATCACCGCCGATAATCCAGCCAGCCCGCCGCCCACCACGATAATTCTAGGATTCGCCATGCTTATGTGCCGTTCCTCTTAACTTCGAACTTCGTTACCTGCTCGTCTGAACATGGTCGTCCGGAACCTGGTCGCCCGTCGGTCGCGCTACTCAGTCGCGCTGGGCTTCGCATTCTCAATCTGGTTAGCGCCCGCAGGGTCCGTTGCCTGCTGCTCATAGCGGACGCGCATGGTGTAAAGGCTGCCTAACCCCACGCCGCTCATGATGACAAAGAATCCCAAACAGGCCGCCAACAGGCGCTTCTGAGCCTTCTCGCCAGAGACCAGTCCCCACTTGGCGGCAAAGAGCCACAAACCGTACGCGAAGTGCCACGACGCGCTAACCAGTCCGACCACGTAGAATGCCAGCAGCAAAGGTTGGAACAGCTCCTCCTGGACTTTGCCGAATGACGCTCCGGGATAGGCGTGCAGGTCGATGCCATGGAAGCGCAAGGTGTAGGTGTGGAAGGCGATGTACGCGAAAGCGATCCCACCCGTCCAGCGCTGCGCGGTGTACATCCAGTTGCCCGACCAGGAATAGTTGATGAGGTTTCCCTCTCCGCGATACCAGATGTAAAAGCCATAGCCCGCATGGAAAAGGATCGGCAGCCACACGCCGAAAAGCTCAAGAATCGGAACAAGCGGCAGGCTAGCCAGAAACCGCACTTGATGGGCATATGCAGTAGGCCCGTTGATGGCCATGGAGTTGGAGATAAGAATGTGCTCAATCAAGAACGCGCCAACGGGAACAATGCCGCTGAGGGAATGCAGCCGCCGCAAAAAGAAGCTGATACCTTGGCCGGCGCGGAGTGGCGCTACTCCCGTTCTCACCTCAGCGCCTGCTTCGCCGACTGCCGGTACGCTCGCTGCCACGGGGTCTCCTTCGTCCACTTAGAAGAACAATTTCAACTGGAAAATGCGGAACCTGTGATTATCTTTTTGTGTGGTGGTGAAGTCAAGGAAGGGGGCAGGGTCTGGAAAGGCCTACCGGCAATGTGAAAGTCGGTACCAGGGCACCTTCAAAGCCCCGGGATGGAGATACACGCACACCGTGTCGCCGGGCTTGACCGAATGGTAGAGCGACGAAGAGACCGAGACCTCGCTGGGGGTTGGCACAGGTCCCCAAGGATCGATCCGGAGATACCAGGTAGTGCTCCGCCCTCCTGAAATCTGCTGGCCCAGAACCGTGACCGGGAATGCTTGAGGTGGAATGTGGTCGGCAATTGCGTTCGCTTGGGAAAGGGCTCCATAAGCGTACGTGAACAAAAAAATGACAGGAAGGATCGAAACCCAACCGCGTTGGCGCAAACTCCGGTCATACTGAATCGCCAGACCGAATAGAGCCAGCGCAACCATCACGCTGCCGATCACGAGGGGCTTCACGCTAAGCAGATCGAAGCTCCACAGGCTTCTTAACAGAAGAATTAAACCTGGAACCATGATGGGAACGGCGAGCGAGGGCCGGGCATCGTTGCGGTACTCGTCCATCTGATAAAGCCCTTTGGAACGAATAATCAAGGCTAGGGAGATCAGCGGTAGCGCCCCGAGTGCGAAGATTACTTGCCAAGGCGGGCTCGGCACAAACCCACTCCAGCCCCCTAGAATTCCAGCGGCGATCGCCAACGTGGTTGCTGTGGTTTTTCCCTGAGCCAAAAGCTTGGCGCGCGTGGGGGCTGTTTCTCCCGGCCCCAGTTCTTCTTCGAATTGTGCCAGCGATTGTTCGCGGTCTTGCTCATCGAGATCGGGTATGCCCTGCAGCCAGTCGTAAAACAGCTCGTCGAGGGGGAAGTAGAGCGAAATCTTGAGTTTTTGTTGGCTCTTGTCGCGGGGTACTAAGACCAGAGTCGAAACGTAGCGCGTGGGAACGACCCGCACGCCTGCAATGCTCTCTCGCAACATGTTCTTGGAAGAGAAGTAGTTGCGGCTCTCGATTCCACTGGTCTCGAGGACCACTTGTGCCGTGAGCATGACTACGAAACCGTAGATGGAACCAAGTAGCAGGAGGGCAAAGAACGCTGCCGAGAATACCCTGACCGCAGGAGTGGCGTCGCCCGGCCCAGTCGCGAAGAAAACTAGAAAGGCCAGCGATATGGCCGAACCTAGACAGTAGACAACGACAATGAAAAGATTCGAGCGAACAGAGGACCGGTAGGTTCTGGGGCACAAGGCAGCTCCTAGAATTGGGTGCTCCGCACCCGCCACGCCGGGGCATACGCCATAGGCCCGTTGATGGCAATGGAGTTGGAGATAAGAATGTGCTCAATTAAAAACGCGCCCACGGGAACAATGCCGCTAAGGGAATGCAGGCGTCGCAGGAAAAAGCTGATACCTTGGCCGGCGCGGAGCGGCGCTACTCCCGGTCTTACCTCAGCGCCTGCTTCGCCGACTGCCGGTACGCGCGCTGCCACGGGGTCTCCTTTAAGTTTCAACTCACAATTGCGCACACTTTGATTGTCTTTTTGCAGGGTGAGTGAAGTCAAGGACGGGATACGTTCTGTATGTACCTGAAGAAAATTTCACAGCGCGTTTTTCGTCGTGAAGCCTTTGGCCACGAGGAGTAAACTCCGAAATTATTGAGGTGAATCCATGACCTGCGCAACGATGCTGGGCTTTGCGGGAGACTTTTTAACCTTTCTCGGCGGCTTCATCCTGTCGCTGGACGCACTTTTCAGAGAGCGGGAGTTTCGCAAGCAGAAAGACTGGGTCGATACTATAGCGGACTTCAAGAGCGTGAAACTAACCAGGCATGGTGTCCAGTTGCTGAACGAGAAATCGGTTGAACTGGTGTTTATCCGGCTCTCCGTGCGCCGGTCGCTGTGGGGAACTGGCATCGTCACGTTGGGTTTCGTAGCGCTACTGGGTTCCAGGATCCCGGAGACATTGGCCAAGGCCGCCGGGCATGCTGGCGGATAGCGCGGGTTAGCCCGGGAAATCTCGGGATTGCACCAGTTCTGGTGCACTTGACAAAAGCGTCGTTGTATCAGACAATCGGAATGTCGGAAATTCAGATTATCAGCCACCCCCGAGACCCACTCGACATGCGGATGGACTCAGAGATGGCCGGGACCAAGAGATGTGCCAGGACGGAAAGATGACAGGGAGGTCCAGTATGCGTGAGTTATTTCGCCTAAGAATCGCCGCCAAACGCCAGATGACGGCCCCCCAGCGGCTTATGGACGCACTTTCGCTCTCCGAAGGGGACGAGCTCCAGATTGAGGTATCGGATGGCCAGATCGTAGCTGTGCATCCTTGCAAGGCCGTGCCCATGTCCCTCCTCAGCAGCGACCTCCTCGCGGAGATTCGTAAGCAGGAGCATCGGTTGGCGCAAGGAAAAGGCCTTAGTGTTGAGCAGGCTATCAGCGAGCTGAAGGAGCTCGAAGAAAAGCCCCAATCGAAGCCCGCAGCGGCAGTTCGCATGCATCGGAACGCTGCAGGGAAACGTAGAAAAATGGAATTTGAAACTGGAATAAATAGCTGATACGATGCGCCCATGGCTCCGCAGGTCACCATCGAAATCTACGATGAGTTTCCGACGGACAGCAGACGCAAGCTAACGGCAAAGGCTCGCTCTGAGCTAAACGCCTTGTTCGAACGATTGCAAGCCAACCCCTACGAACCCAAGCTACAGCGGGAGTGTCTGCTCCACGAAGACAACGTATTCGAGTTTGCGCTCGATGGTGGCCAGTCAATCTACTGGAAGGTAACTGACGCCAACGCCAGCGTGACCGATCTGAGCGGCATTACCGTCTGGCTCTTAAAAATTGCGGCGTCGTCGAAAATCAAGAAGGGCTAACATCCGAACTCAAGAAACCCGGTAAAGGCTCGCCGAAATGACTTCCGCATACTTCTCGAAATCGCGGTCGGTCGTGAAGATTTGCCGCCGCCGGCGGTGTGCTACGGAGCAAATCAGGAAATCCGCGGCAGAGCCGGCAATTCCGCGAGCGCGGCACTGTTTGCTCATCTGCGCCGCTTCCTCGTAGCTGCTGGCATCGAGAGCGGCTCAGAGTAAGCGCGAAGCTTGTCGCGCACCTTCCCATACCGTTCCGGCTCACTGATCCCCGTAAGGAGTTCCTGGCGAATCGGACCGATGATTCGCGCGCGTGACAGCGCTCGAAGAGTTGATTCAAGAAGGACGCGCGAGTGACTTCCGCGCTCCAGAATTCCAAATCTAAGTGGGCCCTGTCCGGCTCTGATGCCAGTCCAAAAACTTCCGGAAAGCCTCCCCGCGATGGCTTACCAAAGCCTTTTCCTCAGCCGTGACTTCGGCAAGAGTTTTATTCAAAGGGGGATGGAAAAACAGGGGATCGTAGCCGAAGCCGTGCGTTCCGCTCGGGGTTGATTGGATCCGGCCTTCAGCCTTTCCGGAAAACACGCCCAGTACTTCGCCGTCGCGAGCCGCAGCCAGAATGCAGACGAATCGCGCTGTTCGTTTGTTCTGTGGAACATCTGCCAGCTCGCGTAGCAGCCGGGCGTTGTTGTCGGCGTCGGAGGAATTTGAAGTGTCTGCTTGGTCGGACGGCCGAGGGCGGCCGTCCCTAGGTAAATCTTCCAGCGCTGCATAGCGGGCGGAATGAACGCCCGGCTCGCCTCCCAGAGCATCTACCTCCAGGCCGGAATCATCAGCCAGGACGAGTTCTCCCGGCACACGCAGGCTGTATTCGACGGCCTTCTTCCGCGCATTCGCTTCGAAGGTCAGTCCATCTTCGACGACGTCAGGCAGCAGATGAACGCTTGGAATTGACTGAATCGTGACGCCGAAAGGCGCTGCCGCTCCCGCGAGGTCGCGGAGCTTTCCAGCGTTCGAGGTAGCGATTAATACTTGTGGCATGAGGAAAAGGGCCATGGGGGCGACCATGACCCTCTCCGCGCAGCATATCAAAGCAGCGCCCACGCCTACCCAAAACCGCCTTGCTCAGCCGCGCAACTCAGCGTCCCGTCAGCCGCGCACGGTTTCAGCCGCGTACTGTCAAGACCGGGCAAGATGCCCGAGCCAAGACCTCCGTCGCCGTGGCCCAAGGAAGGTGCGAGACGACGCGCGGATGGTCTTTGTGTTGCACGCCCATCACAATGACGTCCGCTTTGTGCCGCAATGCCGCGGTCACGATCGCCTCGGCTGGAAATTCGAAGCGAACATCGAACTCGACCGAGCACCAGGAACTGGCGTCCGGTGGGATCAAGGCTTTCAGCTTGCGGATCGCCTCTGCTTTCACCGCCTCGCGGTCGACCACAGGGACAAGCGGGATCAGATGCAACAGGATCAGGCGAGCCTGCGATTCTTCGGCGAGAGTTAAGGCATAGGGCAGGGCTGCCTTCGAAGCTTCTGAGAAATCCGTCGGGAACAAAATCCGGCGGAATTCAGGGCTTTGCTTCGTCTCGTGCGGCACCTTTGGTCCAACACACAGTACCGGGCAAGAGGCCCGGCGATAGATCTCTTCGGCAACGGAACCCATCGCCAACCGGCTCAGCCCCGTGCGTCCGTGGCTGCCCAGGACAATCAGGTCAACCCGGTATTTGTCGATCATGGCGGAAAGCACGTCCCAGAGCGGCCCCTGTTTGAGCAGCACCTGGTGGTGGATTTCCTTCATATCATCAAGCCCCGCCAATTTGCCCAGGCTTTCTTCCGCCGCCCGCCAGGCGTAGTCCAGCGTGACCGGGAAGGGTTCCATGGGCAGGCCGTGGTAGGGCTCGGGCGGAACTACATGGGCGGGATACAGCGTCGCGTCGTACCGCCGGGCAAGGGCCTCGGCGTACGGAAGCGCCGCTTCGGAAAACACAGAAAAATCCGTGGGAAACAGGATGTTGTTGAACTGAATTCGGATATTGGGAACGGTGGCTAACATGGTGAGCCTCCTCGCGACTGCGTTTACATCTGTGCCTAGCTTGCGCGGGAGCGAGAAATGCGTCGGTGATGGCAGTCACAGGCTCAGGTGATCGCGGAATTTCCTGGGAAATCTGGTTGTGGATTTGGTTGTGAATAAAGAGCAGCACCCCGCGCGGAAATTTACGGTTTGCTCATCCAGCCGAAATGTGGCCGCAACATTCGCGGCTTATGGTGTCAGTAACGAGGTGGAATGCCCTTCGCTGGGCAGAGCCGCAACTCTTGGATCTGGAGACGGAGATCCGGGTTGCTGCTTGTTATTGTTGATGTGGCAGGCTCGCAATTAGACACCGGTAAAACACCTTTTACCGGTGTCTAATTTGCGGATTTGTACGCCGGTAAAACGTGCTTTTGCCGGTTAGTATTCGAGGGCCAAATCTACGCGTTTGCGGTCGCCGCGGCTTCTGACGGCTCGGCTTCCGCCGGGCCGCCGCGCTGGCGATGGAGCGCTTCGGTAAAGTCCGCCTGGCTTGCACCGACCTCATTGCGAATCAGCTCGAGGAGCGCGTCCGACGAACTGGCATCGTGCTGCGGCTGCGTCAAGGGCGCGAATTCACGAGGAATGCAGCGCAGTTCGGGCACGACGCCCGGCTGCGACATGAGGAAATCAAGAAAGCCTTCGACCGAGGCGCGCTGTTGCGCGGTCTCCGCCAGAAATTCAATGCCCATGCCACGCGCCGTATGCAGAATCCGCACGCATCCTGCGGCCGCCGCAAAGGTTCCGCGC
>Ga0075028_100000664_pt1 | contig 12274 bp, 11 predicted proteins | sample LitLauG_LLR_2014_FD_71390 | JGI IMG/M metagenome (GOLD analysis project Ga0075028, IMG submission 71390) | Freshwater sediment microbial communities from Pennsylvania, USA - Little Laurel Run_MetaG_LLR_2014 | ecosystem: Environmental > Aquatic > Freshwater > Creek > Sediment | place: USA... | reverse complement strand
TGCCATTGCGCTGGCACCCGGCTGCTTGGGCGGACCAGGACGACGACCTGCGTCTTGGCTTCGATCAAGCCGCGGACGAGATGCCGGCCGACGAATCCGGTCGCCCCAGTGACCAGCGCACGCTGCGCCTTCATAAAGCCTCTCCGAAACCGGGGTTGCTCATCTCGCGCAAGCCACGGCTCCCTATCACAATTGGCGTCGATAGCGGTCGATCTGCGCCGCGGTCAGCGCCGCGGCGGATGACGGTCGTGCATAGAATTCACGGTACCATTCGGCGGTCAGCGTCACTGCGCCGGCAAAGTCCAAGGCCGGCTGCCAGCCGAGCTCGCGGCGCGCCTTGCTGCTGTCGAGATCGAGTACGTGGGTCTCCGGGAAGCTCCCTTTCGCGTAGTCGATCTCCGGCCGCATCCAGACTTTGCCCAGCTGATCCACCAGATCTCCAACCGGCACCGCGTCGCCCGCGCGCGGACCGAAGTTCCAGGGCTGCGCGCAGGCTCTATCGCCCTCGATCAGGCGGCCCGCCAGAACCAGATAGCCGTGCACCAGAGCCAGAACATGTTGCCAGGGCCGCACCGCATCCGGATTGCGCAGCGTCAGCGGGGCGCCGGCGACCGCCGCGCGCACGAAATCCGGCACGATGCGGTCGCGCGACCAGTCGCCGCCGCCGATAATGTTGCCGCCGCGCGCGGTCGCGATCAGCACATCGTTCCCGCGCCCCGCCATGCTGTCGCGATAGCACGCGGCGACGAGCTCGGCCGCCGCCTTGGAGGCCGCGTAGGGATCCCGCCCCCCGAGCCGGTCGCCTTCGCGATGGCCTTCTGGTCCCTTGTGATCCGCATAGACCTTGTCGGTGGTGACGCACACCACCGCCTTGACGCCGGGGTGAAGCCGCGCCGCCTCCAGCACATGCGCGGTCCCGATCACGTTGGTGGCGAAGGTTGCGAGCGGATCCGCAAAGCCTTGCGACACCAATGGCTGCGCCGCGAGGTGGAAAACGATGGTAGGCCGCGCCGCCTCCATCGCCTGCTTGACGGTCGCGAAATCACGAATGTCGCCGAGTCTGGAATTCAGTCGATCATCGATGCGAGCGCACCCGAACAGGTTCGGCTCGGTATCCGGCGGCAAGGCCAAACCGGTGACCTCGCAGCCGATCGCGCGCAGCCAAAGCGCCAGCCAGCCGCCGGTAAAGCCGGTATGACCGGTGAGGAGGACGCGCTGCTTGGCAAGCACGGCTTCGAAAGACATCGACATCCTTTGATTAAGAACGGTTGTGGGTAGAGCTCGGTGCGTGACGCTCCCAGCGCTGGCGGGGAGGGATCCAGCCTATCCGGCCGTTTGCGCCGGTTCATGCCCGGCAGCGCCGCGAGTTTCACGACTCAAAAATTCCTGCGGCCCAACGCCAGTTGTCCGGCCGGCCAGAATAGCCTCGTATTGCGGCGCAATCGCCTGCCACGTAAACATTAGCCGCCATCTCGCCTTCCCGGTGGCACCGATCCGCGCCAACGTCTCGGGATCGCCCATGCAGCGCTCCATCTCCCGCGCCAGCACCGCCGGATCGACCCGGGTGAAGCCGCGCTCATCCTTGGCGGCCGGGCATATCATACCGCCACCGGTCCAGCGCGCGATCTCCTCCGCATTGCCGACCGGAACCGACAGGAACGGCGTGCCGGCCGCCGCTGCCTCGAACAACACCAGCGGCGAGTATTCCACATTTGACGCAAACACGAAAAGATCGGCGGCCATGTAGGCTTTCACCAGATCCGAGCGCGAAAGATTCGCGCGGAGCACCTGTTTGTTCGGTTGCGATTCCGCGCGCTTGATCGATTGGTGGATCGACGAAAGACATTTGAAATTACGATCTGCGCCGCTCGCCGCGGCTGCCTTCCGTGCCGACCAAAGCCGCCCCAATTTACGTCTCACGCCGGCCGTAAGCCCGTGCCATCCATCGGTACGGAGCAGATGAAGCGCGTCCTCGACCAGAGAAATCCTGGGTCCGAACAATTTCCAGAGCGGCCCGGCATTCGGCCAATTTGCATTCAGTATCAGAGTCGCCGCTCGACCGCCGGTGTCGAGCAAGGCGAACGCTTCGGCAATCTCCCGGTGTCCTTTCAGGGCGACTGGGGCGCCGACGGTCAGGAAGACAAACTCATCATCCGATATTTTCAGTCGCGCTCTGAAATCCGCATCGTCTGGAATATCGAACTCGGCCTCGCTTGCGCCATTCGGCACCACACTGAAGCGGGTGATGCCGTGCGCGCGGGCAAAGTCGATATCGCGATACTTCTCGGCATAGAAGATCAAATGGTCGAATTTCGCCATGACCTGCGGCAGTTGAGAAAAATACGGCTGATACGCGGGCTCATGCAGACCCGAGAACCCGCAGGGGATAAAGACCTTGCGTGCCTTGATCTGGTCGAGCACGGGCCACAATGCATCAAACGTCCATTGTTGCGCGGCCTTGATCAGAATGGCGTCGCCGTCGAAATCCCGCACGAACTTGCGATATTGCTCCACTTCGCCAACCATGCCGCGCAGCGCATTTCCCGTCACCTTGAAATCCCGGATCGCAACGCCGTTGCGCGAGAACAGACGCCGCTCCCAAAGATAGCTCGTGGCGACGGTGACATCGTGTCCCGCAGCCACCATGCGCTCGGCGATCTGGCGCATGACCTCCTGCACGCCGCCGCGGCTGGGATGATAGTATTCGCAACAGAACAGCAATCGCATCGGCTGTCGATCGTCCTCGTATGGCACTAATATCGCGGCCGGGTCACTTGCCGTTTGAGCCAGCGCAGGCTCGAAATGCTGCGTAGCCGGGACACCAGCGGAGGCAGAAGGCTTGACGATCCAAGCAGCTGTGCCTCTCGGCGGTTTGCGCGCAGAGCCGCGATCCGTGCCTCGATCCGCGCCTGGGTACCCGAATCGGAGGTGCCTACCGCAACTCGATTGCCGGCCTCGCGCACGACTCCGCACAATTGCTCGATGTCGAGCTCCGCCGAAACGGCATGAAACGCTCGATGGATCAGGGCCGCGATATCCCGATGGGGCTGGCCGGGGTCGACCGCTCCGACCGCGTGCGCCAAGTTTTCCGCCGACAACAACCGGACCTTCTCCTGGAACGGGCTCGCGCCGACTCGCGACATGCTGCCGGGTATCTCGCGGTAGATAGTCAACCGCTCCGGCAGATTCGCGACTTTGTGACGGCGCGCCAGTCGCGACCACAGCTCGTAGTCCTCGGGTGGCTGGCGCAATGGATCGATTGAATAGCCGCCGACCGCGTCGAGTGCGGACTTGCGCAACATCATCGAGCTGTGGACAAAGGGATTGTCGAACAGGAGTTCGAGCTGCAACGCGGCATTGTCGGTCGGATGGTCGTGCGTGCGTTTGGTCTTCTTGTCGCCCACCCAGATTTCGGCGCGTGTTCCGACCATGGCATAGTCCGGATTGGCCTCCAGGAACGCGACCTGCTTCTCCAACCGCGTCGGCTTGGCCCAGTCGTCGTGATCCTGACGGGCGATATATTGCCCGCGGGCGAGAGCAATCCCGCGATTGAGGGCTGCCGCAAGTCCCATATCGTCCTGATGAATGACCTTTAGGCGTGGATCGCGAATTCCGTCGAGGACGGCCGCCGTCCCGTCCGTCGAGCCGTTGTTGATGGCGATCAGCTCAAAATCGGAAAATGTCTGCGTCAGAATCGTGTCGATCGCCTTGGGCAGGTCGGCAGCGCCATTGCGCGCCGACAGGACGACGCTCACCAACGGCGCCGTCATGGTGGCCTCGCTTCGTTGGATTCGCTGAAGACGATGGTGCTACCGAGGCGTTCGAAACCCAGGTTGATCCGACGCAGCTCCGGCAGCGCCCTGCAGATCGCCTCATGGCGATCCGGCGGAGCGATCAGCAGCAAGAACCCGCCGCCGCCGGCCCCGAGAATTTTTCCGCCGGTGGCGCCGGCCGCTCGCGCGCGGTCATACCACCCGTCGATCGCCACGGAGCTGACCCCGTCCGCGAGACCACGCTTGATGAGCCAAGCCTCGTGCATAAATTCACCGAGGCTCGCTGCACTCCCCTTCTCAAACTCGCATTTGAGATCCTCGACCAGCACCAGCATCCGCCTGAGCGAATCCTGGTTGGCGAGGCTCGCTTCGACGTTGCGGCGCTGACATTCAAGGATGGCAGAGGCGTCACGGCCTATACCGGTATAAAACGTGAGGAGCGACCGCTGGACGTCCTCCGCCAGCGAGCGCATATGCGTGAGTGGCAGGACCTCCACGGAGTCGTCGGGATTGAACCGGATATAGTTGAGGCCGCCGAGCGCGCTCGCATATTGATCCTGTTTTCCGATCGGCTCTTGCAAGATGTCGATCTCGATTTCGCAGGCTTCCGCGCCGAGCCGGCGCCGCTCCACGTAGCGGCCGCCATAGGCGTGCAATGCGTTGAGCAAGCCGACGCAGAAGGCGCTCGAGGAGCCGAGCCCGGCACCGTGCGAAGGAACGTCGGCGATCGACGTGATCTCGATACCACCATCGATGCCGAGCTTGCGCAGCACCGCGCGGACGATCGGATGCGCGACCTCCTCGGCGCTCGATACGTCCTCGGTGCGCGAATAGCTGACGCGCAGCCGGTCGTCGAACTTTGCGTTGACGGTCACGTACACATAGCGATTGATCGACGTGCTGATGACGGCGCCGCCGTGACGCCGGTAGAACACCGCCATGTCGGTCCCACCGCCCACAAAGCTCATGCGCAGCGGCGTTCGACTGATGATCATGTGGGCTTGACCGCAGGCATGCAATCGGGCTCACCGGAAGCGCCGCCTAGCTGGCGGGATCGGTGCTTATGACGCCCGCCGCCCCGGATGGACTGTGATCACAAACGCACCCAGCTCGGCGGGATCAGGTCGCATGTGTCGTTGCTGGAGGCGCCAAACCACTGCTTCGGCGCGACGACGATCTTGTCGTGCGTCGGGTTGAGCCACGCCCCCCACCAGCTGAACGAGCTGTTGGCGATGATGTGGTGGCGGCAGCGCGCCATCAACAGCATGTCACGATAACCGCAGTCCGGCGAGTTGACACCGACGAACGTAGTGGGCACCGCAAAGCACAGATTGGCGCGGGTCCATTCCTGGTCGTCGGAAAACACGAAGATGTGAGGCGCTCCCACTCTTCCGGTGATGTGGTAGACGGCATCCTGATAGTAGTCGGGCGAACAGATGCCGTGATAGCGATTGGTGAGCGGATCGCTGACATAGTCGCCGCGGCGTACGTGCAACGAGACCGCGTTGGCGGAGTCGATCGCGGCCGCGACCGCCTCATTCTCCCGTTCCCATGGTTCCTTGGCAGCAAATTCCTGCCGCAGCATCCCGGCAATATCGGAAAAGTATCTTTCGCTCTGCCAGTAGCCATCGAGGTAGACGGGCGCGGGCAGGTCAGGCACGGCCGGATCGAATTGAAAGTGCGGCTCGCGATAAATCGGCCAAGAGTCTTCTGCTTTACCGAAGCGCCACCAACGCCGAGTGCGGCCGAACCGGGCGATCTCCCGACCGCTCGCCACGCTCCCGTGGATCGAGAATGAGTCAAGCTCGTAACGGCGCTTCGCATGGATCGGGGACGTCCCATACCGGGTGATATCGAGCTTGAGGTCGGCGCCGCGGCGCAAAGCCAGCGCCCGCCCAGTCGCATACTGGAACATCTGATTACCGAGGCCACCGATCAGACGGGTGACGACGAGCGGCACGATGCTTCGACCTCGATTTGTTCAGTCGAGAATGGTGGGGTGCGGAATCGGCACAATGAACTTTCCGCCCCAGTCGCGTATGCCCACAAGCTGCGCCATGATTTCATCGCGAAGATTCCAGGGTAGGATCAGCACGTAGTCCGGTCTCTCGGAAAAAATTGCCTCTGGCGGCCGTATGGGAATGTGGGTGCCCGGCAGCAACAGACCCTGCTTGTAATTGTTTCGATCGGCCGTGAAATCAAGAATATCCGTCCCGATCCCGCAATAATTCAGCAGGGTATTTCCCTTCGCGGGCGCTCCGTATCCTGCCACCCGCTTTCCGTCGTCGATCAGCCCGATCAGGAGCGTGAGTAGCGACCTCTTCAAAGCCCGGACATTGGCGCCGAATGTGCGATAGATCTCGGCGTTGTCCAGTCCGGCATCGCGCTCTTCGCCTTCAAGCAGGTTCGCGGCCGCGCTCGCGTGCTCCTGCGCTTCGGAATGCCGGACATAGAGCCGTAGCGAACCGCCATGAGTCTGCAGCCGATCGATGTCGACGATGCGCAATCCGTGTCGGGCAAAAAGCGGACGCAGCGCAATATAGGATAGATACGAATAGTGCTCGTGGTAGATCGTGTCGAACTGATTGTTGCGCATCATCTCGAGAATGTGCGGAAATTCGAACGTGGCAACCCCATCCGGCTTGAGCAGGATCTTGAAGCCCGCCACAAAATCGTTGATGTTCGGCACGTGCGCCAACACATTGTTGGCGACGATCAAGTCGGCCGCGCCCCCTTGCAGGACCAGTCGCCTTGCGGTCTCGGCTCCGAAAAACGCGATCTCGGTCTGCACGCGTCGCTCATGCCAGGCCGTCACCGCGCAATTCATGGCTGGATCGACACCGAGGCAAGGAATGCCGCGTTCGACGAGATACTGCAGCAGATAGCCGTCGTTGCTGGCAACCTCGACCACGCGCGAGCGGGGCCCAAGCGCGAACCGCTGCACGGCGTTGTCGACGAAGGCGCGCGCGTGGGCGAGCCAGCTGTCCGAAAACGAAGAAAAATACATGTAGTTGCCGTGAAAGTGGGTGTCAGGGGCCTCATAATCCTCGAGTTGGACAAGCCAGCACGCGTTGCAGACGTAGGTCTTCAGGGGATAGAATTTTTCACTCTGCGAGGCGCGCTCCGGCCTTATGAAGGCATTGGAAATCGGCGACAGGCCGAGATCTACCAGAACGGTTTGGAGCGGATCACCGCATGAACGACAATGGCTTTGCATGAATCTATGCGTGTCCGAACAGGCGAGGTTTTCCGCGCTCGCGTTTCTCCGGCATATTCGGCGGTTGTACCGCCAAATCCCTATCCATCCACAACGACGCTGGACAACGCCAAGGCCCGGCGCGGCACGAAATAGTGGCCGGTGTAACGTCGCCACCAGATCATCCCGTTCAGCGCGCCTGCGTAACGCGTACCGGCCACCACCGCGTCCATCGCGCTGAAATACTCACACCACGCCACGCGGTTCAAGCCCAGTCTTCGATCAAACGTAATCCTCCAGGCCTCGAAATGACCGGGAGCGTCGCAAGGTCGGGCCGCCCGCTTGCCGAACAATGGACGCTTGTCCACCGCAAGAGCTGCGCGGGCGAGGCAGGCAAGATTGAACACATTGTCCCAATTCGGCTGCTGATATTTTGCGGGAATTGCCGCCAGCGCGGCCCGCATCAATTGGGGTCGGAGAACACTTTGGACCAACATGGCCTTGCCGCAACTCTCGTGCTCGAGAATGTAGCGCACCGCGGGCCAGAGCGTCTGGCCGACATAACGGGAATAGTCGGCACTGATGCCCTGGCGCTGATCGAATGAATCGATGGCAAAGACATTGGTCCAGGCAAATCCGACATCGGGTTCGATCTCCAGACGTCCGGCGGTGGCAGCGAGGAACTCGGGCTCCCACACGTCGTCATGGGCGAACCACGCAAAATAGGCGGCTCCCGCGGGACAGCTTTCGGCGCAAAAGCGAAAATTTGCGAACGCGCCGAGATCGATTGGCTGGCACTTGAGCGAGATGCGCGGATCGCGCCTGCGGTACTCCTCGACGATCTCCACTGTACCGTCCATCGATGAATTGTCTGAAACCAGCAAATTCCAATCCCGGTATGTCTGGCGCATTACGCTGTCGAGCGCGGTGCGCAAATGCTCACCCCCGTTACGTACGGGTAGCCCAATAAAGACCGTGCCGCTCATGGCTCGTTCAGGAAACGCATGATGATCACGGGCTCGATATCTGCGGCTCGACCCCGATGCGCGCCAACAGGACGTGCCAGACGCGCCGCATTCGCAATCGCAACCTTAGACGCGCCCGCAGCTTGTAAAGAAATAGCCTCCACCTCGGACGATCGTTTAACCGCAGAAGATTGCTTAGCCAAATTTTCTGCGATTGATCGTCCAGACCCGCCGGCAGGCAGGCAGCCGCCTGATGCGCGCTGAGCCGCCTGCTGGGCTCTTGCATGCTGACCGCACTAAGTGCCGCACCAACAAACAACGCGGCATCGGCGACCGTCCGCAATCCAAGCGCGGCGCCGTCCACCACGAGGTTGTCGCCGGCGGGATCGACGCCGGGCGGGGGGAGCGCCGGGAGGCCACGGTGCTTGATGCTGGCGCGAATCGGTTCCCAGACAGCGACCTGGCCGCTTCGCCGCGCGATCTCGTCAAGAGCAATGATCGCGTCTGCGAGGACCGCCGGCGAGCGGCATTCTGCGTGGCGCGACGCCAATTCAAACATGGCCTTCCAATCGAGCTCGGGCCATCCGCAGCTCGGCGCGAGATGCGCCCGCGCCGAAAGCGCGGCCTCTGCAATCAGGACCGGGACGCTTGCACATCGGACAAACCACGGATGGAGCGGCGTCAAGCTGCTGGTGTAATGCCGGCGCGTGCTCTCGATCTCGGTACCCAAGTGCGTCGAGGCGGTTCCGTTGCTGTGGCGTGAGGCGGCGTTGACGGACAGCGGCATATGCGAAAACGCGAAACGACTGAGCACGCACGCGATGGCAAAGCCGGAATAGGCATCCGGCGTAATGCATGGGAACAGCCTGCCTGCCGAGCTGCGGCGTATCTCATCTAGGACTTCCGTTGCAACGAAGCTGTTGTAGATGCACGGCAGAGCAGTGTACGTGCACTTGAATGCGAGCACGTCTCGCAGCACCGCGGCCGATTCCTGCATCTCGCTGCCGCCGCGCAGCGGGATCTGCAACCAGTTTCGATATGACGGCAAAATGTGGTCGGGCCAATGGTATTCGGCCTTGCGCCACGCCACGGCTTGCGCGCCGTGCGTCTCGAGCAGGCGACGTGCGCGTATGATCGCCCCAGGTACCAGTCCGTCATCATCTCCGAGCACGGTGACAAATCCGGCATCGACGTGAGACAGGGCAAAATCCCAATGTTCCGGCATGCCGAGCTGACGGCCCGGATTGATGTAGCGAATTCGTGAATCCGAGAAGGATTGAACCGTCTTGACGGTATTATCCTCGCTTCCATTGTCGCTGACCAAGATTTGCAATTTCGGATCGTCTTGACGCACGCAAGACTCGATCGCGGCATGAAGGACGTCCGCACGATTGAGGGTGGGAATAACCACCGTGAAAGGGGCAATTTGCCGAAGCGCCATCAGGAGAAACCGTCCTCTCCGGCTGAGGCTGCGGGCGTGCTCGGCGCGGGGATCATGCCGGGGAGACCGATCGGCCGGAAACGCCCACGATGTGGCGCAGCGTTGCGCTGACTTGATCGACCTGGGGCCGGGTCAACGCAAGCGCACTTGGAAGATTGATTCCGCAGGCCGTGACCGAATAGCTGGTGACATTGCGCGCACGCGCCGCCGCTGCCTGAAGCGTGTCGCGGAACGCGGGAATCGCGCTAAGCGGATAAAAGAACGGACGGGCGTCGATGCCCTGGTCCCGCAGAGACGGCACCATCGCTTCTTTGGTCAACCCGATGTCGCGATCAAGGATAACCGTAGTCATCCAGTACGAATTATGGAGCCCCGGCACGTGGGGATTGAGCGATCCGCCGGTCCAATCTCGCAGCTCCTCCTGGTACCAGCCGTAAATGCGCCGCTTTCCGGCGACGAGCTCGTCGATGCGTTCGAGCTGAGCAAGGCCCAGCGCCGCCTGCATCGAGGACATCTTGTACTTCCAGCCCACCTCCGCATTGAAAAACATGGTATCGCCAGGCGTGCGGCCGTGATCGCGCTGCCGCAATATGCGGTCGAGCAGGCTGTCGTCGTCGAGGACCAGCATTCCGCCCTCGCCGGTCGTCAGCGTCTTCGAGCCGTGAAACGAGAACGCCGACATCAAGCCGAACGAACCGGCCGGGCGGTCGCGCCAGCGGGATCCCACCGCCTCGGCCGCGTCTTCGACGAGCATCACGCCGTGTCGAGCGGCAATTTCGGCCAGGCGGTCCCAATCCGGCATCGATCCGTAGAGATCGACCACAATCGCCGCCTTGGTACGCGGCGTGATCAGGGATTCAAACGCGTCCGGACACAAGCACCACGCCTTCGCGTCGATGTCCGCAAAGACCGGCGTGGCACCGACATAGACGACCGGCGCCACGGATGCGATCCATGTCGCATCGGGCACGATCACCTCGTCTCCGCGGCCAATCCCGAGCGCGAGCAGCGCAAGGTGCAAGCCCGAGGTGCAGGAGGGCAGCGACACCGCATGCTTGCGACCGCAATGCTGCGCGAATGCCCGTTCGAACCTTTCGTGATACGTGTTGGCGTCGGTGTACCATGCCGACCTCACGGCGTCGGTGACATAGTCGATCTCCCTCTGGGTGATCGAAGGCCCTGCTATGGGGATGCGCTTCATGGATCGGCCACGCACCGGAGAAAGCCATCGGGAGCCACGCTGATGAGCAACTTGTCGTTATATTCCTGATCGATAACGAAGCGACCGGTCGTCTGCAGGAACTGGTGAACCGCCGTCTTTGGTCCCCGACCGGGCCCCCAGGGCCTGCCATCGGAAAATTTCTCCGGCATGTCATCGATGATCGTATCGAGGACGAGAAGATACGAACCGCTCCTCACGAAGTGTTGGTACAGATCGAGCTCGGCGAGAACGTGCTGGCACGAATGATTGCTGTCCAAGATCACCAGCGGATTTTGTCTGCCGTCGAGCAAGGCCTCGACCTTGCCCACGGTTATGCGATCGACCGAGCTTCCCTCAACCAATCTTATTTTCCCGGCAAGCGGGTGGGATTCGATTGCGCGGCGATTGTGCTCTCGAATATCCACGTCCACACCGACCACAATTCCGTCCCCGCCCATCAGCCCCAACATAGAGGCATGGAAGACCAGCGATCCGCCGTGGGCGACTCCGGTCTCTATGATGACATCCGGCTTCACGGACCAAATGATCTCTTGCATCGCGATGAGGTCCTGCGGAAACTGAATGACCGGGATACCGAGCCAGGAAAAGTGATACGAATATCTGTGCTTCGAAACACCACTGAACCAAGCCCTGGTCAGATCGCGAATATCTTCGTCCGCGCCCAAGGCGCGGATGTTGGCGCGCTTCTGCTGGTAGAACGCCTCCATGGGATCCACGCATCAATCTCCCGTTTTTCGAATCGTCACGCGAACCTCGTAGGTCGCATCGCCATCGCGAAACCGGCAAGCTGGATGAGGCTCGAAGGTTCTTGCGCGCAATAAGTTCAAGATTTCACGTATTGAGTGCCTGCCGTCCAATGTCATCAAGCTGCGTTCGTCCAGCTCACTACGTTTATGAAACGACCCCTGCGCGTGCTGCTGCACCTGCCGGGGGATGTCGAATGCTATGATGCGGGGATAGCATTCGGCAAACAGCTCGACGATGCCTGTGGTCGCCCGCTCGTACAGCGTCTGGCCGGTATCCTCCCAGCCATGCGCTATCTCTCTCTGAAACGCGATATCGCCGCTGTCGACCTCGGCCATGACGTGGTGGATCGTCACGCCAAACGGGCTGCCTTCGACAATGGCCCAGAAGTTCGGGTCTTTGCCTCTTCCATGCGGCAGCAGGCTCGGGTGCAGATTGAGCGTCACCGCTTGTCCAAGACGCAAGTGCTGCGGCTTCAGGATGTGCGGCCACCATGCCAAAATGACGATATCGGCGTTCAAAGATCGAATCCGGGCGCTCGTCCCGTCGGGGTCCGCGACATCGAACTCGACACGGGCCGGGCCCTTGTCATTCGTGCCTCGCAAATCGGCTAGCTGTTCATCGCCGGGCAGAGTGACCATTCCCGAGACGGTGTGTCGATCATGGTCGAGCGCGAACTGCACGACTTGGCGTCCGATCGGACCATGCGCGAAGAACACAACCCGCGCGGCACCTGACCTTGCCCCATCGGTTAGCAAGCAAGTGCCCCCAGCAACGGAAGCTCTCGATCTCGAGACGAAACGACCACATCGACCAACGGCCAGCCGATCGCGAGCGTCGGATCATCGAAGCGCACGCCGCGCGCAGCATCCGGCACATAGGCCGGTGTAATTTCGTAATCGATCTCCGTCTCATCCCTCAAAGTCTGAAATC
>Ga0075028_100000663_pt1 | contig 12291 bp, 12 predicted proteins | sample LitLauG_LLR_2014_FD_71390 | JGI IMG/M metagenome (GOLD analysis project Ga0075028, IMG submission 71390) | Freshwater sediment microbial communities from Pennsylvania, USA - Little Laurel Run_MetaG_LLR_2014 | ecosystem: Environmental > Aquatic > Freshwater > Creek > Sediment | place: USA... | reverse complement strand
AAGGAATTGCGCGAGCTTCCTCTCGATGAGTTGGCCAAGCGCTCGTTCAGCACCACCATGGCCCAGTTCCGTGGCTAATCTCCTTTGTCTCGCCTGGGTGGCGGGGGTAGATCCCATTGAAAATAAAGTGTGGAAATAGTGGCGGAGTGAGTGGGATTTGCAACCGGACTCCGCGAAACCATCTAAAAACGAGGCTTTTCGCTGCTAAATCCAGTAAAACCGTATTGCCTCTTTAAACTTTCGCAGGCTTAAGAACGCTTTAGACCGCGTTAAGCGGAGTTTCGCGTAACCCGCGTAACCGTAACATAGCGCGAATTCCTGAAAAGTAAACACGATTTCTAGAAACCATGGTACAGATTTTTGACAATTTGGTCTCCGGCGCGGCAGGGTTTTCCTTTTCGATTCCAGAGGCGGAAAGAATTGAAAAGAATGGCCGGGGCGAGTGGATTTGAACCACCGGCCTCCTGGTCCCGAACTAGGTGGAAAGGCTTGTTAAAGTTTGTGGAATTTTGTTGATTCTAAGTGAATCCTGTTGAGCCGTTTGCGGCCCGCTTGTTGAAGACTGTGGAATTTTTTTGAAGTTTGGTGTTTTCGTAGTTACAAAATCGACTTCAGTTGGGTGAGGTGAGACCTTCCACTGAGACAATCCCTCTTGCAACACTTCGCAGCTTTCGTCTTTGGGCCGCAGGTTTGAGTCTCGTCGCTCCCGTCCATCGTTCAAGTATGATCTCGCCATTAAACATTCGTGGACTTGACATTTGATCGCCTAGGTATCACAGTCCGCAGGACTGAATCAAATCCTTGGAGTTTGGCGCCGCTCTAGGATCCTTCGTCCCACCGTTGCGATGCCTTCGGGGGCGAGCCATCGGCGCATCCGGGATTTGCCACTCTTGTCGATGCAGGGTTCGGAGTTCTTGCCTCGTACATACAGCATCCTGTCAAACGATGGAAGACAATGGCCCAACCGATACCAAATTCCGATCAGCTTCGCGAGATCTTTTCGCGGTTGGGCTTTGTCACCATGTGTCCGCGCATGATACCAGCGCTGCAGTGCGCTTACAAAGCGGCCCAGGTAAGTGATACCACCGTGCTGCTGCAGGGTGAAACCGGAACAGGAAAGCAGGTTCTCGCGCGTGCCATTCACGCTCTGGACCAGAAGCGTTGCAGGTTCGGATTCGTTACCGTGCATTGCAGCACGGTGAGCGAAAACCTGGCAGAGAGCGAGCTCTTTGGCCATCGAAGGGGATCGTTCTCAGGGGCTGACACGACCCGCGCGGGACTATTCCAAGCGGCCGACAAGGGCACCCTCTTTCTGGACGACGTAAACGACCTGCCGCTTCGCCTGCAGCCGAAACTGCTCGACGCATTGCAACGTGGGACCATCCGGCCTCTCGGTTCGGATCAGGAAACTCGGGTTGACGTGCGCATCATTGCCGCAGCCAATTGCCCACTTGAGCCGATGGTGGAGGCGGGGACTTTCCGATCCGACTTGTACCACCGCCTGAACGTCATCCAGTTGCGTCTGCTGCCGTTGCGAGAGCGCGGCGAGGACTTCGCGGCGTTGATTTTGGAATTTGCCAGGCGACACGCTGAGCTGTATGACGGCATTGCTTCGCCGGAACCCGACCTGGTGCAATACCTGCAAGCCTGCCCATTTGAGGGTAACGTGCGGGAGCTAGAAAATGCTGTGCAGCGGATGTTGTTCAACAAGGGAGAAGGCAATTCGCTGACCCGCACCGACTGGTTGCGGCAGTCTTCGCCTTTGAGTTTCGAGACGAGTCATCGCGATTACGTGCCGCAAGCCGCCAATCTCCTGTGGGTCGCCATGTTGACGCAGGATATGCCCTTTCATGACCTGATGCATCGCGTCGAAGGTGAATTGCTGAACAAAGCCTTGCATGCCGGGGGAAAAACGAGGCGAGAGTTGGCGAAATTGCTGCACACCAGCGAGAGAACGCTCTATCACAAGATTAGGTTGCACCGAGAGCGCAATTGCCAACGGAGAGCTGACAGTTGAAGTCGTAAGATGATTCGAGCGCGACGGTTGAAAACGAGGCCTGCTCAGATTGCCTGCCAGTCTTTGCAGACGGAACACAATCGCGACACGTGGGGAGTTTACAGCGCCAATCTCTCAATTGAATTGGTAACTGATTGATTCTGCTGGTCAGACATGTATCGTCGCGTAGAAATCGCAATGGCCAATTAATTAGTGGAAATCGACTTGCTGGTAAAATGCGAGGTCATAGGCCTCTGCGAGTCCTGTTGCCAAGCTAGACCACGAAAATGTTTGCTCGTACCTCCCTCCATAAAGATTCGGCGGCCAAAGGGGTTGCCACGCCTGGGCTGCTGCCTAAGTCCTCGTGTGGGTATTTCTCCACAGAGGAAGAAATGGCGCAGGGCTCCCCCAGCCAGGGTTTTTCCTGGAGTCTTCGAAATATCGCGGTCTCCCCGCCGCTCAAAAACGGCCAATCGGCGCCTCTGAGTGGGCACACATCCATGCAGCCAAGGTGGCCCATGCAGGCAAAGTTGGAAACTGGCGCGGCGAACGATCCGCTGGAGCAGGAAGCCGACCACTTTGCCGAGCGGGTAACGCGCATGCCTGAACCCAAGGCGGCCAGAAGCCCGGCAGTGCTCGGCGCCGTTCCCGGACTGCAGCGCAAGTGCTCCTGCGGCGGAAGCTGCGACGAGTGCAAGGCGGAACAATCGGACGGCAAAGATGCAAGCCTGCGCAGGAAGCCTGCCGGACTAAACGCCTCAGCACACTCCTCAGCTCCCTCCGTGGCGCCGCCCATCGTCCACGAAGTCGTGCGCTCTCCCGGCAAGCCGCTCGATCCAGCGACGCGTGCCTTCTTCGAACCGAGATTGGGGAGGGACCTCGGTGGGGTCAGACTCCACACGGATGCTCGCGCCGGCGAATCGGCAAATCGAATGGATGCCCTGGCGTACACGGTCGGCCGCAATGTCATATTTGCACCGATGCAGTATGCTCCTCAAACCCAGAATGGCAGGAAACTTCTGGCCCACGAACTCGCGCACGTCGTGCAGCAGTCCGACGCAACAGAGCCAGGCTCGGTGGTGCAGCGGAAGGGCGCCAAGGTGGCAGGGTGCGGATTCCTGAACCTCGCAGCAGCGATCACCGACATCGGTGGCTTCGCGCACATTCAGATTCAAACTTATCTCGCATCGAAAGGCATTGCGCCCGAGTTCCCCATCCCGCGTGCGACAAAAACGAATCTCGGGTGGGGCTGCCGCAAGCTGGGGACGCCTTGGGGATACGCAGACCTTGCGAAAAGCTCCGGCATGGGGTTCGACCTGGGCGAGATTAAGCCGGTCACGATGGCTGGCCGCGTTCGCGCGAAGCTGGAAGTCGCACACTACCGCCGTCGGGCCACGCAATCCTTGCAGCGCCTCTTCAAGTTTGGCACTTGCGCCAGCCGCCCACCAGGTCTTGACGATTTTGGATTCCAGATTGCGAGGGGGCTGACCCCGGCATCGCCATTCTCTCTGTTAAGCGGAGCGCTTTCAGGCGACGAGACCATCGGACCATTCTCGGGAGATCCCTCACTTACTCTGAAGGCCAAGGAGGTCAGCCCAGGCGCGATTTGTTACTGGTGCGTCAAAGGCGCTTCGCAGCAGTCACAACCGGCCAAACCTCCCGGACCAAACGTCGGCATCGGCGTTTCGATCGGCGGTTCGACAGGTGGCGCTTACAACGCTGGCGTCGGGATCTCAATTCAGTCGGACAGCACGGCCTATGGTACGGCCGGAGCAGGCGTGTCGTACAAGTCGGACACGAAGGCAGCGGGCGCCGCAGGAGTTGGGGCGAATGTGGAATCGGATTCGGCTGCTGCGGGAGCAGCCGGAGCAGGCGCTTCGAAAGACACCCAATCGGTCGGTGCCGGCGTAGCCGGAGCGGGTGCCTCGTCAGGCAGTGTGGGGGCCGCCGCGGGAGCGGCTGCGGCGGGCACGTCGGAGGACAGTGCCACCGCAGGCGCAGGTGTTGCCGGCAAAGGCTCGGTGAAAGACAGTGCGGTTGCTGGTGCGGGCGCAGTGGGTTCTGGGAAGATCGAAGGAGTGCAGGGAGCCAGCACTGGTTCGCCGGGCAAACCGGCCGACCTCAAGGACACACAGGGAGGCGGTAAGCCCGGCACGACGAAGCCCGAAGCCGCCGAAGGGAGCGCCGGCACTCAACAAGCGGGAAAGCAAGGACAGGCGGGAACGACAGCGGGTCAGAGCCCGACTGGCAAGGGCGATCAGACGGGCGCGGGCACCTCGCCTAAACAGGGCTTGCAGGCTGGAGGATCGAAAGATGGCGGGGAGAAGGGATCGGATACGAGCGGCACGACCGCAACTGGAAGCGGGACTGGAGCCGGACCGTCCAAAGACGCATCCGAAAGTGCCGCCGCGAAAGGCGCACAGGGGGCGAAGGAGTCTGGCCCTGATCCGGGCAGCGGCACGGCACCAGGACAGGGTGGAGAAAAGGACACCGCCGGCGCCGGTGGCACATCAAAGGTTGCAGGTGGCCTCGGCGTGGCGCCTATAGCGGGCGCCGCCGCGAGCGAGGCTGAACGCCAGCGGGCAGCGGAAGAGGCAGCGAAGGTGGCCGTCCTTTTGAATAAGGCGTCAGACCCTCAAAAGTCGTTGTTCCGCCATCTCGCCCAGACTTCGCCCGATGGCCGCTACGTCGTGCCGTCATCGGAGTGGGTTGATATCATGATGAAGGCGACCGAAGGGCTCAACGAAGAAGAAATCAAATACCTACAGTCGCTGAACTGGACTCCAGCGAAGATCACGGCTGAGGAGCTTCGGAAGAGGGTCCATGCGCTGCTGAAAACCAAAAAGCCGCCGGCGAGCGGCGAAGGCAATAAGAGCGGATCAAGCGACAAGGACAAAAGTAAAGCCCAAGCGGCCAAGAGCGCGTCGGGCGGCTCGGGCACGGCCACCGGGAAGAGGTCAAAAGCTCAAGATACAGGCAGCGGCAAAAAGGGGGCGAGGGACGGCCCGGCTCTCTCCGACTTCGTCACTCCCCGCAAGTACACTGGAAAGCTTACCAAGTTCGACGATACCGGCTACATGATACAACCGGACGACAGCCAGATCACGGCGAGAACCAAGAAGGGCGCAAAGCCCACGCTCGAAGTGCGCTGGAATGAGGGTGGTGTGGTCAAGCGCGCCAAGGTTGAGTACGAAGTCATCAACGACCCTGTGTCATATACCGATGGACAGACCAAAAAGCACATGCTGCGCTTCGACCTGAGGAGCACGAACAATGATCCGCTCTTGATGTCATCGGACGATCCACAGAACCCGACGGTTCTGCCGGCACGAGCGCCGGCTGCCTATTACATGGTCACAAAGTAAACGAACCAATATTAAAAATGACGAAACGGACTGTCGGTATAAAAGTGATTGCGTCCCCGCACCCACCCGGCATCGCAGTGGTTCCCGTAGTTCCATTTCCCGCAACCGACACCGAAAGGGCCCGGGCGGCCGAGGAGGCATCAAAAGTTGCTCTACTCCTCAGGAGGCCGTCACAAGCGCAAGGGGCCCTGCTTCGCCATCTTGCCGAAACGTCGCCGGAAGGGAGCTATGTGGTCTCGGCGGCGAAATGGATCGACACGATCCTTAAGGCTACGAAGAGTCTTAACGAAGCCGACATGACACAGTTGTTCATTTTCGATTGGAACGAAAGGGCCATATCGCCCAGGGACCTACGCCGAAAACTGCTGGCCGTTCTAAAGTCATCAAATCGGCTATAAGCGGCGTAACCGAGCGCATCGCACACTGCCAGGCAAACCGGGACAGGAACTTTTTCGCAGGATCCGAATGTCTCTCAGGAATAACTGCCGTACTCTGCAGGCACGGCTGCTACCTTCGGCATACCCAGCACGCGGAACCAGATCAAACCAGCAGGCCTGCAAATTCCGCGCCTCCAGCAGGTTCTCACAAGCCGGTATAGCGCTAGCGTGCTCCTTCGACTGCAATTTCTTACGGCACAGGAATCCTTTCGCAGAGACGAAGATTTGTGGAGAACGTATTCTTTGGCGCTGTACGCGCCTGATTCTGTTCATGGTAGCCAGCGTGCAACTCCGACATTCAGAAGGATTCCGATAATTTCCGTTGTGGAACGCAAATTGCCACCGGTGGCCCATCGGGCCGCTGCGAATGAATATTTCAGGGACCGCGAAGATCGGGGATCGGGTGAGCTTTCGGATTTCCGAAGTGTTCTTACCGGAGCCATCTGAGGTGCTGGCGAAATTGACGCCTGAGGTCGAAGCCAACGGAGTGATCGTGGATTTCTCCGACTCTGGGAAAAGTCCCCAAGCTTACGCCGTGGTTCGCATCACGGCAGAGCAATCGGTGTTGGTTTCGGTAAATGCTCTTCGGGTCTTGAACCATGAGTAGGACGCTTGACCCGGCTATTGGCAAGCTCGTCCTATGTTTGTAGCTGGGGGTCTAGGTATGAGTGGGCGTGTCGGGACCTAACGTAAAGCCGGAGGGAGTGAAAGTTTTATGGGCAACATCACTTGGCAATTTCAAGCCACAATACCAGGGGGGCCCGCGCTGACACTTAGCCAGCCGATGATCCCGGTGGCAGCCTACGACGTAGTGGCCCTTACCATACCGGCGAGCACCAATAACGTCGCGGTTCCGATTCAGCCGTCGTCGACACCAGGTGACGTGGTTTTCCTGGTGGTCAGTTCCAGCCAATATGACGCGGGCGTGAATTACACAGTCGATGCGGTGGCCGCAACCCACGTGCTGGACGGCCCGCACATTCTAGTTGGGAGTGGGGCCGTAAGCCTCCTAAACAGTGCCTCGCCTCCACAGAAGCTCACATTCAACAACACGCTAACCAAAGACATCAACGTTCAGGTCGTGGTTGGACGAAAGGTGCCGTAGTTGATGGCGTTGTGTGTCGGCGGGGAATTTGCGCCGTTTCGCCGTTGCCACAGAACGAAGTAATAACTTGAGGAGGATGGATCATGCCCCCTACGTTTACATATCCGGGCGTGTATATCGAGGAACTGCCGAGCGGCGTCCACACCATCACAGGTGTTGCTACGTCAATCGCGGCCTTTGGGGGCTGGGCGCCTCAGGGCCCTGTAAATGAAGCCACCCTGGTGGAGAGCTGGTCGGACTTCGCAAGGCGGTTCGGTGGGCTGAACTCGGGCAGCTACCTCGGCTACGCCGTCAACCAGTTCTTCGCCAACGGAGGGCGGCAGGCCTATATCGTGCGATTGGTGGCCACGGCCACCGACACACCCGCTGCGGCAACGATGGCTGCCACGGCCTCCAGCACGGTGAGCACACTGACCCTGTTTGCCAGCAATCCAGGCGCTTGGGCGAACAACCTGAAAATCACGGTGACGCCTTCCACGGCAGACCCCACACGATTCAGCCTCCTGGTGCAGATGGTGATCGGCTCCCAGACTACAACACTCGAGAGCTACGTGAACCTGTCGGTCTCCCCGACCGATCCGCAATACGTGGTGACTGTGATTGATAGCGACTCGAATTACATCACGTTCATCAATCCGAGCGTCAGTCCGCCCACACCGCCTCCGCCTCCCGTGCTTCCTCCGGCACCAGCCAACGGGATGTTAGGAATTGGAACGCCCGGCGTGGACGGAGATGTCTTACAGCCTTCAACGAATGGCAACTTTGAGCTCGCGCTTCTTTCTGCCGCCGGAAACGTGGGCATCAATCTGTTGGACAGGGTAGATATTTTCAACCTTCTATGTGTTCCTGGCGAGACTGACGCTCCAACAATCAAATCCCTGCAGACCTATTGCGCGGGCAAGCGTGCATTTTACATAGTCGATCCACCTCAATTGAGCACGGCGGCAGGTCTAAATACGAGCGGTCCTGCTGGCGCCGGCGGTGTCTCTGTGGTTGGTCCGGACGCGAGCAACTCGGCTTACTACTTCCCCTGGGTTCAGGCCCCCGATCCACTTTTTGGAAACCGTCTTGCTCTGTTTCCGCCCTGCGGCTTCGTAGCGGGTGTTTACGCGGCCACGGATGTGAGTCGTGGCGTGTGGAAGGCGCCGGCGGGTATCGACGCCAGCCTGACCGCTGAAGCGGGACTGCAGTACAACCTCACCGACACAGAGAACGGAGATTTGAATATTCAGGCCATCAACTGCCTGCGCCAATTCAAAGTTTATGGCGACGTCGTGTGGGGCGCACGAACGCTCGCAGGCAACAACCAGACCGGCTCACAGTGGAAGTACGTCCCCATACGCCGGCTGGCATTGTTTCTCGAGTCCAGTTTATATGACGGAACGCAATGGGTGGTATTTGAGCCGAACGATGAGCGCCTGTGGAGCCAGATCCGCCTCAACGTCGGAGCTTTCATGCAGGGACTTTTTCTGCAGGGAGCCTTCCAGGGCACCACGCCGCAACGCGCATATTTCGTGAAGTGCGACGCGGAAAACAATCCGCAATCCAGCATCGACATGGGAATCGTGAATATCCTTGTTGGCTTCGCTCCGCTGTATCCAGCGGAGTTCGTGGTGATCCAGATTCAGCAGATGGCCGGCCAGCTGCAAGCTTAAGGAGAGAGCGATATGGCCCTACCATTTCCCGTAAATCCGAAGCGCCTTGATCCGTACAAAAATTTCAAGTTCCGTCTGAAGTGGGACGGTCAATATGTCTATGGCGGCAGCAAGGTTAGCGGGCTGAAGCGCACCACTGAAGTTGTGGAGCACAGGTCCGGGGGCGACCCTTCTACCTCCCACAAATCACCCGGGCGCACCAAATATGAGGCCATCACGTTCGAGCGAGGCTTGACTCAGGACATGGCATTCCATGATTGGGCTGGCAAAGTCTGGAATTACGGCTCGGCCTTGGGTTCAGAGGTCTCCCTGGCCGACTTCCGCAAAGATATCTACCTTGAGTTCTATAACGAGGCCGGGCAGCTAGTCATCGCTTACAAGATCTATCGCTGCTGGGTTTCGGAATATCAGGCGATGCCGGACCTCGATGCGAATGGCAATGCCATTGCCATTGAACACCTCAAGCTTGAGAACGAAGGCTTTGAACGCGACACCAGCGTGACGGAACCCGCTGAGCCCACGCTGAGCACCGTGGCCACGTAAGATGCGGACCTTTTCCAATTCCGACATTCTCGAGATGTGGGAAAGGGGACAACCACTGCATCCGCTTGATCGGGGCCTTCTGGCTCTGAGCGTATCGCTTTCTTCCCCCGCCGAGGAGCTGGCCGACTGGCCGCTCGGTCAGCGCAACCGTGCCCTTTTCGACTTGCACCGCATGTCCTTCGGCTCACGCCTCCGGGGCTGGACTTCCTGCGCCGGCTGCGGAGAGAAGGTCGAGTTCGACCTTGAGGCGAACTCACTAATGATCGAGGACGGGCCGGAGGAAGCGTTAGTGGTCGGGGATGAGCGTTTCCGTCTTCCGACCAGCCGCGACATGGCGGAAGTCATTGCCGCAAGCGATGCGAAGGCAGCCGCGATTCGCTTGATTGAGCGCTGCGCGGTAAGTGCGTCGAGTGCTGTCACCTGGTCCGACCGCATGCTGGAAGAAGTCGAGGAGAAGATGGCCACCGCCGACCCCATGGCGGAGACTCGGCTTCGGCTGCGTTGTCCTACATGCGACCGCGAGTGGGATGAGACGCTCGACATCGCCAGTTTTGTGTGGGCCGAAATCGAGGCTCGCGCCCGGCGGCTTCTTTGGGAGGTCCATTGTCTCGCCTCAGCCTACGGCTGGACGGAAGCTGAGACGCTCTCTTTACCTGCCGCGCGCCGGGCTACATACCTGGAGATGGTGCAGGCATGAAGGGCTACCTTGAGCGGCTGGTACGAACTGCGGCAAGTCCTGCTGAGTCCGTCCATCCCTGGACGGCATCCGTGTTTGCCGCCCGATACCAACAAGATGACTTGCACGACGACGCATCCGGAGAATCGGCGCCTTCTGCCAGCGCCATGCGGCCGCCTGATGCAAACGCAGATTCGGAGCAAGCTTGGCGAACATCGGCGTCGAAGCAAACTTCGCTGTCTGACGTCGAACGCAAATCACCGATTTCAGGGTCGCAGTCGGCTGAAGTCCCCTCGCATGGCGCCGGGGCCCAGCCGAGCGCGGATCGCGGGCAATCGCCTACCAGGCGCATGATCCCGGAATCATTCATCGCCAATGCCGTGCGATCTACGCGCGACGCCGCCGAAACGACGGAACACGAACTGGCGCGAGCGAAGGCACCAGAAGGTGACTTAGCTCATCGCGTATATGATCCGCTCGTCATCAAACCTGCCAAAGTCAACATGGAACCCGCGGCCAGCCCGTTGCCATCTTCCGCAGGCAAGAAAGAGGCACCTGCAGTTCGAAACTCCCCTGCGGTCGACCGGCAGGCGGACGAAATTCAAATTCACATCGGCCGAATCGAGGTGACGGCCGTACAGCCACCCGCTCCCAGAGCGCCCACACCGCGCGAGAAGGAAATCAGTCTTGACGCCTATCTAAAGCGCCGTGGCGGGAGGCCCGGATGAGCAGCGCTCTTGCCATCGCTGGCGTCAGTGCAGTCCTGCAGTTTTATCTCACAAATTTGTACACCGGTCTAAGCGCACTGTTCGGAGGGACGGTCACGGTTTCGGCAAAGGCTCCCGACATCGTTCAAGAGGCGTTTAGCGGCGGTGCAACGGAGAACCAGATCAATCTGTTTCTGCACCAAGTGACCCACAACCAGGGCCGGCGCAACGATCTTCTGCCGTCGGTCGCCGCGGACGGCAGGACTCGAATCGCCAATCCGCCGCTGGCCCTCGATCTCCACTACCTTTTGACGGCTTACGGTTCGGAAAACTGGCAAGCTGAGGCACTGTTGGGTTTTGCTCTGCTAATGCTGCATGAGAATCCTGTCCTCACGCGGAACGATATCAGCAATGCGATTGCCAAGCTGCCGATCAACGATCCCGCCAATCCGTTGTCGACGCCCCTGGGCTCGGCGGGCTTAGCTGATCAGATCGAGATGCTCAAGATCACGCCGGCTACGCTCGGCCGTGAGGAGATGGCCTGGCTCTGGACAGCACTCAAAGCCGACTATCGTCCAACGTTTCCGTTTCAAGTTTCGGTTGTTCTGATCGAGCGCCAAAACCCAACGGTCTCGCCCCTACCGGTGCTGCAACGCGACATCACGGCGCAGCCGAATCTGCTGTCACCTTTCCCGACGCTGACGGCAGTGCTTCCGCCGAAGGGACAACCGACTGCTTCGCTCGGAGATACCATCACAGTACAAGGCAGCCATCTCTCCGGCGCGAGCGGGGTGCTGCTCATCAACTCCCTCCGCCAAATCGAGCAAAGCATAACGGCATTGCTGAATGTAGGTAACACTTCTTTCCAGTTCATCCCGCCGAAGCTGAACGCGCCGGGTGAGCTGGCTGTCGGAATCTACAACCTTTCCGCCCAAGTTCCTTCAGGGCCGGACACTCTGACGACAAACAGCCTTCCCTTTGCGATCTCGCCCAATATCAGTACCTGGGCTCCGGGTGTCATAGCTTCCGGCAACGTTACCTTAACCGTTCCCTGCTCGCCATTTCTCAGACCGGGCCAGCAGGTATCCCTTATCATCGGCGATCAACAAGCGGCGGCTAATCCTTTCACTGCTGCGACGAATTCGCCTTCCTTCACCTACCCGGCTCTTCACCCGACCGGCGGACTCGTCCCCGCCAGGCTTCGCGTGGACGGCATTGACAGCCCGATCATCGACATGACGAAAACACCGCCTGTGTTTTCGGGTCCCCTGGTGCAAGTAACGTGATGACCAGTGCAGAATCCAGTTCCTCCTGGGCCGAACAGAATCAGGCCTACCTGATCGCGGAGTTCGCTTGCTTGCAGCACCGGCTGTCGGCAAGCGAGCAAAACGAGGCGAACAAAACGGCTGAGCTCGACGCGCAGGCCGTCGACTTGCGCACCCGCATGGAGCCTCCGCCGGCGATAGATCTGCTTTCCGATCTGTTTGCCCTGACCACATTCGAACGGCGGCTCTTGCTTCTCTGCGCGGGAGTCGAGATGGATTCTCGGCTGGCGGAACGGTGTGCGGAGGTGCTTGGCCATCCGCAGAAGGCCTACGTCACATTCGGACTGGCAATGGGTTGTCTCGCCGATTCGAATTGGAGCGCGCTGACCCTGTCGCGCCCCTTGCGCCGCTTTCGCATGCTCGAGGTGCAGCCGGGAAACAATCTCACCACCGCGCCGCTGCGAATTGACGAGCGTATTTTGCACTATCTGGCAGGGATCAACGTCCTCGATCCTCGCCTCGAATCGCTCCTGCGCATTGCT
>Ga0075028_100000661_pt1 | contig 12337 bp, 8 predicted proteins | sample LitLauG_LLR_2014_FD_71390 | JGI IMG/M metagenome (GOLD analysis project Ga0075028, IMG submission 71390) | Freshwater sediment microbial communities from Pennsylvania, USA - Little Laurel Run_MetaG_LLR_2014 | ecosystem: Environmental > Aquatic > Freshwater > Creek > Sediment | place: USA... | reverse complement strand
ACATCCTCGATCTCTTCCGGGCGAATTCTGCGAATTTCCTCGACGACGGACAACGGCATGGCAAGCACCGTCGTTCCCAGCCGCACGAACAGAGCCTGCGAAATGATGAGCGTGAGGGGAAGCTTGACGACGAAGCAGGTGCCCTTGCCGGCTTCCGAACGAATGACAATTTCTCCGTTCAGCGCCTGCACGTTATTTCGAACCACGTCCAGGCCAACGCCCCGGCCGGCGATTTCCGTTTTCGAATCCGCAGTGGAGAATCCCGGCTGAAAGAGCAGCGCGCGCAATTCCCGCTCCTCGAGCTGGGCCGCGGAGGATTCGGATACGAATCCCGATTCGACGGCTTTTCGGCGGATTTTTTCGTAGTCGAGCCCGCGGCCGTCGTCCTCAATCTCGATGAAAACGTGGTTACCGCGATGAAACGCACGGACGGAAACTTTGGCGCGCGGCGGTTTACCGCTGCGCTGCCGCTCCGCGGCGTCCTCCACTCCGTGCGCGATCGCGTTTCGCACCAGGTGGAGCAGCGGATCGGTGATGTGCTGAACGATGTTGCTGTCGAGTTGCGTGTGCGCGCCTTCCAGCGCCAGGTCGACCTGTTTATCGCACACCTTCGCGGCGTCCCGCGCCGTGCGCGACAGCCGCGTGTAGAGGTTCCCGATGGAAACCATCCGCGCCTGCGTGATCTCATCCTGCAGGTGGTGAGCCAGCTTGGTGAATTCGCCGATGTCGCCGCCGACGCGTCCAACGAATCCGCCGAGTTGCGACAAGACCTCGGACACGTCGGCGGAAATTTCGGTGAGCGAGCGCGAGAGTATGTTGAAATCGTCGTAGCGATCGAGTTCCAGTTCCGAGAATTCCGGCGTCGCTCCGTTTTCCGATGGGATTGCCGAGACGCTGCCGCCGCTCGGCTGCCAGGGAGCGTGGCTTGCATTATTACGGATGACAGTGCCAATGCGGTTGAATTCGTACTTATCCTGGAATTCGGCAATTTTGCCGGTCAGCCGTTCGCGGGAGAGCCATAGAACTTCCACCAGCTTCCGCAGCTCCGTCATGCGGCCCACCAAACGGGTACGGTTGATGACTAGTTCGCCGACTCCGTTCATCAGTTCATCGAGCCATTGCAGGGATATGCGGACGGACTTGGCCTGGCCGCCGCGGGCGGGAGAAGCGGCGGATTCCATCGCAGTCGTCGCGGCGGGTTGCGCCGGGACTTCCGTGCGCTCGGTCCCCTCGGGTGCGGCGGCATGGGTTTCGGCGCCTTCCACTTCCTCGGGTGGGGCCCACTCGGCGATTCGCGCCAAAAGAGGAAGAACGGTGGAACGCATTTCCGCTTCCGACGTCCACGCTTGATGAATAAATTTTCGCAACGTATCCAGCGTCTTCAAGGACACATCGACGATTTCGGGGGAAGGAGAAAGGGCGCCATCCCGCATCTGTCCGATTAAATCTTCCAGGCGATGTGCCACCGAGCCCAGCCGCCGCAGGCCAACCTGCGATGCCGAACCCTTGATCGTGTGCACCGAACGAAACAGGCGGTGAATGTCGTCCACGTTCGGGTTCGTTTCAATCGCCAGCAAACATTCCGTCGCCACCTGAAGGTGTTCTTCCACCTCGGGGATAAAGAAATCGAAAACTTCCTTCGGCACGTCCTCATCTTCGGGCAGGGCTTCCGGGGGCGCTTCCTCTCCAAATACTCCGGGAATATGCTCAGCCTGGTCGAGGTCCGCACGCTCGGGGCCGGTTGAAAAATTCTGGGCCGGAATGGCCTCGGGAAAAGCAAATGCATAACGGTGTTTGAAGGCTTCGATGTCCTCAACAGTTTCCTGCGAGTCGGAGCTGATTTTCAGCAGGTTGAACTCGAGCACGGTGACTGCGTCCGAAATGAATTCCGTGAGCGGGCCGTAGGTGTCCGCGCTCATCGTCGTCTTGCAGGCATATTGGAATACATGGGACAGTTTCGCCGCGATTTCCGCAAAATGAGGGAAACCCTGGGCGGCGGCCAAATCGGCGAGCATCCGCGCCGCTTCGTAGACCTTCGCTAGATCTTCCGGCGTCGATCGCGCGTCGAAAGGCGCGCCCGCATATTCCCGGACAAACTGCAGCCGTTCGGATGCGTCGTCCAGGAATTTCGCCAGCGAGTTGGATTCTTCCAGGCTCACAATTCCTTTCCAAAAACCGAAGGCTCTCGCAAGGCTCCGGTGGGCTTGACATAGTATTGAAAGTCCCCGCAAACGGCGGTTTCGAACTTGACGGCCGAACTCTTCAGCGACTCGGCGTGCCCGAGGAAAAAATAGCCGCCGGGCGAGAGCGTGTCGTAAAAGCTCTGCAGGAGAGAATTCCGCCGCTCCTCCGAAAAATACATCAGTACGTTCATGCAGAAGATGAAGTCCATTCGGCCGACGTAGACGGCCTGGGCCAGATTCATGTGGCAGAAGGAAATTAGCTTGCGCAGCCGGGGCTTTACCTGTTGGCCGGCGCCGCTCGGCGAGAAGTGAGTTTTCAATTGGTCCGGCGAGAGGCCCGAAAGACTGCGTCCGGCATAGATCCCGCGTTCGGCGGTTCGCAGCGCATCCCGGCTGATGTCCGTGGCGAGAATTTCAATCTCCCAGGCGTCCGGAAGCTGCAGCATGTCTAGGATGGTCATGCCGATCGAATAGGGTTCTTCTCCGGTCGAGCAGCCCGCGCTCCATACACGTAGAGTGCGCGGATTGTCCCACATCTTGCGAGCCTGCAAAGCCGGCAAAACGACTCGCTCCACCACGCGGAAAACATCCGGGTAGCGGAAGAACGATGTTTCCTGCGTCAGCAGACTTTGCAGGAAGCGGTCGTATTCCGTATTCGAGCTTCGGATCCGCGAGAGAAGACCCGCGGCGGTGGATTCACCGTTTTCGGCCAGGTACTGATTCACGCGGTTCGAGAAAAATCGTTCCCGGGACACGTCAAAACAAATTGCCGACCGCTGCTCCAGCAATTCTCTGATTTCGTCCAGCTCGGATGTGGGAACCATCGCGGGCGGCGTAGGCGCATTCGTCATGGGTGAGAGTCCGTCACTTTAAGGAAATGTACTGAATGGCCCTGGATCGGCCCCATCAGCGCCTTGTTTCCGCTCCTACAGCCACTGGTTCAGGGCGTTGCTCCTGGGTGGAGGAAGTGGAAGCCTGAGACCGAAATTGCGAAAGCGCATCGACGAGCTGCTCGGAAAGTTTCACCAGGTTGCCAACGGTCCCGGCGGCCTGGCGAGCGCTCTGCGAAGTCTGTCGCGTGATGGCGGAGATGTTCTGCATGGCGTTGGCCACGCCTTCCGTGCCGCGCACCTGCTGTTTGGACGCCAGCGAAATTTCCTGGACGAGTTCGGCGGATTGACGGACGACGCTGGAAATCGCTTCCAGTGCTTTACCGGCCTGATCGGCGAGACCCGTGCCGGCTTCCACTTCCTTGGTGCCTTCCTCCATGACGACGACGGCTTCGTTGGTCTCCGCCTGAATGGCCTTGATGAGGGCCGCAATGTCTTTCGTCGCGCTGCGGGAGTGTTCGGCCAGCTTGCGAACTTCATCGGCAACTACGGCGAATCCGCGTCCCGCTTCGCCCGCTCGGGCCGCCTCAATCGCGGCGTTCAAAGCGAGCAGGTTGGTCTGCTCGGTAATGTCGTTAATCACGCTGATGATGTCGGAAATTTCGAGTGACCGGTCGCCAAGGGATTTAATCTTCCTCGCGCTCGCTTGCACCGAGGAGCGGATTCTCTGCATGCCTTCCAGAGAGTCGCGCACGGCGCGATTGCCTTGTTCCGCGGCATCCAGCGCGCGGCGCGCCGCTTCGGCGCTGGCCTCCGCGTTATTGGAAACCTGTTTCATGGAAACGGTCAGCTCTTCGACGGCCGAAGACGTGTTGGTAATTTCCTGATCCTGGCGGGTGGCGCCGGTATTCATTTCGTCCGTGGAAGAAAGAATCCGGCTGGCGTTGGTGGAAACATCCACCGCGGCGCGGCGAACGCTCTCAATCACCGTTGCGAACCGATCCAGCATGGAGTTGACCGATTCCACGACGTTGCCCAGCGCGTCCGTGGTCACCTTCCCGCGGCGCGCCAAATCACCACGGGTCGCTTGATTGATCAGGTTCAGCAGGTCCGAAATGCTGCGCTGCAGCGAGTCCTGAGCCTCCTGATTGCCGAAGGCCTTGGAACCGCGAGAGGCGGAACGATTCAGATTCTCGGCAATTTCTCCGAATTCATCATTGGACGTCACGGAGATTTTCGCTTTCAGATCGCCGGCGGCCAGGCGTTCCGAGAATTCCACGAGAGCGGCCGTAGGCCGGATCACGCGATTTGGCAAAGTGAACAGCAGCACCATCGCGCCTACCGCCGCCAGCGCCCCAGCGGCCAATAGCGCCATTCCCGGAGCTCCCGAAGGCATGCCTCCGGATGCCGCCTCACCCGCTGAGTGTGCGCCCGCCCAATAGGCCAAGCCCAGCACGCCAAATAGCGAGACCGTCGTCCAGAGGACGACCATCCAAATTGTGCTGCTTAGACGAGAATTCATAACTTTCCTGCCTCCATAATCTCGCGATCGCAATACTTGTTCTTGCCTGGGCCTGTCCGGGAAACACCGATTCGCTCCCGCGTTAAATTGCTGGAATCTGGAAACACTGCACCAGCCGGTTTAGATCCACGATCAGTGCAAGGCGGTCTTCGTGCTGCAACATTCCCCGGCAATACGTCATATTTTCCGGCGTGTGATTTACGATCGACGAGGTGCCCGCCGGATACGTTCCCACCACTTCGTCCGCCGCGATCCCCACGCGCATGTCCTCTGTTTGCGATGTGCCCGCCAGGACAGCCACGACCACACTGTGCGGCGTCAAACCCGGCCGGCGGCCTTCCGTGACTGCGATGTCCACGACGGGGATGATCGAACCTCTCAAATTGAAAACCCCCATGAGAAACGGAGGGGACAGGGGAATGCGCGTCACGAGCGGCCAGTCCACGACCTCTTCTACTTCCAATACCGCCAGACAAAATCTCTCGCGCCCCGCACGGAAGACGCAGAATTGAGATCCCGTGAGCGGTTGCGCCGGGGAATCCGCTCCGTCGAGGAGTTCGGCGGCGGCCGTGTTCGAAGGAATGGGCTCGAGTTGGAAATCTTCCGTCATAAAATGAGATTTGCTCTATTCAAAATTTCGCGCACGTTCCCTAACCTTAATAGCAAACGTCTTGCCATCTCAGGTGTTTCGTTTCCAGCCGTTTACATCGCGCAAGACTATTGGAACGAGTTTCTTACGCGCATCGTCCTGCCGGCCCGGCGCAATGGATTCTCACGCGCGTCTCACTGCCGTCTCAGTCTGAGATTTTTCCTCGGCTTCACACGTCTCACCGGCCAGTGCGAACAACTGCTGAAGCATTCCGTTCAAACGCAATGCCATCGAGTGGATGGTCCGCATCTGCTCCGTGACCTCCAATGAGAGTGGATCGTCGGAAAGCAAGATGAGGTCGGCATTGCCAACGAGTGACGTCAGGACATCCACCAGGACCGGCTGCGCCTTGACGAGCGATCCGCCCAGCACGGCAAACCTTTTCTGAGCAAGCCCCGATTTTTCTGCGTCCTGCGCTCGCGCTTCGGCGGCGCCGCGCCGCAAAACTTCCCGCGCCAGTCCCAAGAGAGATTCCGGCCAGCCGGGTTCCTCCGGAATCAGAAGCCATTCCGGATGGCGCGCACGAACCGAACGCAACATGCCAGAATCCACGATGGCGCAGACGCTCGCCTCGAAGGGAAGGACCGGGCTCGACAAGTGCTGACCCCCGCTTCGCACCGGACCGACGATGGCGAGGGAGCAGTTCATGGAATGCGCCTGTTTCCAGACTTCCGGAGAGACGACCGTGAGCCGCGGCGTGTCTTGTTCCTGTTTCCAATAGTCCATGATCTGACGCACGAATTCCGCGCCGTCGGAGACGATCAGGACTTGCGGGGATGTCATCTCTTCCCCTCGGAGGACGTGCCGCGTTCCAATTGCTCGGCTTCTTCCACGAGTGAGAGAAGGCGCTTGAGCGTGATGCCGAGATTGACCGCGCTCTCGACTTTCTTGGCCCGTTTGAGCTGCTCGATGTGTTCCTGAAACCTAGGAATTTCGTCGCGGGCCACTGCCAGCGCTTGATGCAGCGCCTTTATGTCCATGTGGCGTTTTTGCCGCTCCACGGCAATTGCCAGCAGCGCTCGCGCCACCATGGCCCGCCGGATTTCCTCGGAATCGGGTCCACTGTCGCTCACGAACGCGGAAACTTCCCACGCGGACAACAACACGCGCGTATCCTCAAGCGTGATCGTGGACATGGAGCGTCCGCGGACCGGGGGCGTGGCGATCAGCTGTTCCCAGATCTTTTCCTCGCATTCCTCGGCGCTGAGAGTGGGAACAGCCGGTTGAGAAGCCTCTGGACCGGGCGCCGCGGATGGCTTAGCGGCGCCGTCGTGCTGCGTTACGCGGGATGCATCGGGAGGCGCAGGAGGCGCGGAATTCTGAAGTGGCGTTTTTGGAATCGCGGGAGACGTTGCGCCACGCGTCGCAATTTTTGGTTGCGCTCCACCGGCCAGCGTACTTTCCAGATCGGACCGAAGCGCCATGAGCTGATCGTAGGGGCGGAACGCGCCGGCTTTCGCGTAATCGTTTTGGAAGGGCATCTTCCAACGCTGGTGGAACTCGCGCAGCTTTGGAATCGTTTCATTTTCCGATAATCCCGCGCTGCGGCAATCCACGGTTTGAACGCCCCGCCGCTCCAGTTCGGCCAGCGCAAGGCCGATTCCACGCAGGTCATGGTGCACCGCTTGAATGAAATTGCGGCGAATCAGGAAATTGAAGCGGCAAAAAAAGAGCAGTGCGACGGGATCGTAGAACATATTTCCCGCGGCTTCTTTTGCGAAGCGGCCCTGATCCATCAGGCCCCGCTCCATGAATTCGCGCAAATTGGTGCAGCGTTCCGCTTCGGCCAGAATGGGTTCCAAAGGGTCGCAACAGGAAAGAGCCGCGATATCCACCTCACCGAGCACCGGACGCAACACTTCGGCGAATGCGGAAACGTCCAGGTGTGTCCCGATCAGTTCCGGCGTTGCGCAAAGGGCGAAATATTGGACGACCAGCAAATCGATTTTGTCGCGGACTTCGCCATCCTTGGACGGCTTGGACAACTGGCGGTGCAGGAATGCGCGGAGAGACTTTTCATTCGTGGCCGAGGGAGAGGCCAGCAATTGGCGCAGATGAACAGCATGCGTTTGTTGATCCACGGATTGCAGCCAGTCGAGATCGCGGCTCATCGTTTTCCGGTCGGGCCAGCGAGAGAGCGTTTTTCCAGGCGGGTAAGGCGGCGGTTCCAAATCGCATTGCTGCGCCAGCGCCTGATATAGGGGCAAGATATCCGTGAATTCAGTCCAGGCATCTGCCTGCTCTTCCACCGCGGAGTGACTCCGCTGGACTGGCTTCCGGGGTGTTTTGGTCATTGTCATGGTCAGGCCTGAATGATCCAATTTCTGACTTCGGTCGCAAAGCGCGCCGCGACGCCGCAAAATTGGTCCTGATACTGAACGGCAATCACGACCGCATCGGCTTCAAAAGCGCCGTCTGAATTTCTCAGGCGAACGCGCTCTCCGATCTCCAGCGGAAGCTTGGTCTGAAAAATCACAACACGCGAGGTCGCAAACTCAATGGTTGTCTTCTCCGTGCCGACCTCACCGGATTTTTCGGTAATCGAAACGGAGATGCGTATGCGCACCCTGGTCGCGTCGGCAAAGAGCCGGAGCAACGGATCCAGAACCGCCTTTTTCTGAGACGCGTTCTCGATACTGGTTTCCAGTGGCGGCATTGCGTTCTCTTGAACCTGCTGAAACAGAACCAACCAGCCCGCATTGGACAGCAGGCATGGAGGTTCACGATTCATAATGCACATCAGGTGCCAAAATATTCTCAAAAGCTAACAGCCATGATTTGAACGGTTTTCCGAACGTGCAGGAGGACAAGAAGAAGTGTTGTCTCACTCTGCGATGGTTCGTCTCAACAATTGGGCGTGTTGAGAATTTGCGGGGTCGGACGAAACACAGCGGGAAAGAATTTCAAGAGAATCGATGGCTCGGCGCAGCTAGCTGACCGGTTTCAATTCTTCCAGTTCAGCGGCAATGCCATAGCGTTTCAATTTGCGATACAGTGTGGCCCGGCTGATCCCCAAAAGTTTGTGAGCCATTGTTTTGTCTCCTCCGACCTGATCAAACACGCGCTGGATCGTCAGTTTCTCGATCTCCTCCAGGCCGGAAATGGCAGAGACCTCTTCCGAGGCGGAAGCCTGAGCCGAAACCTCGGCGGTTTTCGCCGGTCCACGCGTCGCGAGCAGCGCCGGGGGCAAATCATTGACGTCGATCCTTTTGCGGTCCCCGAGGGTGAGCGCACGACTGATGCAATTCTCGAGTTCCCGGACGTTTCCGGGCCAGTCGTATTTCATAAGCAGTTGCAGAGCCGCCGGCGCCAGCTGCACGTTTTCTCCGGGCGCGTAGCGGTCCAGAAAACAATGGACCAGCATGGGAATATCGGAACGCCGCTCCCGCAGCGGCGGAAGATGAATAGTGACTACATTCAGCCTGAAGAAGAGATCCTTGCGAAACGCTCCGACTTGAATCGCGGCTTCGAGATCGCGATTCGTCGCCGCGATCACGCGCACCTGGAGGCTGATATTTTCGTTGCTGCCGAGAGGGCGAACTTCTTTTTCTTGCAGAACGCGCAGTAACTTAGCTTGCAATTCAAGAGGGAGCTCGCCAATTTCATCCAGAAAAATCGTTCCCCCATCGGCGGCCTGAAAAAGTCCCGGTTTCGATTTTATGGCGCCCGTGAATGCGCCCCGTTCGTGCCCGAACAACTCGCTTTCCATCAGGGTGGGAACGAGCGCGCCGCAGTCCACCGCCACAAAAGGCATCTGGGCAAGCACTCCATTGTAGTGAATCGCGCGCGCCACTAATTCTTTTCCAGTTCCGCTCTCTCCGCAGATGAGGACGGGAGTGCGGCTGTCCTGCAGGCGGCGGATCATTCGAAACACTTCGCGGATATTGACCGAATCGCCGATAATTCCGTCCAGTTGCTGGTCTGTCTCCACCCGCTCGCGCAGAACGCGATTCTCCTGCACCAGGCGGATCTTTTCCGAAATCCGCCGCAAGAGGAGTCTCAGCTCCTCCACTCGAAATGGCTTGGCGATATAGTCGTAAGCCCCAAGTTTCATGGCTTCCACGGCGGATTCAATCGAGCCGTGGCCGGTCATGATAACGACTTCCGTGCTCGGCCAGCGTCCCTTGATCTGCCGCAGCAGTTCGGACCCGGATAAATTCGGAAGGCGGAGGTCTGCGATTACAATGTCCGGCGGATTCGAAGACACCCGTGTCAAGGCGGCTTCGGCGCTCTCCGCTTCCGAACAGGAAAATCCGGACGATTCCCCAATTGTCATGCAAAGACGGCGAATCGTCTGCTCGTCATCCACCACCAATAGTCGAATGGGTATTTCCCGTGTCACGCGGACACCTCGGAGTTCCTTCGCATAGCTTTAGAAAACGCCACGAACTGCGCGATGCGCGCGCTGGAACCTTGCATTTGGAGCGTGTCCCAGTCGAGTTGCGGTACGTGCTCTAGCCAATAGGAGCGAGCCAATAACTCCTGCCAGCTGTGGTTTCTATCTTAAACTTCTAGCGTCTTGCAGAAATCGAGTCAAGGTCACCGATATTCAGGTGTGCCGATTTGATACATGAGATCACACGTCGCAACGTGAGACGTAGTACGTCTTTACCACCATCTATTGAGACAATCGAGACATCCCTTCGTGACTGTTTGTTCGCAGACACAAAATATCTAACTACTGCAAAATCCTGAAGTTAATCGCCGGAAGAACCATGAAACGCATTTTTGTCATGCGAATTCGCAGCTTGGTATGAGCCGTGCATAAAGAAGTACCAAACTGGACCAGTTACGAGCTTTAAAAGATTACTGGCCAAGGAGTTTTTACATGTTGAATTGTTTGGAGCTCTTGAAGAACGGTTGCAGGAAAGCAGTTGCAGTGATGTTTGTCGTAGGGCTTTTCGCCGCTCCCCAGAAAGGGTGGGCTCAGGGAACGGCCGTCAAGGAGAACGGGGGTCGCAAGGTGAAATCGAAGGTGAACCCCGAATATCCAAACCTCGCGCGCGAAAGCCATATCATTGGCACGGTTCGCGTGGAAGCGGTGGTCAAGCCGGACGGGAAGGTCAGCGATGTGCGCGTTCTCGGCGGCAGCCCGATTCTGGCTCAAGAAGTTGTAACCGCGGTAAAGAATTGGCAATACGGGGAAGGTCCAAAGGAAACCACGGAAATTGTGGAAGTTTCGTTTGGTGCAAGTAAGTAGCCGTTGGTGGAAGCGCGGTCCGGGCAAAGCCGCGAAAAAATTGAGAGGCACTGGCGCATGAGTATCGGAAAAAAGTTGTACCTCGGTTTCGGGGCAAGCATTGGAACGCTTGTACTGCTGCTGCTGATCAGCTATGGGGTGAGCGTGCGCGAGCATAGCGCCCGCAACACGGGATCGGTGGCCATGCGGGAGGTTCAGGATCTGGAGGCGATTCGATTCCAGATGATGCAAAACCGGTTCAACCTGGACAGTTTCCTTCTGAGCGGGGATCCCCGCGTGCAAACCACGGAAATGGACGGGATTTCGGAACTGGACACCATGCTGAAGGATGCCCAGGCCAAGACCTCGGACGGCCTATTGCGAGCGACTTACGCCTCGATCGAGGGCACGGAGCAGAGCTGGGTCGAGGAGTTCTGCAAGCCTCTCATCGAAAAACGGCACCAGGTGGACTCGGGAAAAATCACCGTATCGGATCTTCAAATCTTTTACCTTCAAGACTCTCCGGCAAGCTGGGTGGCCAAGAATGTGAAGGAGATGGACGAGGCCGAGCGAGCCATCCGCAAACAGCTCCAGGACTCGGACACCTCCGCAAGCAATGAAGAGACCGTGTTCGTGATCTTACTGACCCTGGGGACTCTGCTCGCAACCTGTTTGGGCACATTTATCGTTTATCGAACCGCCCAGTCCATTACCAAGCCCATTGCGGAATTGATTAATGTCACGCGGGAATTGACGGAAACTGGCGACCTCGACCAGAAGATCGAAATTCGGACGGAAGACGAGATCGGCACCCTGGCCGAGCACTATCGCAATTTGATCGCGCACTTGAAAACGATGGCGGGAGTCTCTTCCTCCATCGCCGGCGGCAATTTGCACGTCTCCATTCAACCGCTGTCGTCACGCGACACCATGGCAAACGCCTTCCTGCAAATGATGCACGGTCTGCGGGACTTGGTCTCGCAGGTGCGGGACAGCGCGTCTCAAGTTTCCAGTGGCGCCTCCGAAATGGCATCGGCGTCCAGCGAGTCCGCCAAGGTCAGCGTCGAGGCCGCATCGGCCATTGACGAAGTCAGCAGCACCATGCACCAGATGAGCGTCAACGTGCAAAATGTGGTGAGAAACACGCAGATGCAGACCTCGAGTGTTTCGGGCACTTCCGCTTCCATCGAGCAAATGGTCGCTTCGATCAACCGAGTCGCCGACAGTTCCCGCACACTGCTGGAAATCTGCCAGCGCAGCCGGGAAGAAGTAAACAACGGAATCAAAACCATGGAAAAGGCTACCCATGGGCTCACGCGGACCAGTTCCGCCATCCAGACCTCGTCAACCATTATCGATGTGCTGGGAAATCGGACCGACGAAATCGGCAAGATCATTGAAGTCATCGACGACCTCGCCGAACAAACGAACCTTCTGGCTCTCAATGCCGCGATCGAAGCCGCTCGCGCCGGGGAGCACGGATTGGGCTTCTCCGTCGTGGCCGAAGAAGTTCGCAAGTTGGCGGAAAAGTCCACCCAGTCCACCAAGGAAATATCCGACTTGATTCAAGGGATTCAAAAAGAAGCCCGCGAAGCCGTGGAAAATATGGAGAAGAGTTCCGCGATGGTGCACGAAGGGTTGGAACTCGGCGGCGAAATGACATCGGCCCTCGGAAAGATTTCCGACGTCGTATCCGAGGTCTATAAATTTGCCCAACAAATCGGCTCCGCCACGCACGAGCAATCTCTCGGATCGGCGCAAATCGCCAAGGCCACTACACAGCTCACAGAAATTACCCAGGAAATTAATTGCGCGATTGAAGAACAGGCGACCGGAGCTCAATCCGTTGTGGCCGCCATGGAAAAGATGCGCCAGCTGGTGCAGCAATCCTCGTCGGGCTCGACCGAACTGGCCGCCGCCGCGGAAGAGATGACCAAGCTATCCAGAGGGCTGCTCACTTCCATGGATCAATTC
>Ga0075028_100000660_pt1 | contig 12338 bp, 8 predicted proteins | sample LitLauG_LLR_2014_FD_71390 | JGI IMG/M metagenome (GOLD analysis project Ga0075028, IMG submission 71390) | Freshwater sediment microbial communities from Pennsylvania, USA - Little Laurel Run_MetaG_LLR_2014 | ecosystem: Environmental > Aquatic > Freshwater > Creek > Sediment | place: USA... | reverse complement strand
GGTATCGCTCAGGCGGAGGTGATCAAAGTCGCCTCGCTCATAGTTGACGAACGTTCCGGCGATGCGCTGATTCGGCGCATAGCTCCAGGAAGTAGGATCGGGAGTAGAGCCGCCGAAAACTCCCACCGTCAGCCGCTGGTTGATGCGATATCCAAAGTACCCGCCGTCGATCGTGCTCAGGCTCGGAGCGTAGGGAAGATAGAGGCGGCCCACTCCGGCGGTCACGACGGAATCAGGGTTCTGGTAGTAAAGCCCCAGGTGGTACGTTCGATTCAAGAGTTCGTTGAGCGTCAGCGGCGAAATCCCACCGGTATTTCCAGGCTTCTGCGTGGTCAGATCGCCGCGCCAGTAGCCCGTGAAATTCCAGTGCGTGCCTCCGATGCGGCTGAAATCGGCGTCAATCAGCATTCCGATTTGCCGCGAACTGACGCCGCCCGGCTCGGACAAATACCCGACATCCATGCCGATCCGGCCGCGTATCTGGTTTTCCACCCGCGGGCCAACCTTTTCGGAAACCGTGGTGGCCCGAATTTCCTCGTCCAGCGGATCGCCGTAGGAAAAGGTGACCACCACGGGATAATTCTCGGAATCGGCTGCGTTGGCCTTTTCCTCGCGCTCATGAACGCTGTTCACGTCGAGATAAGCGATATCGCCGACGGCCAGGTCTCCCCGCGATTTCACGATCTCTGCCGCTGAGGAAGAGTCAGCCACCGAAAACAGGCGAATGTCCGCGATCGGCTCCTGATCCTGAAACCGTACGGCCTCGGTCGTACCTCCCTGCGGATCCCCGTGCACCAGGTGCAGGATCATTCCCTCTTCCAGGCCCGCATTGCGCCCGGCATCCAGATACACGGCGCCTTCGGAAACATACTTCACGTGAAAAATATTCTGCGACGCGGGCCGTTCCGCCGGTGTTTGCCCGTACTGCCCCGCATGAACGGCGGAGGACGCAACTCCGGCAAGCAGCACCGCAATGAAAAAGAAACGCCGCAACCTACTGTTCTCCGATCATCCGCCGCCGCCGCCGTTTTTGTGGCAGGCGTAGCAGGTAGCACCCGTGCTGTACACGTAGGAGGAGACGCCCTTGTGCGTGTTGTTGATCTGCGTCTGCGGATGGCAGGTGCCATTGGAGCAAACGAAGACCGCATAGTTGGTGGAGTTGGTGTGGCAGGTGCCGCAGATTCCGCCGGAGTTCCCATGGTTGGTGGGCCACCAGGAATGCGTGAAGGTTGCGCCCAGCCAGTTCGTGGTGGTGTGGCAGGAGGAGCACGCAGAGGTCACGAACTGCGTTCCGGCGACCTGGCTGGCAGCCACATGGTTCGGCACGGTTCCACCTAGCGTTTGCGTGCTGTTCCAATCCGCAGTATGGCAACTGTAGCAATCGGTCGGCGGAGGATTGGAAGTGGTGTGGCACAGGTTGCACGCGACGGTAGTGTGCGCGCCAGTCAACGGGAAACCGGTGGCGTTGTGATTGAACGTCGCGCCGAGCCAGGACGTCGTGGTGTGGCACGAGGCGCAGGCCGTCGGGTATCCCAACGTAATGTGGTTGGGTACGGAACCGCCCAGTGTCGTAGTGCTCTGCCACGCGGCAGTATGGCAGCCGTAACAATCCGTCGGCAGCGTGCCGCTGTAGTTGCCGTTCACATGGCACAGCGCACAGGCCACCGTGGTGTGCGCGCCGGTCAACGGAAAAGTGGTTGTCGCGTGGTTGAAAGTAGACGTGGTCCAGTTGGTCGTCGAATGGCACAGCGAGCAATCTTGCGGGAAGCCCGCCGTGATGTGATTCGGCACCGCGCCGCCCAGCGTTGTGGTGCTCTGCCACGCGGCCACGTGGCAACCGTAGCAGGCCGTCGAATTCAGCGAGTAATTGTTATTGATGTGGCAGGCCGCGCACGGCGTCGGCGTCGGCGACACGTGCAGGCCGGTCAGCGCGAATCCCGTCGTGCTGTGATCGAACGTGGCCGTCAGGAAACTGGTCGTCGTGTGGCAGTTCGTGCAGTTCGCCGCGGCGAACGCCGTTCCGGCAGCGGAGTGCGGCGGCGCATTGGTGTTCTGCCAGTCCGTCAAATGGCAGCCCGAAGCTCCGCAGGTTGTCGGCAGCGTGCCGCTGTAGTTGCCGTTCACGTGGCACAGCGCGCAGGCTACCGTGGTGTGCGAGCCGGTCAGCGGGAAAGTGGTCGTCGCGTGGTTGAAAGTAGACGTAGTCCAGTTGGTCGTCGAATGGCACAGCGAGCAGTCCTGCGGGAAGCCCGCCGTGATGTGATTCGGCACCGCGCCGCCCAGCGTGGTCGTGCTCTGCCACGCGGCCACGTGGCAGCCGTAGCAGGCCGTCGAATTGAGCGAGTAGTTGTTGTTGATATGGCAGGCCGCGCACGGCGTCGGCGTCGGTGACACGTGCAGGCCGGTCAATGGAAAGCCGGTGACGCTGTGGTCGAACGAAGCCGCATCCCAGCCGGCGGTCGTGTGGCACGTCGAGCAATTCGCCGCTGCGAAAGCGGATCCGGCTGTCGAATGCACCGGATTGTTCGTTCCCTGCCAGGTGGTCAGATGGCATTGCGAATTGCCGCAATCGGTTGGTGCGATCGTCAGGCTGAAATTATTATTGATATGGCACAGGCTGCAGGCCACGTTGGCGTGCCCATTCGTCAGCAGGAATCCTGTGGCGCTGTGATTGAAAACTCCCGCGGACCAGGTGGTAATCGGGTGGCACGTAGCGCAGGCGGATGCCGTCGTCGGAAATCCGGCCGTGACGTGATTCGGCACCGCGCCGCCAATCGTGGTGGTACTCTGAAAGGCCGCCTGGTGGCATCCGTAGCAGTCTGTCGAATTCAGTGAATAATTGTTGCTGATGTGGCAGGACGCGCAGGGAGTCGGCGCCGGAGACATGTGCGTGCCGGTCAGCGTAAATCCGGTGACGCTATGATCGAATGCGGCAGCCGTCCAGCCGGCGGTGGTGTGGCATTTCGAGCAGTTCACCGCGGCGAAGGCGGATCCCGACGCGGAGTGAACCGGCGTCGTAGTTCCCTGCCATGTCGTCAAATGGCATTGCGAATTGCCGCAATCCGTGGGGGCGATGGTCAGGTTGTAATTATTGTTGATGTGGCACAGGGCGCAGGCCACGTTGGCATGGCCATTGGTCAGCAGGAAGCCGGTACTGCTGTGATCGAACGTGGCCGTTGTCCAGCTAATCGTGTTGTGGCACGTGGAACAATTTCCAACCGCGAAAGCCGAGCCGGCCGAGGGATGCACGGGGTTATTGGTTTGCTGCCAGGTGCTCAAATGGCATCCGGCATTTCCGCAGTCCGTCGGAGCAATGGTGAGGTTGTAATTGTTGTTGATGTGGCAGGAGGAGCACGGAACATTGGCGTGGCCGTTGGTGAGCAGGAATCCCGTGGATGTGTGGTCGAATTTGGCATTCAACCAATTGTCAAACGAAGTGTGGCAGGTTTCGCAGGTAGCCGAAAATTTTGCGGAGACGTGGTTTGGATTCGTGGTCTTCTGAAAATCCTGCTGGTGGCAGGTGATGCAGGCCGTCGAAAGCCCCAAGTAGTTTCCCACCGCCGCATTCTTGTGGCATTCCTGGCATTCCACCACGGCGTGCGCGCCGAGCAGCGGAAAACGGTTGAAGTGCTGCTGAATCGATTGCGTGGACACCTGCCAGCCGAGGACGGTGTGGCACTGCGCGCAGTTGGCGCCAAACTGTCCGCGGTGAATGTCGGCGTGGCAATTCGCGCAATTTTTTCCGACGTCGGTGAATACCGGCTTGGTGTGGCAGCCGGTGCAGGAAACCTTCTCATGCATCCCGCGCAGCGGATACCGTGTGGCGTCATGGTTGAATTCCGGAACCGCGCGGATGGGAGCCCAGCTCGTATTGGTGTGGCAGTTTTCGCAGGGGATATTGAGGGTACCGTGCGGACTTCGGCGGGGCTGCCGCTGGGCATAAGCCGGTTGGCAGCAAAGGCAGACAAGAACCAGGAACGCGAGGTAACTACCGACTTGGGCTACGCGCGAAATAGCTGCCCCCTAAGGGTGCTGCGGGCTCCGACCCTGGAAAATGGGTAGCTTGGACAGTAAACGGTAGAAAATTTTTACTCTACTGTACTTAGGGCCAGATCTTGGACTTGTACTATCTCCCGGCTGCGACTCTCGAAGCTCTCCGACCGCGATTACGCGCCTGTGGCGTGTTGGAAGGGTTTGAAACGGATTTGCAGCGTTGGGTTGCCTTTTTTTCTGTTTAAGCGTTTGGTTAGTTCTATAACGGCTTGACGTCCGCCCCGTGGCAGTCCACGCAGTTCTTCGGAGTGGGCTTGTAAAACAGTACCGGCTTACCCTGAACGTCGTGTTCCAGCCTGTGACACATTGAGCAGGCCACATTTGCGTGCGCGCCTGTCAAAGGAAACTGAGTGCGCTTGTCGTGGTCAAACGTGGATGGCGCCCAGCGCTGATCCACGTGACACTCTCCGCATTTGGTTACGCCATCCTTAGCCGTAAATTGGCCGGCGTGCAGATCGGTGTGACAGGCCTCACAATTTTTGGCCGTGCCCTTGAACTGGATTTCGTGTGTCCCGGGCAGAGCTTTGTGACATTCGTCACAAGCGACCCCGCGATGCGAACCCGTTAGGGGAAACTTGGTTTTCGAATGGTCAAAGTTGCGTAGCTCAACCCACGATTTTGACGTGTGGCAGGCTTCGCAGCCCAGCGGCCGTCCATCCGCGCGCTTCTGAGCCATGCGATCCTTGAATTCGCCTTTGTGCGGGTCCATGTGGCACGCGGTGCAAGTACTGTCTTCAAAATGGAACGGAAGAATCTTGTCGGACCTTCCTCCCAATCCCACCTTGTGACACTCGGCGCAGGCCACCGCCACGTGCGCGCCGGTCAGAGCGAAGCGCGTGTTGCGGTGCTTGGCGATCGTAAACGTCGAGCGGTGAAAGTCCTTAACCGTGTGGCAGTCCTCGCAGCGGTTCTGGTAGGGAGCGGCAGCGAATTGCTTGTCGTGCGCGTCCTGGTGGCAATCGGTGCAGGCCGCGAATTTTACGTTGTAGACCGTGTCCTTGCCGGCCGGCGTGTGGCATTTGTCGCAGGCCACGGCCGCGTGCTTTCCCTCCAGCGGGTAGTGGGAGGAGGCGTGCTCCTTGGCGCCAAACAGCGACGGCTTCCATCCCTCCACCTTGTGGCATTCGGAGCACTCGCCCTTGCCGGCGCGCGCCTGGAACTGCCCCTTATGCGGATCGGGCGTGTGGCAGTCCATGCACTGCGCAAAGGCCAACTGCTTTTTGAAATCCCCGTTGGTATGGCATTGATCGCAGGCCACCTTCGCGTGCATGCCCATTAGCGGATATTTGGTCTTGGAATGATCAAACTGCATCGACGCGCTTACTTTTTTCCAACTGGCCGTCGTGTGGCAAGATTCGCAAGTTCCCTTGAAGGCGCCCTTGTGCGGATCGCTGTGGCAGTCGCTGCAGGCCGCGAACTTCAGGCCTGTGAACTTCACGGTTTTCTCCAGGCCGGACGGCACGTGGCACTTTTCGCAAGCCACCTGCGCATGCATTCCTGTCAGCGGATATTTCGTCTTGGAATGGTCGAACTGCTTCGCTTGCTTCCAGTCGGTCAGGTTATGGCAGCGCTGGCAATCAGCGCCAAGCTGACCTTTGTGCACATCCTCATGACAAGTGGCGCAATCCTGCGAAAGACCAAGGAATGATGCGGACAGATTTTTTCTTTGAATCAGCGCGCGCTGCGCCGGAACCATGTGCGCGGGCGTGTGGCATTTCTCGCAGGCCACGGCCGCATGCTTCTCTACCAGCGGATAGCCGGCTTGGCGGTGATCAAACTGCTTCAGGGAAGGTTCCCAATGCACCAGCGAAAAATCCTCGCCATTGTGTTCCAGGTGGCAGCGCACGCAGTCGCGGCCATTCGGATTCTTCATTCCGAGCAGGGCGTGAAAACCTTTGTGCGCGTTGAGCCGGTCGGCGATTTCCTTGTGGCAATCGAGACACTTGAAAGTGGGCGTGGCGGTCCCGAACTGGTGGCAACTGTTGCACTGGGTTGACCCGTTCAGGGATTGATGCGCTTTCGACAGGGGGCCGGGCGAGATCTGGGCGCGTGCGCCGGAGACACCAAGAAGAAATCCGCTGGCCACCAGCAGAAAAATCAGGCTCCGACGCATTGCAACAGAGATGGCACTGCCACCTTGGCGCGTTGCCTCTGCACAGGAAAGCGGCACCGATACCCCTCCGAAAACTTGAAGCAGTGCGTCCGCTGCCGCGGGCTTGCAACAAAGCTAGCACGCGCGATGTTTCCTGAGTCGCTAACACAGCGGCTTTGTTTCTTTCCGCCCAGCTGTCCCGAAGGACAGGTAAGGCAGAGGTCACGTAACCTCCAGTCACCCGCGGAGAGTCGCCGGTCTAGGCGCCGGGCGTTGGCGGCGGCGAAAAGCTAGTGACGCCGCTCACATCGAGCTGTGACACTCAACATCGCTGATTCGTCGAAGGCGGAGCATTCTCGGGTTGGACGAGGATGAGCCGATATTGCCGCCGTCAGCGCGGCAAGGCGCTGTAATGCGCACTGGAGGCTTCGCATGAGGAACACACGAATCTCTTCTCTGGCACTGCTCGCGCTGATCCTCACGTCCGCAGGCGCAGTCTTCGCGCACCATGGAACCGCGAACTACGACACGAACAAAAGCATCACCATCAAGGGCGCGGTAACCGACTTCCAGTTCATCAATCCACACGTACTGATTGCCCTGGACGTAAAAGACGACAAAGGGAAAGTCGTGAACTGGCAGGGCGCGCTGACGAGCCCCAACCGGCTGGCGCGAACCGGCTGGACCAAGGATTCGCTGAAGACAGGCGAAGTCATTACGCTCAGCGGGTTCCCTACCAAGAGCGGCTCACCGGAGATTTGGATTCAAAAAGTTTTTCGCGCGGATGGAACCGAATTGGTGACGGATGGCGGGAATTGAAGTCGGCTTGTAACTGCGTCCTGCGGACAGCGCACACACAGTTTACAGAAAAACCCAGAAAAGCCTTGTCATTCTGAGCGAAGCGAAGAATCTCTCTTCGATCGAAGTTCAACCAAGATCAAAGAAAGAGAGAGAGATTCTTCGCTTCGCTCAGAATGACAATCGTAGCTTTTTCCAGCTAGGCTGTTCGACCGGAACTTCATGGGCGCCCGATCGGAAGAGGAAAAAACTTCAGATCAGTTCAAGGCCTGCAAAAAAGTAGCCCAGCTCGAATGCCGCGGTTTCCGGGGCGTCCGATCCATGCGTGCAGTTGTTGCCGATGCTCGTGCCGAGGTCGCGTCGAATCGTGCCGGGGTTGGCCTTGGCCGGATCGGTGGCGCCCATGGCGTCGCGCCATTTCAGAATTGCGCCTTCCGCTTCCAGCGCGATGAGCACCACTTTTCCCGAACTCATGAAATCCGTGAGCTCGCCGAAAAACGGCCGCGCGGCATGCACAGCGTAAAAACCCTCGGCTTCTTTCTTGGTCAGCCGGGCGGATTTGATCGCCACGATCTGGAATCCCGCCTTGTGAATTCGCGCCAGAATGTCCGCGGACAACCCGCGTCCCACCGCATCCGGCTTGATAATTGCTAACGTTCGCTCGATCGCCATTCCGCAAGTCTCCCTGAATTAAAATCGATCTGGATGAATGCAGGTGGAGAGGCTGCGAAGCGCAGAACCGTCGCGCTCTCTCCCGCTCCAGTTTCGTTATTTCTTGATCACTGACGCCAGCGTCGAACCGATATCCGCCGGACTTTGAATGGTGTGAATTCCCGCGGCAGCCATGGCCTTATACTTCTCGGCCGCCGTTCCCGCTCCGCCGCTGATGATCGCGCCGGCGTGACCCATGCGGCGTCCCGGAGGCGCGGTCTGCCCAGCGATCAAGCCCACCACCGGCTTTTTCACGTTGGTCTTGATGTAGGCGGCGGCCTTTTCTTCCGCGTCGCCGCCGATTTCGCCAATCATCACGATGGCATGCGTATCCGGGTCTTCGTTGAAAAGCTTGATGGCGTCGATGTGTGTCGTGCCGATGATCGGATCTCCGCCAATGCCGATGCAGGTGGATTGTCCGATCCCGAGTTGCGTCAACTGGTGCACGGCCTCATACGTCAGCGTTCCGCTGCGGCTTACCACGCCGATGTTTCCCTGCTTGTGAATTCGTCCCGGCATGATGCCCATCTTGCATTTTCCCGGTGAAATAATTCCCGGGCAGTTCGGGCCGATCAGCCGCGTCTTGGAATTTTTCAGCGCGGCGGCCACGCGAACCATATCCAGCGTGGGAATGCCTTCGGTGATGCACACCACCAACGGCAGACCCGCATCGATCGCTTCGAGGACCGCATCAGCAGCGTACGGCGGAGGAACGAAAATAATGGAGGCATCCGCCCCGGTTTCGCGAACCGCATCGGCCACGGTGTTGAACACCGGAATATTCTCGTGCTTGGTGCCGCCCTTGCCGGGTGTCACGCCCCCAACCACCAGGGTGTGGTACTCCACCATCTGCCCGGCATGAAAGCTGCCTTCGCGCCCTGTGAGTCCCTGCACGATGACGCGCGTCTTTTCGTTGATCAGGACGCTCATCGCGCACCTCCCGCCAGCGCCACGATCTTATCCGCGCCATCCTTCATGTCCTTGGCAATCGTCAAGCCCAGCCCTGAGTCGCGCAAAATTTCCTGGCCTTTCTCCACGTTGGTCCCTTCCATGCGTACGACGACCGGAAGCTTCAGATTTAATTCCTTGGCGGCGGCCACCACGCCTGAGGCCAGCACGTCGCAGCGCAGAATTCCGCCGAAAATATTGATGAACACGCCCTTCACACTGGGATCCTTCACCAGAATCTTGAAGGCGTTTTTCACTTGCTCCGCCGAAGCCCCTCCGCCCACATCCAGGAAATTCGCCGGCGAGCCGCCGGAAAGCTTGATGATGTCCATCGTGCTCATCGCCAGGCCTGCGCCATTGACCATGCAGCCGACGTTGCCGTCGAGCTTGATGTAATTCAGCTTGTAGGTGGACGCTTCGACTTCCAGCGGATCTTCTTCGTTGAGGTCGCGCAGGTCGGCGAGTTCCTTGTGGCGGTACAGCGCGTTATCGTCAAACGCCATCTTGGCGTCGAGCGCCACGAGCTTGCCGTCTCCCGTTACGATCAGCGGGTTGATTTCCGCGAGCGACGCATCGGTTTCCAGAAACGCGCGGTACAACGCCTGCAGGAACGGCCCGGCAGTGGCCGCAGCGTCACCCGAAAGCCCCAGTCCATAGGCCAGCTTGCGCGTGTGATACGGCTGCAAGCCCGTTTCCGGCCGGATCGTTTCGCGCAGGATCAGCTCCGGATTGGTGTGCGCCACTTCCTCAATTTCCATTCCGCCCGCCGTGCTGGCCATGATCACCGGAGCGGCTGCGGCGCGATCCACCAGAATGCTCAGATAAAGCTCGCGCTTGATGTCCAATCCCTCTTCAACCAGCAAGCGCTGCACCACGCGCCCGCCCGGGCCGGTCTGCGGCGTTACCAGCGTCATGCCCATGATCGACTTCGCCAGGTCCGCCGCTTCCGCGGGAGACTTCGCCAGCTTCACGCCTCCGGCCTTGCCGCGGCCTCCGGCATGAATCTGCGCTTTCACCACCACGATTTTCGTTCCCAGCCGCTCCGCCACGGCGCGAGCCTGATCGGGCGTGGTCACCATTTCGCCGCGTGGCGTGGGCACTCCGAATTTCCGGAAAATTTCTTTTGCCTGGTACTCGTGGATCTTCATCGTCCGTCCATCAGTGCTAGAATTTAGCTACGCTGGAAACTTAAGAGTCTATAGGGAACGCCCGCAGCGGGCAAGTTGAAAGGAACCTTGTGAGTTCGCGTTCGATGCCGATTCGGAACAGTGCAGGCGATTTCGTCGAGCGCCGCGTGCTTCGGCCCGCCCAATTCGAGACCGCTCGCCCATGATTCGAAACTTCATCAAGAATGTGGAGGCCGGGACTGACTTGTCGCGGCAGCAGGCGCAGGCCGCGATGGAGGAAATCCTCTCCGGGCGCACTGACGAAGAGACTATTGTCGCGCTGCTGGCCGCCCTTCGCGCGAAGGGTGAAGCGGTGTCGGAGCTAGTCGGCTTTGCGCGCGCCATGCGGAGCCAAGTGACCCCGGTTTTTATAGATGGCTCGCGCCCGGACGAATTGCTCGTCGACACCTGCGGCACGGGCGGTGATGCTTCCGGCACATTCAACATCTCAACCGCGGCTGCCTTTGTCGCCGCCGGGGCCGGCGTGCGCATCGCCAAGCACGGCAACCGCTCCATCTCCTCGAAATGTGGCTCCGCCGATGTTCTGGAAGCGCTCGGCGTTTCACTGGACGTTCCGCCGCAGCGAGTCGGCGAGGCGATACGTGAAATTGGCATCGGATTTCTTTACGCTCCTGCGCTGCATACGGCCATGCGCCACGCCATGCCGGCGCGACGCCGCCTGGGCCGCACTGCGTTCAATCTGCTCGGGCCGCTAACCAATCCCGCGGGAGCACGAGCGCAAGTGGCCGGAGTGTTTTCCGACAAGGTCGTGGAAAAAATGGCCCTCGCGCTCAGCGAACTGGATGTCGAGCGCGCCTTCGTCGTTCACGGCGATGGCGGGCTGGATGAAATTTCCCTCTCGGGCGAGACCTCCATCGGCGACGTGCGGCACACTACCGTGGAAATCTATTCCGTTGCTCCCGAAGACTTTGGCCTGGAGCACGCGCCGCTGGAAGCGATTTCGGGGGGCGACGCCGTCCACAATGCCGCACTGATTCGCGCCATCTTTACCGGCGAAAAAGGACCTCGCCGCGATATCGTTGTCGCCAATGCGTCCGCCGCGATCGTCGCCGCCGGACGCGCCGTCAATTTCCTCGAAGGCGCGTTGCTCGCAGCGCAGTCGATCGATTCGGGCGCCGCCCTCGGAAAGCTGCGGGCGCTCGTTCAGTTCGCGCCGCGACCCTAGCCGCGCGATTCCCGGCCTATGAGGTCCCGAAAAAAAGACAACTTGTCATTCTGAGCGAAGCGAAGAATCTCTCTCAGGTTTGAGTGCTACCGAGATCAAAGCAAGAGAGATTCTTCGCTTCGCTCAGAATGACAACATTGGGAGTTTTTCGCATCCTGTTCCATCGCGCGCAGTTTCGACCGTCCGCTCACTTGACCCGCCGCGCGATCCATCCAATAATCGCTGCTCCGGACGGGAAGAAAAAAGTGCCAAGCTTCTCTCACAGCAAACTGGAGTCCTACAAGCAGTGCCCGCAGAAGTACAAGTTTCGCTACCTGGACGAAATCCCTTCGCCCATTCGCAGCATCGAGCTGCACCTCGGGGACTCGGTTCATCGCGCGCTGGAAAAACTGTATGCCGATGCAGCCCAGGGACGCATTGCCTCCGTCGACGAACTTTTAAAATGCTTCCAGGAAAAATGGGACGAAGGCTTCTCTTCTGAATTGAGAATCGTCCGCGCGCGCACCACCGCGCAGACGTACCTGGAACTCGGCCGCAAAATGCTGGCCGATTATCACTGGACGTTTCATCCCTTCACGCAATCCACAACGCTGGAACTGGAAGAAAAATTCCTGTTCCCGATTTCCCCGGACCACGAGATGCGCGGAATCATCGATCGCCTGGCGCGCAACAAGGACGGCACGCTGGAAATTCACGATTACAAGACCTCGCGCCGCCTGCCCGACGCCGAAAAGGTCAGCAGCGATACGCAACTGGCGCTGTACGAAATCGCTATTCGCCACCGCTGGCCGGAGACGCAGCAAATCTCACTGATCTGGCACTACCTGGCGTTCGACAAGGAAATCAAGATCACAAAAACCACGGACGAACTGGAGTCTGTGAAGAAAAGCACTCTCGGATGGATTCAACGAATTGAGGCAGCCACGAGTTTCCCCACGGTGGTCACTCCGCTATGCAACTGGTGTGAATATAAGGAACTCTGCCCCGCAATGAAGAAACCCTGAGGTGATTTCACCGAAAAATTCCGACGACCTTGAAAATTTAAAACACAAGGACGGCGACTTCCCACGTCACCAAAAAAAACGTTGTCATTCTGAGCGCAGCGAAGAATCCCTCCTCGATTTTCGTGCGAGCACAATCAAAGCAAGAGAGATTCTTCGCTCCGCTCAGAATGACAAAAGACAGGGAGGGCGCAGCCCGTTACACCGCCAGAAAATTCCGCAGCAACTGCATTCCCACATCGGTCAGCACCGATTCCGGATGGAACTGCACGCCCTCCACGCGCATCGTGCGGTGGCGCAATCCCATGATGATGTCTCCGGTGCGCGCGGAAATTTCCAGCTCCGCGGGAAACGATTTCTCCTCGACGATCAGCGAGTGGTAC
>Ga0075028_100000659_pt1 | contig 12340 bp, 11 predicted proteins | sample LitLauG_LLR_2014_FD_71390 | JGI IMG/M metagenome (GOLD analysis project Ga0075028, IMG submission 71390) | Freshwater sediment microbial communities from Pennsylvania, USA - Little Laurel Run_MetaG_LLR_2014 | ecosystem: Environmental > Aquatic > Freshwater > Creek > Sediment | place: USA... | reverse complement strand
TCCGTCGGGTGCACAGGTCTCGCTGGGCGAAGTCACCACCGTCACCCAGACCACGATCGACACCAGCGTCTACCGCAAGAATCTGCGCCCGGTCGTTTACGTCACCGGCGACGTCGCCGGCGCCGAGGAAAGCCCCGTCTACGCCATCCTGAACATGAAACAGGCGATCGCGAAGATCTCGTTACCCGAAGGCTACCAAATCCAGCAGTACATGGGCACGGAATTGCCGGAACGCAGCGACCAACTCTCCATGAAGTGGGACGGCGAATGGCACATCACGGTGGAAGTCTTCCGCGATCTCGGCCTGGCCTTTGCCGCCGTACTCGTCCTGATCTATGTGCTCGTCGTAGGCTGGTTCCGGTCCTTCATCACCCCGCTCGTGATCATGGCGCCCATCCCCCTGACCCTGGTCGGCATTCTTCCCGCCCACGCGATAATGGGCGCATTCTTCACGGCCACTTCTATGATCGGCTTCATCGCAGGCGCCGGTATCATCGTGCGCAATTCCATCATCCTGGTGGACTTCATCGAACTGCGCCGCTCGCAAGGAATGTCGCTGGAGGAAGCGGTTGTAGACGCGGGCGCCGTGCGCTTCCGCCCCATGCTGCTAACGGCGGCGGCGGTGGTGGTCGGGGCGAGCGTGATCCTCTTCGACCCGATCTTTCAAGGCCTCGCCATCTCACTCATGGCCGGCGAAGTAGCGTCAACCGTCCTCTCGCGCATGGCTGTTCCAGTTCTGTACTACTTGAGCCAGAGACCCAATGACTCAAGCCAAGCGCCGGCACAACCGGCTCCCACAACTTCGTAACACCCTTGCTAGGAGGAAATGAACATGACCGTCGAACGCTGGCTACGAATGATCGCTGGATTTTTCGTGCTGCTTTCCCTCGCCCTCGGACACTGGGTCCATCCCTACTGGTTCTTTTTCACTGCTTTCGTGGGCCTGAACCTGTTCCAGTCCGCGTTTACCAACTGGTGCCCGATGATGACGATCCTGCGTAAACTCGAGGTAGAACGGTCTGCCTGAGTCACCTTCCACTGAGCAAGCCGTCGCTCCCTATCAAGACCGCAGCTGGCTACTTCTGCGCGTAAACAATGCCCGGAGCGCTATTAGGCGGATCCGACACCACCCGAATATAAGCAATCAACGCCTGCACTTGTGACTTGCTAAGCGTGTATCCATAAGGCGGCATGAGCGCCGACTTGTTCTGGGCCGCGCCGCCGAAGGTAATGATCGAAACCAAATCGGCATCGCTCATCTTGTTGAGCGTGTCACCGTCAGTGAACGCGTGCGGCTTCACTTCCAGGTTATCCGCATTCGAAACGCGCTCCGTCGTGGACTCCGGATTGTGGCAGCGCGCGCAATACTGCTCATTCAACTGGAAGCCGACGTTCTGCTGGTACCCGAGAGCAATCTCTTCCAGCTTCAGCTCGACCCCTTTGCCGGTCTTGCTGGTTGTCGTCGCTGTAAGCTGATAGCGCCCGGGAATGGAACCCAGCGTAACGTTCGTCGTCAGTTGCCCGCTGGCATCGCTCAAGCCGGCAGCAGGATCAAAACTCGTGCCCGCCGGACCATGCATTACGACGAGCGCACCCGCCACGGCATTGCCCTGATCATCGTTCACCTGCACCACAACCGGCTGGCTTAGGGTCGTGCCCACACTGCCCACCTGTTTACCCCCGCTCGATTCAACAAGCGCGGCGCCGTAAGCTGTGGCTTTGGGCAGCGACGCGGACTTCGATGAGCAGCCCAAGCTCCCTGCGAGCGCCAGCGCTAGAATGCCGATGAAGATGGTGCGTCCCATCACTTCCCTCCCCCTTGCTTGCCGTGACTCTTCTGCGTCATCAGGAACGCAGTAAGCGCGCGCGCATCATCGTCGCTCATGTGCCGGTTCGGCTCCATCGTTCCCGGACGCAGGCTCTGCGGGTCTTTCAGCCACGCAAACGCCCAGGCGGCTGTCAACCGTGAACCGGCCTGTGTCAACGTTGGGCCGATGTAACCTTTGTCCTTCTTCACGTCGAGAATGTGGCACGACTGGCAATCGTACTTCGAGTAGTAAATCTGCCGTCCCAGTTCCACTTGCGCCAATGGGTAGCCTGCCAGAGGCAACGCGTCGCGATCCACGCGCGGTGACTGGTAGACGTTCAAAATGTAGTCCGTGAGTTCCGTGATCTCCGGTTCGGTCAGGTTGAACTTCGGCATGCGCCGGATGAGCGCCGGCCGCAGCGTGTTGGGATTGCGGAAAAACTCAGTCAGCCACTGCCGCTGCACCGAGCTTCCTTCCCAGGTGAGATCGGGCGCCATGTCCCCGCCGCGGCCGTTAATCGCGTGGCAGGAGAAGCAGCGCAGATCGGCAATAAGCCTGGCCGCTTTCCCGGCCGGCTCGTAGTGCGAAGGCTTGCTCGGCTGAAAAGTGAGCGCCGGGTTGATGGTCTGCGCTCGTTCCGTCTGCGCCAGCAGAGCATTCACCAGCGCATCAACCTGCGGCGCCGTAAAGGTGTACTGCGGCATCTTCAGACTCTGCCCAAAGGCCCGCGGCTGGCGGATCTTGCCCGCGATGTAGTCGGCCAGGGTGTGCTGCATGCCCGGGACGAATACGAGTTGCGCCACAGGCTTGCTGCCCACGCGAGTGAGTTCCGGCGCAAAATTCTCCGGCCGCTTGATGCCGTTGATCTCGTGGCACGAAGCGCAGCCGTAGTCGCCGATCAGACGCTTGCCATGCGCAATCTGTTCCGGCGTCGCGGCCTCCAGGTGCACATTGGCGAGCAGGTCCGAGTCCGTCTTGGCCAGGAGAAATCCCGTCAGCATGCCGACCTGCTGATCGTTGAAGCGATAATGCGGCATCGCCGTGTCCGGGTCGTAGACGCCGGGATCGCGGACCCAGGCCTGCAACCATTCCGGCTTTGCCTTGCTGCCGACCTTCGTCAGCTCCGGCCCCACGTTGCCGCCGACGAGATTCCCTGCCGCATTCTGCACCGCGTGACAAGAAGCACAGAACGACTCGCCATACAGGCTGGCCGCCTTCTGCTGCAGTGTCGCGTCGCTCTGAACTTTCTTGGCAGCGTCGACAGAGGCGGAAACGACTCTCAGCTTGAGCGGCGTACTACTGGCGATCAAATAGGCGGAGATATCCCCAGCGTCGCCGTCGCTCAGGTTAAAATTCGGCATCGTCGCGGTCGTGGAATACGCCTGTGGGTTCTTCAACCATGCGTAAATCCACTCGCGGCTGGTTTTGTCGGCGATGTGCGCCAGCGACGGCGGATCGTCGGTGCCGGCCGCTACCGATCCATCCGGACGCTTAATTGTGTGGCAACGCACGCAACCGTAGGCAGAGAGCATCTTGCGCCCCAGGTTGAGCTGCGGCGTCCCGGTCAGGTTCTGCCAATGACATTGGCCGCAGGAAGATTCCAGGTAACGCGCCGGCAGAATCGGTTCCTCCCAGGCGAGCGTGCTGCGGTGCGCTTCTTCCACGCTCGTCGCCGGCCCCTGGCCGCGATGGCAGACTACGCAGCCAAACTCGTCCACCTTGTGCGGTATTGGAGGATGGCGGTGGAACGGCTGCGCCTGCACGTCTGCCAGAGTGGTCTCGTTCTGCGCCACGTGACAGGTCGTGCAGCGGTCCACTACGCCAAGGTCGGGAAGCCAGATCTGCTGAATGCCGCTGCCGCTCTGGAAGTGACGCTGCAGCGTGAGTGCGTCACTGCGTCCGCGAATCAGGCGGACGTACTGGTTCTGGTATTTGCGCCATTCGCTGAAGTGATTCTTGGCGGGAGCCACAGCCAGCAGTACCAGCAGCAGCACGCTGCTCCAGCCAAAGATGCGAATCGTGTCGCCGAACAACGCTTGGCGTAAGCCAGCGGGTTTCTCGTTGGGGGCCACTTAGCTCCTCCAGGGCCAGACCCAGGACCAGCCCGGGCCGCGGAAAAGAGTACCGATCGCAGTCAGCACTATGAGTTCGAATAAGAACCAGGTCATGATCCAGAAGGACAGCGGCCGCGCCGCCAGCGCCCGGCGCAGACGTGAGGTTGAAACCGCCGGAGTGTAAGCTGCCAGCGCCATCAGCGCCACCATGATCAAGGTTGGAACCAGCGCCACAATCACGTCGAACACCGCCAGAAAAATGCTGAAGGCGATGGCCACAGTCCAGAAGATTCTCAATCGCTTCTCGCGATCCTTCGTGAACAGGCCCTCCGCCTCTACGTTGATGTTGAAATACGGAATGATAATCAGCGCCAGAACCACCAGCGTCGGGATGAGCACCCCAGCCACCACCGGCGGGAAATAGTGCAGCAACTCCTGCAAGCCGAGAAAGTACCAGGGTGCTTTCGCAGGATTGGGCGTGTGCGTCGGATCGGCTAGCCCTTCGAGTGGAGCGTTGAAGAAAAGTGAGACTAGCACAAGCAAGATGGTGACCACTTCGACCGCAATGGCCGCCCGAAACAAAACTTCCGGAAACGACTGAATCTGCGGCTCATCAAACCTGCGTACCTGGGCCGACGTGCGGCGCGTGACAAACGCAACGCGCACCGGAGCTTTTCGCTGATCGGAATTCACGCCGGAAACAAAATCCTTCCCATCGCTCATAGGGTTTGCCTCACGGATGTGCTGGTGGCCACGATCTCCGGATCACTGTGGCGGGCGTAGAGGCCACCGTCCTTGCGGATGCGCCAGAAGTGAATCGCAATAAAGAAGAGGGCTGTCAGCGGCAGGATCATGCAGTGCAACACGTAGAAACGAAGCAGCGCGTTGGCGTTGACGAAGTGTCCGCCCAGCATGAGGAAACGGATCTTCTCGCCAAACACCGGAACTGCGGACGCGATATTCGATCCGACGGTAATCGCCCAGAACGCCAGCTGGTCCCAGGGCAGCAGATATCCCGTATAGCTGAGCAGCAGCGTGATCAGCAGCAGGACCACACCGATCACCCAATTGAATTCCCGTGGCGGACGATACGCGCCGCGATAGAACACGCGAAACATGTGCGCGAACACGAGAAAAACCATGGCATGGGCCGACCAGCGGTGCAGGTTGCGCAGGAACAGCCCAGAGGAGACAACGAACTGCAGGTCCTTGGTATCAGCGTACGCCTGCGGCGCCGACGGGTGGTAGTACAGCATCAGCAGGATGCCCGTGACGACCAGTATGCCGAACGTCCCGAGCGTTAGTGTGCCGAGGTACCAGGTCGCGCCGAAGCCGATGATGCGTGTCCGTACCTTGGTGTAGAAGAGGTGCAGAAACACGTTCTGCTGGATCGCGAGCGAGCGCCGCAGCGTGCTGGTTCCTGTGCCGCCGCGGAAAACTGAGCGCCACACCCGGGACGCCTGCAAATCGGCCACGTAGCCGGACAAGGTTTTCGCCATCGTCTAAACCCTCACAAACTGCTTGGAACTGATTTCGCTCGCGCGGTCCACCATGAGATCGCCATCTTCGCTGAGCCACATCTTGAGCCAGGGCAACGGCCGCGGTGCCGGGCCATCCGTCTTGGCGCCTTCACGCGTGAACTTGCTGCCGTGGCAGGGGCAGGCAATGATGCCAAGTTCCGGTTTCCACGCGGTCAGGCAACCAAGGTGCGTGCAGACAGCGTTGAGCGCGAAGAAGCCTTCCGTGGTGTGGACGACAAAGATGCGGGCATCTACATTGAGCGTCACTGAGTCCAGCCCATAGGCCTCCGCCTTGCCCATGTTGACGACGGGTGAGGGTTCATAAAGAACGTTCGGCGACAGGAACTGGTAGGCAAAAGCCATCGTTCCCGCTCCGGCGACGCCCAGAGAGCCCAATCCCAGCCGGGTAAAGAACTCGCGCCGGTCAATCTGACCGCTCTGTTCTGGCGAGGGTGCGTGTTTTTCGTCAGCCATAGACTATTTCGTCGCGACGGCTGTGGGTCGTGCCCGCAGCCGGGCGTCAATCGCCTCCACTGAAATCAGTCCCGTTGGTTCGGCGGGAAGCAGGTTGTAAGACTCCATGGTGATGGTATTGGCGGGGCAGCGCGCGGCGCACAAGCCGCAGCGAATGCAGCGTGTCTCGTCCTTCAGCATGACCGAACCGGTCACCTGGTTGAGTTCGTCAGGAGCAATGTCTCCCAACTCGACGTCAAACAGTTCCCGGTTGGCTTTAAGGTGCTCGATCGTCTCGGGCGTGAACTCCATCTGCTCGAGCGGCACAAGCTGAATGCAATCCTCAGGGCAAACATCCACGCACCCGCCGCACAGGATGCACAACGTGCCCGCATCCTCGTGCCCTTCGAAAATCGTGTTGACCCAGCAGCGCAGGCAGCGCTGCGCTTCCGCCATGGCGGTCTGCTCGTCGTAACCGACTTCCACTTCAGTCACACCCGTCCGGCGGTCGAGTGGCAACATCGGAATCGGTCGCCGGATGAGATCCATCAGCTCGAGCGGCATGCTGTGACGCTGCAGCGTCGTTACTTCGATCACGGGTTCAGGATGCTTTCCGCCGCGCAGAAACTCGTCAATGCCAACGGCGGCCCTCTTTCCATCCGCCACGCTGTCGATGATCAAGCGCGGTCCGAAGACGCAATCGCCGCCCGCGAAGATTCCCGACGCTGAAGTCATCAGAGTCTGCGGATTCACCGCGATCAGCCCGCGCGGCGAGATGTTCACGCCATCGTCGGGTCGCAGGAAATCCAGCTTCGGCGCCTGCCCGATCGCCATAATGACCGTGTCGCATTCGATCTCGCTGTCGCTGTTCTCGAAAAAGACAGGATTGAACCGGCCTTTTTCATCAAAGACGTACTTGGTCTTCTGCACTTCGAGCGCGGCCACCTTGCCCTCGCGCCCGATGACGCGCTTGGGTCCGAAGCCGGGATGCAGAATGACTCCCTCGGTCTCCGCCTCTTCGATCTCTTCTAGCGCGGCCGGCATTTCTTCGCGCTTCTCCAGGCACACGACATGCACTTCGCGTGCTCCCATGCGCAACGCGGAGAGAGAGATGTCAACCATCTCTCGCGTGGCCACCGCCGCCACGTTTTCATCGGAGGGCGATAGCTCTTCGACTCCGCCTGCATGCTGGCGCACAACCTCGCGGGCAGCTGACCGCGCCACGTCCATGGCCACGTTGCCGCCGCCAATGATCAGCACATTCTTGCCGATGGTGAACTTGTAGCCCAGGTTCACGTTGAGCAGAAAATCAATGCCGCGATGCACGCCGTCAAGATCCACGCCCGGGATCGAAAGATCTCGGCTACGATGCGCGCCAACGGCCAGCAGCACCGCGTCGAAACCCTGCTGCCGCAGTTCATTGACCTGGAAGTCCCGTCCAGCGGCGTGGTTGAGCATTAGCGTGATGTCGCCGGTCTCCAGGGTCTCGCGCACCTGCGCTTCGACAACGTCACGAGGCAGACGATACTCGGGAATGCCGAGGTAGAGCATCCCACCAGCGACCGGAGCCGCTTCAAAGATCGTGACCGAATACCCCATCAGCGCCAGATCGTGCGCCGCCGAGAGGCCAACCGGTCCACCGCCGACGACGGCCACTTTCTTGCCCAGTTTTTTCTGACCGCGTCCGACGTTGATGTCTACGCGATGCTTCGACTCCGGCCCGTGCCGTTCCGTCAGAAAGCGTTTCAAAGCTCGAATGGAAATCGGTTTGTCAATCTGGCCGCGGCGGCAAGCAGTCTCGCAGGGATGGGCACACACCCGTCCGCAGATGCTCGCCATCGGGTTCGGTTCGCGCGCGTAGCGGTAGGCTTCCTCGAAGCGGCCTTCCGCGATCAAGGCGACATAGCGTCCGGCATTGGTGTGCGCCGGGCAAGCCATCATGCATGGGAAGTTCGTGTGCAGCCAGTCCTGGTCGACACGCTTATTCAACGGATGTTTCAGCATCACGTCTGCGCCCTGCTCTTTTCGAGTGCCCGCTGGAATGATACTCGGGGAGAAGGAGGGCGGCAAAGTCGCACCGCCGCCCCCCATTTAGAGGTTATTTGCTGACGGTGAGGTCAGCCTTCGTGTCGCCCGACACAGTCACCGCTTTGGTCGAAGTCTTTGCGCCTTCGTGCCAAGCAACGACGTTGTACTGGCCGTCAGGAACGTTATCAATCTTGTAGTTCCCGCTCTTGTCGCTCACGGCATGGTAGGGCGTAGGAACCACAACAACGTAGCCCGCCATCTCCGGATGCACGTTGCACAACAATGCTGCGACACCGGGTTGATCGAACTTGTAGGAACGCTTCTCGCCCTGCGGCCAAGTGCCTAGGTTGTGCCCCGGCCCCTTCTTGCCACCGCTCACAAAATTGGGCCAGAAAACGTTGTGCGCAACCTTGTCGCTGTTCAGAAAGTCGACTGTCGTGCCGACTTCCACCACGTTGATGTGGGGCTGGAACAACAAGCCTTTCTGGTCAATCACGACGTGTGCCGTGGGCGCGGGGAAGGTTTTACCCGCGATAGTGTCAACGTAAACGACCGACTCGCCGTTGACGCCCGAGACTTTGCCACTAATCGAGCCCGCGAAAGCGCTGACGGAAAGTGCGAAAGCAACGATTGCAATTACGCCAAGATTCCTTGTCATTTTTGTCCTCATGAGGGAGTTACCAGGGGAAGCCGGAGCCTCCCCTGGTTGGTTAGATGCTAGTAGACCCACTCCAGTCCCGCCACTGCCGAGTTGGTGCGGAAGGGACCGATGATCCGAGTGTTGGTGTTCGGCACGTACACCACCTGCTCCGGCCGGTACTGATATTCAAACGACGCCTTGATGTTGGCATGGATCAAGAACTGTACCCCTGGTGTGATGCGATGCCGCGTGGAGTGGAAGAACGACGGTCCGCCCGTTGCGCCAATGCCATTCACCCGGTCCGAGGCCGAGTTCACCCCGTCCCAGCGCATGATCGCCATCATCCAAGGCCGCGCCAGGTAGTCCGCTTCCACAAAGCCGCCGCCGTAGTGCACCGACGGCCCAGACGCAAACCCGCTCGTCGTATCCGCCTGCACTTGGTTGCGGTCGTGACCGTACAGATACACGCCAAACACATTGAAGTTGCGATAGTTGAAACTGATATTGCCGCCAATGCGATAGAACGGCTCCCGCGCCGTGAACACGTTGGCCGTACCATCTCCGTAGCGTTGCACCGAGCGCCCGTAGAAACCGAACCCGCCGAAGTCGAGGTAGGTGTGATCGCGCGGCCCGTTGGCTCCCGCCGCCTGTACTTCGTTGCGACTCGCAGCATCGTGCTCCAGGTTGACGCGATAAGACACGCGCCCGTACAAGTCCTTGTAGTTGGAATCGGAGACGAACGTCACCTGCGGGCTCACCGCGGCTCCCGCCCCCGGCGTCCCGCCCGTGTTCTGGTTCACGATGGCCAGCGAGTAGTGATAGCCGCGATAACTGTGCCCGCCACTCAACTCCACACCCTGCGCCCCGCTTGTCAGGGCGAAGCCGTTGTTCACGCCGTCGGTGGACGTACCCACATTGGTCTGGTCGAAAATATCCCAGCCGCTCAGGTTCCAACTGCGTGCCGGACTGAACGGCAAGTCCAACTCGAACTGGCCCACCCGCAGACTCAGCGCATCCTTGGGCAGTTTGAGCAGGCGGCCAATGTCCACGAACTTCAGGTAGCCGTCACCCAGGCCGCCGGCCTGGTTGGAGCCGCCGACGCTGAAGTCTTCATCCACCCAGAAGGCAATGCCATCGCCAAAATTCCCAGCGGTGAAAATGCTGAACAGCCCCGGCTGAAAATCGGTGCGTGGGACAAAGTCTCCGACTACACCCGGCGCCTGCAGGTTGTAGTTGTTGCGGTTCCTGCTCACCACCTGGAAAAAGGTATTCATGCGCAGACCGATGGGCGGCATGCCCGGGATCGTCCCCGGCCAGATCGCCCTGGGCCACATTTCCTTCTGCGCCGGCGCCCCCAACATCACCGGCGGAACCTTGATGAAGTCTTCGTCATCCTTGGGAAACTTGAACCCTGCATCCTTGAACGCCTTGCCGAAATCGTTCAGCTTGGGAAAATTGACGTGGCACGTGTTGCAGGCCGTGCCGTATTGCCTGGAGAAAGCAGGGATTGCGAAGCTGGCGCTACTCAGGAGCACCAGCAACAAACAGGAACTCAACAACATGCGATAGTGCCTTGGCATTACCGCCTCCTTAAGAATGCAGTTTGTAAAATCTCAGGGGTAACCTCACCCGATGGTGTGACATTTTCGTGATTGGCGGTCTGCGGCGATGTGGCATACGACACACCTTCTTGTGATCTACGTCACAACGGACCTTCGAGTGCGACGACCGTACTTCGCCAGGGCACATTCTCCATTAGCAGCGGCGGAAACTCGTGGTGCCGATCAAAGAAAGCGATCACGCGATCATTGGCGGGGACCGATTCCTGCACCATGCGGACAAGGGCCCTTTCCCGGTTGTGGAGCGACACCTATGAAGGCGCCATGCTGCGGTATCTGCAGAGCTGGATTGACCAGTTGCGCTGGCAGCGGCTCAAGCCCATGGAGAAGCTGGCGCACATGTTGCTGGACCATCTGGAAGGAATCTTGAACTACTGCCGAATCAAGGTGCCGTTCGGCGTGGTGGAAGCCGTCAACGGAAACATCAAGGCGCTGTTACGTCGTGGCCGCGGCTATCGCGATCTGAACTATCTGCTGCTTAAGGCGCAACGGCTGGCCGTCAACAAGACCCAATTCCTGGCTCTTCACAAAGCCGCATAGAATGCGCGCTTCATCAAATTCTCGTGCAGAACCCATTTTAGAGACTATTCGCGAGATTCATGAGGATGGAATACGGGAGAGAATCGTCGAGGAAGTGAGCCCTGGTGAAACACTTTGTGCACACTTTATGCATACCTGCCATTTTTGGCATCATCCGAGCCCAGGCCAAGATCGACATAACTTCTTTTGAATCTGTGGTGCCGGGAGGGGGAGTCGAACCCCCAAGGGCCGAAGCCCGGCGGATTTTGAGTCCGCTGCGTCTGCCAGTTCCGCCATCCCGGCTCGGTGTACTTGCGGCAGTAGACTCTAGCCTACTTGACGCTTCCCCGCTTGTGCAAACGCTCTGTCTGCCGCTCCCACCCGCGCCGCGCCGCACGCTTCCGGCAACCGCTGCCGCGCGCGAATCTCGATAGACACCGCCCCATAACTCCCAATAAAATCAAGCGTTTCGCATTCCTGCACTTCTGCAAGAAGGAATCCCATGCGTCTCGTTACTTTCATCAGTCCCGCTCATCGGTCCCGCATCGGCGCCGTCGCTCCCGACGGACGCATCGTCGATCTCACCGCCGCCTGCGCCCTTTACCTTCAGCAAGTCAAGCGCGAAAGCGCCATCTACCGCCTCGCCGAGGCCCTCGTCCCTCCCGACATGCACGCCCTCTTCGGCGGTGCCGACACCAGCCTGAACGCCGCCCGCGAGGCTTTCGACTTCGCCCAGCAACAGAAGCCTTCCGCCACCGCTCCCCGTGGCGAGCCACTGTTCCATAAGCAGAATGAAATTCGCCTCAAAGCCCCCATCATCCCCAAGAAGTTCTTCCACACCGCCGGCAACTTCCGCGAGCACCACGAAGAAGCCACCCAAGCCGGCTTCTCCCACCCCGTCATGCCCTGGATCGTCTTCTTCCAGAACGTCGACGCCATCGTCGGCCCCGACGAGCCCGTCATCTATCCCGAGCACCTCACCCAGGAGCTCGACTACGAACTCGAACTCGCCGTCGTCCTCAAGCGTGGAGGCAAGCACTTCACGCGTGAAGAAGCCACCGACCACATCGGCGGCTACGTCATCTTTAATGACGTCACCGCCCGCGACATTCAGCGCCGCGAAATGAAATCCGGCGTCTTCAGCTTCTGCAAAGGCATCGACACCTTCTGCCCCCTCGGCCCCTGGATCGTCACCGCCGACGAAATCCCCAATCCGCACAACCTCGCCATGGAACTCCGCGTCAACGGTGAATCCCGCCAACGCAGCCACTCGAGCAAAATGTCGGTCAAGATTCCCGAGATCCTCTCCCACTACTCCCCCATGGGCTACAGCGCGGGTGATGTGGTGTCGACGGGAACGGTGAGCGGCGTAGCAGCTTTCAGCGGCGACCCCAAGGCCTGGTACCTCAAGCCCGGCGACATCATGGAATGCGAAATCGAAAATATCGGCATCCTGCGCAACAAAGTCATTTCGTGGGAAGAAGCCTACGGCAAGAAGCCCGCAGCCCTGGCAACGCAAGAGTCCCTGCGCTGAGCCAGTGTGGCGCGGACACTCTTGTCCGCGAAATGCCCGCAGCGCCGAGTAACTAGAGCGTATTTCATAAATAGGTTCGGCCTCATGGCAGATACTTACGGATGAGGTGGGTTAGCTGGTGAGCTTCTGTCATGAAGAAGCGACAGAAGCTGTTGACGGAGGAGC
>Ga0075028_100000654_pt1 | contig 12387 bp, 12 predicted proteins | sample LitLauG_LLR_2014_FD_71390 | JGI IMG/M metagenome (GOLD analysis project Ga0075028, IMG submission 71390) | Freshwater sediment microbial communities from Pennsylvania, USA - Little Laurel Run_MetaG_LLR_2014 | ecosystem: Environmental > Aquatic > Freshwater > Creek > Sediment | place: USA... | reverse complement strand
GGTGAAGTATGGGGTGCGGAATCCGGGGCCGACCGGCTGGTCGTAGTAAAGGACTGACGTCGACAAGGATGGCCTGATGTCGTTCGGTTATAGCCCCAACCGCCGAGACATTCTGGGCCTGCTCGCCGGCAGCGCAGCTTTAGCGACCGGTATTACGCCCAGTTTCGCCAGCGAAGTGCGCATTGATCGTCTGATCGACGAAGCCCGTGGCAAAGGCTCGATTTCGCAAAGGCTGGATTTCATTTCCAGCGCGCTGCGCGGCACCCGCTATCAGGGCTATACGCTTGTCGGGGGGCCAAAGCGGCCGGAACAGTTTGTGGTGCGCGACGACGCGTTTGACTGCGTGACTTTCTGCGAGGTCGTATTGGCGGCCGCGAGAGCAGGCAGCGCCGCGGAGTTCGACACAGCCCTGCGCGCCATCCGCTATCATAACGGCGTGGTGAGCTGGCGTGAACGCAACCATTATTTTTTCGAATGGGGTCTGCACAATATTGAAAATAATATGTGCCGTCCGGTCAATCTCGACGGATCGGTCAAGATCGAAAAGACTGTTTATTGGCACAAAGAACTCGGCACGCGCCGGTTTTCAATCACCGTAATCCCGCGCGCTGTTTTCTTTGCGAACAAGCGGCAGCTCGCGAAAGGTGACATCGTGGGCTTTATCACCCAGCGGCCGAACATGGACTATTTCCATGTCGGCTTTATAGCCTTCGACAGCGCAGGTGACCTGCTGCTGCGGCATGCTTCGCAAAGCAGGCGCCGGGTTCTTGACGAGCGTATGGACAGTTTCGTCGCGGTGAATCGTGTTCGCTATGTCACGTTGCTGCGGCCGCAAGAGCCGCGCGCAATTGCTACACACCAATAATCTTAGGCAGCCGCAGCTTTCGGTTTCACTTCGGCCGAATAGTCGTCCATCAGTGTCTTGGTGATGCCACCGGGATTGAAGTTCCAGTGCGCAATCTCCGCCACGGCGGTGACCTCCGCCGCCGAGCCGGTGATGAAGCATTCGGAAAAGCTGGTGAGTTCATCCGGCATGATGCGGCGTTCGATCACCTCAAAACCGCGTTTGCGCGCGAGCCCGATCACCGTTTGCCGCGTAATGCCGTCGAGGAAACAATCGGCAATTGGCGTGTGAATTTTGCCGTCCTTCACAAAGAAAATATTGGCACCTGTGCATTCGGCGACGCGACCTTCCCAATCGAGCATCATGGCGTCGGCGTAACCTTTGCGTTCGGCCCTGTGTTTGGAAACGGTGCAGATCATGTAAAGACCGGCCGCCTTGGCGAGCGATGGCGCTGTTTTCGGATCCGGGCGGCGATATTCGGCAAGATCAAGTCTAATTCCCTTGAGTCGCTGCTCAGGGTCGAAATAGCTCGGCCATTCCCAACTCGCGATCGCGAGGTGGATCGTGTTGCTTTGTGCCGAAACACCCATCATTTCCGAGCCGCGCCAGGCAACGGGCCGGACATAGGCTTCCTTCTTGCCATTTTTATCGACCACGAGCTTCTTGGCGGCGACAATCTCGGCGACTGAATAGGGAATCTCGAAATCAAGGATATTGGCGGAGCGCTTCAGACGCTCAGCATGCTCGGTCGACTTGAAGATTTGGCCACCGTAGGCGCGCTCGCCTTCAAACACACAGCTGGCATAGTGCAGACCGTGGCTCAGCACATGGAGATTGGCCTCGTTCCACGGCACGAGCTTTCCGTCGTACCAGATGACCCCATCGAGGCGGTCATAGGATTGAGTAGCCATGGTCTCCTCCTTTGCCATGCTCGGGGGCCTCCCGCCGTGTGGCGCATTTTCCGCACCCATTCCAACACTTTACGTCTCGGGGCAACACCCGGTATGAATGGGTCCGAACCGGCCCTATCTGGGCGCACCGACAGTACAAAAGGACCGTTCTGGTACGATCCTTTCGTCCGCAACATCGTTTTTGTAACATAAAAACAAAATATGTCAACATGGCTGACATAAATGTGACCGACAAAGGCCCCGCCGGTACAAACGTCACGGATCGTCCAGTGGGCGGAGCGGCGGCAGCTCTGTCGAATGAGCCGGTCTGGGACATCATTGAACTATTGTTTTTTGCCTATCGCGATTTCGTCGGAGACCCCGATGAGGTCTTGCTCAAGCTGGGTTTCGGCCGCGCCCATCACCGGGTGCTGCACTTCGTCAATCGCAATCCGGGCATAAAGGTTGCGGACTTGCTCGAGATCCTCAACATCACCAAGCAATCGCTCGGCCGCGTGCTCAAGCAACTGGTCGATCAAGGCTACGTTTCGCAGAAGGAGGGTGCACAGGACCGCCGCCAACGCCTTTTGTATGTGACCTCGAAAGGCGAAACTTTGGCTATCAAGCTCGCCAACTTGCAGACGCAGAGGATCAACCGCGCGTTCGGCGAACTCGGCCCCAATGCACACGAGGCCGCTCGCCGTTTCCTCACCTCCATGGTCGACGGCGACAACCGCGATGAAGTGCTCCGCTTGATTGCGCGCGCCGATCGTTCGAAGCCGCGGAGTTAGCGCATGATCCCGAAAAATGGGAATCGGGTTTCGGGCGAGATCATGCAGAAGATAAATTAAGACGGAAGGGGAGGAGTCTCGGCGATGACGCTACCCGACACGCTTCCCGACGATGCGCCGCATTTGCTGGTGGTCGATGATGATCGCCGCATCCGCGATCTTCTCTCGCGATTTTTAGCCGGCGAGGGCTACCGGGTGACCACGGCCGAGACCGCGGCCGATGCCCGTGCCAAACTGCAAGGCTTGAGCTTCGATTTGTTGATCCTTGATGTGATGATGCCGGGCGAATCCGGGTTCGACCTTGCCAAAGCGATCCGTGGCGATTCCAACGTGCCAATTCTGATGTTGACGGCACGCGATGCCGCCGAAAGCCGCATCAAGGGTCTGGAGATGGGCGCTGACGATTATCTGTCGAAGCCCTTCGAGCCGCGCGAGTTATCGCTGCGTATCGCCAATATCCTTAAGCGTGCGCAACCCATTGCATCGCCACCGGTGGAATCTGTGCGCTTCGGGCCGTTCGTCTATCACTTGGCGCGAGGCGAATTGCGCAAAGGTGAGGACGTCATCCGGCTCACTGACCGCGAGCGGGAAATGTTGCGCATCCTTGCCGGCTCGCCTGGTGAAACCGTGCCGCGCCTGTCGCTTGCCGGCAATGGCGGATCGGTGAGTGAGCGAGCGGTGGATGTGCAAGTCAATCGTCTACGGCGCAAGATCGAGCGTAATCCTGCGAACCCATTGTTTGTGCAGACGGTACGCGGCATTGGCTACCGGCTGGTGATCACATCATGACCAGTCTGGATATCACAAACGGTGTTCGCACGGTGCTGACGCGTCTCCGCGAAGCCTGGGAATGGTACGACGCGATTCCATCCGTGCGCAAAATTCATAGTGCGCTTGGGCAAGTCGCCGACGGTTGGCGTAGGATCAGCCGCTGGCTCAACAGTGTCATGCCGAAAGGGCTCTATGCGCGCGCGTTGCTGATTATCATCGCGCCCATGGTGATCCTGCAATCGGTGATCGCTTTCGTGTTCATGGAGCGGCACTGGAATGTCGTTACCCAGCGGCTATCCGGCAGTGTCGTGCAGGACATCGCGGCCCTGATCGATATCTACCGCGGCTACCCGCAGGATGCTGATCAGGCTCAGATCCGCCGTATCGCGCAGGAGCGCCTTGGTCTGGTGGTCGATTTCCTGCCATTGACCGACATGCCGCCGCCTGGCCCTAAGCCATTCTTTTCGCTATTGGATCAGGCGCTGTCGGATGAATTGCGTAAGCAGATCGGGCGACCTTATTGGATCGATACCGTCGGCAAATCGGCTCTGCTCGAAATCCGCGTCCAGCTCGACAACACGGTGATGCGGGTGTTCGCTCGCCGCAGCGCTGCCTACGTCTCCAATTCGGAGATTTTCCTGCTTTGGATGGTTGGCACCTCAACGGTGTTGCTGATTGTAGCGATCATTTTCCTGCGCAATCAGATCAAGCCGATCCTAAGGATGGCCGATGCCGCAGAGAGCTTCGGTAAAGGCCGTGAAGTTCCGAACTTCCGCCCACGCGGTGCGCGAGAGGTGCGCCGCGCGGCCGCCGCCTTCATCGAGATGAAGACACGCATCGAGCGGGCAATGGAACAACGCACGGCAATGCTCGCGGGAGTTTCACACGATCTGCGCACCATCCTCACGCGCTTCAAGCTCGAACTTGCCCTGATTGATGACTCCCCGGAAGTCGACGCGATGAAGAAGGACGTCGACGAAATGGCACGTATGCTTGAGGCTTATTTGTCCTTCGCTCGTGGGGACAGTGGCGAGGCTTCCGCGCCGACCGACATGGCGGAGTTTCTGGAAGAACTACGGCTCGACGCTGAACGTCATGGCCACAAGTCAACCGTCGTATTTCATGGTCCGCCGATCGTTACCGTGCGTCCGGCGGCATTCAAACGTTGCCTCGCTAACCTCGTTTCGAACGCCGCGCGCCACGCGCCCTCGATCGCGATCGCTGGTCATCGCGACCACCGCTATCTTACCGTCACAGTGGATGACGATGGCCCAGGTATTCCGGCAGGGTTGCGCGAGGAAGTGTTCAAGCCATTCCTTCGGCTCGACGACGCGCGCAACCAGGATGAAGGCGGTACCGGTCTCGGACTCGCGATCGCGCGCGACATTGCACGCTCACATGGTGGCGATATCACGCTTGGGGATAGCCCGCTCGGCGGCCTTCGTGCAACAGTCAGAGTGCCCGTTTAGCGCGCAACGAAATTAAGCGGCTTCCACCTCTTCTTCGCCGCGCGTGCGGCGCCGACGGCGCGGGCCGCGCAGGACGCACCTGGGAAGGGCACAGAGGTCATCAAGGAATCCAGCCCAGCGTTCCGCGCTGTTAAGTCCGCGATCGAGCGTCGCCATTGTGCGGTCGAGCCCTTCTTCCTTATCTTCGATCCAAACGGACAGCACACGCGCAAACATGAGCGCCGCGCCCTGCGCGCGCAACGCACCGCGGGGGCCGGACGCGCCAATGCCGGCGGCTTCCAGCATCCAGCGTTGCGATCGCACTGCCATTGCATTGAGCGCAAACGCAAGGCCGGGATTGCGTCGCGCTGAACACATGATTGAGCGCACGGCCTCCTTGTGGGGAGCAAGAGCTTCCAGCCGCCGCATCAAAACGTCAAAAAGGCGCTCACGCGCCGGTTCCTCGGCCATGTCGGTGTCGCCGCCGGCAAGGACTTTGCGATCGATGTCTTTAATATGGGCGGCGAGGATGGAAAGCGTCGAGCCGAATTCGGCACGCAATTGCGACAACTTAACTCCGGCTCGGCCGGCCACTTCAGCAAGGCCGATTTGTTCGAAGCGATGCTCAGCCAGAAGCGCCATCAGCGCGTCGATGGCTTTGTCACGGTCGCTGGTGCCGCGCGGCGGCGGCGCAGTTGGAGTCTTGCGTTGACGCTTGGGCTTGCGGGCCATGACGGCCTCCATGGGGCAAATTGTGCGCCCCATTAATGTAGGTCTGGAATGACGACGGTTCTAGGGCAGGGTGCTCAGCCAGCAAGCTCGCGCGAGCGGCGGGTGGCGGCGATTATGGCCTGCGTCAAAAGATGCTCAAAGCCGCCGGGTCCCATAAGGACGTCGAGCGCCGCGGCAGTCGTGCCACCCGGAGAAGTTACATTTTGCCGCAGCGTCGCCGCGTCAAGATCCGAGCGATGCATGAGCTCGGCGGACCCTGTGACGGTTTCGCGCGCAAGACGCGTCGCGAGCGCCGGTGGCAGGCCAGCCGCGATGCCGGCGCTGGCCATGGCTTCCGCCAGCAGGAACACGTAAGCGGGACCGGAGCCGGATAGAGCCGTAACCGCGTCCATTCTCGCTTCGTCGGTAATCCACTCCACCTTGCCGATAGCCGCGAGCAGATCCGACGCTAGCTTGCGTTGACTCGTCGAGATTCTTGCGTTCGCAAATGCAACGCTGATGCCACGACCAATTGCCGCCGGTGTGTTCGGCATTGCGCGCACAATTGCGGTCCCCGCCGGCAATGATCCCTCGAGAAACGCGACAGTTCGACCGGCCATGATCGACAACACCAATGTGCTCTTGCCCGTATACGCGGCGAGCGGTGGCAATGCTTCAAGCACAGTCTGCGGCTTTACCGCGATCACGATCGCGCTGGCCGCAGCCGCATTGCCTTTCGGATTAAGCTTGAGCCCGCGTCGGGCCAGTGCCTTTATCGTTTTGCCTGGGTGCGGTTCGATGACCGTGATCTGTTTTGGCTTGAGACCGCGCGCGAGCCAGCCGTCGAGCATCGCACCGCCCATCTTGCCGGCACCGGCCAGGACAAGCCGACCTTTGAATTTTCGCAGAGGTTTTGACGCTGCTGTCATCATTGCGCAATGATAGCGACAATCTGCGCGTTATGCCCGGGCAAGCCCGGCCATGACCAGATTTACGCCTCGCCCGAGGTCTCGAACATGGCCGCGTCAAGCGCTTCGCGGGCGCCTTTGCCGGCCCAGACCACGAATTGAAACGCAGTGAAGTAGCGCTCGCAAGCCTCGAGTGCGGTGCCGAGCAGCGCCTCGCACTGTTTCCCGGAGGCCTCGGTTCCGCCAGCCAGTACCAGCGCGTGGCGAAACATCATGATGCCTTCGGTGTTCCAGTAGTCGAAATGTCCGACCCAAAGCCGTTCATTGATCATTGAAATCAGCGTCTGCACTTCGGTGTGCCGCCGCTCGGGCACCCGCAGGTCGAAAGCACAGGCCAGATGCAAGGCTTCGATGTCGCCCATCCAGGTGTAGGAAAGCTGGTAGTCGGTCCAGCGCCCGGTGACCAGAATGGTGATTTCGTCATCACTGGCCCGTTCAAAGGACCAATCATTGCCGGTTGCCAAGCGTTCAACCACATCGAGGGGATTGATGCGCGGCTCTTCCGCGTAAGTCAGGGACATGACGTCTCCGCTATGCCGATTGGAGCGAGAGGAAACGCACGCCACCGCACGCGCACGGTACGGGGAAGACCCGAGATGGGCCCGGACCGCAAGTCGACGCAGGGGTTACGGGATGCCTTGACGGCGAGAGCGAATCACCCAGCGATTCGACTATATCCTGCCTGATTCCGTCCGCCAAAGGCATCGTCAAGTGCCAATGAGCCGTGATTTGCCTGTCATAGGCAACCGCGCGGAATCGACTCTCCACAGCCAATGCTGCGGCAAGGTGACTCGACGGTGGATAACTCGGAGCGTGGCCAGCAGAAGCGGGTACCGGTTTTGCGCCCGTGCGCGCGATCGACAATATGCGAGCTAGTCAAACAAGCTCGACACCGACTCCTCGGCGGCGGTGCGCCCAATCGCCTCTCCAATCAGCGAGGCGATCTCCAGAATACGAATATTACCGGCAGCCTGGATTTCCTTGGTCGGCTGAATCGAGTCAGTAATCACCAGCTCCTTCAAACGTGAACTGGCGATGCGCTTAACGGCTCCGCCGGAGAGGACGCCATGGCTGATATAGGCGTAAACGGCTTTGGCCTTGCTCTCGAGCAAAGCATCGGCGGCATTGACGAGCGTACCACCGGAATCGACGATATCGTCCACAAGCACGCAGGTATAATCGGCGACGTCGCCGATGACGTTCATCACTTCAGACTCGCCGGCGCGCTCGCGCCGCTTGTCGATGATGGCGAGCGGGGCGTTGATGCGCTTGGCTAGTCCACGCGCGCGGACAACACCGCCAACGTCTGGCGATACGACCATTACGTTGTCGAGCTTGAAGCGTTCACGGATGTCGCGCACCATGACCGGCGATGCGTAGAGGTTGTCGGTCGGAATATCGAAAAAGCCCTGGATCTGCCCGGCATGGAGATCGAGCGTCATCACCCGATCTACGCCAGCACGGGTTATCAGGTTGGCGACCAGTTTGGCCGAGATCGGCGTGCGCGGACCCGGTTTACGGTCCTGGCGAGCATAGCCGAAATAGGGAATCACCGCGGTGATGCGGCGCGCGGATGAACGACGCAGCGCATCAATAATGATCAGCAATTCCATGAGGTGGTCGTTGGCGGGGAACGAAGTCGACTGGATCACGAAAACGTCGGCGCCGCGCACGTTTTCCTGAATCTCGACGAAGATCTCCATATCCGCGAAGCGGCGTACGACGGCCTTCGCTAGTGGGAGCTTGAGGTAATCGGCGATTCCCCGGGCCAGCGTAGGATTGGAATTGCCGGCGACGAGCTTGATCGCTCCGTTCTTGCCCGACATCCTCTAATCCTCGCCCTCACTCCGCCACAGGCGGCGTGGTCATAACAAGGCGAGCACGGCGCGGCAATATGGCTGCGAATGATTGTCCCGAAGCTTTCGTCAACAGGATGAATTGGCCGTTAGCGGCTCGACGCCGTCAAAGTCACCGTCTCTCGCTCGGCCTGTGCCGCAGCCGGGCGGCGACGCGGTACCTTGTCCGCGTCGACGGCTTCTGCCGGGTCAGTCGGTCTCGGGTCGGCCTGTGGCCAGGAGATGCGGAATATGCCGGCTGCTTCCGGCGAGGATTCGTGCGCGCTTGATAGGGCTGCTACCTGGGCTTCGTTTGCCGGAGCCGGCGCCGTGCCCGGCGCGACCTCTGGCGACGTCAGGAACGCAGCAAGCTCGTCCACACTGCTACGCGCGATCCGTTGCAGCATCGCGTCGTCGGCCGCTGCCCAGGCGTTGCGGTGTCGGACCTTTGCAGTTTCCTCACCGCTGATGCGCAGCGTGCGATTTTCCTCCTGATCGAACACGTCCCAAACCCAGGAGACCGTGGTCTGATGCTTTGTGACTTTGATAGCGAGATAGCCGCGAACACGGTAGGCGGATGACTGCTCGCGCGAAATCACGGCGAGGTGCCGCGCTTGCGCCTCCTCATTGAGATCTCTTACCAGTTTCTGAAATTGGCCTGGCGGGAGACCGTCGAGGGAATCAAAGGCAACGGTTGCACCACGTGGCTGTGCGGCGGACAGGGCTTGAGGATCGGGATTGCAGCCCGCAAGTGCCAACGTGCACGCAGCCACTAATAGTCCACCAAAACGCGGAACGCACCGCGCCGCGCCGATCGTGCGGCGACCCCAACGCCACGCCATAGACACCCCACAGGCCTTGTCTTCAGCTTTAATTCTCTTTGGCCGGTGCAAAGCGTAGCGGCAAGAACGCCTTTGAGTCTAGATGCAGGGGTAACCTGTCACTCGGCGAGCGCAATCGCATTGATATGCCGTCCATAATCCGGCTCGCCGCGCAGTGTTGTCCGCCGATAGCTGAAGAACCGATCTGGCTCGGCGCACGTACACAGGCCGAGATCTTCGAACTGAACGATGCCGGCGCGCTGAACACGTTCGGCAATGTAGCCCGTGAGGTCGAACATGGCGTGGCCGGCGCGTTGCGATAGCTCGAAGAAGCGCGCATTGCCGGGTTCGGCCGCAACGAAGCGCTCGACAAACTCTGGCCCAACCTCGTAGTTCGGCTGCCGGATGGTGGGCCCAAGTGCGGCGGTTATGCGATCGCGGCTGGCGCCGAGCTGCTCCATCGCGGTAATCGTCGCCTCAATCACGCCTGTGAGCGCACCACGCCACCCGGCATGGGCAGCGCCGATCACGCCAGCCTCGCTGTCCGCGAACAGCAATGGTCCGCAGTCGGCCGTAGACACACCGATCGCCAATCGCGGCACCCGCGTTACGATGGCGTCCGCCCGCGGGCGGTTCTCGCGTGTCCACGGCTCGTCTGCCACAACAACATCGGGCGAATGGATTTGGTATGGGGTGAGCAGTCGATCCGCTTTCACGCCCAGCGCCGCCGCCATGCGGGCGCGGTTCTCGGCGATCTTGTCGGGGGCATCGTTAGAACCAACGCCACCATTGAGCGAGGCATAGACCCCTTGCGACACGCCTCCGGAACGCGTGAAGAAAGCGTGGCGAATGCGCGTGAGCGTGGCGAGTGAAGTGGCCTGCAGCATCAATCCCGTCCAGGCAACCAGCGTTCCTGTCTAGTGGCTTAGATAGAGCGCGCAAGCGCGCGCGGCCAGAGCATTAGACCCCGAAGCCAGGTGGAACACCGACCGAAGGATGTGCGAAAGCGACGGCTTTGAACAGTTCACCCATGGCGGTCCGGCTTTGGCCGATCAGGCGCGTCAGTGCCTGGTCGATTTCCGTTGAGTTCGCGGTGGCTTTGAGCGCAGCGGCACGCTGTTCGATGCCGAGCCGGCGTAGAAACAGCGATTGCTCTATAGGCCCGAACCCAATTGTGCCCATCGCCTCGACAGCCCGCGCCAACGACTGGAAATCCACATGGGCGGTAAGATCGAGACTGCCTGCAAGAGTCAGCGGATCTGCATAGGCGTGTTGGCCCACTGCCTGCAAAGTCTCGCCAAGGCCGGTCTGGGTGTGACCATAGTCGATCACGAGGGCGGCGCCGCGGCCGTCGGCAACGCGCCGACCGAGATCAATCGCCGCGGTGTCGGCACGCCATTCGAAAATCGCGCCCGCGCGCGGCGCCTGCAAATCTGGCGGCAACAGCGTTTGAAAAAACGGCATCGGTTCGGGTGCGATGGTGAAAGCGAGTTGGTCGGTGGAATTGATCTGGATACGGCGCTCGTGCCAACCCCGCTCGGTCTTGACTGCCTGGTTCACCGGGAGCGCGTCAAAAAACTCATTGGCAAGAATGATGGCGGGACCTTTCGGTATATCGGCAAGCGCGGCATGCCAAAATACCGGGACGCCTACATCTTTCATCGTCTTTTCCTGTTGCGCTTGAAGCAACGGGCTGGCTTCCACGAGGTGAACCACGACCGCAGCCCGGAATTCGGGCACTAACTTCACCGCCCGCAACGCATCTTTCATCATCGTACCGCGGCCAGGACCGAGTTCGATCAGGCGCACGTTCTCGGGCGCGCCCATCTGCTTCCACACCGCGTAGACCCATAGGCCGACCAACTCGCCGAACATCTGGCTGACTTCGGGCGCAGTAATGAAATCGCCACGCGCGCCAAACGGATCGTGGGTGGTGTAGTAGCCGTGCGCGGGATCAAACAGGCAGAGTGCCATGTATTCCGCGACGGGCATTGGGCCAGCTAAAGTAATGCGCCGGCGAATTTCGGCTTCCAGCGGTGAGGGCGCCTCCACTAACGTCTCCGGAGCGCGGGCTGCCTGAGCGCATAAATTATGAAGCCAACGCCGGCGAGGAACAGCGGCACCGACAGTAATTGTCCCATGGTCGCGCCGCCCCACAGAAAGCCGAGCTGGGCATCAGGTTCGCGAAAAAATTCGCAAAAACTGCGAGCGAGCGCGTAGCCCACAGCGAAGCAGCCAATAATGAGCCCGGGTCGTTTGAGCGCGCCGGCACGCATGAGCAGTGCCAGAACCGCGAGCAACACCAGCCCTTCCAGTGTCGCCTCATAGAGCTGGCTCGGATGTCGCGGCATTGGCCCACCGCTAGGAAATATCATTGCCCATGGCACGTCGGTGGGGCGCCCCCAGAGTTCGCCATTGATGAAATTGGCTAGTCGGCCGAGAAACAATCCAATCGGTCCCACGGCGCAAGTGATATCTCCAAGTGAAAGGACCGAAATGCCGCGTCTGTAGCCGAACAGCAGCACTGCGATGACGCAGCCGGTGAACCCACCATGGAATGACATGCCGCCATTCCATAATTGTAGGATCTCCATCGGGTGCTCGGCGAAGTACGGGAGATTGTAAAACAGTACATAACCGGTTCGACCGCCGAGGATGATGCCAAGTGTCACCCACAAGATGAAATCGTCGAAGTCGGCGACGGTCATCGGCGCTTTGCCGCCCCACAGAGTCCTGGAGCGTATGAGAAGACGGGCATAAGCCCAGCCGATCAGGATGCCGAAAATATACGCTAGCGCGTACCAGCGGATCGAGAACGGGCCGAGGTGCACCAACACCGGATCGAAGTTCGGATAGGAAATAACGAGTAAAGGCATTGCGATGTCCGAATCGGCGAAGCGCGTTGCGCCCGCTGTGCGAGTGGTAGCATGCCGGGTCTTGCGGCAGGATGACCGGATCGCCATTGTGGAGGTAACCTGGCGCGGAGGCGAAACATGACCCAGACCAGCAACCGCTTTTTCGACGAGATGGCACGTCTGATGAACGACGCCGCCGGTGTCGCGCAAGGGGTTCGGCGCGAATTCGATACGCTGTTCCGTAGCCAGGCTGAGCGGATTCTGCGCGATCTTGATGTGGTTCAGCGCGAGGAATTCGAGGCGGTCAAGGAGATGGCGCGACTGGCGCGCGAGGAAAATGAGGCTCTCAAGGCGCGCATCGCGGTGCTGGAGGCTAAGGCCGACAAGCCCACCAAGAAGGCCAAGGAGCCGTCTCTCAAATAGGCCCGGTATCGGCCACTGTTGTTGGTTTCT